>OELI01000369.1_pt1 | contig 10887 bp, 10 predicted proteins | sample 1503511 | NCBI WGS metagenome assembly OELI01 (sample SAMEA104379616, study PRJEB20068) | metagenome | biome: 1000743; feature: 77; material: 1998 | place: USA | collected 2012 | depth 25 m | reverse complement strand
TCGTGAACGTCGGCCGCGCGCGTGATGATGGTAATTCGGCGCTCTGGGTTTCGAGCCAGACGTAAAGCAGCGGTTGCACCGGCGATACCGCAACCGATGATTAAGACTTCAGTCTCCATGAATCAGTCTTCTCGTCCGATCTCAAGCATTCGCTCAACAGAACGGAGCGCGCGTTTGCGAATGTCCTCGGGAATGAAGATCTCAAACTGCTCTTTTTGCAACGACTCGAGCGTATCTTCGAGCGTGATCTGGTTCATGTGCGGACAACGCACACTGCAAAGCCGCAGCATCTCTTTGTCAGGGTTCGCGGCGGCGATGTTGTCGCCCATGGAACACTCAGTCAACAGCAGATAACGCGGCGCCTTCGTCTTTTCAACGTAACGAATCATCGCCGTCGTGCTACCTGAATAATCAGACGCAGCCACGACTTCCGGACTGCACTCAGGATGGGCCAGGATCACGACGTCGGGAAACTGTTTCCTGACGTTCTGAATGTCTTCAACGCTGAACTTCTCATGCACTTCACAACGGCCGGGCCACCCGATCATCTGGTAATTAAGATCGTTCGGAAAATGCATGCGCGGTTCGCGTGTCGGATAGATGATTTGTTTTCCAGTCTCGCGCGCGACGTTGCCGGCGAGGTATTCGTCCGGAATGAAGATCACTTTGTCCGTCTTTAGCGACTTGACCACGGCGACCGCGTTCGATGACGTGCAGCAGATATCCGACTCCGCTTTCACGTCCGCGTAAGTGTTGATGTAAGTGACCACCGGCACGCCCGGAAATCTCTTCTTCAACTCGCGCACATCTTCAGCAGTGATGCTGGCCGCGAGTGAACATCCCGCTTTTTCCGAAGGAATAAGCACCTTTTTGGTCGGATTAAGAATCTTGGCAGTCTCCGCCATGAACTTCACACCACAGAAAACGATGATGTCCTTGTCGGTTTCCGCCGCCTTGCGACTGAGCTCGAGCGAGTCGCCGACAAAGTCGGGAATCGAATGGAAGAGCGCCGGCTCCATGTAGTTGTGACCCAGAATGATGGCGTTCTTCTCTTCCTTGAGTCGATTGATCTCGACAGCCAGTTCCGCTTTGAGACGCAGTTCAAAATCCGGAACCGTGTCACGGAGCAAGTGGCTCAGCTTCTCGTACATCTCTTCAGTGGTCGTCTCAGTAATCATCTTTTGAAACTCTCTTCAGCCTGCAAATTCGAGGCTGACATCAAACACCTGCGGGGAGTGCGTCAAAGCGCCGACGGAAATGTAGTCAACACCGGTTCTCCCAACTTCGAGCACAGTATCGAGTGTAACGTTGCCAGATGCTTCCAGTTTGGCTCGTCCATCGCAAATTTCAACCGCTTCGCGCATGGTTGCCGGTGACATGTTGTCGAGCAGGATTCGTTCGACCCCCAGCCCCAGCGCTTCACGGACGTTGTCCAGCGAACGTGTCTCCACTTCGATTTCAAGCGTTGTTCCCGAAACTCGCACGCGTTGAACCGCCGCAGTTATCGAACCGGCAAAGTCGATGTGATTGTCCTTTATTAAGACCATATCAAACAGTCCGGTACGGTGGTTCTGACCGCCGCCGAGGCGAACGGCGAGTTTGTCTGTCAGGCGGAGGCCGGGCACGGTTTTGCGGGTGTCGAGGATGATCGCGTTTGTACCGGCGACAGCATCGACAAACTTGCGGGTCAAGGTTGCAATCCCTGACATGCGGCCGAGGAAATTCAGTGCCGTACGTTCACCGGTCAACAACGCACGTGCCGGACCGTCGAGACTGGCAAGCACTGCGCCTCGACTCACACGCGATCCATCCTCGACTTCAGCTATAAAGTTGACGCGCTGATTCAGAGTGAGCAACACCTGTTTGGCGATCTCCAAGCCTGCCACGATTCCATCCTGCTTCGCGATGATCCGGCCGCGCAACGATGCATCGACAGGAACAATCGCGTTGGTGGTGACGTCGCCTGGTCCAATGTCTTCTTCAAGCGCACGTATAATGGAACGGAAAATCTCGGCGGGCGGGTCAGACATCATTCTCGTGTATCTTGCAACACCAAACCGTGGGACGCAAATCCGTGTTTCTAACTGGTGAAAATCCCAGTTACATCTACCGCACGCTAATCAACACGTCGCGTCCCTGCTGCGCCTCATTCCCGGAATAATCACCTGCGATGATCCGCAACACGTAATCGCCCTTCGGCAATTGGGACGTATCCCAAACGCCACGCTCGGCCCGACCGTCGCGCACTGTATTCGTCACCTCGTAAAGGAACCTCGTGGTCTTACTTCCATAGACGGTGATCCCGCTCTCATCCGCATACGCAACTTTGGTCGCCTTTCGATCGGCCGGCAAGCGATCGAACACGATATTGATGCGCGGCTGATTGAAACCGGGCGCCGGCGTTCCATCCGCCTTGAGCACCTGGTACCCGACCTTATACAGACCAAGTCGACGACGGTCAGCATTCATATTCGTGCGATCGAAAGCATCGACAACAATTCGCACCGGCCCACTCACCAGCAATCGATCACCTTGCTTCTCCGTGAACCGCTTGCCCGCGGAGTCGAATAGCTGGATCCCATCCTTCTCGATTGTTGGAGCGATGGTGTCCTTGAAGCCAATCGGCGACAACGACAGCGGATTGATCTCGCCACCGGGTGGACCAATGTTCATGTGAACGTGCCACATCTTGTTAATCGTGCCGACCGCATCGCCGGGCTTGAAACGCGCGCCGCGCCTGACACGCACGCGCACGAGCTTGCCTGCGCTGTCGTAGACCGGCGTGAAACGCGGGTCAGCAAACATCTTCTCGTCTTTGTCACGGCCAACATGTATGTGAATGTAGGAGACAACGCCGACTCTAAATCCTTCGTTGAGTGAATCGAATCCCCAGTTTGGCAGCGGACTCGTAACCTTCTCATCCCGCACCGCACGAACGACGTCACCGTAACCACCGAAAACGTCGAGCCCGCTGTGAAGATGGTCGCGGCTATCGGTCGACTCGAAACGGCCACGCACTTCACCCATCGTCGCTGCGACTTCGTGTGGGCTATCTTGCGGAGCTATCGGCCACAATAACGATTGCTGACGCAGAGTTTCGCTAGTCAGTTTCGGCCGCGGATCGATGGAGGTTGTGCCGGTCGGTGTTGGATCGAGTTTGCGAATAACGTAGTTGCCACTATCGGCGACGTACAGCTTCGCTGGTTCACGACCATTTCGGGCGATTGCGATGGCCGTTGGCTGATTGAAACCAGCGTCGTTAGCGATAACTCGCCTCGTACCGTCAGGAGCAACCTGGACCACGCGCGAACGATCGAGTTCGGTCACGTAGAGAAAGTTGTCGTGCGTGATCGCGAGGCCAACCGGACTCGACAGATCGGTCGCCAGAGTGGTGACGTTTCCTTCCGGACTGATGCGACGCAGACAATCGTTGCCGGTGTCGGCCACGATCAATGAATTGTCGTTAGCGACGGATATCCCGCTGGGAGTATCGAAGAGTGCCGTATTTCGATCGCCGTCCGCGTACCCCGGACTTCCCTTGCCTGCCACTGTGCTGACCTGACCGCCGGGTGTGATCATTCGGATGCGATCGTTATAGGTGTCGGCGACGTAGATGTTGCCGCGTGTGTCCACTGCCACGCCGATTGGACCATTGAACTGCGCGCTGCGTGCTGGTCCATCTGCGTAGCCCGCCTTGCCGTCGCCGGCGATTGTTGAAGTCTCGCCCCGGATCGACACGCGCCGAATGCAATTATTTCCGGTGTCCGCGACGATGAGGTCGCCGCCCGGCGCGATCGCCAGGCCTGAGGGTGAATTGAACGAAGCCTTGTCGAAGATTCCGTCGCCAAACCCTTCCGGACCGCCTGCGATTCTTGTGATGCTGCCGTCGGGAGCTATTCTCTGAATGCGATTGTGCTCGCCCGCATCGGTCATGTAGATCGATCCATCATCGCCGACCGCGACACCGAATGGATCAGAAAGCTCGAGCGGCGAACCATCCCCGGCCACCGTCGTTACGTATGCTTTCCAACCGACGAGCGTCGGAACAGGCTTGTGGAGAAAACGATAGACGAGAAAGGCAATCGCACCGCCCAGGAGGACCAGCAGTATGAGAGCGACAACGAGTTTGCGCATTGACGATCTAATCGAGGAAGGATTCGGGCTGGGCGAGCATCTCTTCGATGCGGGCAATGTAGCGGCCGACGTGCAGGCCGTCCATCAATGAATGATGCACCTCGACCGAAAACGGCATGAGGGTGCGTCCATTGTCATGTTCGAACTTGCCGAAAGAGATCTTCGGCACCGAATCCTCACGTCCCCAACGCCGTGCGTGCGAGAAGCTGGTGAATGATACCCACGGCAAGGTAGTGCAATGTATGCGCGCATCGTCTTCGTGCCGGGGCCGGAACGCCCAGTCTCCTTTCATGATCTCGTCAACAGCGCGCGTGGCGTCCTCCATGAATTTTGAAAACTTTTCGGAGTAGTCCCAATAGACGAGCGTGAAAGTCTCATTCGGAAGAAGGATCGTGGTGCCACCATTGATCACGTCATGGACCAGTACCTGTCCTTGTCGTAAGCGATAGCGAAACGGCTCGATCTCGTTGGCTGCGCGCAGCGCAAGGTAGTGATACGTCAGCCAGACATTTGTTCCCTTCCGTTTCTTTAACTCCGCTAAGAGCTTGGTGATGTCGAGGCGCGTGCAGACGTTGAAGTATGGCTTATCGAACGGAAGATAAAACTCAAAGACAGCACGTCGCGGCCAGGTGGCCAGATCCAGGTAATGGGGCATCGCGTGAGGATTGTACCCTATCTCGGCGACGACCGTATTTACGTTAAATTAGTCGCGCCGGGACCGACGCGGTGAGGTAGACTTCCGACGGTAAAACCGAAGACACTACTGTGCTATTTCAACGGGGTAATCTCAAATGACAATATCAGTAAACAAGAATATTCCGTCTCTTGCGAGCTCGATCGTTACAGGGGCGATCGGTTTTGCGGTGGTCAGCTTCTGCGTCTTTGCGACCGTCGCTTTCGCCGAACGATGGATGTATCGAACGCTCACTGTGCTTGGCTCATATCTGGTTTGGACGGTCCTATTCATACTATTCGGCGGCGCGGTTTTTGGTTCACTCACTGTCGTCCGTTGGCGGCTGCCGCGTTTCTACCTGCTGTTTGCTCTAGCATTCTTCGTGTATGCCGCGGGATGGACCGTTGCCTACTTCAGCATGCGGGGCACTGCCGGTGAAGTCGTCGGCTCGGTGGTGGGATCGGCCCTGATGGCCCTCGTCTTCGCGGCCGGATTCGGCGCGCTTAGGTCAACTCTAAAACTGTCGGTGATCCTCTTCGTCGCAAACTTTCTCGGGTACTTCTTGGGAGCTGCGATTCTCCAATCGCTCCGGAATCCGACGGGAATGTTGTTGTTCGGCGTCGTCTACGGACTGTTTTTCGGCGCCGGAATCGGAGCGGTACTTCAGATGGTCCAACAAGCGCACCAGGTCAGCGAGTCCGGGATTTGATCACGTCTCCGAGCACGTCAGGCTTCGTGTCGTCGCGCTCGAGGTGTGGGTAACGTTCGCCACCGTGATAGTCGACTCTGTACGTCTCCTGGAAACTACCGTTTTCAACCACGAGATCGATCGGCGCGGTGTTGCTCTTAGACGAAGCAATAGCGTCGTGTAATACTTCAGTCGACCATGCCCGTCCGTTCACGGAAACGATTTTCATTCCAGGCGCGACTCCCGCTTTAAACGCCGGGTAGTTCGGATTGGCGTCCATCACGGTCCCATCTTCCTTCAACAACACGCCGAGCGAGTACGACAGATCCACACTCTTGCGGGAGTGATCGGCGATTCGAATCTCAGTGTTTGGTTTGTCCGTGTAAACGAGCTTCCACCCACCCTCCGTGATGCCGCCGAGCGGCGCGTGTGGATTGATCGCGTTTACTCGCGCGTTCAGGAAACCGCGCCAATCGTACGGTGTGACTTCGTTGAGCGTATTTACTATGTCGTCGAATGTGTAAGTCTTGACTGCAGGCGCCGTGTCCTGCCCGCCGTGAAAACGCCGGCAAAAATCGTCGAGCGAGAGTTTTCCGCCGCTTCGCGTTCTGATGAGCACATCAGCGTCGAGCCAGATCAATGACCCTTCGTCATAATAATCAACGCGACGGCGATAATTCATCCATGCTCGCGGAGACGAGTACGACCATTGGACGTCTATAGCAGTATCGACGAGGGGACGCCAATCGCGCCCCGATTGATTTTCCATTTCAGCAGCGACTGCCGCCATCGCTTCGCGAAAATCCTCGGCACTCCAAAGACCACTGCGCGCGGGCAGCACCTTGCCAAGATATTGAGTCAACCCCTCATACACCCACAACAACTCGCCGCGCATCGGTTGTTCAAAATCGGGCGTCGTAAGACCAGCCGGACGACGATACTTGCCGTTCCAGGAATGGGTGTACTCGTGTCCGATCAACTCATCGAAGTCGAGCAGCTCGAGTTCTTCGCTGAATGCCTTTTCGCCGACACCGTCTTCGCTCGATTCGTGATGCTCGAGTCCTTCACTCCCGCCGTGATCGCTCAACGTCACCAGAAATCTGTAGCTTCGATAATGGCGCGCGCCGAACAACGCGTAAGCTTCCTGGACGATCTTTCTTAACCCCGCCAGCGTCTCGGGTTTCATCTCGAGAGCTGCCGGCGTGTCGGCGACGATGTCGATCTCGTGCATGACGCCTTCGGAGCTGAGTGGAAACTTGCGGAAGTTCGCGCCGATGATTGCCGGGGAATCCACCAATTGCTCAAGCGAAACCTCTTTGAACTGCAACTCACCATTGCGCTCACTGACGATTGGCAAGGCGGAAGCGAATCGCCAGCCTGCCGGCAACTTCAATGAAGCTTTAACGTTGATCGCGTCGCTGTTCAGTCCTTCTGTGTAAACGAGCAACCGGTTCCACTTGATCCGCGCCAGCTTTGCACTCGCAGTTGATTCCGGTTGCGACACGTCGTCGAACGCAACATTGAGTGCGCCAACTCCCTGAGGGATGTCGCAATGAAACGCAAACATCTCCACGTCATCTCTCCGCCACGGGATGGGTTTGCCGCCGGCACTCAACTTCAGTCCGACGAGATCGTTGATTGGACCAGTAGGACTGTGCTCGCCGGGAATCCACTTTGGGTAGAAAAGCGTCAGTGGTCCCGCCTTGACGGGAATCGTGAGTTTGCTGTGAACGATATTTCGCGCGGCGTCAGTTGCGTCGACGCTGAGCGTCATCGCAGCCTGGGCCAACGCGGAAACACTGGTGAAAAACAGAAGTAAGGCAATGAAGAGAATTCTGTTCGGTCTCATGCTCCTATTGAAGCAAGAACTCTGCGCCGCAAACAAATGTAGTCGCGGTTGGTGACGCCGATCATCGATTGGTATAGTAACCGGAATGACGCTGACTATTGTCCAGGCCGGCGATCCGGTGTTGAGAAAGAAGGGTCGTACACTAAGCAAGGACGAGATTCTCAGTCCGCAGCTACAACAGTTGATCGAATTAATGCGAGAGGCCATGCGCGACGCGCCCGGAGTCGGGCTGGCTGCGCCGCAGATTGGTGAGTCGATTCAACTGGCCGTAATTGAGGATCGAGCGGAATACCTGAGCGACCTCTCCGCGGATCAACTCGCGAGGTATCAGCGAACGGTGATTCCCTTTCACGTGATCATCAATCCGAAACTCACTGTTGTCGATGATTCGTCAGCGCTGTTCTTCGAAGGTTGTCTCAGTGTAACCGGCTTCAGTGCCGTGGTGGATCGCGCGTTGAATGTGCGTGTCGAGTGTTTGAATGAACGCGGCGAAGAAGTAATGATTAACGCGCAAGGTTGGTACGCGCGCATTCTTCAGCACGAGATCGATCATCTGAACGGAATTCTTTACATCGATCGAATGAAGACGCGTACCCTCACGACCGCGGAAAACATGTTTCGCTTTTGGAGAAACAAAAGCATTCCCAACGTGCTTGCCGATCTCAGCTCTTCATAAATAGTTTGACTGGCTCGCGATCTGGAGCCAGTTTTCTTAGTCCTTCAAATCTGAATCCGAGTCGTTGCAGAAGATTTATCGAGGCGTGGTTATCAACGGACGTAATCGCGAGGATACGCTGAAGATTCAGTCGTTCACGTGCATCGTTCAAGACGGCGGTAGACGCTTCGAAAGCAAATCCTTTGTTCCAGAAATCCGGGAGTAGGGCGAAACCGATGTCGGGATCGGGCAGCTCGTCGCGTTTAAGTAATCCACACATCCCTATCGGCGTGTGTGGTTCCTTGAGTTCAACGAGACACAGCCCGAAGCCGTGTTTTTCGTAACTCGCAACCGGTCCATTCAGAATGTATTGGCGAGCGTCGTCAAGGTTTCGGACCTTCTTGTCTCCGATGTACTGAAGAAACGACGGTTCGTTAAGCAGCGTCAGAATAAACTCCGCATCGTCTGCGGTGAACGCGCGCAGCATCAGTCGTTCAGTTTGTAGACTCATTGGCATAAATGCCACCCATCATAATGATTGGGGGTGAAGGTCACAAATAAAACGATCGCTGAGTATTGATTGCCCAACGTTGCCAGCCTTGCGTTCGCCCAGGGCCTGACGTATTTTCATCACTCTGCTCGTATGTCGAAGTTAATCTATATCACCAATGCGTCGCTCGACGGATACGTGGAGGACGAAACGGGTGCCTTCGATTGGATCAATCCCGATCAAGTTCACGAGTTCATTACTGAGTTGTTGCGGCCCATCGGAACGCACCTCTATGGGCGACGACTCTATGAGACGATGGCCTACTGGGATGCGCCGGTGGACGGATATCCACCCGAGCAGCGCGAGTTCGCACAGGTCTGGCAAAAGGCCGAGAAGATCGTCTTTTCACGAACGCTGACGAACCCCACGACCCACAACACGCGTGTCGAGCACGACTTTGATGTCGACGCTATTCGGAAGCTCAAGCGGGAGTCGGACTACGACATCTTCATAGGCGGCGCCGAGCTTGCGGGGCTTGCGTTCGAAGCGGATCTGGTGGACGAGTTTCACCTGTTTCTCAACCCGGTGATCGTGGGCGGCGGCAAGCCTGCATTCCGAGCCAAGCGGGAGCTCGAACTCGTTGAGACGCGGTGTTTCAGTACCGGAGTAATCCACGTGCGGTATCGTGTACGAAGCGGTGCTTCTTAACATCGCGCCTCACTGACGACTGCGTTTTTAAGTCTTCTTTATACTATCGGGATTGTCCTTCTGCAGTTTATCTGCCTGGGCCTCCAGATCGTCGGCTTCTTTTGCCAGCCTCTCAGCTTTCTGATTGGCTTCATTTGCGTGACTTATAAAACTGGCTCGGTTCTCGCTATCAATCAAGGCCTGCGGAGCACCTTTCAAGGCCTCGACTAATTCCGCTCGCTTGTTGAATTCCTTTACTTTAAGAGACAGGTATTCCTTAAACTTGTCGCCGATCTTCAGCTTACTGGCCTCGTCAAACTTTCCAGCCGCCTCTTTCGCCTTCTGCTCGGCCTGGTCGTAGGCGCGGATGGCCTCTCTGGCAAGCGTGCGTGCGTCAGCTAACTGAGCTACAGGCGTTTGAAGCATCTTGTTCTTTTTCTCTTCGCCGTCGGCGACGTACTTCTTGCCTTCATCGATCGCGGCGTTTCCTTCGTTGACGAGTTTGTTCGCCTTCTCCGTTTCATCGCTGGACCCGCAGGCAAGCGCAACAGCTAACAACAGGAGACCTGCCCACAGCGCACCGGAAACATTTTGATTGGTCCTCAGGTTCATTTCTACACCTCACGTTTGTGAATGGACTTCGAGTTCATTTCGATACATCGCCTTCGTGGATCGAGTTCGAGTTTCTATGCGTCGCGTTTGTAGATCGAGTTCTTCCGCGCCACTCGTTTTCGGCTCTAGCAAAGCCGACCTCACGGCCTCACGTTAATCACGGTGCGACGAATCCCGGTAGCGGATTGCCATAGAAGGCATCAGTCTTCCACGCGTTTCGATCCCATGTACCGCCCGAGTCTCCAACTACCTGGACCGGTACAACAACCCGATCTGTGCCCAGGGAGTTGGCGCTATCGATGCCGCCCTCGAGGCTGCCATTTGGAGACACTTTGAATTTTATCGATCGTGCGAGGTGACCCAGGATGAGCACCTTGACTTCGTAGTTACCCGGATTATTCCGGACCCCAAAACGCGGCTCATAACCCTCATCACCACCAGGTGCAGTCGGGTACACACCGAGAAACTCACCATCAATCAGACCCCATCTGTATAGGTTTGGGTTCCAATCAGCTGCACCATTTCCGGGACTCGAAAACTTCGCAATGTCTTTGCCTTGATAGAACAGGTGCGCTTCGACGTCGGGACTGTTTCCGCGAACCCAGAAAGCAACATGGAGAAATGCGTCGCCCCCATGACCTGGATCCTTCTCCCAGAAAACGTATCCGAAAGGAATTCTCCAATCCTCATCCACGTACCACTCCATGTCGTCCATTTTCGTTGCGCCTTTGTAGGCTGGGACCATGACGACCTTTGCCGTGCCATTGAAAAGCGTCACGTTGGTCCCTTCCAGCTCGTTACGAAGGTGAATCGTAAACGCGACAGGTCCCGCATACGTCGTTTGCTTGCCACCCGGAATGGAATCACCACCACACATCGTGCTCCACGTATGGGCGGTTTCCGTTTCCCTTTCCGGATTGCAGTCAAAGCTTACCCAGGGCTTCCCTGCAAGGGTGAAATCCACAGAGAGGCGGCTGCCACTCGCGATTGACCCAGTGCCGCGATACTGAATCGCCGGCACCCAACCTCGCTTTTCGTACCCGGCAACATCGCGTCCTCGCTGGGTAGTGATCAAGATCGAGTCCTTCGCTATTCTCGG
>OELI01000883.1_pt3 | contig 10896 bp, 10 predicted proteins | sample 1503511 | NCBI WGS metagenome assembly OELI01 (sample SAMEA104379616, study PRJEB20068) | metagenome | biome: 1000743; feature: 77; material: 1998 | place: USA | collected 2012 | depth 25 m | reverse complement strand
GTGGGTTCGGGAGTGGCAGCCGGTTTAGCCGTAAACGGATTGGGAATCTTGTTTGTGACTGCATCGAGAGCCTCGGAACGGCCGAGGGCGATCGTCTGGAACGGCGAAGAGGCCATCTTCTCTCTCGCCGTCAGGTACTCAGTCTGCCACTTCGCGCGATCTTCATCATTCCTCGCGATCTGGAGTCGCGTGCCAAGCACGTCTTCCATTAAAGCGAGTGAATCGTAGGCGCGGCCCGCTTCCTTCGAGATCTCCTGGGCTTGCGCAATCATTCGTTCGAGCAATCCCCGGACGCGCTCGAGATCCGTGTTAGCTTCGGCCGGAAGGTTCGTATCAGTCGGATTGATTCCATAACTTCGATAACGAGCGAGATGCGAGCGAATGCCGTTTACAGTCTGGCCGGCGGCGGCAAAATAGGTGCGAATCGACTCGTCTTTGTCTGCCCCACGCGCTTTGAAAGTCTCCTCCAACAAGGCCTGCGTCCGTCCGTAGTTTCCATCTTCGAGATAGATCCCGAGCAGCATCAGCGTGGCGCCATTGCGCAGCGTGGCGTCGTTAACCGAGGCGCGTACGTTTTCCAGCTCAACGGCGGCCGCTTGCAGTTGATGGACGGCGGCCAGGGCTCGGGCGCGTTCGATCTTTTGTAGGACGGGATTCGGCGCAGACGCGTCTTCGCTGGAGCCGGTGGCCTGACCCAGCGCGACTGCGGCTGAGATTAGGAGAAGTAGTGTCGGGAGTAATGCATGGATGTACGGGCGAAAAGAAAACGACCTCAAATTGTTTGGCTCTCCCTGAAATACAAAAGCGAGCCTAACGCTCGCTTTAAGGTTGGTATCAATTTGACGAAGCCATTATGGCCGGATTGGGGCAAATGAGGCAAGCGGGGCAAAACTCTGCTCGTTTGCACACAAAGTCGAGACTCACGGCGCGGCGGCGGTACCGAGGCTTTTGATGATTTTGTCGCGGAAGGTGCGGGCGTCGCGTTTGATAGCGGCCTCGTCAAGGGTCAGGAGGCGGCGGTTGCGCATGACGATGCGGCCGTTGATGACAACAGACTCGACGTCGGCTGCCTTGGTCGCGTAGACGAGGTCCGAGTAGACGTTGTAGAGCGGGATTTGATTGAGCGTGTCGCGGTCGATGACCAGCAGGTCCGCGCGCTTCCCGGTTTCCAGTGACCCGATCTCTTTCTCCAGGTGCAAAGCCTGGGCGCCGCGAATCGTCGCCAGCTCAAACGCCTCCTGAGCCGAGATCACCTTCGGATCGCCCGTAAACACTTTGTGCAGCTTCGCGACCGTATCCATCTCTTCCCACATGTTCAGGTCGTTGTTCGACGCGGCACCGTCCGTCCCTAACCCCACCAGCAGATGCTCGGTCAACATCTTCGGCACAGGCGCGACACCGGACGCCAGTTTCATGTTCGACTGCGGATTATGAATCACGCCCACGCCGCGCCGTTTCAGAATCGCCATATCACTTCCCTGCGGCCAAACCATGTGCGCCGCAATCACTCGCTCGTTCAGAAAGCCGATGCGCTCGAGATATGCAACCGGACTCGCCCCTTTCGCTTTAACGCTGTCGTCGACTTCACGCTTCGTCTCGGAGATGTGAGTCACGATGGGCGCGCCGGTGCGATCGGAAAACGCGCGCGCCGCCTTCAGGTGCTCTTCGGAAACTGTGTAAGGCGCGTGCGGCGCAATTGCCGCGACGATCAACTCGTGTCCTTTCCAGTGATTGACAAACTTTTCGACGTAAGCCATCCCTTCAGCATTCGTCTTGTTGTCAGCGACCGGAAAGTCGATGATCGTTTCCCCCAGCACACCGCGCACGCCGGCTTTGGCAGTCTCATCGGCAATCGCGTCCTCGAAGTAATACATGTCACAGTAAGTCGTAGTGCCGCCGCGAATCATCTCCGCCAGCCCGAGACGTGTTCCGACGCGCACAAATTCTTCCGTGACATTCTTCGCTTCCGCCGGAAAGATGTACTTCGTCAACCACTCCTGTAGATCGAGATCGTCGGCGAGACCGCGAAACAGGACCATTGGCACGTGCGTGTGACCGTTAATCAGACCGGGTGTGATCACTTTGCCGGCTGCGTTAAGCCGCCGGCGAGACGTGTAGCGAGATTCAACTTCGGCGCGAGGTCCAATTGCGACTATGCGGCCGTTGACAACCGCGATGGCGCCGTCGTCGATAACGCGCCGCGTCTGGTCCATAGTGACGATCGTGCCACCCAGCACCAGCAGGTCAGCCGGTTGCCGGCGGGTCTGGGTGGTGGCTTTTGAAACCATAGTCGTTAGGATCAGGACAACACAGATGAACGCGGATTTATTCACGGATTTGGCTCTTTGTCAGGAATCGGGCGTCGAATGCGCGCGGTAAAAGGTCAGCCATGTGAAACTCTTCGCTCTTGCCGTTTAAGTTGGCAAAAACGATCGTCGCGCCGCGCGCAAACTCCCATATGATCTGCCGGCACGTGCCGCACGGCGGCGTTAGAGTTTCGGTGTCAGCGACAACGGCGAGTTCTGTGAATTGACGTTCACCTTCCGACAACGCTTTCCAGATTGCGACTCGTTCCGCGCAAACCGTCAATCCATAACTCGCACTCTCGACGTTGCACCCGGTGTAAACCTTGCCGCCGGCGGTACGTACCGCAGCGCCGACAAGAAAATTCGAAAATGGGGCCACTGATTGCAAGCGCGCCTGCCTGGCCGTTTCAATCAACGACTCAAAATCTTCACTCAAAGTTGACCTCCAATAGTTGATAAAGCACCGGCCAACCTCTCGCGAATTTTTCCGCTCAACAGATCGATACTGACGAGATTATGACCACCCTCGGGAATAATTACGTCCGCATGACGCTTCGACGGCTCGACAAACTGCATGTGCATGGGCCGGACCGTCTCAATGTATTGTTCGATGACTGACTCCACTGTCCGGCCACGCTCGGCAATGTCGCGCCTGAGACGGCGAATGAAACGAATGTCGTCAGGCGTGTCGACAAATACTTTGATATCCATCTGCTCGAGCAGGCGCGGTTCGGCAAAGATCAGGATACCCTCAACGATGACGATGGGTTTCGGTTGCACCGTGCGCGTCTCGTTCAAACGCGAGTTGGTTTTGAAGTCATAAAGCGGCAGCTCGATTGGTTCGCCTGACTTCAGACGGCGCACATGGTTAACAAGCAACTCATTGTCGAGCGCGTCCGGATGATCGAAGTTCGCAACGCCGCGGTAATCGAATGGAAGATCGGTGACGTTCCGGTAGTAAGAATCCTGCTGAATGAAGACCACTTCGCTCGCGGGTACTGATTCAAGGATACGATTCGCGACAGTCGTCTTTCCCGAACCCGTGCCACCCGAAATACCGATGATCATGCTCATGACTAATTATTAGCCACGGATTTTCACAAATAAACACTGATAAGAAAATCCGCGTTTATTCGCGAACATCCGTGGCTTTAGACCCTTCGATTGATAGCCCCGATTACTCTTTGCAGCAACTCAGTAAACGTTTCACGCACCGCGTTGCCGGTCGCCATCACTTCTTCGTGATTGATGGGTTCGTCGCTGATGCCCGCAGCCATGTTGGTGATGCACGAAATACCAAGCACTTCGAGACCCATGTGCCGCGCCACTATCGCTTCCGGCACCGTGCTCATCCCAACTGCATCCGCGCCGAGATTACGCAGCAGATGGATCTCGGCCGGAGTTTCATAACTTGGACCAGACAACGCACCGTAAATACCGCGCCGCACCTCCACGTTGATCGCTCTAGCTTCCTCGACTACCAGCTCCTGCAAATCAGGCGAGTACACCGCGGACATATCCGGAAAACGTGGTCCAAACCGTTCGTCGTTTGGACCACGCAGCGGATTCACGCCCATCAAGTTCAGATGATCGCTGATTACCATTAACGCGCCCTGCGTTAGTTGCACGTTAATCCCGCCCGCGGCATTCGTGAGGATCAGCGTCTTGATACCCAGCACACCAAACGTGCGCACCGGAAACGTTACTTCTTCAAGCGAGTAACCTTCGTAGTAGTGCACCCGCCCCTGCATCGCCAGCACCGGTACACTGTCGACTTTGCCGACTACGAGTCGACCCGCGTGGCCCTGCGCAGTAGAGCGTACGAAGCCGGGTATGTCCTCGTAAGGTATAGCGACCGCTTCTTCGAAGTCGTCCGCAAAACCGCCCAGCCCGCTGCCCAGCACTACAGCGATGCGTGGCTCAACGCTGATTCGTGACCTGATTATCCTTGTTGCATGTTCGGCGCGTTCGTAAAGACTCGTGCTTGCCATTCGCTCAACCATCTCCAAACCCTCGTCTACTTCTCTTTTTGATAGGGTATGCCCAGGGCACGCGGCGGCCGGGACGATCCAATAAAGCCCGCCAGCACCACGATGGTCAAGACGTACGGAACCATTTGAATGAATTGCACCGGAATATCATCGCCCGACGGCAACTTGAACACACCCTGCATCTGAATCGAAACCGCTTCAGTGAAGCCGAACAAAAGACACGCCAGCAACGTTTGCACCGGCCGCCACTTGCCGAAGATCAAAGCAGCGAGCGCGATAAAACCGCGTCCCGCAGTCATGTTCCTCGTGAACAATGACGACTGACCGATCGAAAGATACGCGCCGCCGAGGCCCGCGAGTATGCCGGCCAGCAGCACGCCCGAATACCGGACACGACTCACACTAACGCCCGCTGCGTCGGCAGCTTCAGGATTCTCTCCCACCGACCGCAAGCGTAGTCCAAAAGGAGTTTTGTAGACGACGTACCAGATCCCGGCGACGAGTGCGAGAACCGTGAAGGCGATCACTACGGGCGACTGCGGCAACAGACGATCTTTTGGAATCTGCGGCGTCGAACCCGAAGAAAGAAAGAACGCGCCACTCAACAACCCCGGCATTCCGAGCATCAGGATGTTGATCGCCGCGCCACTCACGACCTGGTCCGCTTTGAACTTGATGCACGCCAACGCGTAGATCGCAGCGATGAAAAGTCCGGCAACCATCCCGCCCAACAAACCAATCCACGGACTCGCGGCGCCCATTCCGAGTCGAGTATCAACTGCATGCGTCAGCGCGGCGGCAGTAAAAGCTCCGGCAAGCATCTTTCCCTCGAGCGCGATATTGATCACGCCTGAACGTTCAGAGAAAAGACCACCGAGCGCCGCGAGCACGAGTGGCGTGCCGAGTCGAATCGTAGACGCGATGAGCGAAAGTGTGAAAATGTCTCTCATGTATTTAGACGGTCCAGGGTAGTCTTCTTCCGAGAGCCCACCTGAAGAAACCTTCAGCAGCCACAAACAAGATGATCACGCCCTGCAAAACCTGCACGATGTCTTTTGTTACGTGTTCACTAAAGCCATCCACGTAAATGCCGCCGTGTTGCAGTGCCGCAAACAACAGCGCTGCCACAATCACGCCGACCGGATGATTGCGGCCGAGCAGGGCGACGGCGATTCCAGTGAAGCCGTAGTTGTCGGAAAAGCCGTCGTAGTAACGATGGCGATTGCCGAGTACCTCGTTGATCGCGACCATGCCGGCGAGTCCGCCTGAAACGGCCATCGCGAGAATGATCTGCTTGCGAATCGAGATGCCGCCGTACTCAGCCGCAAAAGGATTGCTGCCGGTCGCGCGGATCTCGTAGCCCCACTTCGTGCGCCAGAGAAACACGTAGACCAGCAAACAACAAAGCAGCGCCAGAATAAAGGCGACGTTCAGCGGAATGCGTTCCGGAAAACCGTGAATGAACTTACCCAGGTGTGGAATATATGCGCTCGGCCCGATCGGCGCGGTTTGCAAAATCGGATCGCCGGGAACTTTGTAGTGATATTGCGTAAAGTAACTGACGAGTGCGACGGCGATGAAGTTCAACATGATCGTGTTGATAACTTCATGCGATCCGAATCTTGCTTTCAAGACGCCGGGAATTGCGCCCCAGAATGCGCCGACGAGGATCGCGGCTGCGAAACACATCGGAATCAATAACCAAGAGCCCAGGTTGGCGAAAGTAATTCCGACCCACGCGGTTGCAAACGCCGCGATGTACAGCTGGCCTTCGGCGCCGATGTTGAACAGGCCGCAACGAAATCCGACGAGTACCGCGAGACCGGTGAAGATCAAGGGCGTGGCGAGAAAGAGCGTGTAACCGACGCCGTCCGGCCAGGAGAGCGCGCTACCCAATAACAGTCGATAAGCAACGATTGGATTATCACCGACGAGCAGTATGAGAAGCCCGCCCACGATGAAAGCAGCGATCACCGCGATCAGAGGGAACAGAAGTTCACGCGCGAGTTTGGTCATAGAAATAAACTTATCGATGTCCCCGGGTCATGAGTAAACCAATCTCTTCCAAGGTCGCTGTTTTTGGATCGACTTCGCCTGCGATTCGGCCCTGGTGAATGATCAGCAGACGATCGGACAGGCTCGTCACCTCTTCGAGCTCCGCTGAGACGAGCAGGATTGCGCATCCGGAATCACGCAGGCCCACTAACTGCCGGTGAATAAACTCGATCGCGCCGATGTCAACGCCGCGAGTCGGTTGGGAGACGAGCAGCAGTTTTGGATGAACGTGGTACTCGCGCCCGATGATCAGCTTTTGTTGATTGCCGCCCGACAACGCGCGCGCAGGCAGCGCTGCATTCGGCGGTCGCACATCAAACCCCTGGATGATCTCGCCCGCGCGTTGCTGAATCGCGTTGTCATCGAGGAATATGCCACCCGCGAGTGCCGCAATCGGAGGACGATAATGCACGCCGAGAATCGAGTTCTCCGAAAGACTAAAGTCGAGCAAGAGCCCACGACGATGACGATCTTCGGGGATGTGCGCGATTCCGAGCTCACGCCTGATGCGTGCTCCGAGCGCGTTGAGATTTCTGCCTTCGAAGTTGATTTGACCGCTCAGCCGCTCAGGCTCAACGAGTCCCGCGAGTGCTTCGATCAGCTCGGTCTGCCCGTTACCTTCAACGCCCGCAATGCCGACGATCTCGCCACTCCGCACTTCAAACGAAACATCGTTCACGCGCTTGACGCCATTGCTGTCAGTAACCGACAGATTGCTGACTTCGAGTTGCGGGTTTCCGACATTTGCTTCCGGCTTTTCGACTCGCAACAGCACTTCACGGCCCACCATCAGTCGCGCGAGCTCGGCGGCATTCGTATCTTTCGTCTGCACGCGGCCCACGACCTTACCGTCGCGCATGACCGTGACTTCATCGGAGATCGCCAGCACTTCCGAGAGCTTGTGAGTGATGATGATGACCGTCTTGCCCTGCTCGCGCATGCGACGAAGGATTACAAAGAACTCTTCGACTTCGAGCGGCGTCAACACCGCGGTCGGTTCGTCGAGAATCAGAAGTCGCGCGTGGCGATAGAGCGCCTTCAACAACTCGACGCGTTGTTGTTGGCCCACTGACAGATGTTCGATTGGTTCGTTTGGATTGACTGCGAGCTTGAACTCTTCCGAGAGTTGCCTGATTTGCGCGGCGGCACTCTTGAGATCGAGAGCGAGACTGGTTCCGGGCTCAGCGCCGAGCACGATATTTTCGGCCACGGTCATCGTCTCGACCAGCATGAAGTGCTGGTGGACCATGCCGATACCGAGCGCGATCGCGTCGTGTGGCGATTTGATGTCACGCGGCCGGCCGTCGACGATGATCTCGCCGCTGTCGGCGGTGTAAAAACCGTAAGCGATGCGCATCGCCGTCGACTTACCCGCGCCGTTTTCGCCGACGATGGCATGGATCGTCCCCGGCTTAACGACTATGTCTACATGGTCGTTGGCAAGAACGTCGCCGAATCTTTTCGTTATCTGTCGGAGTTCGAGCATCAAGTATTTGAGCCGCGGATGAACGCAGCTTAACTGCCCATCGCGTCGACTACCTTGATTTCCCCTGAGATGATCTTCTTCTTCGCGTCTTCTGCTTCCTGGATTGCTTCGGGAGGAACGAGATCTTTGTTGTAGTCGTCCATCGCGTAACCGACGCCATCCTTATCAAGGCCAAAAACGTGCAGCCCTGGTTTGAACTGGTGGTCCACGACGTCCTTCACGATGTCGTAGACCGCGTTATCGACGCGCTTCACCATGCTGGTGAGTACAAAGCCCGGCTTGACCATGTTTTGATTGGAGTCAACGCCGATCACGAAATGCGTGGCGCGCCCGTCCTGTTTTCCCTGCTGCTCGACTGCATCAAACGCGCCGAGTCCCGAATTGCCCGCAGCCGTGAAGATCACATCGGCGCCTTTGCCGATCTGGGCCAACGACAGTTCCTTTCCCTTGCCCGGATTGTTCCAGGCACTATCGGTTACCCCGACGTAGTTTTCGATCACGCGAATGTTCGGATTAACCGACTTCGCGCCTTGCTCGTAACCCTTGGCGAAACGATGAATCAGCCCGATGTCCATGCCGCCGAGAAAACCGATGGTACCGGTGCGCGAAGCTTTGGCGGCGAGGATGCCGACAAGATACGAACCTTCTTGTTCCTTGAAGACGAGCGATGCAACGTTCGGCAAATCACTGACGCCGTCGATGATCGCAAACTGGATGTGCGGATAATCTTTGGCGACCTGCTCCATGATCGGCGCCTGTGCGAAACCGACGCCGATGATCAGGTCGAAGTTTCGTTCCGCAAACGCACGCATCGCGGGCTCGATCGCGTTCGGCGTGCCGGGCTCGATGTCGCGTAAAACGATCGGCAGATCTTTCGCGGCACGTTGCACGCCCTGCCACGCGGCCGCATTGAATGAACGATCGTCTTTACCGCCGATATCGAAAACGATGCCGACCTTGATCTTCGATTTGTCTTCGGCGGCAGACGTTCCTCCACAGCCTGACAACGGCAATGTCGAAAGCAGAACGAGCGAAATCAACAGACCGATGAGCGCAAGCTTCGTTTTCATTCGTTAACAATTTCCTTTACTAACTGCGGAAGCTGCATCGCTGCGTCGCCGATCTCGTAAGCAGCCTGGATGCGACGCGCGGCTTCGGCGGCCGCGTCTGAGTCAGCGCAGTAAACCACACCAATCGCCTCGCCGGCGCGAACCTGATCGCCTAACTTCAACTCGGAAGTAAAACCAACCGTGGGATCCACTGTGTCTTCGATGCGCACGCGCCCGCCGCCGATTGCCGCGATCGCGTGACCGATCTCCGTGGTGTCAACTTTGGTGATGAAGCCTGAGCGCGGGGATTCTACCTTAACGGTTTCGCTTACCAAAGGCAGGAACTCCTGCGGCGCATCGCAAACACGCGGGTCACCACCCTGGGCTGCGACGTTCTTTTGCAGACACTCGAGGGCCTTGCCGGATTTCAGAACTTCGTCTAAACGTTCGTGCGCCGCCTCGATCGTCTGGTCAACGTTTGCCAGCACCAGCATGTGCGCGCAGAGTTCCATCGACAAATCGAGCACCGGTCGCGCCGCCTCATTCGCTTCGCCTCGCAGCAGGTTGATGCACTCGAGAACCTCCAGCGAGTTTCCAACCATGCCACCGAGCGGTTGATTCATGTCCGTCAACAAGGCGCGAGTTTTGATGCCACACGAGTTTCCCGTACTGACGAGCGCATGGGCCAACGCCTCAGCACGCGCTTCTTCGCGCATAAACGCCCCGTTACCGACTTTCACGTCGATGATCATCGCATCGAGACCAGCCGCGCCTTTTTTCGAAATGATCGAGGCGACGATCAACGGTATCGATTCGACTGTGGATGTCGCATCGCGCAGCGCGTACATTTTCTTGTCGGCGGGTGCGAGCTCCGCAGTCTGTCCGGCCATCGCATAGCCGACCTGGTCCAACACCTGCTTGAACTCCGTCGCGCTCAGGTTAACGTTGTACCCTGGAATAGACTCGAGCTTGTCGAGCGTCCCGCCCGTGTGACCAAGACCACGACCCGAGATCATCGGCACGCAAACACCGCACGCCGCGACGAGCGGCGCGATGATGATCGACGTCTTGTCGCCGACGCCGCCAGTCGAGTGCTTATCTGCTTTTGGTTTGGGTATGTCGGTGAAGTCGAGAATGTTGCCGGAGTTCAGCATGGCTTCCGTTAATGCCTGCTGCTCGGCATCGTTCATGCCGTTCAGGTAAATGGCCATGAGTAGCGCGCTGACCTGGTAGTCGGCGACGCGCCCATTCGTGATGCCCGCGATGAAGAATTCGATCTCTTCACGCGATAGACTCAGCCCGTCTCGCTTTTTTCTTATTACGTCCTGTGGTCTCAAGCTGCTTTCCTTAGTTGCTCTCCATAAGCACAGCGGCCTGAGCAGTCACAGCCAACCTCTGCCCCACCGCATCGACCTCCTCGCCCGTCTTGCACTTTACACTTACACAGCCCGCATCGATACCGAGTGCGCCGGCGATGTTTGCTCGCATCGTCTCGATGTAGGTTCTGAGTTTTGGTTTCTCGAGCAAGATTGTCGAATCAACGTTAACCACGTGGAGACTGCGTTCACGCGCCAACCACATCACACGCGAAAGCAGTTCGAGGCTATTCGCGCCACTCCACTGTGGATCCTTATCGGGAAAGTGAACCCCGATATCTCCTTCACAAAGCGCGCCAAGAATGGCATCGGCAATCGCATGCGCGAGCGCATCCGCATCAGAGTGCCCGTCCGCGCCGCGATCGGAAGCTATTCGGACACCTCCGAGTACAAGCTCACGCCCTTCAACGAGCCGGTGCGTATCAGTGCCAATCCCAATCCGTAACATCTGCGTTAATCTGCGGCTAAGATGGCCTCCGCGATTGCAAGATCTTCGACAGTGGTAATCTTAATATTGCGGGCACTTCCCTCAACAATGCTCACGGGCTTGCCTATCTTTTCGACAAGTGCGCTCTCATCAGTCAACGACGGATCGTTCACATCGGCTTGCCTGTACGCGTCGCAGAGTAATTC
>OELI01000139.1_pt1 | contig 10959 bp, 10 predicted proteins | sample 1503511 | NCBI WGS metagenome assembly OELI01 (sample SAMEA104379616, study PRJEB20068) | metagenome | biome: 1000743; feature: 77; material: 1998 | place: USA | collected 2012 | depth 25 m | reverse complement strand
GCCGAGCGCACGCTCGCGGACAACGCGACGACACAGGCGCTGAACATTATCGACAGCCGTATTAACGCCCTCGGCATCGCCGAGCCGACTCTGCAAACGCACGGCGCGCAGAGTTCGCACCAGATTCTCTTGCAGATGCCCGGCGTGCAGGATCCGGAACGGGTGAAGGAAGTCTTGCGCGGTGAATCACGCCTTGAGTTGGTACACGTTATCAGTCCCCCGTCACCCCAGCCGGCCCAGACTTACGCGACCGAAGCGGAAGCAATCGCTTCGGTGTCCAGCACAGGCGCTGTGCCGCCGAATCGCAAGGTCGTGCCGTATCAGGAACGCAGTGATGCCGCTGCCGATAAGAATCAGCCGAAGCCGAAGCAGTGGGTCGTGGTTGAAGTCCCCGCGATTATCGATGGCAGTGAGTTGAGAAATGCTCAGGCCGGCCAATCGCAGGGTGGTAGATCCGATGAGTATGAGATCGACTTTTCCCTGAAAAAAGCGGGTGCAGATAAGTTCGGCGCCTGGACCGGTTCACACATCAACGAATACATGGGCGTGGTGCTCAACGGAGAAGTGCGGTCGATTGCATTTATCAAGTCGCAGATTTATGACCGCGGCCAGATCAGCGGTCGTTTTAGCAAGCAATCCGCGGAAGACCTGGCGCTGACGTTGCGCTCGGGTGCTTTGCCGGCGCCGATTGAATATCTCGAAGAGCGCACGGTTGGACCAAGCCTCGGTGCGGACTCGATTCGTGCGGGCGTGCGCGCATCATTGGTCGGACTCGCGTTAGTCATCGTGTTCATGCTCGTTTACTATCGCGGCTCCGGAGTGAACGCCGTAGTGGCGCTGATGCTGAACATGATTCTGATGATGGCCGGTCTGATCCTATTCGGCGCCACCCTGACACTGCCCGGGATCGCCGGCATCATCCTGACGATCGGTATGGCGGTCGACTCGAACGTGCTGATTTTCGAGCGCATTCGTGAAGAGTTGCGATCGGGCAAGACGATTCCTTCAGCAGTCGATCTCGGATTTAATCGTGCGTTTATCACCATCATCGACACGCACGTTACTACGATCATCTCGTCGCTGTTTCTGTTCGTGTTCGGCACCGGCCCGATACGCGGTTTCGCAGTGACGCTCGTGATCGGACTGCTCATCAACTTGTTCTCGGCAGTTTATGTTTCGCGCACGATCTTTATCTGGTTGCTCTCGCGCAGGAAAATGGAGTCATTGAGTATTTAAAGAGTTGTCATGTTTCAAATCCTTCACGATGTAAAAATTGATTGGCTGGGTAACCGGCGCTGGTTCGTCGGCATTTCTGTTTTGGTGATGCTGACGGGATTATTTTCCGCGATTTTCCGGCAGGCGACCGGTCGCCAGGCGTTCAATCTTGGCGTCGATTTCAAAGGCGGAACTGTAGTCACGGCGAGATTCAAGCAACGACCCGCCGATGACGCGATTCGCGCGGCCCTGGTCACCAAGGGCATCAATGATGCGGTAGTTCAGCCCGTTACTGACAGGACCGATACTGTTCTTATCAAAGTGCCGCTCGAAGCCGAAGGACAGGACGGTCGCGCTCGCGTCCGGGAAGCATTGAACGTATTCGGATCTGAAGCGCGGCCCGCCACTGAACTCGAAGCAGATCCGAACGCCGCTTACAAGATCGTCGGCACTGACGCAGTCGGCGCGATTGCCGGCGCGCAGCTTCGAAACAAGGCGATCGCGGTTACGCTCGCGGCGCTTGTCGGAATCCTGATTTACATCGCCATTCGATTTGAATGGACCTATGGCGCAGCAGCCGTGATCGCGGTCTTTCACGACGTGCTCGTCACGCTCGGTTTCTTCTCGATCTTTCAGTTGGAAGTCGGCTTGACTGTGATTGCAGCACTGTTGACTCTCGTTGGATTTTCGGTGAACGACACGATCGTCGTTTTCGACCGCATCCGTGAGAATCGCAAGCTGCACCGTCGCGACTCGCTGTACAAGGTCACAAACGATTCGATCAACCAGACGCTCTCGCGTACCGTGATTGCGAACGGTCTCGTGTTTCTGTCGGTGCTCGCCATGGTCCTTTTCGGTGGCGACGTGTTGCGTGCGTTTTCCATCGCGCTGTTCATCGGCGTCGTGTTCGGCACGTACTCGTCGATCGCAGTCGCCAGTCCGATCATGGTTTGGTGGGAGCAGCGACTCGAGGCTGCGAATCGTGCAGCGGCATTAAGTTTTAATCAACCAGTAAGGGGTGGGGCACGCCCAGCCCCCGCGCCAGTGGCGCCCGGGCCGCGTAAGCAACGGTCCACCGGTGCGGGACGGGCGTGAAATAGATTTTCTTTGCGGATGTCTGTTTATCTCTCCGTTCGCTGTGTTAATGGAGTCTCTGTAATCGCAGAGGAGGCGGAGATACGCAAAGATCGCAGAGGTTTGGTTCAGCGTGTGTGGCCATCTAGTTTGCGCTTGACTTTGAAACACTATGCGGACTAGACTGCGCTCGTTGCTGGCCAATTAAATATCTCAAGTGTCGACCCCGCGGTGTGAAATCGAAAGTTGGGCGCGGCGGCGGTGTGTTGAGCAGGCCGGCGGGTTGGTTCTCGCACAGCGGCTTCAATTCTAATTCGGTGTGCTCAATATCGCAGGAGCTGCTGTTTCCCCTCTTAATGACGGAACGTAAGCGGTATTAAATCGACATTTGCGAGGCAATTACTGCTTAAACTTTCGTAACCCCTGATCCATTTGGCGCCGGAGTCGGAGGATAAATATCAATGTTCGATAATCTTGTTGAGTCGAGTTCGCACAAGGACGACATAGCGCGAAAAGGCTCATTCATTGGTGTAACTGCGTTAATTTACGGTGTGCTTCTGCTTACCTTCTTTGTGGCCGGCATTTACTGGTACGACAATCACCTCGATCAAATGGAACTCGAGTTAACCACGCTCGTCGCGCCGGTTCCAGTGCCGCAGGCGCCCAAACAGGAACAGAAGCAGGAGGAAGCAAAGCCTCAGAAGGTCGACCAGAATGTCGATGTCCGCAAAGAGTTGATTGCTGACGTTGCGGAGAGCAGGCTGCCTCCGAAGGAGATCTCGGCCAAGGCCAGTGACGTGCCGCCTGTGCGAAGCAACGTCACGACGGTCATCGGCGGCTCAAATTCCAACGCACAGGCGCCAATGCCTGCAGGTCCCGGTTCCGGTGCCGTAACGACCACGACCGCAAAAGTCCAGATTGCCGACGAACCGCCGCCGCCAGCGGCGACCCCAACTCCGCCTCGTGCACCCATCTCGGGCGGCGTTCTCAACGGCAAAGCAATCAGTTTACCGAAACCAGCATATCCGCCGATTGCCAGAGCTGCACACGCTGCGGGCACGGTGGTCGTCCAGGTGCTGATTGACGAAAACGGCAATGTGGTTTCTGCACACGCCGTGTCAGGGCATCCTCTGTTACAGGGGGCTGCCGTAGGTGCTGCGCGTCAAGCGAAATTCTCCCCAACGAAGCTTTCGGGGCAGCCAGTTAAAGTTACCGGAGTGATCCAGTACAACTTCGTGTCGCAATAACTGCGGAGAGTATTTGTCGTGTCGCCGCGGTTACCGTGGATCGTCCCGGCTTCTCTGCTTGCTATCAATCAAATAAAACCTTTTGGAGGGGTTTACCGTGACAATTCTAATGAGTCTTTTTGGAACCAAGGCCCTCGGTCTCTTGATGCTGTTGCAGGAAGCCGCAGCCAGTCCGGCAGAAGGCGCGAACACAGCAAACACATTCACGCTGACCGAGATGGTGAAGAACATGGGTGGCGTGGCTATCGCCGTCGTCATCGTGCTGTTGATCATGTCAGTCTACTCAATCGCCATCATGGTTGAGCGTTACCTGACTTACTCAGCGGCGAAGAAGCAGTCGCGCGAGTTTGCGCCGCGCGTCGCCCAGGCGTTGAAGAACGATCGCATCGAAGAAGCGATCAACATCAGCGACAAGCATCGCAAATCGCACCTGGCCATGGTCGTCAGCAGCGGCTTGCAGGAGTTTCGTGCCCATGAAGCGTCGACCGATATCTCCGGAGACGAAATCGAAGCTTCGAAGCGCGCGTTGCAGCGAGCGATTGCGATCAAGACCGCTGAATTCAAACGTGGTCTCTCCGGCCTCGCGACGATCGGTTCAACTGCTCCGTTCGTAGGCTTGTTCGGAACCGTGTTCGGCATCATCAACGCGTTCCGCGGCATGAAGAACGCCGAATCGGCCGGTATCGCGGCAGTCGCCGGCGGTATCTCGGAAGCGTTGTTCACCACCGCGCTCGGACTGCTCGTAGCGGTGCCTGCGGTGTGGTTATTCAACTACTTCACCGGCAAGGTCGACGGCTTCGTCGTGGAGATGGATAACTCGGCTTCAGAACTCGTCGACTACTTCATCAAGAACCGCACGAAGCAGTTGAAGGCCTAACGGCGGCTGAAGTAAAAGGAGATTTAATATGGGAATGTCAGGTGGAGGCGGCCAGGGTGGCCTGCAGTCAGAGATTAACGTCACCCCGATGGTCGACATCATGCTGGTATTGCTGATCATCTTCATGGTGGTCACGCCGTTCTTGCAGCAGGGCATCACGGTTGCCCTGCCGAAGAACATGAACAACCCGGATGTCGATCCGAACATTATCAAGGAATCGTCGATCGTGATTTCAGTACCCAACGACGGCGAATACTATCTTGGCAAGAACAAGGTGGCCAAAGAACAGCTCGCCGACAAAGTCGATTCGATGCTCAAGAACGTGAAGAAAGATGAGGATCGCATCGTCTACATCAAGAGTGGTGTAGGCGTCAGCTACGGAGACGTGGTCAACGTGATCAACGAAGTCCGCAAGCTCGGAGTCGACAAGATCGGACTGGTAGCCGACAAGAAGAAGAAGGGCGCAGCAGCCCCGGCGCCGGCCACTTAGGAACGCACTTAAGAACGAGGAGAAATCCAGATGTCGATGGGCGATACTGATTTAGAGAAAAGAAGCAGCACCACGGCCCAGCCGTATATCAACGTGACGCCGTTGATTGACGTTTTGCTGGTGCTGCTGATTATCTTCATGGTCGTCACGCCGTTGAAGCCGAGCCGGTTCAAGGCTGATATTCCGACCCAGCGGGATCCCAATGAAGACCTGAGTAAACTGAAACCAAATCCGCTGACGTTAGTGGTATCAATCGCGCCTGATCTGTCGATCAAGCTGAATCAGGATTCGCTCGGTTCGGTCAACGAAACCGCACCACTCGCACAGCGGCTCGCGCAGGTGTTTAAGCAACGGGAACAAACCCATGCGTACAGGATAGGTTACGAAACGCGATCTGACCTCAAGGAAGAAGATCGCATCGAGAAGACTGTGTTCGTGAAAGCGCCGCGGGCAGCGAAGTATGGCGACGTCGTCAAAGTGATTGACGCCATCAAGGGCGCAGGCGCGAGTCCAGTCGGATTGCAGGTGGACGATCTTCCTTAGTTGATATGGAAATTTGATTGGCAAGCGCATTGAAAAAGGCCCAGAACTCGCCCGGCCAATGCTTGTTGCCGGTTCAAAAAAACGGAGTCACGCATAAATGAAACTCTCTCAGACCAGGATCGCCATCGTTTTGGCGGTCCTTGTTGCCATTTCCTCCGGGTGCGGAGTCGTCAATCGAATCAGGGCCAAGAACCAGTTGAACGAGGCCGCGCGCGCTTACCGCGAAGGCAGGTTCCCGGAAGCGGAGGCGCACTCCAGAGAAGCTGCCGCGCTGGATCCTGATAACAAGACCGCTCCGATGTTTATTGCGCGCACGATTCACGCGCAGTTTCGTCCGGGCGTTCAAACTCCAGACAATATCGCCAAGGCTCAGGCGGCAATCGACGCTTATCAGAAGATCCTTGATAAGAACCCGAAGGATGAAGAAGCCTACAAGGCTATCGCTTATCTCTACGGAGCGATCAAGGCGGACGATAAGCTGAGACAGTGGATCGCCGCGCGAGCCACCAGCGACTCCACCGCACCAGAAAAAAGAGCAGAGGCGTATGTGGTGCTCGCCAGCAAGGATTGGGATTGTTCTTTCAAGATCACGGAACAGCCGGGTGTGAAGAACACGTCTGTCGAAACCACAACCAATAAGGCGACTGTTACTTACAAGAAGCCGAAAGAGCAGAAGGAGTTCGACCAGGCGCAGATGTGTGTGAAGCAGGGCCTCGTCGAAGCGGAAAACGCCATCAAGTTTGATCCGAACAATGAATCCGCGTGGTCTTACAAGACGAACCTCTTGCTCGAAGCCTCTAAGCTCGCCGAGATGGATGGCCAGGCCGAACAGAAAGCGCAATATCAAAAGGACTATGAAGCCGCTCTGAAGCGCACCACCGAATTGAGTGTCGCCAACCAGAAGCGCAAGGAAGAAGAAGAGAAGAAATCAGCTACCCCGCCGAAGGGTTAACCTCCGGAAAATGCAGCCGCAGGTTTTCGCGGATTAACGCCGATCAAATCAGATCCGTGTTAATCCGCGAAAATCTGCGGCTCTTTGCTTTTTTGTTATAATTTTACCGTGATCCGGATCGAAGACATCGTCGAGAAAGTAGCGACAAACCACGCTCAGGCGGACCTCGATCTGCTGCGTCGCGCCTATCTGTTTTCCGCGAAGGAACACAAAGGCCAAAAACGCGCGTCAGGCGAGTCGTACCTGGTACACCCGCTCGAAGTCGCGAATATTCTTGCCGACATGAAACTCGACGAAGTCTCCGTAGCCACCGGCCTGCTGCACGACGTCGTCGAAGACACACTCGTCGATCTCGACACGATCCGCCGTTACTTCGGTGAAGAGATCACGCACCTGGTAGACGGCCTCACGAAGATCGCGCAGATCAGCAACATCTCGCGCGAAGAGCAACAGGCAGAGAACGTTCGCAAGATGTTGCTCGCCATGGTCGATGACGTGCGCGTCGTGCTGGTCAAACTCGCCGATCGTTTGCACAACATGCGCACGCTTCAGTACCTCAACCCCGAGAAGCGCAAGCGCATCGCCGAAGAGACGATGGAGATCTTCGCACCCATCGCGCACCGCCTGGGTATGGGTAAGCTTCGCGGGGAACTCGAGGATCTCGCCTTTCGTCATCTGCATCCGGAAGATTATCGCGAGCTCGCGGAACAACTGGAAAAACGGCGTCCCGAAAATGAAGCGTTTCTGAAGGGCGTAACGGCGCGTATCGAAGAGAAAATGAACGAGGCGGAAGTGCCTTTCGTTCTTGTCGAAGGTCGAGTGAAGCGACTCTATTCGATCTGGAAAAAGCTGCGGGCGCAGAAGATCAGTCTCGACCAGGTTTACGATCTCGTGGCGGCGCGAATCATCACTCCGAACGAAGTGCGCTATTGCTACGCCGCGTTGGGAGTGGTCCATAACAACTGGAAGCCTGTTCCGGGTCGCATCAAAGACTGGATTGCAACGCCGCGCGACAATCTCTACCAGTCGCTGCACACTTCCGTTATCGGTTCTAATCTCCAGTCGTTCGAAGTCCAGATCCGTACCGAAGAGATGCATCAGGTCGCCGAGGAAGGCGTCGCCGCTCACTGGAAATACAAAGAAGGCAAACGCGGTGCGCGCGACGACGATCAGGCTCTTCAGGCGCTGCGCTCTCTCGTCGAGTGGACGCAGGAAGTAAAGGACTCGAAAGATTTTCTCGACTCGCTCAAGCTCGACCTGTATCCGAAGGACGTCTACGCCTTCACGCCTATGGGCAAGGTGATCCAGTTGCCGCGCGGCGCGACGCCGGTCGATTTCGCCTACATGATCCACTCTGAAGTGGGGAATACCTGCACCGGCGCACGTATCAACAGCCGCATGGTCCCACTTCGCACGCAGATTCAAAACGGCGATGTCGTCGAGATCATAACGTCCGCCACGTCTCATCCGTCGCGCGACTGGTTGAATTTCATTGTCACGTCGCGCGCGCGCAATCGCGTTCGTCACTGGGTGGCTGAGCAGCAGCGCGCCGAATCGATGGAGATCGGCAGGAAACTGTTTGAGAAGGAAGCGTCGCGTTTTCAACTGTCGCCGAGGAAACTGCTGAGCGACGCTGACAAGGACATGAAACGCGTAGCCAGTGATTACGGCTACGGGCGAGTCGACGATCTGTTGGCCGCGATCGGATACGGTAAGCTGATTCCGCGCAACGTCATCGCGAAGTATCTTGGACCAGAACAATTTGAACAGCTCGACAAGCAGAAGGAATCGAGACTCAGGAGCGGTGTTCGCGCTGTCAAACGTCTCATTCGTTTGGGCGACGATTCGATCGTGGTGCGCGGCATTGACGATTTGATGGTGACGCGCGCGCGTTGCTGTAATCCGCTTCACGGCGAAGAGATCATTGGTTATGTCACGCGAGGCAAGGGCGTTGCGGTCCACACCACCCGTTGCAAGAACGTGAAACAGTTGATGATCAATCGCGAGCGCGTCGTCGAAGTTGAATGGGCCGGACGACCCGAGAAGACTGCGTATGCGGTCAAGCTTCTGGCGATTACTGAGAACCGCACCGGGATGATTGCGGGTATCACCGGCGCCATCTCAGACATGAAAACAGGCATTCGCGACGCGCGCGCCTCAGTTGCCTCTGACGAGCGCGGTCATATCGAGGTGACGGTCGAGGTCTTCGACGTAAAGCACCTCGACCGCGTCATCGGCTCGATCAAAGGCGTACCGGGCGTGTTGGACGTGGAGCGCATGCAGGGCGTCGCTTAGCGTTTTTGTGCTTCGTTGTGGCTTCTGCTAGAATCCCACCTTTGTTTTGAGGGAAAGAATCCAGACAAACAACGCTCCGGCAGCAATCGGCCCTTATTCGCAGGCGATTAAGGCTAACGGATTCGTGTTTGTCTCGGGTCAGATTCCGATCAATCCGCAGACCGGAGAGTTTGTTTCCGGCGGAATTGCGGAACAGACTGAGCAGGTGTTGAAGAACCTGAAGGCGGTGCTGGAAGCATCAGGCAGCAGTCTCGATCAGGTTGTTAAAACGACTGTGTTCCTGGCGGATATGAAAGAGTTTTCCGGTATGAACGAGGTCTATGCGACCTTCTTTTCCGGACCGCCACCCGCAAGAGCTACGGTTGCGGCGGCCGGTTTACCGCGAGAAGCCAGGGTTGAGATTGAAGCAGTAGCGCTGGTTTCCGAGTAGGTTTGGAGTAAAAACAACCGGCGCTCCGAAGAGCTGCCGGTTGGAGGTTGATTGAAAAATAAGGATCGTCGGCAGGCTACGCAGCCTTGGCGACTTTGCCCGCCTTGATGCAGGTTGTACAAACCTTCATGCGGCGCGCGCCACCCTGTGGTTTCTGCACGCGGATCGACTGTAAATTCGGATCGAAGCGTCGCGGAGTGCGATTGTTCGCGTGCGAGACATTGTTGCCGAATTGTGGGCCTTTACCGCAAACTTCGCAACGTTTGGCCATTTTTTTCAACCTCCAGAATTCTTGGGTTTCTTAACCGGCGTTTCCGGCATCTTACGGTCTGTAATCTTGCCGTAATCAGAAACCAAGTCTTATAGCAAACGCTTTTCTAAGTCGTCAAGCAAGGGCGCTTGGAGATAGGTACTAGTTAGTTAAAGGAGCAGAGTTAAAGTGCGCAACATCGCAAAAGTTCTTGCCGTTACTGGATTGGTCACCCTCGGCCTGGTGCTGAATGGATGCTCTTCGTCCGGCACCGAGGTCAAAGATAATATGGTGGCCGCCACCGTCAATGGCCGCAATATCATGCTCAACGAAGTCGAGCGCGGCGTTAGTCAACAAACCAACGGTAATCCGTCGAGTTTGAATCAACTTCAGATGGCCCAGGCGCGCTTGTCGGTGCTCGACAGTCTTATCAAGCGAGAGGTCATGTTTCAACGTGCGGAAAAAGAAAAACTTCTTCCGACTGATGCACAGATCGATGGCGTCATCGCCACGCAGAAGCAGAACAGCGGCATGACCAACGAAGACTTCGAGAAGAGTCTGAAATCACAAAATCTGTCGATGGAAACTTTGCGCGAGGAAGCGCGCAAAGATCTGGCGATCTCCGCACTTCAGGACAAGTACAACGGCAAGATCGACATCAGCGATCGCGAAGTGGAAGAGTATTACAACGCCAACCGCCAGTACTTCAAGAACGAACGTGGTGTGTCGCTGGCGATGATCATGGTTGACCCCGCGGACAATAGTTCAACAGGCATCACTGACGACGCGAAGAATGAAGCGGATGCGAAGTTGAAGATCGATAACATTTATCAACAACTGCAGGGCAAGGCTGACTTCGCCACTGTTGCTCGCGCGAAGAGTGAAGACGTTTCCAGCCTGCGCTCCGGTGGCGATCTCCCGTTTATGACCGAGCAGGATCTTCGCAGCAACAACTTTCCTGACGAATTGATTGCCAAGTTCTTTGGTCCAATGCAGGTCGGGGATTACACGCAACCGACGCGTTTCAACAGCGGCAAGTGGTACATCTTCAAACTTGCTGAGAAACGTTTGACGGCCGAGAACCTGACCCTTGAAAGTCCGGGCGTGCGGCAGCAGATCACGCAGGGGCTGACCAACCAGCGCAAGCAGATCATTAACGAGGCGTTGTTGGAGACCGCGATGAACGACGCGAAGATTGTGAATCATCTCGCGGCCAACATGCTCAACAATCCGAGCAATCTCGGTTTGCGTCCGGCTGGCGAAGGCGCAGCTACTTCACAGCCAACTCAGGCGCCGTCACAAGCGCCGGCGGGAGCGAGCAGTTCACCTGTCGCAGTGAAGCCCGCCGCATCGCCAAAGTAAAAAGACTTACTCACGCAAAGGCGCAAAGGATTCCTGAGCTATCGTGCAACGATGGTGAAGCTCTGAAAGAGCGGACGTTGGTATTTCGCACTTTCAGTGCTCTCTTCGTTAGATAATCTCCGTAACCAGGGGCGACGCGCTGCGCGCTTGCCCCTGGCTTTTATCTTGCGCGCCTTTGGCGCTCGTCGCCGCTGGTACAATTTTGCGTCTTTGCGCCTTTGCGT
>OELI01000113.1_pt1 | contig 10983 bp, 9 predicted proteins | sample 1503511 | NCBI WGS metagenome assembly OELI01 (sample SAMEA104379616, study PRJEB20068) | metagenome | biome: 1000743; feature: 77; material: 1998 | place: USA | collected 2012 | depth 25 m | reverse complement strand
CGCTTGTTTGAGCCATCTGCGTTCATTACCCAGATCTCGAGTGTCGTCGGACGAATCAGGTTCTGTTTTAGCAAAGCCAGATAATCCTGCTTCTCCTGTTCCGTCTTCGGATGATATGCGCGATAGACGATCTGTTTACCGTCGTAAGACCAGAATGGACCACCATCGTATCCGAGCTCCTTCGTTAACTGGCGCACGTTCTTCCCATCCGCGTCCATCGTGTAGATATCGAGATCGCCGCCGCGCATGGACGTGAAAACAAGTTTCCTGCCGTCGAGTGTGATCGTTGTTTCGGCATCGTAGCCCGGCGTGTTTGTCAGTTGCCTGGGATTCGAACCATCAGGATTCGCGGTGAAGATGTCATACGTCGGATACACCGCCCAGACGTAACCTTTTGAATAGTCCGGTCGCGGTGGACACTGCTTGTCGCCCAGATAAGTTGACGAATAAAGAATCTGTTTTCCGTTCGGATAAAAGTACGAGCAAGTGGTCCGTCCCTCGCCGTTTGAGAGCATCTTCACGTTCGAACCGTCGATGTTCATCGAGTAGATCTGATCGCAGCCATGACCATCGCGCGTTGACTGGAAGATGAGTTGTTTGCCGTCGGCGGAGAAGTAAGCCTCGGCGTTCTCGCCGCCGAAAGTCAGTTGTCGCATATTGCTCAAGTGCTTTTCAGACGGCAACGCGAGTGGTTTGCCGGTTTCTTGAGCAGTCTGTTGAGACGAAAAGTACGAAGGCGTGACGAGTAACGCCAGCGCGAGTAGCGGAACGAAAATTTTCATAGTGTTAAGCGCGGGCGCCGTTAGCGACGAGTCCGCCTGCCTTTTCCAGTTGCTGCGCGCGGCGACGCCGGACGATCAGGATGATCAGCGAAGTGATTCCGACCACAAGACTGATCAACTGCGAAGTTGAGAGCCCGGTTAGAGTGGTCAAGCCGAGCACGTCGCCGCGTGGATCGTCGCGCACGAATTCTATAGCAAAGCGGATGATTGAGTAGAGCAAGGCGTAAGCAAGAATAACCTGGCCGCTGAAGCGTTTGCGTTTGTGCAACCACAGGAGAAAGAAGAACACGAGCAACATCGCAAACGACTCGTAAAGCTGCGTCGGATGCAGGTAGCTGTCGGTCGGCACGCCGGTGATTTCATGGCCTAACTCGGTAAACTTCACGCCCCACGGCAGTGAGGTTGGTTTACCCCAGCAACAACCGGCAGCGAAACAACCCTGACGGCCGAAGAAGTTACCGATGGCGATGCCGGGTGCACACGCATCCGCAGTTTTCCACCACGGGAGTTTGTAGCGTTTCATCAGGAAGTAACCCACGGCAACTGCGCCAAGCAGACCACCGTAAAAGACCCCGCCTGAACGCAGGAAGTCGAGCGATATGAGTTGCAGCGGATGATCGCGATATTCAGGTTCGGTGAAGAACATCAAGATCTTCGAGCCGACGAGGCCGCCGAGCAACATCCACAAACTCAGATCGTAGATTCGTTCGCGCGGCAGTCCATCGCGCGCTGCGAGTCTTGTCGCGATCACGATGGCGCACAGAAATGCGATGGCGAGAAAGACGCCGTAGGTGTTGATGGGGAAACTGCCAATACGAATAATTTCCGGGTACATACTTTAAACAGCCACGGATTTACGCGGATGAACGCAGATCAGAATCAGTCTTATTCGCGCGTGTCCGCGTAGATCTGTGGCTAAAAATCAGATCGTACGCGAGCAACAACGCGCCGACAGTAATGCTCGCGTCGGCTATGTTGAATGTGGGCCAATGATACTGACCCGCATGCAGGACGATGAAATCGATCACGTAGCCGAGACGCGCGCGATCCGTCAGATTGCCGGCGATGCCGGCGATCAGGAGTGCACAAGCGCCGAGGACGCGGTCGTCGTTTCGCGGCGTGCGCATGAAGTAATAGAAGACCGCGATCGCAGCGAGCACCGCGAGCACAACGAAGAACCAGCGACCAAACGACCCGCCTTCCTGCAACTGTCCAAACGCGATGCCGGGGTTTTCCGTGTAGATAAACTGAAAGAAGCCGGGCACGACTACGCGTTCGTCGCCGAAGCGCAGCGCCTTGACCGCCCACGCCTTCGAGGCCTGGTCGGCCATGAAGATGCCGAGCGCCGCCAGCAGGTATCCCGCGCGCCACGCGAACCGCGCGCGAAGATCGGTAGTCTTGTTAATGCTGGTGGCCATCTATTCCTGTTCAATCTCGTGCAACGCGGCGACGCAGCGCTCGCATACCGTCGGATAAGTCTCCGATTCGCCGACGCGCGTCGAATAATTCCAGCAACGCTCGCATTTTGTGCCGTCTGCGCCTGTGATCGTGATGGAAACGCCCGCGCCTGCGTCCGCGTTCCCAAGCTCGACCTGCGAAACGATAAACAAGTAGCGCAGATCCTTTTGATGCTTATGCAGTAACTCGAGCGCGCCGCCTGAAGCATTCAGGGTCACTTTCGCTTCCAGCGAACTGCCGATGCGTTTGGCCACGCGCGCCTCTTCGAGCGCCCGCAGCACCTCGTCGCGAATGGCATACAGCCGTTCCCACTCGGCAAGTAAAGCGTCGTGATTTTCGTCACTCACCGCCGGCAGCAGCGCGACGTGGATCGACTCTTCCTTGCGGCCCGGCAGGTTTTCCCAGATCTCGTCCGCCGTAAACACGAGAATCGGCCCGAGCATACGCGCGAGCGCATCGCCGATCTGCAACAGCACAGTCTGCGCCGAACGGCGCGCCTTGTTGCGCGGTGCGAACGTGTAAAGCCGATCCTTGATGATGTCGAAGTAACGCGCGGAAAGCGTCACGGTCGCGAAGCTGAACAGTGCGCGATATACGTTATGAAACTCGTAAGCCTCGTATGCCGCCCATACCTCTTTCGTAACGCGATTCAATTCCGCAAGCGCCCAACGATCGATCTCTTCCATCTCCTCGACGGGCACGCTGTCACGCTCGGGATCGAAACCGTCAAGATTGCCGAGCGCGAAGCGCGCCGTGTTGCGGAGCTTGCGATACCCATCCATCACGCGCTGGAGGATCTCGTCAGAACCGCGCATGTCGTCGAAATAGTTTGACGACGCACACCAGAGACGAATGATCTCCGCACCCGATTGCTTGATCACTTTGTCAGGTTCGATAGCGTTGCCGGCAGATTTGTGCATCGCACGGCCGTGCGCATCGAGCGTCCAGCCATGTGTGATCACCACATCGTAAGGCGCACGATCGTGAGCCGCGATTCCGACCATCAACGACGAGTTGAACCAGCCGCGAAACTGATCGCCACCTTCGATATAAACATCAGCGGGCCAGCGCAGTTCGGGGCGGTTCTCGAGCACCGCGACTGAAGATGTGCCACTGTCGAACCACACGTCGAGAATGTCGGTTTCCTTAACCCACTCCTGCGCGCCGCAACCTTTGCAAACGAAACCCTCAGGCAAGAGATCTCGCGCATCGCGCGTATACCATGCATCGCCCGATTCTTTCTCGAAGATGTCGGCAACATGATTGATGACTGCCGGATCCGCGACCGCATCGCTGCACCGCGCGCAATAAAAGACCGGAATATTGACACCCCAAACACGTTGTCGCGACACGCACCAGTCAGGCCTGCCCTTCAACATGTTGCCCATGCGATCGACACCCCACGCCGGAATCCAGTTGACGCGTTCAGTCTCGGCGATGGCCGCCGCACGCAAAGATCGTTGCCCTTTTTCCTCGTGGTCCATCGCGATGAACCATTGCGGCGTAGCGCGAAAGATCACCGGGTTCTTGCATCGCCAGCAGTGCGGATAACGATGGTCGTACTTTTCACTGAAGAGCAGCACGCCGCGCTCGCGCATGAACTCGACAATCTCGTCGTTGGCATCAAACACGCGCTGACCGGCAAAGTGCTCGACTTCGGGTGTGAAGCGTCCGGCGTTGTCGACCGGACAATAGATCTCCAAACCGTAGCGTTTGCCGATGACGAAGTCGTCGTGACCATGACCGGGCGCAGTGTGAACGCAACCCGTCCCGGCCTTACCGTCGCCCGGCTTTTTCTGCGCTTCGCTGACGTCGAGCTCGGTTTCCGCGTCGGCTTCACCGCCGAGCGTGACGTGCTCGCCCAGCATCAACAGCGATGGGCGATCGAGCCATGCGTGCCGGCATTCGAGGCGGTCCAGTTTTGATCCGGGAAACCGCGCGATCACTGTCGGTTCGCCGAGCCCGCACTTCGCCGACACGGCTTCAACAAGCTCACTCGCAACGATGAAAACCTCGTCGCCGTTTTCGAACGCAGCATATTCGAAATCAGGATGCACTGCGATGCCCAGGTTCGCAGGCAACGTCCAAGGCGTAGTGGTCCAGATCACAACAAAAACTTTACGGCCCGCGAGTGCGGGATCGATCAGCGCCGGATCGCTCGCGAGCGGAAACTTCACGTAGACTGACGGGCTCGTGTGCTGATGATATTCAACTTCAGCTTCCGCGAGGGCCGTCTGATCCCTGATGCACCAGTAAACCGGACGCGCACCTTTGTAAACCCAGCCCCGCTCGACGAAGCGTCCGAACATGCGCGCAGTCTCGGCTTCGTAGTGGTTCGACATCGTGAGGTACGGATTGTCCCACTCGCCGAGGATGCCGAGGCGTTTGAAGTCGCGCGTCTGGCCCTTTAACGCGTTCTCAGCGTGCTCCCGACAGATACGTCGGAAAGTCTCGACGTTCAAGTCGTTCTTCTTCTTGCCCTTTTTCTCGAGCGCCTTTTCGACGTGCGTTTCGATTGGCAGACCGTGGCAGTCGTAGCCGGGAACGTACGGCGAGTCGTAGCCCATCATCGTTCGTGACTTGACGATGAAGTCCTTGAGGACCTTGTTCATCGCGGTGCCGAGATGGATGTCGGCGTTGGCATACGGCGGGCCGTCGTGGAGAATAAACTTCGGCCGTCCCTCACACGCGCGGCGGATGAGACGGTAGAGATCGAGCTTGTTCCACTTCTCGAGTCGGACCGGTTCGCTCTGCGCGAGATTGGCTTTCTGCGCAAAGGCGGTCTTTGGCAAATTGATGGTCTTCTTGAGATCTAAAGGGGTTTCAGTCGACATAAATTTGAATTCGCAATACTAACAAAGGACAATCAAAAACCCGAGCCATCGAGGATGGGCCCGGGCTTCCTGTCAGCGTTGTAAACTGGCTTAACCGATAAACATCTCATCCTCGCCGTAAGTCTGGTTTATGGGCTTCGGCATCGGGGCCACGAGTACTTCGAGGCCGCGGCGGAAGCCCGCCATAATCGCGGCCAACTCACGGGCCGGCTCTATGACCTTCGATTGCACAAAATCAGTAGTTAAAGCCACCTGCTTTTGCGTCCGGTCGATAGTTCGACTCACAAGCTCAACCTTATCGCGTGCCTCGACGGCCGTGTCACTCACCAGCGCCCGGAGTTCGACGATTTCACTCTTGATGATCGCCAGCGACTCGGAAAAGTGCTGGGTCGCGGTCGAGAGATGACCCGAAACAGCGCTGAACTGTTCCGCGATCAGTTTTCCCTGCACCGCGATCTGCTTGCCCTGCTCGCTCATCGCAGTAACACGTTCGAGCAGCGGCTCCATTTTACTTTCCATCCGGCTCACTGATTTCACCGCTCGACTGACAAACGTTGCGATCGCAACCATCGCGATCGCAATCACGATAAACGACGCGGCAATAATCACCATGACCCAAAACATCGGGTCGCGGGTGCTCATCTGGAGAAGCGCTGGCAGATACATTTCCGGCAATTACCTAGTTCGTTTTCTCACCGTAATTTGGAGCAGCATCGATGCGGCCCGACATCTCGGTCTTCCGTTTCTCTTCCTGGTAAGCCTTCTTGCCGGCGTCGATTGCCGCAGTCAGCGTTCCACCCTGGCGAGCGGCTGCATCACGCGCGGATTGGGCTACTTCGCCCACTCTCTCCGCGGCCTGTGAGTAAAGCTCGGCCGCGCGACCACGGGTAGCTTCATAATACTCGCCGGCACGGTCGCCCAACTGCTGGGCCGCTTCACGCGAACGATCGATACCTTTTCTGGTGGCGTCAGCGATGTCGCCGCGCAATTCCTGGCCCGATTTGGGTGCAAAAAGCAGTGCCAGAATGGCTCCGATGCCGCCGCCGATAAGTAGATAAGTTAATCTGGTTGAGATGCTGTCGCCGCTATCTCTCCGAAAGTCGTCATGTCCCATTTTCTGGGTCCTTTCTTGGAAAGCGAAGCCCTATTACTTCGCTGGTTTACGTAAAGATTACGAGGCGTTGGAATATAACATTGACGATTACGATTGCCAATTGCCTATTGCACAGGTCAGGATTTCCCGTTGTACTGGTCCAGCTTCCGATAAAGCGTTTTGCGGCCGATGCCGAGGGCGCGGGCGGCGTGAGATTTGTCTCCCTCGGTGTAGTCGAGGGTAGCTTCGATGGCCTGGCGTTCAATCTCCTCCATCGACGAGGGCACCGTGATCTCAAATGTGGTCGTGCGGCCTTCGCTGGCGGCCTTCGCGCGTTCGACTTTGATCCGATCGCGTTCCTGAAGCGCGATTTTGCTGATTGCATCAGGCAGGTCTTCGAGCTCGATCTGCCGTCCGGACGCGATGATGACGGCGCGTTCGATGGCATTCTCGAGCTCGCGTACGTTGCCCGGCCACTCGTACGTGATCAACGCCTGCAATGCGTCTTTTGAAATCCCGGAGATGAAGCGACCAGTCTTCTGTTTGTAGTGTTCCAGGAAATGGATCACGAGCGGATGAATGTCTTCGGGGCGCTCGCGCAGCGGCGGCAACTTAATCGGAAACACTGACAGGCGGTAGAACAGATCCTGTCTGAAACTGCCGAGCTCAACCGCACGCTTCAAGTCGACATTTGACGCCGCGACAACGCGAACATCAGTCTTGATGACTTCACTGCCGCCGACGCGCGTGAGCTCGCCGTCCTGCAGCACGCGCAGCAGCCTCACTTGCGCCGACAGACTCATCTCTCCGACTTCATCAAGAAACAACGTGCCGCCATTCGCTTCTTCGAAGCGACCGCGGCGCAAGGCGCGCGCATCGGTAAAAGCACCTTTCTCGTGACCGAAGAGTTCCGATTCCAGCAGTGTTTCGGGAATTGCGCCGCAGTTGAGTTTGACGTAAGGCTGATCCTCGCGACCGGAGTTGTAGTGAATTAAATTCGCGAGCAGCTCTTTGCCCGTGCCTGATTCGCCTTCGATCAAAACCGTGGTCTGCGTGTCGGCAACACTCAACGCCAACTCGATCGCGCGACGTATCGTGGGAGCCTGACCGATGATGCGCTCTTCGCCGTAGCGCTCGTGCAGCGCACTGCGCAGGTGCATGATCTCCGCTGACAACTGATCGCGTTCGAGTGCCGTGCCAATCTGGTCCGCGATGCCTTCGACCAGCGCCACTTCGTGATCGTCAAATCCTTCGCGTGCCTGACTCCAAACGAGTCCGAGCAGCCCGAATGTTTGTCCACCGACTCTAACCGGCGCGACCAGCGCCGCACGGCCGCCAAGAATCTGGTTAAAGGCGAATCGCCACGAAAGCGGCAAGTCGGTTTCCAGCAGCCGCATCGTCTTGCCCTGCGCAATTACTTCGACCATCGCGGGAAACGCAGTCACGTCGAGCGACTGTCCGTAGACGTCAAACAGGCCCTGGACCGAACCGATCGTCGCTTCAGGCGCGGCTTTGAAAGCGGCAAGACTGATGCGGCCGCCCGCCGGATCAAGCACGCCGAGCGCTGAGTAGTCGGCACCGACAAGCGCAATCGCACGCTCGAGCACGAGCGACGACACCTCGCGAAAATCGGAGCGCGCATTCAGTGCATTAGCAATCGAAAGCAGCGCGCGCTTCGTTTCCGCTTCGCGTTCTTTGTCGGTGTACAGACGAGTGTATTGATATCCGATCGCGATCTGTCCCGCGATCGATTGCAAAAACGAGACTTCATCGTCGAGCCACTCGCGCGGCGTCCGCGTCGTGTGCAGACCGACGAGACCGAGAACGTCGTTACCCAACGTCACCGGCACTACAAGCAACGAACGAGTGCCGAGACTCGCGGCCAGGTACCTCACTTTCTGATCGAGACCGGAGGCGGAGATATCGTTGAGCCGGATCGGTTGCTTGAGATCGACGTGTTCCGAAAGTTGTTTCAGGTCGAGTGGAACAACGGTTCCAAGGCTCGACGGCACGTCATTCGATGCGCGCCACTCGTGACTGATGCGCAGCTCGCTGGCCGATTTCAACTGGATCACGTCGCAGCGGTCGACGTTCATCATGCGGCCCAGCTCGGAGACGATTACTGTCAAGAAACGGTCGAGATTGATGGCGTGAGGCAAAGTCATCGCGAGGCGATTGATAATCCCCTCGCGCGCCTCGTGCATTTTGATCTTGCGTTCCAGAGAAAGAGATTGAGCGCTGTTCGACATCGTCCGGCTCAGAGGATAGACGATGCGGCTTCAGTATTACAATTGCCACAGCCAGGAGTGCCTCTTATAATCGAGCCATGCCGATTTACGAGTACGAATGTAGAAAATGTGGCGCCCACACGGAGGCGTTTCAGAAGGTGAGCGACAAGCCCCTCACGAAGTGCCGCAAGTGCGGCGGGAGGCTGGAGAAGCAGCTTTCCGCTCCCGCGATTCAGTTCAAGGGCACCGGCTGGTACGTTACGGATTACGCCGGGAAGACAACTAAAGGCGACAAGTCAGAATCCGAGTCAACATCGGAATCAAAATCTGAAAAGACCGACAAGAAGAGCAAAGAAAGCTCCCCCGCTAAGAAAAATGCCGACAAGCCTTCCTCCAAGGCCTCAACCGGCGATTAAGCGTTTCAGGTGTCTAACATGCGTCGCACGAAGGTTCTGTTCACGCTGCTTGTAGTCGCAGTTCTAGCCGCTTCCATTGTGGGCCAATCCGGTTATCGCCCGCACGCGAATGCTGCGGGCGGTGTGATGGTCGGAATCGTGGCGCGTCGGGACGATAACAAACCCGCACCGATTACCAGCAAAGAGCTTTCGATTTACGACAACGGTGTCGAACAGTCAATTCGCAACTTCACACCCGATCCGTCGCCGGCGCGCATCGTGCTGCTCGTCGACAACTCGCTGACCATCCGCGCGGACGTCGACAAGTTGGAACAAGCCGCGCGCGAGTTTGCTTACGAGATCTTTGAAGGCGACAAGCTCCTGATCGTCGGCTATGACGAGCACGCGGAGATCGTTTCCGACTGGACCGACGATGCCAAGTCGATTGAATCGTCGTTGAAGCTGTTTCGCAAGAAAGGCCAGCCGTTTTTGTTCGACGCGATTCGCGCCGTAGTCGAAGATGCGTTGCGTCCGATACAAAACCCGAAGCGCATCATCGTCGTGATTAGCGATGGTCTCGATCGTGGCAGCAAAGCGACGTTCGAACAGACGCTCGCGGAGCTGCAGTCCGAGAACATCATGGTCTATGCGGTCCAGGCAGTTGATCGCACGCGCGGCGCCATCCGGCGTGACGTGCCGAAGCCGAAAGTCGTAATCGATAAACTGGCCGAAGGGACGGGGGGACAGATCTTTTCGATCGACGAGCCGCAAGTGGCAGCGAAGGCGATCTGCGACGAGCTGCGACAGAATCGTTACGTGTTATCGTACGTGCCGTCGAATGCGCCATTCGGGCAAGCGCGCAGTTTGCTGGTGGTCGGGAACGAGGGAATTACTGTCAGATCCAAATCAATGCAACAGCCCAATTAATCCGTTCTTTCCGCATCAAGCAGCGGCCCGAATTAACGTCGCGAATACAGGTAGAAGAGTCCCGCCATAATCAGGACAATCAGGGTTTCCATAAACACGAAGAAGCGCGGTACAAAAGTTCGATCGTCGAATGAGTTGGAGTACGCGACGAAAGTGCCCATCGCGAGGCCGCCGATGATCCAGATCCACTGACGTTTCCGATCCCACACTTACTTTTCTCTCAACACACCAGACAGCCAGTGCATCAGGTTAAGCACGTATTGCCTGTCGTCGTTTCCGGGTACGTTCATGCCCATCGTGCGTTTGTCGGGTCCTGAGACCTGGGCCGAGAGCATTGCGGCTTCGCCCTGGACCAGCACGCGTCCTTTGCCAAACTTCAGGGCGATGGCTTGAGCGCGTCCTGCTGCAGAGACGGATTCTTTCGAATCGTAGCTGGGACGATCAGCAGCAGTATCTGACAGCACAAGAATCGCGGCGCTGCCCTCCGGTCCTTTGAGTGACTGCCCAGTGAAACTGCGCAACAACTTGAGCCGCTCGTTTTCTCCGCGGCCTTCCGTGATCGGGTGATTCGCGAGCAGCTTGTTTTCACGTGAGAAGATTAACTGCGACGGACTGCCCTCGACGGAGTTCCTGGGATCGAACGTGTAGCCCTTGCTCATCTCGACTCCGAACCGACTCGCGAGTCCTGAGGCCGCGCCGCCAAAAGGAGCGTGATCGGCGATCAGTAGCAACGCGCCACCGCCTTTCACCCATTCTTGTACGGCCTGGATCTCTTCGTCAGTGAACGCGGATTTGTCAGCGCCCTCGTCGTCGTCTTCTTCGGCGCCGAGAGCGTTGGCGATGACGAGGACTTTCGCGCCGGCGAGGCTGGTTTTGCTGAACGGCTGGCGACTGCGAACCACTCGATAACCATCGTTTGAGAGTAGATCTACGAACGGCTTGTACCGACCGTCGGTGGTGTGGAAGTTGTGATGCGCCTCATCAAACAACACCCGCGGACCTTCGCGTTTGTACGCCGGATTCTCGACTGACGTGTTGAACTCGAGGTCGGGAGCTTGTTGGGCCACCGCTACAGATCCGAACGACAGCACGAGCACGAAGATACAAGCAATCAATTTCATGATTTGCGTTTATCCGCGTTCATCTGCTGCTTAATTTAGACAACCGCTCCGCGGCGCGATTGAGAGTTTCGTCTTTTTTGCAAAAACAGAAGCGCACCTGTTGGGCGCCGAGCGCCGCGTCGCTGTAGAAGCTCGAGCCGGGTAC
>OELI01001538.1_pt1 | contig 11047 bp, 8 predicted proteins | sample 1503511 | NCBI WGS metagenome assembly OELI01 (sample SAMEA104379616, study PRJEB20068) | metagenome | biome: 1000743; feature: 77; material: 1998 | place: USA | collected 2012 | depth 25 m | reverse complement strand
CATTGTCCCGCGGACGAGTCAACGTCGTGAGAGTCGCTCGCCTGTCTTCAGGTTCAGGTAGACCCATTCGCTGCGCGATCGCCATCGCGTCCGGACCGCTGAGACGAATGACAGCAAGAGCTCCGCGACCTCTTGGAGTGGACAGTGCAACGATCGTACTCATCGTGAGTAACTGGAGATTAGTTTACAACTGGAGGGCTCTACGAATTCTTGCGGTCCGCACTCTTTGGACCGATTCTCAACTTGCGATCCGATCCCTCGCCAATCGACTCGGTAAAGAGATCGGCACTGTCGGCGAGCGTCAGGTGAATGATCCTTCTTTCGTTTGCACTCATCGGTTCAAAGGTAAACGGGATTCCCGTTTGGCGCACGCGGTTCGCGGCAAGGTTTGCCATTGCCTGTAGCTCTGCTTCGCGAGTGGCGCGAAAGCCGTGCACGTCACAAACGAGACGGGAACCGCCCGTCAAACTTCTTCCAAAAACCTGGTTGACGAGATGTTGCAACGCCTCGAGCAGCTCGCCAGTCTGTGCTTGCAGTAACTCGGCATCATGACCCTCGATGTCAAGCACTTCGCCCGTGATGCCATGCTTTACGTCGACGCGCAGTTGCAGTCCGGTCTTCTCAAACACGTCCTCGAGAAACTCTGCTGCTTGTTGCGATACCGCTGTCATTTATGATCCCTCACTCGCTGCGGCCGGCGCGTCCAACTTCTTTTTCCGCCCCGAAGTCCCTTTCGCGGGCGGCGCCGGAACCTCCTGGTCGTCCGACTTGGTCCAACGGTTAATCAGGAATTGTTGACTGAACCCGACGATATTACCAACGAGCCAGTACAAAACTAAACCCGACGGCGCGCTCCACAAAATGTAAAGCATGAACACCGGCATCCCGATCGCCATCATCTTGCGCTGCAAAGGATCTGCGGAGGGTGCGGGCGTGACGAGTTGCAGCACCACCATCGTGGCCGTCATCAGGATCGGCAGGATGTGTATGAAGTACGGCTCCGCGGCTGAGAGATCGGGAATCCAAAGGAAACTCGCTTGTCGGAAATCGAGCGATATCGTGATCGCGCGATAGAGTGCAAACAGAAACGGCATCTGAATCAGCAACGGCAAGCAGCCGCCGAGCGGATTGCCTTCTTTCATCAGCCGTAGCTGGTCCATCTGCAATTCTTTCAGACGGGGATCATTCTGTTTCATCCCCTTCATCTTCTCTTGCAACTCTTTCATTTGCGGCGCAAGCTTCTGCGCTTTCTTCATCGATTTTGAAGAGCGCCACTTGAGCGGGAAAAAGAGCGAATAGATGACAATCGTGAAAAGAATAATCGCGATGCCGTAACTGCCGGTTAGAGTGGACAGGTAGGTAATCGCCTGCAGAATCGGAATGGCTAAGGGACGAGAAATCCAGCCAAGATAACCGTAGTCGATCAAGCCATCGAGATCGATCGGTCGATTGACCAGTCCACTGATCTCTTCACTGCTCCTGGTCAAAAGATCATGATCTTTCGGGCCCGCGAATACGACGGTGCGCGATCCATCAGCAGGTATCGGCACGTAACCGGTAACTAGAAATCTCTTTTCAGCGGTAGCGGTGCCGTTAGGCTTGTAGTCGTAAGCCGCGGTCCGATATTCGACTCCTTCAGTCTTTGTCGCCGGCACGGCCACCATCGCGAAGTACGTGTCACCGACACCTGCCCAGTCAACGCCACCATTGAGCACCAGTCGATCCGGACTGTTTTTGTTTGTGTTGATTCCTGCCGGCGGATGGCGCTCGAGCTTGTTGTTTACAAACGAGACTGCTTCCGGCGCGACCGAGTAGAAGGTGTGGTGACTGACTCCCTGGTCACCGATGCTTGGTCCAATCGCAAGCTTTACTTGCGGCAGTGCCTGATCGCCGCGTTTTACTGAAACTGCAACGTCTGTCTCATAACGCTCGGCGTCGAAAGCTATTCGCTTCCTTACCTGAATTCCTTTTGGGTCCTCGAGTACGAACGTTAATTCCTTCTTCTCACCTGGTCCAACGTTCACTTCCGCATCGCCGCTCGAATCGATTCCTTCGACCTTGTAAGTGCTTGAACTCAGCGCAGCATCAAATGCAGCGTCGCCCGTCTCCAACTGGAGAGGGACCATGCGGGGCTGGCGCTTCAATCCTTCAGGCGAGATTAGTTCGAGCGGTTTTTTATCACTCTTGCGACCGGCGACTGAGTAGACGTTTTTCTGACCTTCACTATCCTTGTTGACCTTGATTATCCAACTGACGGGCTCGGCGCCGAGAGTGTCAAATTTCACATCGTAGAGTGGTGTTTTGACGGTGATCGTGCGCTGCGGCGCGGCACTGACGTTCGCTGTTAGTGCGGTGGCCGGAGCGGTCGCGTTATTGGAGTTCGCCGTTTGTTGGGTTGCTGCTGGACTAGCGGTGGGCGAAGGAGTCGCTACCGGCTTTTGACTCGCAGGTGGTGCCGGATAGAGATAGGTCCACAAAAATAGAATTACGGAGGAGAGTACTAAAGCAATTAAAAGTCGTTTTTGTTGCATCTTGTGGCAGAGGAGCTGAAACAACCTCTCTCATAAACAACGTCACTGATCACTTAACTGGATCATATCCACCCGGATGGAACGGATGACAACGGAGCAATCGACGTATCGCCATGCCACTGCCGCGCCATGCGCCGTAGCGCGAGATCGCGTCAGCAGCGTATTGCGAACAGGTGGGAATGAATCTGCACGAAGGGGGTAGAAGCGGTGAAATCGCAAACTTATAAACTTTGAGTAATGAGATCAGAACGCTCTTCACACATCTAACGACTTAACAACAGTATCGCGCGTCTCCAACCTTTCAACCTTGGCGATGATTCCCTTCAACTCCTCGCAGGGTGCATTAACCTTTTGAGTTAAGACTGCTGCCTTCGCGTTCAGCACCCAATCGTATTTGTGTGCCAGCTCGTGTAGAGACGTTTCATTCAAACGAAAGGTTTCACGCAGCAAACGCTTCGCGCGATTTCGATGCACCGCTTTACCGAGCGCCTTCCGCGAGGCCGTCACTCCGAGGCGATGATTCGGTTCCTGGTTTTCAATCACAAACGCGGTAATGAATACGCCTTCATACCGCTTCCCGTTCCGGTAGACGTGCTGGAATTGTGCAGTATCCCGCAAATACTTCCGCATGCATTAACAGAAGTGTGACCATTCAATAATGGGCAGGAGTAAGACGCTTTCTTCCCTTGGCGCGGCGTCGCTTGAGCACCAGACGACCGTTCTTGGTGGCCATTCGGGCTCGAAAGCCGTGGGTCTTTGCGCGTCGTCTATTGTTCGGCTGAAAGGTGCGCTTCGACATTGAAATGAATTCTCCTTATAAACGAAAACGCTAAGACTAATCGCGACCCTTGTTTATGTCAAGGAAACGGACCGCGGATCCGAGCTTGACCGCATGGGTCGTTCAACAATGACGTGTACCAGAACCGATCTGATTTTGTTCAAGACTCAGAACCTCAACGTGGCGATCAGGTGGCGTTGTTTTATTCCCGGGAGCGCCTTGATCAATCCGAAACTTCTATGTTAGTCTCCGCAGGCTTCAAGAATACCGACCCGTAAACAATTGATAAATAAAGACTTTAAAGCGTTACTTTAACACGGGAGAGGTTTTTCCACTAGCTGTGGAAATCGTTGTGGAAAACCTGTCGGCGGTCGACTGTTCAGTGGCCAGACTAAGGAATAACGGGATAGGAATAGGTTAGAGTTCCGCGTTCAACCCGGCCGCGATCAGCGTTCGGTTTTACTGCGCGGCTTTAGTCAAATTGATGCCTACCCTGAACGGATTTTTCGATGAGCGCTTCTGTAGAGACGAATGTTTGGGGCAGGATACTTCACTCACTCAAAGGCCGGCTAAATCAGCAAACTCTCGATACTTGGTTTAGCCCAATCCAATTCGAAAGCCTGGATAGCTCGCAGCACGTACTTCGTTTGCGCGCTCCAAATCAGGTTGTGAAGGATTGGGTTGTTAGCAACTACGGCAAGGTGCTGGCCGAGTCGCTTAATGAGGTGCGCTTGTCGGGCTATTCAGTGGGTTGGGTGGTTGGTAAAGTTACGGACTGGGTTCCGGAACAGATCACATTTCCACCTCATGAGATCGTCGAGGCGGATCAGGTCCCACTTGTTATCGCAAGTGAGCCCGTGACAGCGCCCCCTGAGCCTTCACTCAGCGCAAAATACACTTACGAGAGTTTCGTTGTCGGCTCGTGTAATCAGTTTGCACACGCCGCATCGCTTGCCGTAGCTGAAGCTCCGGGTCGAACTTACAATCCGCTGTACCTCTACGGTGGTGTCGGATTGGGTAAGACGCACTTGATGCACGCGTGCGGCCACGCCATCAAAGCTCGCAATCAACACCTGAAACTCTGCTACATCTCGTCCGAGCGGTTCATGAACGACTTGATCAACGCGATTCGATACGACAAGACGCAGAGTTTTCGTGAGAAGTATCGATCTGTCGATGTGTTGTTGATTGACGACGTACAATTCATGGCGGGCAAGGAGCGCACTCAAGAGGAATTCTTCCACACTTTCAACGCTCTCTACGATCAGCAGAAACAGATCGTCATCAGCTCCGATTGTCCACCACGTGAGATACCAACACTCGAGGAACGTCTGCACTCGCGTTTCGAATGGGGTTTGATCGCAGACATCGAGCCTCCGGATCTCGAAACCAAGATCGCGATTCTGAAAAGAAAAGGCGACTTGATTGGTGTGAGTATTCCTGACGACGTTGCTATGTTTATCGCCGGCCGGGTGAAAAGCAACGTTCGCGAACTCGAAGGTTCGTTAGTTCGTTTGATTGCGATCGCTTCTCTGCGAGGTGAGCCGATTTCAAAGACCCTCGCCCAGGACGCGATTCGTAATATTGCTAAAGAACAAGAGTCGGGCGTTGTTACGATTCAGCAGATTCAGAAGCTCGTGGCCTCGACTTACAAACTGACCAGCGACGAATTGATTTCGAAGAACAACGCGCGGCAGATCTCACATCCGCGTCAGGTCGCGATGTACCTCTGCAAGCACCTGACAAAACATAGCTATCCTGAGATTGGCCGTGCGTTCGGCGGCAAACACCACACCACCGTGATGCACTCAGTTGAAAAAATCGAATCGCTGGTCGCGACTGATGAAACCCTGCAACGACTCATCAGCGAACTCTCGGAGTCGTTGCAAAAATAGATCGACAACCGAAATATCCACAATCCACTAAGGACGTTTTGTGGAAATATGTTAATGTTCACGTCTTCTAAACTTTTCCGAAACGGCAAGTGGAATCTTGAACAGGTTTCCACAGGCTTGAGATCGTCTTAAGTAGTTCGAGTGGTTACGTTTAAGTTTTTATTCACAAATCCACAGGCACTACTACTACTACTGGAAATAAATATTAGTTTTGAAATTCAGTAAGTAGAAGAATCATACGACCGGTTTGTGGATTTCGAAGGAGTGATTCGCGATGCAATTTGTAGTGAGTAAGCAGAACCTGCAAAAGGAACTCGGCTTCGTTCAGGGAGTCGTTGAAAAGAAAAATACGATACCGGTTCTTTCAAACATACTCATCGAGTCAGTCGGCGAGAACACGATCCGGATCACCGGAACCGATCTAGACGTGACCGTTCGTTGCGATATGGATGCTGAAGAGATCTCTACGCCCGGATCGATGTGTGTGCAGGCACGAAAACTCTTCGAGATTGCGCGACTGCTGCCGGATGCGCCAGTGAGTTTCAAAAAGGAAGACAATGAATGGGTGACAGTGAAGTGCGATCGCGCTCGCTTCAAGATGGTTGGCGTTGCGCGCGATGCTTTCCCGGAAGTCCCGTCGTTCAAATCGGCGCCGACAAAAATTGCCGCGGCCGTCATCAAGACGTTCATCGACCGCACTATCTTTGCTATCACTCAGGAAGAATCACGTTACACGCTTTCAGGCGCAAAGTTTGTTTTAGACGAGACAGGCGCGCGCATGGTTACCACTGACGGTCATCGCCTCGCATTTGTGGAGAAGAAAGACATCGCGCAAAACGGTGCCAAAGAAAAAATTGATACGTTGATTCCGCGAAAGACTCTGGCGGAGTTAACGAAACTGACTGCCGGCTTCGAGGGCGAGATTAGTCTCGGTATGGATGAGAACCACATCTATTTTCAGGTTGGACCACGACTGTTAATTTCGCGGATGCTGTACGGACAGTTTCCAAACTACGAAATGGTGATGCCCAAGAATAACGACAAGTCGATTGAGTTCAATAGCAGTGTCCTGAATCATGCAATCAGGCGTGTAGCTCTCATGGCTGATGAAAGGTCTCACGCGATTCGTTTCCATCTCGAGCCCAATCAGTTAGTAATCAGTTCTCAAAACGCTGAAGAAGGCGAAGCCAACGAAACCCTCCAGACAGACTACAACGGCGACGTAACCGACATTGGCTTCAACGCGCAATACCTTCAGGAATTTCTAAACGTCGTGGGCGACGCCAGTGTTGCCTTCGAATTCAAAGACGGCAACTCTCAGGCGCAGCTTCATCCTTCCGAAAATGGCGACTACGATTACAAGTACGTCGTTATGCCGATGCGAATCTAAGCCGCGGATAACGAAGATTTATCTGCTAATATCCACTCATGCTGCTCGCTGCAATTGAGGCGACGAACTTTCGCAATTTGAGTGGGAGAATTGAGTGGGGCCCGCGGCTCAACATCATTTACGGAAATAATGGCCAGGGCAAAACGAATTGGCTCGAGGCGATCTATCTCCTGGCAAGGGCCAAGTCTTTTCGCACGCAACGTCTTCAGGAAACAATCCGGTTTGGCGAGCAACTCGCAGTTGTAAGAGGAAGAGTTACTGCCGGACAAGATCTGCAGAGAGATTTACAAGTAAGTCTTCACGATAATTCGAAAACGATCTTCGTCAATGCCAAGCGAGAAACTCTCGCGCGATACTTAACTCAGCTACAAGTCTTCTCGTTCACGGCGGCTGACCTCGACGTTGTTCGCGGTATGCCGGAAGCGCGCCGGCGATTTCTCGACCGCGGCATCTCGTCACTGAAGCCTGCTTATCTGAAGACCATCTCCGACTACAACAAAGTCATCAAGCAAAAGAATCGAGTGCTGCAACTCGCCAACGAAAACGAGCTGGGACCAGAAAAAGTCGAGGATCTTCTGGCGCCATGGAACGAGCAGTTAGTCCGTTTGGGAGTATTGATCCATCGAGCTCGCGAAGAGTATGTCGCGGGGTTGAACGCGGCCCTCGAACGGCAACTGTTTGAACGTAGAGACGTTACGACGCGCTATGTTTCGTCACTCGAGAACAAGGGCGACATGGGTAATTACGAGTCGCTGTTGCGTTCGCGAATCTCACTTCGCCTTGCGGCGGAAGTAGCGGCGGGCCACGCTCTGATTGGCCCTCACCGTGACGATCTGGAGATCCACCTGGACGGCCGCGAAATAAGGGTTTATGGGAGCTCCGGGCAGCAACGTAGCGCATTGTTATTATTAGACTTAGCGGCGATTTCGTTGTATAATTCAACCGCAAATGACCAGCCGGTTTTCATCATCGACGATGTTGATGCGGAACTGGATGAGCGAAGGATAAGACACCTTCTTGAATACCTTGAAAATCGCACACAGACCTTCATCACAACCTCAAAGCGGAGTCATGTCGAATCTTTCTTTTCGAGGGCCAGTGTGTTTGAAATCGAAGAAGGAAGAGTGCTTGACCGCACCGTCGAAAATTCGTTCGCGCTTGGTGTTCGAAGTATTTGATAAGCGTATAGGAGAAGATATTGGTAACTGCAGGAACTAACTTACAGAAGAAAAGTATGGCTTACGATTCATCATCGATCACAGTTTTGGAAGGGCGCGACGCGGTGCGAAAACGCCCGGCCATGTACATCGGATCGACCGGGGAGATTGGTCTTCACCACCTGGTCTACGAAGTGGTCGACAATTCAATTGATGAAGCGCTCGCCGGTTATTGCGACACCGTTGAAGTGGCGATCCATCTAGACAACTCAATCACAGTGATTGATAACGGGCGCGGTATTCCGGTTGACGAGATCAAGAAAGAAAAGCGATCTGCGGCCGAAGTTGTAATGACCAAGCTACACGCCGGCGGCAAGTTTGATTCGAACGCTTACAAGGTTTCGGGCGGTCTGCACGGCGTCGGCGTTTCCTGCGTTAACTTCCTTTCCGAAAACCTTCATCTCGAGATCTGGCGCGACGGCAAGACGTACGAGCAGGAGTACGCGCGCGGGATTCCGGTGGCGCCGCTGAAGCAAACGGGAAAGACGCGCAAGCGCGGCACCAAGGTCACATTCAAACCTGATAGCCAGATCTTTACAGAGACGGCGTTCAGTTTTGACAAATTGTCGGAGCGACTGCGTGAGAAGGCATTCCTCAACAAAGGTATCCGGATCACGATCAAAGACGAGCGTGAGGAACCGGAGCGCTCGCATGAGTTCTACTACAAGGGCGGCATCGCGGAGTTTGTCAAACACCTGAACAAGAACAAGACGACCTTGCACGACAAGCCCATCTACTTCGAAAAGGAAGGCGACAACCTCGCGATCGAAGTGGCTATTCAGTACAACGATGCATATGACGAGAAGGTCTACTCGTTTGCCAATAACATCAACACAGTTGACGGCGGCACGCATCTTTCCGGATTTCGATCGGCGTTTACGAGAACAATCAACGCGTACGCCCAGTCATCAGGCCTCGCCAAGAACTTCAAGGGCTCGCTGACCGGTGACGACGTGCGCGAAGGCTTGGTGGCCGTCATTTCCGTGAAACTGCCGCAGCCGCAGTTTGAAGGGCAGACGAAAGGAAAACTCAATTCCGACGTGAAGGGCGCCGTCGAGTCGTTCCTGAACGATCGGCTTACGGAGTTTTTTGAGCAGAATCCGCCTGTAGCGCGAAAGATCGTCGGCAAGGCACTCGATGCCGCACGCGCACGCGAAGCAGCCCGCAAGGCACGCGAAATCGTCCGCAAAGGCGCGATGGGCTCGAGCATGCTGCCGGGCAAACTCGCCGATTGCCAGGAGCGCGATCCGGCACTCTCCGAAATTTACATCGTCGAGGGCGACTCTGCCGGCGGTTCAGCCAAGCAGGGTCGAGACCGAAAGAATCAGGCAATACTGCCGCTCAAAGGCAAGATCCTGAACGTCGAGAAGGCGCGTTTCGACAAGATGCTTGGGCATAGCGAGATCAAGTCGCTGATCACCGCGCTCGGAACCGGCATCGGCAAAGACGACTTCGATATCAGCAAGCTTCGTTATCACAAGATCATCCTCATGACTGACGCTGACGTCGATGGTTCGCATATCCGTACGCTGTTGCTGACGTTCTTCTACCGGCAGATGCCGGCACTCGTCGAGGGTGGACATGTGTTCATCGCTCAACCACCGTTGTTTAAGGTAAAACGCGGCAAGAAGGAAGAGTACATAAAAGATGAGGGCTCGATGATTCGCTACCTCATGCGCCAGGCTACCGGCGACATGAACGTCACACCCGCGGGTGCCGGCGAAGCTATCGAAGGCCGAGAACTAGCGCGTTCCCTCGAAAAGATGGTGGATTTTAAACGTTACTGCGAACGAGCGACCCGGCGAGTCGGCGGTGACTCGCGGCTGTTGAGTGTTCTGCTCGAGTCGTTAGGTGGGCGGAAAGGCGTGCTTCGGAAGGAGGGCCTGACCCTTCGTAAAGTCTTCCAGGACGCTGACCTGATGCAGAACCTGGTGGGTGCTCTGGAGAAAGCGGGTTATGAGACCGAACTGACCTCCGACGAAGAGCACGGCCTATGGGAAATCGAGACGGTCGCGGCTTCCGGTGTCAATCTCGTCATCGACTGGAACTTCGCTAGTTTCGTCGAGTTTCAAAAAGCTGTGGAGTTGTTCAAGGCGCTCGAAGACGATCTGGCCGCGCCCTTCATTTCCGGTGAGAACGGAACAAGCGAGGAAGTGCCCACTCGCGAGGCGCTACTTGAAAAGGTCTTAACGGCAGCGAAGAAGGACCTCACAATCCAGCGTTACAAAGGTCTCGGCGAGATGAATCCGGAGCAACTCTGGGAAACGACCATGAATCCTGATAAGCGTACCCTGCTTGAAGTCAGGATCGACGATATGGTGGAAACGGATCAGATCTTCACCGTGCTCATGGGCGATGCAGTCGAGCCACGTCGCAAGTTCATCGAGGACAACGCACTCGACGTTCGAAACCTCGACGTATAATCCGGCTTTCTTCCGCGTTCATCCGCGTTCCCGGAATCGTTCAACCTTGAACCGCCACAGTCTGACGGGCTCGCTGGCCGCAATGCCTGCTTTGCGGGCAGCGATCTCAACCTGCTGCGCCGCGTCAGTCACACCCGGGATATCGGGCAGCAACAATCCGCGTCGCGCACCACTCTGGTCCTCGACGATGACGCCAAACACCGCCGGATCCAAATCCGCCATCGCAGCCTTCTGAGGCGGGAACAGGACATCAACCGAATAACGCAAGTTTGACAACTCCTCGACGGCAACCGGCTGGAAGCGGGGATCGTTTGTGGCAGCGCTGATCGCGTTGGCAACGATCTCGTGGGCCAGAGTTTCACGTGTGGATTCGATTGTTCCGATACAACCGCGCAACTCACCATCAACCGTCTTCAGCGAAACGAAACAAGGAGCAGGCGTGCTCAAAAATCCGTGCGCCGCTTCAACGGGATCGATGATGTGACCGGCGCGGATGAATGTCTCGACCGCTCTTCGCGCCAAAGCAGGCGGATCCAAATAGCCGGAAGCACAAGGTTGATGGGTCAGTTGCGCCACCAGGTAACCCACTCCGAAAGGCGCTTCGTAGCTGAGCACCTCGCATGACAAAGGCAGGTCCGAGCTCGCGCCAATCGCCACCAGCATCGATCGATAGCCGCACTCTCCCGCCAGCCGGCGCAAGTTGTGATCGATGTCCGCGATTCGTTGCGGCGCGTTGGCGCGGAGTGCAGCAACCACCTGTTCGTCGAAAATATGTGCATCCACGTTGTAACCGGCGGGCGCGTCTGGTTTGAG
>OELI01000087.1_pt1 | contig 11100 bp, 11 predicted proteins | sample 1503511 | NCBI WGS metagenome assembly OELI01 (sample SAMEA104379616, study PRJEB20068) | metagenome | biome: 1000743; feature: 77; material: 1998 | place: USA | collected 2012 | depth 25 m | reverse complement strand
CGCTCGAAAAAAGCTACGAAGTCATTCAGCGCCTGGTAAGTTAATTGTAGGGGGCGGCGACAGAGTGCTGCCCCCAACAACCTTCCTCACATCGCTCGTTGCTTTTCAGTCAGAGTGATGTTCATCTTCTCGAGGGTTATCCTGTTGAGAGTTCCGGTCACCTTCAGACCTTCCGCTTGTTGATACTTCCGCAGCCCCTCGCGCGTCGCATCGTCAAGCTTGCCGATCTGTTCACCAGCGTAAAACCCACGGTCTTTGAGTATCGCCTGGGCCTGATTGATCTGGTCTTTGGTGGCGCGAAAGATTGGGCCACGCTTGGTACCTTGCTTTGTGCCGGTTCTTTTTGCGGTTGGATTCGTTTGGGCTAATGCTGCCGTGTTGCACACACAGAGCAAGAGCAGAGTAAGTGTAAGGAGTTTTTTCATCTGTTTTCATCCTTTGTGAGGCGCGCAGAAGCGCGCGGGTTAATGGTTGAAAGTGAGGTACTTTCGTAAAACGCGTTTATCTTACAACGCCTGTCAAGAGCTGACCCGTTGTGTTTAACAAAGTTGGCAAAGCTTTAACTGCCGTGATAGGATTCAGGCGTGAGAAGGACTGCCTTCATTATCGCCATTTTTCTACTGTGCACCGTTCCTGCGGCAGCACAGAGCTACCAAATCGATAACTTCGACCTGCCCAACGCCGTCCAAATTCAAACCCCGAAGGTCGAGCCGTCCAGAAACCCCAAACGCCTCATTAAACTAACCAGCATGCCGATGAATCCGTCCCTCGGCGGCTTTACCACCGGCAATCCCGATATCGATGGTTTCATCGTCGAGTCGGGCAAACGCAACTCCGTCGACCCCCTGCTGCTCTACTCGATCATGCACCAGGAGTCCAGCTTCAAACCGCGCGCCATCTCCTACAAAGGCGCCCGCGGCCTGATGCAGCTCATACCCCCCACAGCCAGCCGCTTCGGAGTGACGAATATCTGGGATCCGAAGCAAAACATTGAAGGCGGCGCGCGCTACATGCGCTTTCTGCTGGATCTGTTTTCCGGTGATGTGAGTCTCGCCCTCGCAGGCTACAACGCCGGGGAGGGTGCTGTGATGAAGTACGGTTACCAGGTGCCACCCTACAGCGAAACGCGTGAATACGTTCGTCGCATCGGCAATCGCTACAGCATGATTCGCGACCCGAACGCCATCGCAAGGGCGAGTACTGCACTCGTCGGACAGAAAGATCCAACCCCTCTCAGCGTTTACGAACGCAGCGTTTTCATGGCGCGGCTTCCTGACGGACGTCTACAGCTCGTTAGCCAGTAAGATCCGAACAAATCAGTATCAATCAGCGTTGATCTATGGCAGCATGATCAGTGCAAGCGAGGATCTGAGAGCGATGACCTGTTCCGGTTGTGGAGCATATGTAACTCCAAGTGTCCGTTTTTGCTCGAATTGCGGTGCCGCGGTTAACGACCCCGAGGCGACCAAGATCGCCCGCATGCAAGCACGGGCACTCGATTACAGCGGCAGCAACGACCTCGAGGAAACGGTTTTCACGGTCAGGCCGACGATGATCTTCGTGAAAGCCGGCTACGCTCTTGCAGTACTCTCAGCCGTCGCGCTTGTCTTTTTCCTCGCCTGGCTCGGGGCGCCGGCGTGGATCTCAATCCTCCTCGGGCTCGCGATCCTGCTGATCCCGGCGTACTACCACCTGCGGCGAAACATGGTCAAATACACGGTGACCGACTCCAAGCTCCAGATCGATACCGGTCTAATCGCGCGCACCACCAAGAACATCCCGCTCAGCAAAGTTCAGGACGTGACGGTCTCCGCCAGCATTCCGCAGCGCCTCATGGGTTTTGGCGACATCATTATCGACAATGCCAGCGAGCTTGGCGGTTCGATTGTCATGCACAACATCCGCAGTCCACGCCACTATGCCGACCTTCTTTTGCGGGAATTGAGACGCTGGCATTAAACTGAGCCTGTGCTGCCCATCCGCCTTGAGGGAACATCAAAGCCTTAGCGGTTTCTAAGTAGAATTACCACTGGCCGCACGAGGAGTCAGTCGATTTGCGTTTATCGAACGTTCTCATTTTGGTTGGAATCGTTTTCGCTTTGGGAGGCTCCGCCTGGGGAGCCGGTAATGCCGAACTGTTGCCAAAGAACATCGGCAAGTTTCGGCAGGTCAACGCCAACAGTTCTGCTTCACGTCTGCAAGACACAACGATTTGGAATCCACGCGACGCTTTGGTTCCTGCTCAGATCGCCGAGTATGTGGGCGGAAACGGCAGTCGAGCTGTGGTTGAAATTTTCGAGTTTCGCCAGGATGCGCAGGCTTACGAACTACTCAGTTTACTGGCCTATCACACCCAGATGCTGAATAACGCTGCCACCCTCACTACCGAGATCGGCACCGCAGGGTATGTCACTCCGACGGATGTTGCCTTCTTCAAAGGCGTTCACGTGGTAAGGATTAGAAGTTTGAATCACAGCCCGATAAATCTTAAGGAAATCGCACAGGGCCTGAGCGATACGCTTGATAAAGGCGAAGGTGATATTCCTGCTTTGGTCAAACATCTGCCTGAGCCGCAAAATGCTTCTCCGAATTCAATCTACTTAAACAGCTTTACCGATCTAAGTCGAATACCGGACCAGAATCCCGTATTTTCAGCGATCCAGTCCGAGGGCAATGCTGACGCGGTTTTTGCCGACTACGGCCCACGGAAGCTCCTGATCGTGGAGTTCAACACTCCTCAACTTGCTGCCGACAACGATCGTCGCATCATCGAGCGCATACACGAACTATGGAAACTCGGCCAACGAGCTCCGACGGCATATCGCCGCGTCGGAAACTATTCGGTGTTCGTGTTTGACTCGCAAAACAACGAAGCTGCCGCCAAGCAGCTAATCGATCAAGTGAAATACGAACAGGTGGTCCAGTGGCTGGGAGACAATCCAAACATCTATAAGGAAGCGGAGAAGCAGTACATCAACACCACGCTCGGGGTCCTTGTTTCGGTGTTGAAAGCGTCGGGTTACGCACTGGTCACGTGTTTGGGTTTAGGCGGTTTGCTGGGTGGACTGCTCTTCACATATCGACGCTCGCAGCAAAAAGTAGCGACTGCTTATTCCGACGCGGGCGGCATGTTACGACTTAATCTCGACGAACTCACGCCTGAGACCGATCCCGCTCGCTTGCTGCGCGAAAGAAATTAGCCGCAGATTTTTTGCAAAACCTGCGGCCAAATACAACCGGGCCAAAAAAATTGCGGGCTGCTGATTTTTCCTGGGAGGCTCCCCCAAGCCCCGTCAGGGCGTCAATCAGCAGCTCCGCTATTATTGCTCTTCAACTGCGTCACAAGCGCCACTCCGTTCCCCCAAAAGAGTCAAACGCTTGCTTTAATAACTGTGAGAGGATGCCTCCCCCAAAGCCTCCACTCACCGCAGTTTTTAGAGCCTGACCCGATTTACCCTTATCTACCCTTCTTGTTCTGTGGCTCTCTTTGGCAATGACCGTGCCAGCCTACCCGTGGGACCGTTCATTTCGGCAGAGTTCCATTTTTCTTCGGATTTGCTAACCTCATGGAGCTAAAAGATTTGTACAAAAGAAAACTTAGGCTCCCAACCCTGTACACGTTCGGTACAACCAACACTGTACGATCGAACGATAATCGCTCGCTCTTTACGGAAGAGCTGCGATGAGCTCGTCCACTTCCATCGCAGTGTTGTAGAAATGCGGGGCGATCCGGAGGCGATCACCGCGGGGTGCCGTAACAATCTTCCGCGCGTTCAGGTGATGATAGAGAGCCATCGAGGAGATACTGTCGCGGTGCCGGATGCAAACAATGGCAGACTTTTCGCCAGGTCGTCGAGAGCTCACCACATCGTACTTCTTGCCCGCTAAACGTTCGCACAAGTAGTCCGTAAGCTCTTCGAGATAGTTGGCGATGTTTTGTACGCCGTGGCCGTGGAGAAGCTCCAGGCTCGCCTTGAAACCGTGCAGTAAAGCCGCAGGGCCGGTTCCCGTATCCCATGCAAGGGTGCCACGGTTCCAGCCTTGTTCGAAGTTGAGGTAGTCATCAGGGTCGGGCACGCTGGTCCAACCTACGAGAGTGGGCTGAATTCGCTCGCGGGCGCGGTCTGAGAGATAAAGGTAGCCGACGCCTTCGGGCGCGAGCAGCCACTTGTGACCGGCCCCGGCAGCAACATCGACGAACTCAGCCTCAACATCCGTTGGTACGGCGCCAAGCGCCTGGATCGCGTCCACTACGAACAGCGCGTCGTGACGGCGTGCTACCTGGCCGAGTCGCGTGAGATCGGTACGAAATCCGGAGGCGTACTGCACGTGACTGATCGTGACGATACGCGTGCGACCGTCAATCAGACTTTCCAACTCCGTCAGATCGATCCGGCCATCGCGCTCCTCGCACATTCTCACTTCCACACCGAAAACGTCGCGAATGCGAAGCCATGGATAGATGTTGGACGGAAACTCGCGGCTGAAGGTGACGATATTGTCACCGGTGTGCCAGTTGAGCCCATTTGCGACTGTTGAAAGCGCATCGGACGTGTTACGCACGAACGCGACCTGCTCCGGTCGCGCGCCGAGGAGACTCGCGAGTAGCTTGCGTGCGTCCTCTTTCACTGCGAGCCAACTGCGAAAGTTGAGCGATCCGTTTTCGTGAACGTCTTTTAGTTGCGCTTCAATCGCGCGGATCGTCGGAATTGGTGGTGGCGAGATGGCCGCGTGATTCAAATAGATCAAGCGCTCGGTGACGGGAAAGAGAGCGCGAAGTTCAGGAGTCACGGTGCATACGGCCTTCCATAGAATTCCTTGTACAACCAACCAAGCACGCGCGCTTCCGCCGTGCAGAGCGTCTCGATCCAGCAGTTGATCAGAAATTCGCTTGTGCCGCGTTGGAACGGAATCTTCTCAGCTTCAGCGACGATAGATCCGCCGCTTCCAAGGTCGAGCTTGTAAGCCTCCGCTGTGGCTTCGTTTGCTTTCGCGGCCGTGTCGAGTGCGCCGAGCAGTTGCCCGATCCATTCATGCAGGCTGCGCTCCGTCGAATTATCCGCGAGCGCCTGAATGATTCCGATGGCGAAGCGATCTTCTGCGCGTTTGAAAATGAATACTTCTTCGCCCTGGGCCTGGCTCTGTTGCTGCTTCCACTGAAAAACTTCTTCAACTGACGGATGTCGCACGATCGCGACGCGCTGATCGTAGTTGAGAAACCACTCGATCACATCGGGAACCGAATCGACGTCGACTCGACCAGCAGCGTCCCGTTGCAGTGGCGGCAGATTTAGTTCGACGTCACTTGCCATAGAATGAAAACGACGCCCTGATTTCACCCACGACGTCACCGCGGCGGTTCTTCACGGGAAAGAAAGCATAGCGTGCAACTGCTTCGAGGGATTCGTCGCGCAAGACTCCGAGTTGTCGTAATGCTTCGATCACAACTACCGGACGCGCGCGTTTGTCGTCACCGTCTTCAATCTTGAGCGCGAGTCCCAAACCGTTGGGCCACTCTTCGCAAGGCCTGATTCCCGCAGTGTAAACACCTTCAGCGCCCACTTTTGAAACCACTCTCCCGCCCGCCGCACGCATGACCTCAGTGTCGAGGCGGTCTGAGGTGCCGCCGATCAATTCCGGATAAGCCGTCATGACGCGCACGATTCGGTCGCAGGCGTTGCGCATAGCGGTGCCAAAGCTCGGCGGCGGCGCAACCAACCTCGCATACGCGAGCGCCATCGCTTTCACCGTGATGGCAAATATCGGAGCGCCGCAGCCATCGACACCGACTGCCATATCCGTGACTGCGACGTCAGAGAATTGAGAAAGCACGTCGGCGACTGCTTTCTGCACGGGGTTCTCAGGACTATCGTAATTTTCGATTGACGCACCGAGATGTAACGCAACGGCGAGCATGCCTGCATGTTTGCCGGAACAATTGTTGTGAAGAACGTTCGGCTGTTCGCCACGCGCACGGAGTTCGGCAGCAGCGTCGACACTGTAGGGTTCGTGCACGCCGCACTTCAATGCTTCAGGACCGAGACCGATCTTACGAAGCATCGAAGCTACGATTTCCGTGTGGATGGGTTCGCCGTTGTGCGATGCGCATGCGAGCGCCACTTCGCGATCGTCAAAGCCAAATCGATCGGCGGCGCCGGTAAGCAATAGTGGCAGTGCTTGAAAAGGTTTTGCTGACGATCTCAGGAATGTGACGTCGTGTGGAGCACCAAGTGAAGCAACGATTTTTCCGTCGGGTTCGACCGCAACGATGTATCCGCGATGGCGTGATTCAGTTATCGAGGCTCGTTTAACCTCAACGAGAGACTCCGCGTTTGGGATCTGTGACATGTGAGGCCGGATTTTAACACGATCAGCGTTTATCCGCGGCTTTCCTACCCATGCTCAGGACGGTCAGTTTCACTGTGCGACGTCCGAAGCGCATCGCTTCGCGCGACGTTGGGGTCCAGATATCGATTCGCCGTCCTCGTACCATGCTGCCGGTGTCGGCAACAAGGTACTCACCGCTGTACGTCCCGGCGTCGAGTCGAACCCGTGAGCCGAGCGGCAAGTGTCTCGGGTCGGCTGCAATCAATCCTTTCGCAACCGGTCGTCCGCTCGCAGTGCGCCCACGCAAACTATACGCAGTCGCAACGTAGCTTGTCGGCGGTACAACATACACTTCCTCAGAGGCGATTTTTTCACCTAAATTGCCTTTGAAAGGGATCTCCGGAGTTACTTGTTGTTGGGTTTGAGCGGGAACAGTTTCCGCCGAGATAGTTCTCGAGGGAAAAATCAAAGAACAAGTCAGAAGTGCCGTAGCGATTAGCGCACTCCCGCTGGCGATAGAATAGACTTTCAAATTCGGGTCTCCTGCCGATCTTGAATCTACCTTCAGCGTCCTGCGCGAGTCCGTTCTTTCCTATGACTCGTCCCCTGGCTCTAGGAGTCTACTGACGTCAGCCGAGGTTGGGGGCTTGCATCCTTGATGCGGTGCGCTGAAAGTGTTGAATTAGATAAAGCGAAAAGCGACCATCATTTCCACTAAATGTCCGCGATTCGTTGGGAGGCTAGCACACGGTTCAAAGCCTGTTCAACCGTGAGACGGGGGTGATTTTTGTGAGAAAAATAACATGTGGGGACGTAATTGGTGAAATGTTGAAACTTAGAAAAAATCGATACGGTCACATCGACTCAAGTTTTTTCGGCCTAAATTAGAGTTTTAGGAAGTTTTCGACGACCTGCCGGCCTTGAGGGTTCTGCTCGTCAAACAGCTCCGGATGAAACTGGACACCGTAGAGTCGACGGCCCTTCTGCTGCATTGCTTGTATCCTGCAGTTCTCGTTCGACGCAGTCGCGCGAAACCCATTCGGCAGTTCCTTCACTTCGTCACAGTGGTTGTGCCACACGGTGATCTCCGAAGGTAGCCCCATGAACAGACCCTCGCCGGTAGTCTTAACAGGCAGAAAACCCCGTTCACGCTTGGCTCCGTTGTAACCTTCACCCGGCTCGAGTCGTTCCATCAAACCAACTTTTGCACCGTAAGCGATTGCAATCTGTTGGTGGCCGCCGCAGACGCCCAGGATTGGTTGACTCGCCTGCTTGATGACTGAGAACACGCCCGCGAGCGATTCCGGCTTGTACATCTCCCACGGATGACTCTGACCACTGAGAATGATGTGCGATGGTTTCAGGCTGCGCACGCGTTCGAGCGAGACGTGGTGGAACGGCTCGATGAGTATTTCGAGCCCCGGGACCAGTCTGCCGAGAACAGCGCGAACTTCACGAGGGCTCGCTCCCTGGCCGTCGATGGTGTTGTCGATGAGATAAATTAACAAGCTACTTCAAACAGTAAAGCTTCCCGTTGAAAGCTCCGATGTAAATTCGCCCGTTCAGGATCGCAGGCGTCGCATTGATATTATCACCGATCTTCAACGCGCTTATCGACTGACCGTCGGCGGTCGACACCGCGTGAAGCCAACCGGCCTTATCACCGAACACGACACGCCCGTCAACGATCGGAGCCGTTCCCCAGATCGCCGCCTTCGCGCGATACCGCCAAACAACCTCGCCTTTGTCCGCGGTCAGTGAGTAGAGATAGCCGTTGCTCGAACCGATGTATACGCGGCCATCTGCCACAATCGGGCTTGCCCAGATTCCGTTCTTCCACATCGCAGTCGAGTGTTCTGTTTCAAACTTCCAAACCAGCTCACCGTTGTCCTGCCGAAAGCAGTAAACAAACCCGTTCTCGGCTGCTGTGTAAACTTTGCCGTCGTAAACCGCCGGAGTCGAATCCGAATCAGCACCGATGCGGGCTCTCCAAACTGTCTTGCCATCGACGAGATTCAAACAGAAAAGATCGCCTTGCTCAGTGCCTACGTAAACGCGCCCGTCAACTACGGAAAAACTGCCTTCCATCGAACCGAGCCGCTCGGTCTTGTAAACCAGACTGCCGTCTTCAAGATTCAGGCAGTAGAAGAATCCATCTTCGCCGCCGACGTAGACACGGTTGCCGATCACGGCTGAGGAGCAGTCGACTTCGAAGCCGGTCTTGTACTTCCAGATGAGCGTGCCGTTGCGTGCGTCGATGCAGTAGACGTAGTGATCGAGACCGCTGGCGATCAGCCGGTCGCCCACGATGGTGGGTGTCGCTTTAAGACTGTCTTCAGTCTTATAAGTCCAAACCACGCTGCCGTCCTTCGCGTCGAGACAGTAGAGACGACCATCAGCCGAGCCGAAGTACACGTAACGTTCATCGACGGACGGCTGTCCGGGCCAGCTCGAGCCGCCCCACGGATCTTTGTGGAGACGGCCGCTGATCATGTTTGTCTTAAACTCCCAAACGATCTGCAAAGGCTCCTTGGACCACGGTCCGGTGCCGTAGAAGTTTCGCGAAGGGTTGCCCAGCCAGGCTGGAACTGAACTTGGTGGTTTTGGTGGCGGCGGCTCAGGCTTCGCTTCGGTCTTAGGAATGACCTTCCCACCGCAGGAAGTGAGTAAAAAGAGCGCTAGAATTATGGGGGAGATTCTTAACATGCGAAAACCTTTGGACCGGATTTGCAAGATCTACAGAATCAACAGCTGAAATGTCGTAAATCATGAAAATGCCGCAATCGTGTCTATGTCAATGCCTGCAACCACTGGCCCGAATAGACTACTTCAGCCGTTCCAGTAATCACAACCTCACTATCTGTTCTCCATTGGATGCGGACCTCGCCGCCTTCCATCAACACGCGCACGTCGCGATCGGCTCGGTCGTTAACCATCGCGGCAACGGCGCCCGCACACGAACAAGTTCCTGACGCGGTAGTTTCACCAACGCCACGCTCCCAAATTCTCAACTCGATAAAGTCTCGCTTCACAGGCCGCACAAAAACCACGTTCGTTCGATCGGGAAACTGTTCATGCGCCTCGATTGCTTTGCCAATCTGTCGCCAATCGAGCGCATCGAAGTCGTCGACGAAGATGCAGCAATTCGGATTACCCATTTGCATCGCGGTAACCGGAAAGTGCTCGCCGTTAACGAGCAGCGGATAACCGACCACTCTATCGAGCGGCGGCGTGATCGACATCGGTATCGAGCCGGTATCGAATTTCGGTTGGCCCAACTCGGATTCGAACAAAAACTTGCCCGGGCCCTGTTGACCGCGCGGAAAGTATCGCTTCAACCCGGTGCGCGTGCTGAGTCGCAATTCGTCTTTGGACCAAAGACCTCTGTAGTAAAGATAAGCAACGGCGCAACGCGTACCGTTACCTGACAAACCGGCTTCACTGCCGTCCGGATTGAAGATGCGGCAGTTGAAATCAGCCTCCGTTTTCGCCGCTTTGCCGATTATTGCGATGCCGTCCGCACCGGCGCCGTAATGCCGGTTGCAAATGCGACGCGCAAACTCGCCGAGGTCCCCGACATGGTTCAGTTGTTCAGCCTCAAAGACGAGATAGTCGTTGCCCAGTCCGTGGAATTTAGTGAATTGTGGCTGCATTTACTCAGGCTTACCAGTGAATGACGCGAGTAGAACGGCGATCGGGTCGATGCACGCTGAGCGCGGATCGAAGTCGCGCGGATAGTTGTTGACCATGATCGAAAACGCGAGCTTCTCGCCGGCAGCCGTCGTCATGTAACCACCGAGGCTGGCCGCTGAACTCAACGAACCCGTCTTCGCGCGCACGTTGTTCTCGGCGGGCGTGCCTTTGAACCGATTGCGCAACGTGCCGTCGACTCCGGCAATCGGCAACGCGTCGCGAAACACGGCCGCATAGCGATGCTTGCTCATGAAGGTCAACAACTGCACCGAAACTTCCGCGGTGATCATGTCGTTGCGCGAGAGACCTGAGCCGTCGTCCAGGTTCAACGCTTCCGGTCTGATGCCGGCCGCCTTCAGAAACGTCTTGACACCTTCCAGTCCAAGCTCTTCCGAAGTCTGACCGAAAGAGGAAGTCGTTGCGCTCGGCGGGGTCATCTTACCCAGGGTGCGAAGGATGAGTTCAGTGTAGAGATTCTGACTCGGCTTGAGCGTTTGTGCCGCGATCTGACTGAATGGCGGCGATTGCAGAGTCGCGATCTCGTTTTGAAACGCAGGCGTCGCACCGTTCGTTCCCGCGATTGGGACACCTGAAATCATTCCCGGCTGCGTCTCACCGGTTGTGCGCGATTTACCCGTGATTACGACGCCTTTTTGAGCCAGTGAATTTCGCAGGAGGTAAACAAGAAGCAAAGCAGGATGCGAGATTCCGATACCGCCGGTGTACCCCTTATCGTCGAGCGCGATGCTGCCGGTGATGGTAATCGTATTCTCACCTAAGCCTCTGTTAATCGAGAGTTCTTGTTTCGCGCCTTTCGCGGAAGTGATTACTTTGTTGACTATCGAGAGCAACGGATCGGGTGGTCCAGTTGTGATCAAGGCGGGTTGGCCAACTGCCGGGCCGGGCTTGATAAAAAGATCGAGCGCGTTGTCGTTGACGGTGAGCGGGGTGATTTCAGCGCCGTAGTACCAGGTCAGATCTTCCCAGTTCCACCCGGCGCCCAATTGTGGACCAACAAAGTAACTTTCATCACCCACGAGATCACCTTCAACACGCTTCACCCCGGCGGCAACGACGCGC
>OELI01000335.1_pt1 | contig 11172 bp, 8 predicted proteins | sample 1503511 | NCBI WGS metagenome assembly OELI01 (sample SAMEA104379616, study PRJEB20068) | metagenome | biome: 1000743; feature: 77; material: 1998 | place: USA | collected 2012 | depth 25 m | reverse complement strand
GCGCGCTCGAAGAACAAACGCAAGTTGAGCTCGCCGGACGACATCACCATGTTTCGCAAACGCTCGATCATCTCCGCCATGGAGATCTCTTCACGTTCGATCTCCAGCAGCTTCTCTTCCTTGTGTCGCGCAAGGATGTCCTGAAAAACCTTCAGCAGATCGAACAGACCCACTGCCACTTCCGGATTGTTCTTGTCAGTTTCAAGCTCGGCTCGCTTGAAGACAGCCTGTTCGACAGTCGCGCGCGACCACAGCATCTCGGCGGCAGCCTTGTACTTCTGATACTCGAGTAACTGGTTCACGAGATCTACGCGCGGATCCTCTTCTTCATCCGGCGGCGCGCTCGGATCGCGCGGCAGCAGCATCTTCGTCTTCAGCTCGATGAGCGTCGCAGCCATGACGAGGAAGTCACCGGCGACAGCGATGTCCAGCTCCTGCATCACGCGCAGGTAACGCAGGTATTCGTCAGTGATACGCGCTACGGGAATGTCGTAGATGCTGACGTGCTCCTGACGAATCAAGTGAAGCAACAGATCGAGTGGACCTTCAAACTCGCCGAGCAGGATTTTTAGATCGTCGGTCGTGTCGTCGGTTACGATTTGCGGGACCGCACCGGCGACGTTCAGTGGGGCAGCCGGCTCAACTTTGGGTGTCTCTTCGTCCAAATTTAGCCCTTCCCGCGTGATAACCCCGTGCGTCGAAAAACCTGTTCGAGCGTTGCGCTTGCGGTCTGCTTCGCCTTTTCGCGTCCCTGGTCCAGGATCGCGTTGAGTTGCTCGTCGCTAATCTCTCGCACGCGCTGCTGGAACGGCCGCAGAAACTCGATGGTCGCCTCCGCAAGGTCGGATTTCAGTTGCGCATACCCTTTACCTGCAAAATGAGCTTCAGTTTCTTCCGCCGACTTGCCGGTTGTCAGGTGATAAATCTCGAGCAGGTTGTTGATTGCCGGCCGTGACTCGTCAAAACGGATCTCGGTTCCCGAATCCGTCACCGCACGTTTGAACTTCTTCCATACGGCATCCGGCTCGTCCATCAACAACACGCAGCCGTTTGCATCGTCGTCTGACTTCGACATCTTTCGCGTCGGATCAGACAACGACATGATGCGTGCGCCGACTTTCGGAATGTAAGCGTCGGGCACTCGAAACGTCTCGCCGTAATCGCGATTGAAACGGATCGCGAGATCGCGAGTCAGTTCCAGATGCTGTCGCTGATCGTCACCAACAGGCACGAGATCAGTTTGATACAGCAGGATGTCGGACGCCATCAACACCGGGTAATCAAACACTCCGATACTGACGTTTTCCTGTTGCTTGCGTGCTTTGTCTTTGTACTGCGTCATGCGCTCGAGTTCCGACATACGCGCGACGCAGTTCAAAACCCAGGTAAGTTCCGCGTGCTCGTGTACATCTGCCTGGACGAAGACAGTTGAGACCTGCGGATCGATTCCCACGGCGAGGTAGATGCGCGCGAGATCTCTGGTTTTCGCGGCGAGCAGCGCCGGATCGTGAGGCACTGTGATCGCGTGCATGTTGACGATGCAGAAGAAACTCTCGTACTCGTGCTGCAACGCAACCCAGTTCCGCAACGCGCCGAGGTAATTCCCGAGGTGTACGTTGCCGGTAGGTTGTGCGCCACTGAAGATTCGCTTCGTCATCTGACTCCGGCCCTTAAGAGATCAATGACCAGCCCTATCACCGGCTCGATGATTACGTCGAGGAAACCGAAATACATCAACATCAATAGAATGAGGAAGCCGTACTGCTCCAGAATATCCAACACAGGGCGCATGCTTGCGGGCAAAATACTGTCAAGTACACGGCTGCCATCGAGCGGCGGAAACGGTAGTAAATTAAAAACCGCGAGAGAAATGTTCATTATCAACATTTCAAAAAGGAACAGCATGATCGGTTCCTGCGTCGATGCCGAGAGCCGATAGTCGGCATTCGTCATCAACATGATCTTCAAAATCACAAACGCGATGAGGGCCAACAGCAGGTTCGCGAGAATGCCGGCAATCGACACCATGATGTTCGCGACGTCCTTGTTGCGCCAGCGCAGCGGGTTTACTGGAGTTGGCTTACCCCAACCAATAAGCGGGATCGCTGCGAGTGGGCTGTTGATATGACTGAGAATGAACATCATGATCGGGATCAACAGTGTTCCGATCGGATGCGTATGCGCTACGGGGTTCAGCGTGATACGCCCTAACAGGTACGCAGTGTCATCCCCAAACTTGTACGACATCCAGGCGTGCGCTGCCTCGTGTGCCGAGATCGCGAGCAGCAGCACCACCATAAAAATCACAAGTTGGGGTATGAGTTGTTCTGGGTTCAAGCGGTTCAACTTAGCATAAGACGTTTCTCACGCAAAGGCGCAAGGCGCAAAGAGTTCTCCGGCGCCTTGCTTTGCGTGTTTGCGCCTTTTTGTGAGAATTTTCTGCTTACCCGGGCAGTAACGTCCCCTTGATCTGCACCGGCAAACTGTAAACCGAATCAATCGAAACGACCGCCATCTCTCCCGCTGCACTAAACGCCAGTCCGACCAGGTTAACGCCTGCAACAATCACCTTCGCGTCATTGCCGTCCGCTGAAATGCGGACAATGCCGCGCCGGCCGCGCAACGCAGCAGCGACATACAGATTCCCGTCACGATCGAAAGCGAGCCCCTGAGGTCGCCCAAGACCTTTGAAGAAAATGTCAGCGTCGCCATCCTGGTTTATGCGCCAGATCACATCGAAGCTCGTCACCGTCGGCGCCGTTACGTACAAAGAATCATCCGGTCCAAACGCCAGATGAAATGCCGAGACTGACGGCTCGATCTGCGTCCACGCACGTTCCTCACCGATACCGTTGATCCTGAAGATCGTTCCCGTGCGATCGCCGACGTACATCACACCACGGGGATCGAACGCGATGCCGGTTGCGACACCGAGGTTACGCGCAAACGCGACCGCTTCTTTGAACGGATTCAATCGATAAACAACACCCTCCAGCCTGCTGCTGACGAACATCTGGCCATCAGGACTGAACGCGATACCCGTCGGGTTTGAAATGTCTCCCGAATACTCTGAAACGTCGCCGCTGATGTCGATGCGAAAAAGCGTGACCGGCAACTCTTCGCCACGCGATCCGGAACGCGTGACGAACAGCGCGCCATCGTCAGGATCGAAAGCGGGATTAGCGACCGGATGAAGATCGCCCGCGAGCTTTTTAGCGACCGTCATGTATGCCGGTTCACTTACGTAGCCGCCGCCGCTGAGTCTCACCGCTACGTTACCGGCCTTAGTCTCAGGGACGATCGCCAACACGCGACGCGGCGCAACCGCAACGATCTGCGCGGGTGAGTCGCCGATGAGGACAGCACAACGCGACGGCTCGCTGGTGTCATAGCCGTCACATTCAATCACGATCTCGCCGCCCGGGATGCCGTAGGGCGGATCGATACTCAAGATTCTGGCGAGGTTAGCCATAAAAGTCGTTCATCATACGATGCGGCCGGATCGATGTCTAACCGCAACCTGCTCCAGTGCCCTGTGTTATAATCCGCCTCTGCGAGGATAAGTCCATTAGCAGCGTTCTAGGCAACACTCTAGGGTTGAAACCGAATCAACTGCGGCGCATCGAGAAGCTGTACACTCGCCGTATACCTCCCGACCAAATCGTGACACCTGAATTCGCGCGGCAGTTGAGCGAGCTGTCTCATGAGACACGCCGGCAGCTCGGCGCGCTCATCGATCGACAGGGACACATTCAATACGTGATGGTCGGCGACAATCGCCGCATCGAATTGCCTGACTTCAAACGCGTGCGCGTCGCCTCGGGAAGGTTTCGCGGTCTGCGTTGCGTTCACACGCATCTGCGTGGCGAACCGCTCACACAGGACGACTTAACTGACCTCGCCCTCTTGCGGCTCGACTTGATGGCCGCGATCGACGTCGACGCTGAATCAGGACTGCCCGGACTAGTACGCGCCGCCCACCTCTTACCGCTGCATGCGGGTGAGCTCGACAACGGAACTCCTCCGGAACTGTACGCTTTTCTCGAACCGAAAGTCGCTTCACAACTCGATCACGATTTTAAGGCTCTGATCAACTCGCTCGAAGAAGAGATGACCCGCAATCGTCGGACGGCCCGACGCGCTGAAGTACGCGACCGTACGATCCTCGTCGGTGTAGCGACCGGCTCGCTCGCGGACGCGGAAGAGTCGATGGCCGAGCTGGCGGAGCTTGCGTCTTCAGCAGGCATGGTGGTCCAGGACAAGATCATTCAACGTCGTACCGCGATCGATCCGCGCACCGTGCTTGGCCGGGGCAAACTCGACGAGCTCATCATTCGCGCGCTTCAACTCGGAGCCGACATGCTCGTCTTCGACAGCGAACTCTCGCCGGCGCAGGTGCGGTCGTTGTCGGAAGCCACGGATCTAAAAGTCATCGATCGATCGCAGTTGATCCTCGACATCTTCGCGCAGCGCGCGCAATCGAAAGAAGGAAAGATCCAGGTTGAGCTGGCACAGTTAAAGTATCTGTTGCCGCGTTTGATCGCAGGCCAGGATTCGGCGTTCTCGCGTTTGGCCGGCGGAATCGGCGGCAGAGGTCCCGGCGAAACCAAGCTTGAAACTGATCGCCGCCGTGTTCGCGATCGCATCAATCGTCTGGACCGTGAAATTGAAGCGCAACGACAGCGCCGCCAGGAACGTCGGAAAGGTCGGACCAGACACGAGCTGCCGGTGATCTCGATCGTCGGTTATACGAACGCCGGAAAATCGACTTTGCTCAACGCGCTGACCAAAAGCGACGTGCATGCGGAACAACGAATGTTCGCAACGCTCGATCCGACTTCACGACGGCTTCGTTTGCCACGCGAACAGGAAGTCATCATTAATGACACGGTCGGTTTTATACGCGCTTTGCCGCCCGATCTGCTCTCAGCTTTTCGCGCAACACTCGAAGAGATCAGCGACAGTCGCTTGTTGATTCATGCGGTGGATATGTCAAATCCGCGTTGGGTACAGCAAGTTCAATCCGTGAAGAGGATTCTCGCCGAGTTGGATCTCGCGGAGATCCCTTCGATACTGGCGCTCAACAAATCCGACTTGCTTGCACCATCGGAAGTCGATGCGGCTGTTCGGCAGGCGCACCAACTAGACAGCGGCGAGGTAGTTGTCATCTCGGCTCTCAAACCGGCGACGTTGGGTGCGCTACTGGAAAAGACAGGCGCGGTCTTGGCCCGCGACCTCGCCGCGGCTTAAGCCATATGGGACTCCGCCCACGATTCAAAACGCCCGTAAGCCAGGCCCGCGATAAGCTAATGGCTTACGCAGTTCGCCCGTTGATGGTGTTCAAGCCGCGACAGCGGTTCCTCATCGGATGCAGTGTCCTCGTTCTTCTCACCACTTTCCTCCTCTTTTCGAATCGCGCTTCAACTTTCAACGAAAACTACAAACTCGGTGACGTGCTCAGCAGATCGATCATCGCGCCAGCCGATCTGACCGCGGTGGACCAGGCTGAAACCGAAAGACGCAAAGCTGCTGCACGAGAATCAGCGCGCGCGGTTTTCAATTTTGATTCGAGTCGCGCGGAGAGTTCCGTTCAGAGTTTCCGCTCCGCCTGGGAAGATCTTCAGAAACAAACTGCTGCCGGTCAGAAGTCGTTTACGTGGACAGGCGAAGGCGGTCCGGCAGTAGCAAAAACGATCATCGCGCACGGATTTGATGACGCTGACCTCGACCGAATCGAGTCGCTCATTCGCGAAATCGGCGGAGGCTACATTTATGACGACGCCGACGCGGATCGTCTTAAACAGGAGATCGTGCTGGTTGACATTCGCAATCCCAACGCGCAGATGATCCCGGCGAGAATGACTTCGGTCTCGGCCGCACGCCGCAGTGTGGAGCTAAGAGTCGCCACTCTACCGGATTGGTCGCCGGACGAAAGAATAGCTCTCACCGCTGCACTGTTGCCGCTCATTCGTCCGAACGTCGTCCTGGATCAGGGAGCAACCGCAGCCGCCAGAGAATTCGAAGCCGGTCGCGTCAAACCGGTGGAAATCTCTTTGAAGCGTAACCAGGTCGTGGCGCGCGAAGGCGATACCGTTACGCCGACAGTGCTCGCTCAAATCGCAGCGATCAAGAACGCCGGCCATTCCGGCAAGCCGTGGAACAACTTCTTCGGCTTATTACTGGTAGTGATTGGCGTTTACTGGGGCGCTTGGAAGTTCGCAGAACATCGCAGCAGTAGCAGCCCGCTCAGTTTGAGTAAACAAAAAGCATTCGCACTCGTCAGTTCGGCGATCCTGGTCCAAACGGCTTTGATGAGAGTGGGGTTCACTTTCGGCGACAGCGTGGCGGCACGAATGCAGGCCCCGTTCAACGATCCCGTCATTTGGAACTTTGCCATTCCTTTCTCTGCTGCCGCGTTGCTGGTAGCGATGCTGGTCGATACTCAACTCGCGTTTCTCACGGGGATCATTACCGCACTCTTTGCGGGGATGCTCGCGCCGACGGGAATGCAGAAAGCACTTTTCGCGGTGGTTTCGTGTTCGGCTGCGATCTACGGCATCGGGCGCTATCGCGAGCGGCAATCCGTAACGCTCGCCGGTTTACTCGTCGGGGCCGTCAACGTTGTGATGGCGATCGCCTTGCTCGGTTATTCCGAACAGCCACTCACCCTCCGAACATTTCTGATGGCCGCCGGAGCGGGAATTGCCGGCGGGTTATTGACCGCAGTGTTCGCAGCGGGTGGCTTGCCGATCAACGAGTCGTTCTTCGGAATCCTGACCGACGTCAAACTGCTCGAGTTGTCAAACGCAGACCTTCCGGTCCTGGGCCAACTCGCGTTGCGCGCCCCCGGCACGAATCAACACTCACATGCGGTGGGCCAACTCGCCGAAGACGCGTGTCGCGCAGTCGGAGCAAATCCACTGCTCGCGCGTATCGGCGCCTTATATCACGACATCGGCAAACTCGCCGCGCCGGAATATTTTGTCGAAAACCAGCAGGGCGACAATCCGCACGATCGGCTGCGTCCATACCAGAGCGCGAAGATCATCACGAGTCACGTCACCTACGGCGCAAAGCTGGCCAAGGAAATTGGTCTACCGCAAAAGATCGCAGACTTCATTCCGCAACATCACGGCACCAGAACGCTGCACTACTTCCTGCGCAAGGCTCAGGCGCAGGCAAAACCAAACGAGACTATCGACGAGATGGATTTTCGTTATCCAGGCCCGAAGCCGCAGTTCAAAGAAGCGGCGATCATGATGCTGGCCGACTCGTGCGAAGCCGCGGCGCGCTCGCTGGCGCGGCCCGATCCGGAGAACATTCGCGCGATTGTCGTCAAGATCGTCGATGCGATCATTAGTGACGGACAGCTCGATCAATGCGATGTGACGTTGCAGGAATTGACTACGATTCGCGAAGCCATGATCAGCGCGTTGACTGCCATCTATCACGCACGAATCGATTACCCCGGATTTAACCCGCCGGCGATGACTGGACCATTGCCACCACTCCCCGCCGGCAATCTTGACAGTGAAGAACGGGGCATCAGTTACAGCAAACCCTCCGAAGTTCCGATCAGCCGCGGCGGCGAAGTTGAAGACGAAGCCGTGCCACGAAAAGTCAGACGATAACCCACAGATTTCACCGCAAAAATCCTGAGTTTGATCCGTATGATCCGCGGCTAAAATTTTGGTCGGAGCTTGGAGTACGTTGTTGGAAGGTCTTCCGGCAGCACGCGCGACTCGCCGACTGTCGTCATGAAGTTAGTATCACCCGGCCAGCGTGGCAACAGATGAATGTGCATGTGATCGGCGATGCCTGCACCGGCCGCTGCGCCCAGATTCATTCCGAGGTTGAAACCCGCGGGCGAATAGACCTCACGCAGCGCAGTTTGGCCGCGCTTGGCCAGATCCATCAGCTCGTCCGTGATCTCCTTTGGCACGGAATCAAACTCGCCCGTGTGCAGGTAAGGAACCACCATCAAATGCCCGCTGACGTAAGGGTATAGATTGAGTACCACGAAGGTATGCCGGGCACGGTGCAAAACGAAATTACTCTCGTCGTCTTCAGGGTGTTGCGCGATCAGGCAAAATACACAGCCATCTCGCTGAGCATCAACGCCCGATGCGATGTACCTGGCGCGCCAGGGACTCCACAATCTATCCAAGTTCACGCACCTCGATTGGTTTACAGATTACATGATCGGCGGCTGGTGATTGTCGTCCCCAAGGCTACGTGAAGAGTTTGCCGCCGGTGCCGGTGAGCCGGAGTTATCGTCGTTAATGAGTTCTTTTAGTTCTTTGCCGGGTTTGAAGTAAGGAACTCGTTTAGCAGGAATACTGACCGGATCACCTGTTTTGGGATTTCGGCCGCGGCGGGCACCGCGCTCGCGCACGCGAAAACTTCCAAAGCCCCGCAATTCAATCTTCTCGCCCTGGTTCAGGGTTTCGATGATGCTTTCAAAGACGATTTCGACTAAACGCTCGGCGTCCTTCTTTGTGAGCTCAGCGGCCCGAGCGACGTCCTCGACGAGTTCTGCTTTTGTCATGCATCACCTCGATTGATTGAAAAGAAATGGTCCGGGTCAAAAACCGCAAGTCCTCAAACATTGAATCTAAGTAACGTCTTGATAATGGCGAGGTTATGATTCCCGTACACTACCAGAAAATCGACAGGCTGGGCAAGACTTTGGCGGACGGATTACGCGGATCGTAATCCGCGTAACCGGTGTAATCTGCAGCCAAAAGATGAACTATTCGTCGTTGGTGTCGGATTTATTCAGACCAAAGTCGGCGAGTTCGCCAAGTGAGGCCATGCCGCCGCCGGCTTCGGATGAGTAGATCTTCGTGTCGATGATGGGTTCGTCCTTGCCTACTGCCCTGGCTGACAAACCGATCTTCTTGGTCTCGGGATCGATGCGCAGGATCTTGAAATCCATCTCCTGCCCGAGCTGCACCACGTCTTCAGGCTTCGCGACGCGTTCCTCCGAAAGCTCGGAGATGTGACAAAGCCCCTCGAGATTGTCATCGAGCTCGATGAACGCGCCGAAGTTGGCAAAACGCGCCACCTTCCCGTGCACGACATCGCCCGGCTTGTGTTCGTTCGTGAACTTCTCCCACGCGTTCGGCTCGAGATCCTTGATGGATAGCGAAAGCCTCCGGTTCTCGGTGTCGATGCTCGTGATGACAGCGTCGATCTCCTGACCCTTCTTCAGCACTTCACTGGGGTGCTTGATGCGACGCGACCAGGAAATGTCAGAAACATGCACCAGCCCGTCCACGCCGTCCTCAATCTCGATAAACGCACCGAAGTCCGTGAGATTCCTGACGCGGCCATGCACGCGCGTGCCGACTTGATAACGCTCGTGCAGCGTCTGCCACGGGTTTTCCTGCACCTGCTTCATGCCGAGACTGATGCGACGCGCCCGCGGATCGACGCTCAGCACTTCAACCTCCACCATGTCGCCGGGATTAACCACCTTACTCGGATGCTTGACTCGCTTGGACCAGCTCATCTCGGAAACGTGAACGAGTCCTTCAACCCCGCTCTCGAGCTCAACGAAGGCGCCGTAATCAGCTACGCTCGCAACCTTACCACTCACGCGCGTGCCTACCGGAAAACGCTCTTCGACACTCGACCATGGATCCGGAAGCAGTTGCTTGTAACCAAGCGACACCCGCTCACGCTCGCGATCAAACTTCAGCACCTTGACCTGAATCGTGTCGCCCACGCGGAACAACTCGTTGGGGTTCTGCAGGCGACCCCACGACATATCCGTGACGTGAAGCAATCCGTCGACGCCGCCGAGATCGACAAACGCGCCGTAGTCGGTGAGATTCTTGATCTGTCCTTCGACGACGATGTCCTCTTCGATCTGCTGTAAGGTTTGATCTTTCCTGCCCGTGTTCTCCTGCTCAATAACGGCCTTGCGCGATAACACAACGTTGGACCGCTTACGGTTCAACTTGATCACCTTGGCTTCGATTATCTGGTTCCGCAGAGTGTCGAGATTTCTGACCGGGCGAACATCGACCTGCGAACCCGGAAGGAAAGCAGCAATGCCATCGATATCGACTCGCAAGCCACCCTTGATGCGATCGATCACGCGGCCCTTCACGTTCGTGCCGTCGCGATAGGCTTTATCGAGATCGTCCCAGGCTTTCATACGCACCGCATCGGCGCGCGAAAGCACGGGCAGTCCGTCGGCAGTTTCCATGCTCTTGACGAGCACTTCCACTTCGTCGCCGGCTTTGACGGTGAGCTGGCCGTTCTCGGTAAACTCGGCCGGGTTAACAATGCCTTCCGACTTGTAACCAAAATCGATGACGACGCCTCGCTCACTCAAGCCTACGACAGTACCGCGAACTACTTCGCCTTCCTCGAGTGTGGCCTGTTCCTGTTCGAACTGATCGAGCAGTTGTCCGAAATCGACGTCGCCGCTGGAACGCGACTCGTCTGATTCATCTGGTTCAGTAACGGGGGCGGCTGGGGCTGCTGCTGCCTGAGTAGATTGGGAAGCCATGACGTTTGTTTGCGGCGCAGTCTCTGACTCGCCGGAGGTTGAGTTATTGTTGACCTCGCTGTTATTCAGCTTGGGTTGTTCACTAGACATTGATACTCCTGTAAGTCCCGGTGACTTTCAGCGCGTATCAGATCTTATCGCGCCTCACTAAGTCGGAACAATCAGCGCAGGTATTCGCTGACTGTCAGACAGTGTAGCGGCCTGTAGCTGGATTGTCCTTGGCGTTGTCGGGAGTTGAAGGCTGGCGAGGAAGCGAGCCGTTTGGATTTGCAATGTCGAGCTAATGTGTTTCGATTACCGCCCTGCCGTAGTTACCCCGCTTGGTCCGACAAACACCCGCCGCCTTTTTTACCGGGTAGGGCGGCAATGTACACGTCTGAATCAGTGCATGTCAAGGATAGCGGCGCGAAGTTAATGTTCTGCAATATAGGTCCTATGTGTATATAGGACCTATCGCCCCATCACTGTGCCGACGAGATCGCGTCCGTCGTGCGTGGCACAACGTAAACTCCCGCGGAGTGCGAACCCACAAACAGCACGTTCTGATCGTGCGCGTCAAACGCCAACGCCCAGATTCTTTGACTCGGGAGGCGTCCGCCCTTCGGATCGATTCGTGCCCACGACAGGCCCGCATTCGTTGTGCGATAAAC
>OELI01001445.1_pt1 | contig 11341 bp, 7 predicted proteins | sample 1503511 | NCBI WGS metagenome assembly OELI01 (sample SAMEA104379616, study PRJEB20068) | metagenome | biome: 1000743; feature: 77; material: 1998 | place: USA | collected 2012 | depth 25 m | reverse complement strand
CTGACCTCGACTGCGGCGGCGAAGATGTTTGGACTGTTTCCGAAGAAGGGCACGATTGCCGTCGGCTCGGACGCCGACATCGTGATCTTTGATCCGGACAAGGAACAGACGCTGAGCGTGAAAACGCAGCACATGAACTGCGACTACAATGCTTACGAAGGCAGGAAGATCAAAGGTGTAGTCGAGACGGTACTCTCGCGCGGCAAGGTTGTAGTTGATAAAGGTGACTTCAGAGGCAAGGCGGGTGATGGACAGTTTTTGAAACGCGGCACGTGCGTAAGCATGTAGGCCGCGGATGAGCGCGAAAAAACGCGGATAAGCAGTAAAACAGTTGAGTATGATTCGCGTGTTTTCGCGTTAATCCGCGGTTAAGATCAGCTATGGCAGAAACCATTCAACACCCCGACGGACGAGTCGAGCTGAAACCGGAAGCGCTCGAAGACATCAGCCAGAGTCCACTCTACAACGCCGACCTCGCGCCCGTTCCCGTCTCGCGGCGCAATTGGACCACCTACAATTACGCCGCGCTCTGGATCAGCATGGCGCACTGCATTCCGACGTACATGATGTCGTCGGGTTTGATCAGCGCCGGCATGAACTGGTGGCAAGCCCTGATCACCATCCTGCTCGGCAACACGATCGTGTTGATACCGATCCTGCTCAACTCGCATCCCGGCACCAAGTACGGCATTCCCTTTCCGGTGTTTGCGCGCGCGGCCTACGGGACTTTCGGCTCAAACCTTCCCGCGCTGATGCGTGCGATCGTCGCCTGTGGTTGGTTTGGCATCCAGGCGTGGATCGGCGGCGAGGCACTGAACACGTTCTTCAAAGCCATCATTCCAGGTTGGCCGGCATTACTCGGCGGTCCAATCGGCGGTCACACGCCCACCGAATGGTTGTCATTTCTGTTGTTCTGGGGTTTGAACATCTACATCATCTACCGCGGCATGGACCTGCTTCGCAAGGTCGAGAACTGGGCCGCGCCTTTCGTTTTGATCATGACGTCGTTGCTGCTTGCGTGGGCGATTTGGCGCGCAAACGGGATCGGTTACCTGGTGAATCAACAGGGAAAGTTTCACACGCTCGGTGAATTCTGGCCCGTGTTTATTCCATCACTCACCGGAATGATCGGTTTCTGGGCCACGCTTTCACTCAACATGCCCGACTTCACTCGCTTCGGTAAGAGCCAGCGCGATCAAGTCGTGGGACAGGTGGTAGCGCTGCCGAGCACGATGACCATCTTCGCGGCGATGGGCGTGATGATCACTTCGGCGGCAGTGGTCATCTATCCTCACATGAAACCCGAAGAGCTCTGGGATCCGATGAAACTCGTCGGACAGTTCAACAGCGTGGTCGTGATTGCGATCTCGATGTTCACGGTCGTAGTCGCTACCCTCGCAGTCAACATCGCCGCCAACGTTGTTTCGCCCGCGAACGACTTCGCGAACGCGTTTCCGAAGTGGATCTCGTTTCGCACCGGCGGTCTCATTACAGGCATCATCGGCATCCTGATACAACCGTGGCGATTGCTGGCAAATCCGACCGGCTACATCTTTGACTGGCTCGTTGGCTATTCGGGCGGTCTCGGATCAATCGCCGGAGTATTGATTGCCGACTACTGGCTCGTCCGCAGGAAGCAACTCGAACTGGGCGACCTCTATCGCCGTGAGGGAACTTACACGTACAACGGCGGCTGGAACTGGCCCGCGGTTATCGCCACGCTGATTGGCTGTGCATTAGCGTGGATCGGACGTTTTGTACCGACTCTCGCGCCGTTGTACAGCTATGCATGGTTCGTCGGCTTCGGAGCCGCAGCGCTTACATATCTGCTGTTGATGAGAGGGAGATCTAGATAACCGATGTCGCTAAATGCTATAAAACCTGTATCTTTGAGACGAGGATCAGCTCATGCCACGCACAGTTAAATGCGCTCTAATTCAGTGTTCAAACGCCGCCGCGACCGATCTGCCTATCGAGGAGATCAAGCGGCTGAACATCGAGAAACACCTGAACTTTATCGACCAGGCTGCAAAGCAGGGCGTGCAGATACTCTGCATGCAGGAGATCTTCACCACGCCTTACTTCTGTGCGGAACAACAGACGCGCTGGTATGAAGCGGTCGAACGTATTCCCGATGGTCCGACCGTGAGACTGATGCAGGAAGTCGCGAAAGAACACGGCATGGTGATCATCGTGCCGATCTATGAAGAAGAACTCACCGGTATCTACTACAACACGGCTGCGGTGATCGATGCGGATGGAAAGTACCTCGGCAAGTACCGCAAGAACCACATACCGCACGTGAATCCCGGTTTCTGGGAGAAGTTTTACTTCCGCCCGGGCAATCTCGGCTATCCGTGTTTCGACACGGCGTTCGCTCGCGTCGGTGTCTACATTTGTTACGACCGTCACTTCCCGGAAGGCGCACGCGCGCTCGGTTTGAACGGCGCAGAGATCGTGTTCAATCCATCAGCGACTGTGGCGGGTTTGTCCGAGTATTTGTGGCGACTCGAACAACCGGCGCACGCAGTTGCGAATGGTTACTTCATCGGCGCCATCAATCGCATTGGTCACGAACAGCCCTGGAACATCGGCGAGTTTTACGGTCAGAGCTACTTCTGCGATCCGCGCGGGCAGTTTGTCGCCGAAGCGCCACGCGATAAGGACGCGCTGGTCGTCGCAGATCTCGATCTCGACGAGATTCGCGAAGTAAGAAACACGTGGCAGTTCTTCCGCGATCGCCGCCCCGATACGTATGGCGCACTCGTCGCTGATTAAGGGAGTTAACTATGGATTTATCAATCACCGTCAACGGCATGAAGTTTCCGAACCCGTTCGTCCTTGGCTCGGGACCGCCGGGAACAAATGCGCGAGTGCTCGCCAAGTCGTTCGACGCAGGCTGGGGTGGCGCGGTGGCGAAAACGGTCAGCCTCGAGTCTGCGAAAGTCGTGAACGTTGTGCCGCGTTACGGAAAACTGCGCTCGCGATCGACAGGCGAAGTGATCGGGTTTGAGAATATCGAGCTGATCTCTGATCGACCGATCGATGTTTGGCTCGACGAGTTTCGCCAGGTTAAAAAAGAGTATCCAAATAACATCCTCATCGCGTCGATCATGGAGGAGTACGAGAAGAGCCGCTGGCAGGAACTAACGCGCATGGTCCAGGACACCGGTGTCGACGGTTTCGAGCTGAACTTCTCGTGTCCGCACGGAATGACTGAGCGGAAGATGGGATCGGAGATGGGCGAGCATCCGGACCTCACGCAGGAAGTGACGAGCTGGGTGACTGAAGTCGCGAAGATTCCCGTGTGGGCCAAGATGACTCCGAACATCACCAACATTCGCGAGCCTGCCCTCGCGGCGATCAGCGGCGGCGCGAACGGCATCTCAGCCATCAACACGATCCTCTCAGTTATCGGTGTCGATCTGGATACGCTGCGACCGATGCCGACAGTCGAAGGTTACTGTGTTCCGGGTGGTTATTCAGCGCAAGCTGTGCGACCGATTGCATTGCGAATGGTGAGTCAACTCGCGCTTGCGATCCCTGACGACGTTTCGATCAGCGGCATCGGAGGCATCGAAAACTCTCACGACGCCCTCGAGTTCATGCTGCTCGGTGCTTCGACGGTCCAGATCTGCACCGGCGTGATGCTGCAAGGCGTGAAGATGGTTGAGGAATTGAAGGCAGGGGTGGAGAAATTCATGGTCGACAAAGGCTTCAACTCACTCGGTGAGATCGTCGGCAAGAGTCTTCCCTACTTCTCTACGCACATGGACCTCGTCCAGAAGATGAAAGCTGCAAAGCGCTCGAAGGCCGGCGAAGCAAGCCGTGATAACGAGTGGGCGCAGAAAGACATCACCGAGAAGACCGCTGAGTTAACTTCTAATTAGCCGCGGATGACACGGAAATAAATCCGATCAAATCCGTAAAATAACCCGTGTAATCTGTGGCTAGCTGATTTCAGCAATCACAGGAGCGTGGTCCGAAGGTTTTTCCCAGGTGCGTGGCTCGAGATCGATCCAGGTGCGCACACTTCGTGATACGAGTGGCTCGCTGATCCAAACGTGATCGATCCGCAGTCCGAGGTTGCGCCGAAACGCTCCCGCACGATAATCCCACCACGTGAAATGACCACCCGCTTCTTCATGCAACCGAAACGCGTCCGTGAATCCCCAATCCTTGATGTGCTGTAACGCGGCGTGCTCCCGATCGCTGAACATGATGCGTCCCTGCCAAAGTCGCACATCGTGCACATCACGCTCTTCGGGTGCGACGTTGAAATCGCCGCAAAGCAGCACCGGGGTCTTCGGATCGTAGTGCGTGTCAAAGAAGTCACGCAGCCGCTGCATCCATGCGAGTTTGAATCCGTACTTCTCTGACCCGACTGCCTGCCCGTTGGGAATGTAGACGTTTACGACGTTGATGTCGTTGACGGTGGATGTAATCAAACGCGACTGCGCGCTTTCGTCATCGCCCGGATAACCCCGATGCTTCGTGTCGCAGGCATCGCGCGTCAGAATCGCGACGCCGTTGTATGACTGCTGTCCGAAGAGTTGGCACTGATACCCACGTTCCTGAAAAAGCAGCGTCGGAAACTTGTCGTCGGTACACTTTGTTTCCTGCATGCAGAGAACGTCCGGCTTGACCGCATCGATCCAGCGGATGACGTGCGGCATTCGTGCAAGGATTGAGTTGACGTTCCAGGTTGCGATTAGCATCAGGTATTAAGCCACGGATGCGCGCGAAGAAACGCGGACAACCAAACTGAAATCCGCGCGTTCATCCGTGAAAATTCGCGGCTTCCATTAATAATCCACCGATCAACGCACCGCGCCGAGCTATGTCATCAGCTTCGATGTGTTCGTGAACGGCGTGTGCGCCGTCGCCACTGATTCCAAGTCCATCGAGCACCGGGATGTCCATCGCGGCGAGAAAGTTTCCATCAGACGCGCCGCCGACTTGCGCTTCGCCGAGCTCGAAATCGAGCTGCGCCGCGATGGCGCGAGCTTTCCGGTAAAGCTCGATAACGGCAGCAGTGCGTTCCATCGGCGGCCGGTTAATGCCGCCGGAAACGAAGACTTTGGTGCGCTCGTCAATCGGTTTGAGATTTGAAAGGATGCGCTCGATCTCCTGCGACTCGGCCGCCGTCGAAAAGCGCACGTCGATCTCGCCCTGCGCTTCAGCCGCAACCACATTCGATCTGGTTCCACCATGGACCACGCCGACATTCAGAGTAATTCCTGAACCCGACAGGTTGAGCGAATGCAGTTGTTCAGTCTGGCGTGCTAATTCGAGAATAGCACTCGCGCCTTTCTCGGGTTCGAGTCCTGCGTGCGCCGCTTTTCCTTCAACTTTGATCGCGAATATCCCGGTTCCCTTGCGGCCGGTTTTCACGCGTCCGCCAGATGCGGGCGGCTCCATCACCAACGCACACTGCGTCCGTTGCGCTCGGGCGACTCGTTCGAGCAACGGCCAGCCGCTCAAACTTCCGACTTCCTCGTCGCACGTCAACGCCAGCGTGACTCCGACTGCCGGCGTCACATTCAAATCTCCCATCGCGCGCAAGACTTCGATCGCAAGCGCGCAGTTTGCCTTCATATCGAAGATCCCTGGCCCATAGATCCTGCCCGACTCGCGTCGCCACGGACGTTCAGCTATCGAACCAACGGCGTGTACCGTGTCCGTATGTCCGACCAGCAGGATCTGACCTGCATTGTTTTGCTGAAATGCTTTGATTAAGAGGTGCTGACCGAAGTCGGGCACGTCGAAGCGCTCGATTTCATCGACGCAGTCGAGGCGGTTCGCGTGGTGGACCAATAGATCAACAACTGCACGGCTTCCCTGCTCGTCACCCGACGGCGATTCAGTCTCGACGAGTGACTGGATAAACGCCTCAATATCCGGCTGCCTCAGCTGCAAAGCGCTAAAGATCTGTCGCGCCACTGAACTCATCTGATGATCTCTTTGCGTACTGTCAACGCCTCGATGCGCGACAAGTTGACAGCGTATCCAATGCCCGGCGCATCGGGCGGCTTGATCGTGCCGCGTGTACTCACGGTGACTGGAGGATCGATGATGTCTTCCTCCCAGTAACGAGCGCTCGCCGAAACGTCGCCCGGAAGAGTGAAGTTGGCGAGCGTCGACATCGCGATGTTGTGTGCTCTGCCGATGCCCGATTCAAGCATGCCGCCGCACCAGATCGGGATCCGATTGTCGCAAGTGACAGCCTCGATGCGTTTGGCTTCCGTGTGCCCGCCGACGCGCCCGAGCTTGACGTTAATTATTTTGCACGAACCAAGCGAGATCGCGTGCGCGGCATCTTCAGCCGACTGGATCGACTCGTCCAGACAAACCGGAGTCTTGATCTGTCGCTGCAGAGTCGCGTGATCGAAGATGTCGTTGTGGGCCAACGGCTGCTCCAGCATCATCAGGTTGAACTGGTCCAAGTGCTGAAACAACGAAACATCGGCGAGCTTGTAAGCTGAATTCGCGTCGCCCATCAAACGTATGTCCGGAAATTCCTTGCGCACTCGTTCGATGATCTTCAGATCCCAACCAGGTTTGATCTTGATCTTGATGCGCTGGTAACCCGCGTCAACCTCTTTGCGTATCTTCTCCAGCAGGATTTCGGGCGTGTCCTGGATTCCTATCGAGACTCCGCAAGCGAGCTCGCTGCGTACGCCGCCGACATGTTTCCACAACGGCACTCCGGCGCGTTTGGCTTCGAGGTCCCAGCACGCCGTTTCGATCGTGGCTTTAGCCATGCGATGACCGCGCAGGCGTTTCATCAAACCGAAAGCATGCGCAGCGCCATCAATCTTTTTGCCGATGACCATCGGAGCGAGAAATTCACGCAAGGTCTCCCACGCCGTTTCCGTCCATTCGTAACTATAAAACGGTCCTTCGCCGGCCGTGCATTCTCCCCAACCTTCGGCGCCGTCTGAATCAATGACGCGTGCAAGGACTATCCGTCGCTCAGTGGTACGGCCGAAACTGGTTTCGAAAAAGTGGACGAGAGGCAGGCGAATTTCGCGCAGTTCAATCGACTCGATAAGCAAGGTAAGAAGGTGTTCCTCCGTGAGGGCATTATGCACTACGGGCGCATGATTCAGCTATTGACCCGGCCAAGGTGCGATGACAATAGAGTGGGCCTTCCAAAACACGCCTCGCACAAACTTGACCCGCCCAAACGAACCTGATAAAAGGCAACACACATTTAACCTGCCGGCCTCAACATAGCCTCCGGTATTCCTCGCAAATTGTGCGTAGCTAGAAAAATTTCAATTTAAAGGAAGATTGTATGCGTCTGATTAGCCCCCTTCACCCGACACGACAAGCGCGTGTGTTCATCGCGTCTACGTTAGTCGTACTCGCTGTTCTTGCTTTCATGGTGTTTCTGAGTTTCTCATCTCGCGTGCAGGCGGTTTCGACGAATGTCGTGATCAGCGAGTTTCGCGTACGCGGACCGAACGGAGGAAGCGACGAATTCGTCGAGCTATACAATCTTTCCGGAGCCCCGGTTGCGATCGGCGGATGGAAACTTCGAGGTTCAAGTAATGCCGGGGTCGTCTCCGACAGAACAACCATCATCGCCGGGACTACTCTGCAACCCGGCTGCCATTATCTTCTTACAAACTCCTCCGCCTCCGGCGGTCCTTACAGTGGCACTGTAACCGGAGACCAAACGTATACAAGCGGCATTGCCGACGACGGCGGACTCGCAGTTACTCTGGCAGATAACACCGTAGTGGACCAGGTAGGCATGAGTAGCGGCTCTGCGTTCAAGGAAGGGACGCCGTTGACCAATCTCGGCACCTCGAACTTGAATCGTAGTTACGAGCGTAAACCGGGCGGCGCCGCTGGAAGTGGCACTGACACCGACAACAACGCTGCTGACTTCCAACTGATTACACCGAGTGATCCGCAGAGCTCGGCCGGGTGTGTCGCACCGACTCCGACGCCTACTCCAACTCCGACACCGACGCCCACTCCAAGTCCTACTCCGACGCCAACACCAACGCCCGGAGTTTCGGGTTCCGTGGTGATCAGTCAGGTTTATGGTGGTGGCGGTAATTCCGGCGCGACGTTGAAGAACGACTTCATCGAGATCATCAATCACACCGGTGCGCCGATTAATTTGAATGGTTGGTCCGTGCAGTATGCGTCCGCGGGACTAACGACAGGATCATGGTTCGTTACTCCGCTTACCAATTTTACTCTGCAACCCGGACAGTATTACCTGATTAAGGAAGCAGCAGGCGCAGGTGGCACGGTTGATCTGCCAACGGCAGATCAAACGGGCTCGATCGCGATGGGCGCAACCTCCGGCAAGGTGGCGCTGGTGAGTAATACCACTGCTTTAACCGGAACCTGTCCGGCCGGCGGAGGCGTTATCGACCTGGTCGGCTACGATGGCGCGAACTGCTTCGAAGGCGCTGCCACTCCAGCTCTCACCAACACAACCGCGGCGATTAGAAAGAACGGCGGCTGCCTCGACACCGATAACAACCTAAACGATTTCTCTATCGGCGCCCCAACTCCACGCAACAGCGCCTCGGCGACAAACAACTGCGCGCTTCTCTCCGGCACTGGATCAGCTAATCCGTTCGGCGTTCAGCCGGGGGACAGCTCGACGCTGACCGTAAACGTTTCTCCGGGAAGTGATCCATCGAGTACGGGAATAACCGTGACTGCCGACCTGTCGTCAATTGGCGGCTCCGCAGCGCAGTCTTTCGCGAATAACGGTGGCAACAGCTTCAGTTTTGTTGCGACAGTTTCCGTGGCCACAGCTCCGGGACAGAAGAGCCTTCCCGTCACGATTAACGATGCGCAGGGCCGAACCGCCAGCACGACGATTGCGCTCACCGTCCAACAACCGCACGTCGTTATCAGTCAACTCTACGGTGGCGGCGGAAACACCGGTGCGACTTACGCAAACGATTTCGTCGAACTTTACAATCCCAGCGGATTAACGTTCGACCTGACCGGGTGGTCACTGCAATACACCTCGGCCACCGGTAATGGCTGGGACTTCACCAGACAGCCACTTGGCGGAACGATCGCTCCGGGCCAGTACTACTTGATCGCGCTCGCCTCGGGCGGCACTGACGGACTACCACTGCCGGCAGCGAACATCAACGGCGAAATCAACATGAGCGGCACGACCGGCAAGGTCGCCCTCGTGAACAAATTCGATGCGCTTGTCGGTAATTGCCCGCTCGGGGATCCGAGCATTGTTGATTTCGTCGGTTATGGCGGCAGCGCCGATTGTTTTGAAACTGCGAGGGCGACAGCGCCGAGCAACACGACCGCGATTTTCCGTGCCAACAACGGTGGCACCGACACGGACAACAATCAGGCGGACTTCACGGCCGCAACACCGAACCCGAGACGCACAGCGCCAATTGTCGAAATTGGACCAGCCGTGTTCAGCAGCGACCCGCGCAACAACGGATTCAACGCTCCGCGCGACGCGAGTATCACGATTGATTTCACAGAGCCGGTCGATGTAGTCGGCCAGTGGTTCAATATCAACTGCGCCACGACCGGACTTCATAACGACGCAACGGTCGCGGGCGGCGGCAAGGTTTACGTCATCACACCGAACGTGAACTTCCTGGCCGGCGAACAGTGCACGGCCACGATCCTAAAAGATCAGATTCACGATCAGGACACCGACGACAGTGGTCCAAACACCGATACGCTTGCGGCTGACTATGTTGCGACATTCACTGTCGCCACCGGCACCGCGCCGCCGTATCCGGCGAGCGTTCACCTGACGTTTGGTAATCCGAACGGCGCCACTGCCGATATCAATCAACCCAACAACTACTTGATGGAGAAACCGGAGTTTGCGCTCTCCTATAATCGAGACAACGGTCGTCCAAACTGGGTGAGCTGGCATCTCTCGGATGAATGGATCGGCTCGCTCGCGCGTGTCGATACCTTCAGACCCGATCCCGCAGTCCCACCGACGTGGTATCGCGTTCAGGCGACTGACTTCTCGGGCACTGGTTTCGATCGCGGTCACATGACACCGAACGCCGACCGCGACAAAGAAACGTCCATCCCGATCAACCAGGCGACATTCCTGATGTCAAACATGGTCGCCCAGGCTCCTGACAACAATCAGGGACCATGGGCCGATCTCGAAGGCTTCCTGCGAACGCTCCTGCCGGCCAACGAGCTCTACATCGTCTCTGGTCCAGCCGGAGTTGGCGGCACTGGAAGCAACGGCTTCTTCACTACGGTTGCCAACGGTCACGTTTTAGTGCCCGCGTCAACATGGAAGGTCGTCCTCGTCATTCCGAAGGGTGATAACGACATCTCACGAGTGACGGCAGCGACCAGGACCATCGCGGTGGTCATGCCGAACGTCCAGGGAATCAGAAATAACGATTGGCACAACTACCTGACCACGGTGGATGCGGTCGAAGCTCTCACGGGTTACGACTTCTTCGCGAACGTTCCTGACGCGATTGAAAACGCGATCGAAGCGGGAACGGATGGAAGCAATCCTCCGGGAACGGAGAATCAGGCGGTGACGACTGCGGAGGATACATCGCAGTCGATCACGCTGACAGCAGTGAGTCCGCTGCCAAGTCCCACGTTCAGCTTCACGATCGTCACTCCGCCTGCGCACGGTCAATTAACAGGAACAGGAGCGAATCGCTCGTATCAACCCGATCCGGACTTCAACGGGACGGACAGTTTCACCTTCAAGGCCAACGACGGATCGCGAGACTCAAATACGTCCACCGTAACGATCACGACCACTGAGGTGAACGATGCGCCTGTCGCTACTGACGACACCGCCAGTACCGATGAGGATCAGAGCGTCCAGATAACGGCGTCTGATTTGGCAACAAACGACAGCGCGGGTGCGGCAAATGAGAACGCGCAGGTGTTGACGGTTTCGAGTGTGTCCGCAACTGCCGACACGCACGGAACAGTCTCGCTCTCGAGTGGCACCATCACTTACACGCCGGAGGCAAACTACAACGGCGCCGCGAGCTTCACCTATCAGGTCTGCGACAATGGGACCACCGCTGGTGCGTCCGATCCGAAGTGTACGACCGGCACCGTGAACGTCACCGTCAACAGTGTCAACGATGCGCCCACGCTCAACGCCATAGCGAATCAGACGGTGTACGTCGGCAACACGTTGAGCTTTACCGCAAGCGGGTCAGACATCGATCTGCCGCCGCAAACACTGACGTACACGTTGACTGGTTCAGTTCCGAGCGGAGCTGCGATCAATCCATCGACCGGTGCTTTCAGTTGGACTCCGACCGCGGGACAAGGCGGCCAAATCTATACTCTGACGGTGCGCGTTACCGAC
>OELI01001240.1_pt2 | contig 11352 bp, 11 predicted proteins | sample 1503511 | NCBI WGS metagenome assembly OELI01 (sample SAMEA104379616, study PRJEB20068) | metagenome | biome: 1000743; feature: 77; material: 1998 | place: USA | collected 2012 | depth 25 m | reverse complement strand
GGCGCATCGATCAAGAACATCCGGTAACCTTCTTCGCCGGGAAACAGGCGCAGAAAGTTTTTTTCAGACATCAACAGCTCGCTCTGAAAAACGCTGTCCGAAAGAGCGCCGGCGATGAGCAGCCGCAATGGACCACTGGGGTGGTCTATCACGAGCTCATCGCCGACCTTTACATGGAGGACGTAAGTCAGGGAATTCGCGTCGCCGATGACGGGAACCACTTCGTCGTCGAACTGGCGATCGAGGAGCAGCCACGGGTTCGCTTGTTCCTCGGCAGTTGAGGCTAGCGAGTTTTGGAAAGTGAAGCGATTATCGCGAATAAACGAATCCGGTAGCGCAACGATCTTCGGATTCCGAGGTTGATAGAGATTGAGGCAGCTCGTGTCGTCGCCCGGACGAACACGCAAGCTCACGAAGCTCACGTCCTTCAAGACAGCGTCGTTCGCGAGATTCAAAGAGTCGCGGCCGGCAGGGGTGTTTGCGTCATGGACCACGGGAAGGAGCGACTCGGCCAGAAGCGGAAAACCGCCGGTGCCTGATTTGCGATCCGCAGCGGATACTCCGGAGCGGCGAAACGAATCGACGGCGACGATGATGAAGGCTGCGGCGGCAATTAGAGTGATGCAGAGAATGGTTCGGCCAGGACGATAGGTGGCGTTGCGGAAGCCGAGTCGAGCGATAGTGAGCCAGCCGCCACTTTGAAGCGGAGGACGGTTGCTGCGTTTCAACCAGCTTGAGAGATAAAGCACACTAGCGACCAGCAGGACCACGCCGCCGCCGAAGAATGCTGCGACACGTGGAATCGCTTGCAGAGCGCCGGCGATAAGCAGCGTTAATCCTGTGAGAGTCAAAACAACGGCAAAGAATATTTCATGCAAAGGCGCAAAGCGGCCAAGCAAAGTTTTTGTTTTCGTCTTTGCGGGTTTGCGTGACACTTCTTCCAGTGATCCGGCGAGCAGGCTGCGCGTTGATGAGCGTCCGAGCCGTCTCAGTGTAATGAAGATGCAAACAACCGCTGCGGCTATTCCACCGACCGCGCCCACCGCCATCCAGAGCCACGAAATATGCAGCGTCAACGCGGTCGTTCCCACCGCACCGACCCACCAACTCCTCAACCCATACATCAGGAACGCCGCATACGCCAGCGCTCCCACTAGCCCGAGCAAACTCCCGGCAATCGCCAGCAGCGCGCCTTCCGTAAGAAACAGGTTTCGGATCCCCGCCTCCGAGAAACCAATCGCCTGCAACGTGCCCACTTCACGCGCGCGCTGCTCGATGCCGAGTTTGAAAAACAACGTGGTCAGCATGAGCGCCGAGACCACGAGAAAGAAACTGAAGTACAGAAAGTACTCCCCAAAATCCGTTGCGCCCCGAGAAGCCGCCAGACTCTGCTCGCGCACGGGCACTACCTGCACTCCCATCAACGCGGGATCGATTGTTTGTCGCAGTTTCTCACTGACGCCATTCACCATCTGCGGCGTCAATGGACCATCAGGCGCCTCTACACGGATCGAAGTGAGTTTGCCGAAACGCGTGCCCCAGATATTCTGCGCTGTAGCGAGCGGAATGAACGCCTTGGGCGTCGTGCGATACTGGTGCCAGTAGTCTTCATCCTGTTTGCGCACGCGATTGAGATCGATCGGGAAAGGCGGATCCCAGTCCGAGAGATCTTGCGATTCGGTAATTCCCGGATATTCAGGAACGAGTTCGCGATCGGCTGCAAGTCCGGCGATCGGAACCACCGCTGTCAACTCAAAATCAGATCGCTTCGTTTCGAGTCTGCCGTTTTCAACCCAGACGTAGTATTCGAGTGAGACCGTGTCGCCGGGTTTTGCGCTGAGATCGCGGGCGGTCCAGTCGTTGAGGATGATGGCGGGATGCTTAGTCGGTTGGACTGTTGGTTTTGCTAACCTCGCGAGTGTTTCGTCATCGAGTGCAGTGACGAGCGAGTAAGGCGTCGAGCGATCCCCGGAGTTGATGCTGTTCGCGAGATACGAAAGCACTGGAACCGTTCGCAGTGAAAGCGACTGCGCTGCCTGAGTCGCCGTTATCGCGACGTGTTCGTTGATGATTTTTCCCGCGCTCTCGATGGAGATGCTGTGCTGGTCGTTGATGATTCTTAACTTAAGACCGAGATCGTCGAGTGTCGCCTTGTTCTCGAGCACGGCTGTAATCGACTGCTGCTGAGCGCCGGAAACCAGGATCGTGTTGACACGTCCCTGCTGTTCCAACTGCTTTTGCAAATAACTGAGTGAGACAAAAACTGCGCGTACGGCGTCCTGCTGCGGTTGCAGCGAAAACTCTCCGAGTGAATCGCCGCCGCGAAGGACGCGCATGACTTTCAATCTGATCGTCTTGCCCGGATCTTCCTTGCGTCCGTGCAACGATTCGACGGGAATGTCTGAAGGCTTTTCCAGTCGCAACAAGAGTGATTCGCCTGGACCACTGCCGAGCTCACTCGCGAGACCCTCACTCACCAGTGCCTCGCCATTCTGCAGCCCAGCGACACCTGCAACGTCATTGAACTTCCAGAACCTTTCATCAACGCCGTAAACCTTCACGTCGCCCGCGCGCCGCTTGTTTGGCTCGTTGACCGCAACGCCTTTCAGCACGATCAGCGGACACGTCATGCCGATACCGAGATCCGACGCGAGTTGTTCGCGAAAGAAATTGGCTGACGAGATTAAATCGTCAGTCTTGCCGAGCCGGTGCGTCGAAAGATCGCGCAGACTCCCGCGCACAGATTCTCCGATGAGCAGCGCGCCCGCCAGCACGGAGACAGCAACCGCGACGCCGAGCACCACCACGAGATTCGTGCGCCAGTAATAAGTAAGACTGCGTTTTAGAAGCTGATTGGTGCGCATCAAAACTGTTCGAGATGCTGGTTTCGGAGTTCGAAGCGTTGGGGAAAACGTGCCGCGAGTTCTTTGCTGTGTGTGACGACAATCAAGATTGTCTCGGCGTTGCGATGAGTCTGAAGTAGCAGATCGGCGACGACGTCCGCCGACTTTTGATCGAGGTTTCCGGTCGGCTCGTCACACAACAAGAGTCGTGGCTTCATGATCAAGGCGCGCGCGAGCGCGACACGTTGCTTCTCGCCGCCGGAGAGTTGTGCCGGTCGATGGTTCAACCGTTCGGCGAGTCCGACTTGCTTCAGCAACTCCGTGGCACGATTATTCGGCTCCCCGTTCGTCGTCGAGACCATCGCCGGCGTCAGAACGTTCTCGATTACAGAGCACTGCGGCAGAAGACAGTGGTCCTGAAACACAAAACCGATCTGTTGATTACGAAAGGCGGCGAGTTGTTTCGCATCCAGCAGAAACGGATTCTGACCGTTTAGTGTGACGGTGCCGCCTGACGGCGGCTCGAGGGCGCCGAGCATGTAAAGCAACGTGCTCTTGCCGCTGCCGGAAGGTCCCATGATCGAAACGGCTGACCCTGCGGGAAGTGATAGGGAGACGTCCGAAACGATGCGCAGTGGTCCAGCGGGAGTGGAGTACTCCTTCGAGAGATTCTCGACTTTGAGCAAGCAATAACCTCGCAATCCGTTTTTCTCTGCGGTTCTCTTTCAACGCAGAGAACACAGAGATACGCAGAGAACAGCAGAGGTGTTTCGTGGCTGCATTGCCAAACGAAAACAGCGCCTCTAGAATCAGGCAATCCGCGATGAGCCATTTCGATTCGAACAAAGACTACTACGGGGTTTTGGGCGTCGACAAGCATGCTTCCCAGGTAGAGATCGAGCGGCAGTACAAGCGGCAGGCGGCGAAGCATCATCCGGACCGCGGCGGTAACGAGGAGCGGATGAAGTCGTTGAACGAAGCCTACCGCGTGCTCAAAGACAAGCACCTGCGCACCTCCTACGACTCCGTGCGGCCTGGAAGAGTGACGCCGCAGGGCTTTACTCCTGTCTCGACTCCGACCGCGCGCGACGTCGGAGTGTTGGGTCATTGCCTGAGCGCGTTGATGTGTCTGGTCGCGGGTGTGTTTTTGTTGTTGCTGGTTCGTTTCCAGTGGATGTTTTTTCTTTGGCCGCTCGTGATACTCGCGCTCTTCGTCCTCGGGTTTGGTGTGCTGCTGGCTCGCAGCGCGATGGTGGCGGTCGACGCATCACTGCCGAAGACAAATCGTTTTAAAGGCCACTCGCGACTGCAGGAAGCTGCGTTCTGGACAGTGGTCGTCAGCAGCGGCTACGGACTCTACCTGTTGATGAGTGTCTGAGATGATTAGTGGTTTGGATCTGCTCTTTCTCGAAGTCAACAGTCTCGAAGAGTCAGTTGCTTTTTACGAGGGCGTACTCGGCATGGAAGTCGAGTCCATCACCACCGATACGGAACCGCCGATGGCTCGGCTGCGTGGCGGCAATTTCAGAATCACGCTCGCGCAACATCTCGAGACGATGTTGCGAAGAGGCCGCGGGGTTCATTTCTTTGTCGGAGTTGAAGATGTCGATCAGTTTTACGACGCACTGATCGCGAAAGGTGCGGAGGTTCAACCGCCGGTTGACGAAGGTTGGGGCGGCCGTTTTGTGACCCTCGAAGATCCCGACAAGTATCGCTACTTTTTTGTGACGTGGACGATTAAGAGAAACGGAGTGACGAATGCCAGGACAGCACCTTGAGAATCTTTTCCGCCGTTTCAAAGGAGAAGTCGTGGACGTGAAGACCGTCTCGGGCGGGATTTATTCAGGCCGCATCTCCGAGGTCACGAACGATTACGTCTGCCTGATCGAGACTTCAGGCTCGCCCGGCCAGCAAGTGTTTCTGACGTTCAACGCGATCGAGTCGATGGCGGCGAACACTCCGGAAGAGTAGTCGCCGCAAATGTGTAAATGATTTTTGTGTGTCCTATGTGCCTTTGTGTGGCTGAATTTCATGCGGCAAGTTAACCCTCCAAATCCGTGGTTGAGCCACTCGGTCGAGTGGATCGGTGAGCCTCCCGAGGCCGCGCTCGAAGTCTTTGAAGAGACCGAGACGCGCCACATCATCACTCACAACAACAGTCCTGACGTCGGTTTCGATTACACCGTCAACTGTTATCGCGGTTGCATACACGGCTGCACTTATTGCTTCAGCCGGCCCACGCACGAGTATCTCGGTTACGGCGCGGGCACGGATTTCGACCGAAAGATCGTCGCGAAGGTGAACGCGCCCGAGCTTCTACGAAAAGATCTCATGAAGCCGTCATGGAAAGGCGCGGAGATCGTTTTCTCTTTCACTTCCGATCCTTACATTCCGATCGAAGCTGAATACAAGCTGACGCGGCGCTGTCTCGAAGTGTGTGCCGAGTTTCGCCAGCCGGTCGGCGTGATCACGAAGTCGGCTTTGATTCGCAGGGACATCGACGTGCTTCAGGAGCTTTCGCGCAACGCGAGTCTCGCAGTGTTCTTCACCATTCCTTTCACGGACGTTGAAACCGCGCGTGCGGTCGAGCCGTTTGCTCCACTTCCCGAAGCGAGGTTTCATGCGATGGAAGCACTGGCGAGCGCGGGCATTCGCGTGGGTATCGGAATCGCGCCCGTGATTCCGGGACTGTCGAGTGACATTCCCGTTTTGCTGAAACGTGCAAAAGAAGCGGGCGCCGAGTCTGCCTTCATCAACATGCTGCGACTCCCGGGAAATGTCGGTCCGTATTTCGAAGAGCGTTTACGTGAGAAGTTGCCGACCAAAGCAGACCGCGTGCTGAACAGAATTCGTGAAGCGCGCGATGGTAAGTTGAACTCGAGCGTCTTCGGAGAACGCATGCGCGGCAAAGGTCCGTACTGGGAAGCCACCGAGCGTTTGTTCAAGATTCATTGCCAGCGCCTTGGCTTCAACAAGAAACGCGCGCACCAGACTCCCGCCGGCAGCACTTTTCGCCGCCCAACGTCGCAAGCCTCATTGTTCTGATAACTAGAGACAGCGGCGCCGTCATTCTCTATAATACCTGCACCCCACAACAGAATCGGGAGGCGAAAGCGATGCTGATCCGCGATGTGATTCGCAACCGTGAGCCTTACTCGTTCAAGGCCTCGGCTACCGTGCAGGAAGCGGCTGAGTTCATGGCCGAGAGAAATATCGGCGCCGTCTGCGTTGTTGATGACAGCGGCAGGTTGCTTGGCGTCTTTTCGGAGCGCGACGTCCTGAATCGTGTTGTGGTCGCGAGACGTGATCCCCACGCGGTCAGAGTCGGCGAAGTCACCAGCGAATTGCGCGCCGTGATCCAATGTGACGAGACGCCGCACCAGGCGCTCGAACGGATGGAGAGAATCGGCAGCAGGCATTTGCCAGTCGTCGATGGTGAGCGTTGGGTCGGGATGCTCTCGATGCGCGATCTGCTGCGCGTGGAGATCGGCGAGCAGGGCGACGAGATCAAACTGCTCCACGAATACATCCAACACTAGCCCCCCCCGAAAAACAGAGCAAGCAGGGAACAAAATGAAAATTTATGCGTTCGTCGCGCTGCTCATAGTGCTCGCGGTGGCGTGCAGTCAGCCGCCCGCGGGACGTGGCGCTGGAGAAGTTCAGACTTCAGCTCAGTCAAATACCATTTTCAAAATCGAAAAGGTTGCGGGCGGACTCGAGGTTCCCTGGTCCATCGTCTGGGCGCCTGACGGTCGGATGATCTTTACGGAGCGTCCGGGACGTGTCCGTGTCATGGAGAAAGGCGCGCTGAATCCGAAGCCGCTGTTTGTTGTGCCGGATGTCGAGTCGTCCGGAGAGACTGGATTGATGAGCGTCGCGCTTCACCCGCAGTTCAGCAGTAACCATTTCATTTACTTGTCGTACGCATACTCGAGTGGCGGCACAAAAGTGAGGGTCGTGCGTTATCGCGAAGCGCCGGAAGGTTTCGTCGATCGCAAAGTGATCATCGAAGATCTGCCCGCCGCGCAGTTTCATGCGGGCTGTCGCATTCGTTTTGGGCCGGACGGAAAACTCTACGTCACGACCGGAGACGCGACGCAACGCCAGCTCGCGCAGAAGCTCGATTCACTAGCCGGAAAAACGCTTCGTTTGAATGATGACGGCACGGTCCCGCCGGACAATCCTTTCGTGGGCCAACCGAATGCGCGGCCGGAGATCTGGACGCTAGGCCACCGAAACTCGCAAGGCATGGACTGGCAACCGGGTTCGAACCTCATGTTCCAGACCGAACATGGACCGAGCGGTTTTGATGGTCCAGGTGGTGGAGACGAAGTCAACATCGTTGACAAAGGAAAGAATTACGGTTGGCCCACCATTCATCACACGCAATCCGCCGCGGGTCTCGAGTCGCCGTTGCTTGAGTACACTCCTGCGTGTGCGCCTGCGAGCGGCAGCTTTTATCGCGGGGCGGTCTTTCCGCAGTTCAAGGGAAACTTTTTCTTCGGGTGCTTGCGCGGTGAGAGATTGATTCGTGTTGTGTTGGATGGGCGGCGAGTCGTGAGTCAGGAAGATCTCGTCAAAAACTACGGCCGCATTCGCGAAGTCGCCGAAGGACCGGACGGATATCTCTATTTCTCGACTTCGAATCGCGACGGGCGAGGGAAGCCGGCGCAGGATGACGATCGGATCCTTCGACTAGTGCCGCAATGAAGAAGTTTTAGCCGCAAAACGCACGCAAAGCACAAAATGGTTTTGCTGTCCTGATCGGTTTTGTGCCTTATGTGCCTTTTTCCGGCTAGACTTTCTGCGCGAGAATCGCCGTCTTGCTCCAACCGATCGCCTGCGGTGGCGGGAAGCGATATTGATGCACGATCCGGAAGTGTCTTTCGGTCTTGTCCTTCACTTCCCGCGGTGGGTGGCTCTTGAAACGGAACAATATCTCGAGACAGACTCCGATGAGACTAGGATGTACAGGCAAGTGGAGCAGGTGACCTCCGGGCGCAATCACGCGCGCCAACTCCGTTATGCCGTCAGCAAGGGGAACGTACTCGAGCGCTCCTGAAGTCACCACGAGATCGAGTGACTCATCTGCAAACGGAAGACACAAGAGGTTCCCTTGCGCGAACGTAACATCGCGCTTACGTCCGGGACTGTAGTAGAGCGATTTACGAGCGGCCGCGACCGACGTTTGTGACAGATCGAGCGCCGTAATCGATACTGGAAACCGTATGGCGCGCAGTAAGGCGAGAGTGAGCAGGCCGGTGCCACAGCCGGCGTCAAGAATTTTTGCCCCACGAGATACAGGCAGCGGATGAGTGGCAAAGTATTGATCCAAAGACCGGCCGTAACCGTTGACCTTGAAGGTTAGGCTATAGAGCCGCGCAATACGGTCGTAATATGAACCGGCACGCGCCTCGGTTTTGGTTGCAGTTAGGACATACTCCATGAGCTCTCAAGCCTCACTTGGGGTTTATAATGACAATTGTCGGTATTTCATCGCCGGAATGGCGGGCAATTGTAGCGTTCCTGTTCATTATACTCAACTGAAAAGGTACCACAACCATCAGTTCCAGCAAGATGCGGGCCAGGGACCATCTTCAAACACACGCAAGTCTCGCGAGCCAAAGCGTTCATGTATTCGAGGAGGAACATATGAGTCAATTTCGCTGGATACCAGGCATTCTGTTATTGATCGCGATGGGGGTGGGCGCCGGATTTGTACTTCAGGGACAGGATCGCATCACTCGCAAACCAGTGCCGAGTTTCGATCTCGAGGTGTTAGTGAACGGACGTCCCCTGGAGGAATACTATGCTCGAGGACGAACTTACATCGAAGCGATCGAGGGCGCAGAATATGAGCTTCGCGTGCGCAATCCTTCTGGCGACCGAGTTGCTGTAGCACTTTCCGTCGACGGGCTCAACACGATCGATGCGCGCCACACGTCCGCATGGAATGCGAGCAAATGGGTCATCGAACCGTACCAGACGATAACAATCAGCGGCTGGCAAATGAGTACCGAACGAGCGCGACGTTTTTACTTTACCAACGAACGAGATTCGTACGGCGCGAAGCTGGGACAAACCGCGAATCTCGGTGTTATCTCGGCGGTTTTCTTCCGCGAACGTGATCGACCGATCTCCGTTACGCCACCGTATCCGATTACGAAAGATGGAATACAGGAACAGTCGGCACGCGGGGCACAAAATGCGCCGGCAGCGAAGGCCAGTCCGCGCGACGACGATGATAAATATGCAGCGACAGGCATCGGACGAAACGTTCGCAACGATGTGCGTTGGGTGAATATGGAACTGGATTCGAATGCGGTCGGCGAAGTTTCGATCCGGTACGAATACTACTCAGCGTTGCTGAAGCTGGGCGTGATTCCAAGAGAACGTTATCCGTTACAGCGTCGTGAAGACTCGCGCGGGTTCAGCCCCGAGCCATAAAGCCCGGTGAAGGCTACCTTCGCAAAAGATCTGCCGTGTAGAGACGACGGTAGACGCGGTAGTTGGACATCACTTTCTGGACGTAACCCTTCGTCTCGTCGAACCCGACCTCGGCGGTGAAGATGCCCGGGTCGTTTCGTTTTGCGCGTGCCAGCCAGCGCGCGACGTTGTCTTCGCCACCGTTGTACGAAGCGGCCACGGGCTCGAGCATTCCCGGGAATAGTGTCGTCAGATGTTCGATATACTCTGCGCCTAAAGTAATCGATGTCTCCGGTTGATAAAGCTGGTTTTCACGCAGCGCACTCAGCCCCGCGCCTGGTCCATATTTCTGGGCCGCATCCATCGTGAGTTGCAGCAAACCGCGCGCGCCGGCAGGTGATTTAGCCAGCGGTTTGAAAACACTCTCCTGACGAATCAATGCGAGAATGAAACGCGGATCGAGTTTGCGAGCTTTGGCGGCGCTGAGTATCGCCTGTCGATACGGCGCCGGATAAGAGTCAGCGACTGCACCGATCGCATCGTTCACGCGTCCCTCACGTTTTGCAACGACCTCAACGCGTGCTGGTCCCGCGAGTGCCGTAAGACGTTGCGTTGCGAGCCACCCGTAGTACGACTCGATACTGTCGGGCACCGTCAAATAAGCATTGAAGGCTTCATCTTTTCTTCCCGCTTGTTCGAGACTGAACGCTCTGAGGTACGCGACTTCGGCAGGGCTCGTAAGCACCGCCTTCGAAAACGAACGCTTGAGTAGCTGGTCGGCCACGTTGACCGCATCCGCCCACTGGTCTTCCGCAATGTACAGCCGCAGTGCCGAGAACATCGCATTCGTTTCAACTGCGCTGCCGGCAAACCTTTGTCTCGTTCGATCAACCCAGCGCAGCGCTTCCGCAGGTTGGTTTGCTTCACGCAGTGTGTCGATCACGTTCAGATGAGCAGTGTCGATCCGCTCGCCGTTTGGAAAACGATCCACGTACTCGGCGTAACGCGCCGCTGACTCCGCGAACCTTCCCATGCGCAAAAGGGAAGCAGCACTGAAATTCAACGCCTCGCGGCCTTCTTTGGTGCCGCCGTATCCCTGGAACAGTTGGTTGAAGATCGCGTAGCCGTTCTCGTAACTCTTCTCGAGAAAATAAGAGCGCCCGATACCCAGCATCGCCTCCGGTACGCGCGGATCCTGCGGATAGTTGTCGATCAGCGTCTGCCAGTGCGCTCGTGCTTCAGCGAAGGCACGCACACTCAGGTAGACAGCGGCGCGACGCATGTGTTCGGCGGGCGCAAGTTTCTTGAGACTTCCGTTGGTATCGCGATCGGCGGCGTCACTGCGGCGCACAGCCGCGAGCATCGTTTCGCTGGCTGCTTGTCCAACTGCTGCCGCCGGAAACGAGCCGCAAAGAAGCACAAAAATCACAAACAGTTTAATAATGGCCTTACTCCGAGGTTCCGATTGGCTCTTCGATGATTTCAAAGCTGGATTGGATTTCCACCTGCGGTCGCAGCGTTGCCGCAACACTGCAGTATTTCGTGTCGGAGAGTTCGATTGCATGCGCCACGGCTTTTGGTGAGATCGATTTACCCGTGAGGATGTGATGTACGTTCATCGATGTGAAACGCCGTGGGTAATCATCGCGACGCACTCCGGAAACTTCAACGACGTAGCTCGTGACGTGCTGTCGCTTCTTCTTGAGAATACTCGCCACGTCAGTTGCGGTACATGCTCCGAGCGCGACCAAGAGCAGTTCAACCGGAGATGCCGCCGTCGATCGCTGGCTGTCGGTATCGAGCGGCAGTGCATGACCCGATGGAGCTACCCCAAGGAACAGGTCATCACTTACGAATCGTACCGTCGCTTTCACAACAAAGAGAATAACACACTGCTTCAAGCATGTTATGATTTGCGCAGCAAGACCTCACGAGCGGCAAGTTGCAGTCTCATTGTTCGCCCAGGACACGTTTGCTGAGTAAAGTGGGAGGACCTTCATGGCAGATATCCTGGTCGTCGATGACGACGACGTGATCCGCGACACCCTCTGCGAGCTATTGTCAGCAGATCATTCCTGTCAAA
>OELI01000407.1_pt1 | contig 11965 bp, 13 predicted proteins | sample 1503511 | NCBI WGS metagenome assembly OELI01 (sample SAMEA104379616, study PRJEB20068) | metagenome | biome: 1000743; feature: 77; material: 1998 | place: USA | collected 2012 | depth 25 m | reverse complement strand
GCCATACTTCGCAGCGCTCGCAATCTATCTTTGCTACATCGCGTACAAAGTTCCGGTACACGTCACGGGCGCTTACTTGTGGGACGTCGGGCTTCACGCGCTAATGCTGCACAACCTCGACCTGCGAACTACCTACACGATCAATGGAGCTTTTTGGACGCTCGCAATTGAAGAACAACTGTACCTCGCTTATTTCCTGCTGCTCGCTTTGCGTATTCGTTTCGGTTGGACCAGGACCTTGCTGCTGACTTTTTCCGCTCGTGTCGTTTGGTTAATCATTGCGCATAGTTTGAGCACGTCGTATGACATCCGTATTCCCGTAACAGAAGCGGCGGCGACCAACTGGTTCATCTGGGCGTTAGGGGCGTTAAGCGTCGAGGCAGCTCTGAAGATCATCAGGCTGCCCGCATGGTGTTTCCGGCTTTCAGTAGCAGGCATTGCTCTCGGCTGTGCCATGGCACTCGCGCAGGTTTTACCGTTGGTGGACCAAACAGGCTGGGTACATGACATCGGCTGGCTAATCATGCATCCGGCGTGGGGTGTCGGATTCTTCATTCTCGTTAACTATGCGGTAGCAGCCGAACAACGTTGGCGACTGAACTCGTCACCCATGCCGGCGCTAATCCCTGCGCTTGCGGGCGTCGGTCTGATCTCATACTCGCTTTACCTCTCGCATTCGTTTGTACTGATGCACTGGTACTGGTTCGGTTTCACCAGAATGCACATCCTCACGATTTCATTATTGATATTGACGCCGTTGTCGGTCGCGTTTGCCTGGGTATTCTTCCGTGTATGTGAACGACCCTTCATGACCTCGACTGTCCAGAGGACTCGCAAGAAACCGGAAAGTGCCGGCGTCGTTGAAGAAGGAATCGCGTTAGCTCGTTAAACTGAATTGACACTACTGAGACACGCGAGTACCGTCGCGGGACGTGGAGCACGTGGACGTGATAGTGGTGGGCGCGGGGCTGTCAGGAATCGGCGCGGCATGCCATCTCAAGATGAAGTGCCCGCAGAAGAGCTTCGTGATACTCGAAGGGCGCGACACGATGGGCGGCACTTGGGATCTCTTTCGCTATCCCGGTGTTCGTTCCGACTCCGACATGTACACGCTCGGCTATCCGTTCCGCCCCTGGCGCGATCCGAGAGCCATCGCAGACGGCCGCGCGATCCTCAGATACATTCGCGAAACGGCTGACGAGTACGAAGTAGATAAATCTATCCTTTACAACCATCGCGTGCGGCGTGCGTCATGGTCGTCGGATCAAGCGCGCTGGACGGTGGATGCGGAAGTTGGGCCAGAGAAAGCGGTGGTCCAACTCAGTTGCAACTTCCTCTTCCTCTGCACCGGCTACTACGACTACGAAACCGGATACACGCCGGAGTGGCCGGGCGTCGCGCGGTTCCGTGGGACGATCATCCATCCGCAAAGATGGCCGGAAGATCTCGATTACCAACGCAAGCGCATCGTCGTTATCGGTAGTGGAGCGACTGCGATCACGCTTGTTCCCGCGCTCGCGGAGCGCGCGGCGCACGTCACCATGCTGCAACGCTCACCCAGTTACGTTGTCGCGCGTCCCGCGCAGGATCCGTGGGCAAAGATCATGCGGCGATGTCTGCCGCCGGACGCCACTTACTCATTGATGCGCTGGAAAAACGTGCTGTTCGGAACGTTCTTCTACGACCTTGCGCGCAAGAGACCGGCGATTTTCAAGTGGATGGTGGCGAAGGGAGTACGCAATCACCTCGGCGACCGGTACGACCCACGGCATTTCACGCCACCTTACAACCCGTGGGACCAGCGGCTGTGTGTCGCGGCGGACGCTGACCTGTTCAACGCAATACGCGAGGGCCGCGCTTCGATCGTGACCGATCAAATCGAAACGTTCACCGAAGACGGTCTCCTGCTCAAGTCAGGCGAACATCTGGACGCGGACATCATCGTGACTGCAACCGGGCTCGTCTTAAAGCTCTTCAGCGGAATGCAACTGCTGGTCGACGGCGTGCCCGTCGATATGCCGAAGACACTCGTCTACAAAGGAATGATGTTCAGCGATGTTCCGAACGTCGCGTTCGCCGTCGGCTATACGAATGCATCGTGGACCTTGAAGTGCGATCTCACCGCCGAATACGTGTGCAGACTCCTGAATCACATGGACCAGCACGGCTACGCGGCCTGCACGCCGCGCGTGAACGATGCAGACATCGAGGAGGAACCGGTCATCGACTTCAACTCGGGCTACGTCCTGCGCGCGCTGCCCACCCTTCCCCATCAGGGATCGAAGAAGCCCTGGCGACTGCACCAGAATTACGTAAGGGATCTTTCGATGATGCGTTATGGGCGGGTGGAAGATGGAACACTGCAGTTCAGCCAGTGGCCCTCTCAGTAAGACGCCTGAGGCATTTCCGACAACTTTCAGCCACGGATGAACGCTGATGGGCTGCGTTCATCCGCGGCAAAAAGCTGCTAAGTGGTAAGCGCTTTCTCAGCCTTGTGTCGCACCAGCGCGTAATTCAAATTCGGTAGTGAGTTGAACTTCGCCGCGCGCTGATAATTGTCTTTTGCCTTCGTAGCGTCGCCCTTTTCCTGATATGCCCACCCAAGAAGGTAAAGCACCTCCGGGTTCTGTTGATTTGCCTGCGACAACTCCGCGATCGCGGTGTCGAAGTTCTTTTCCTGGAGAGCAATCCTGCCGGCGAGCTCGTGCGCCTGCTTCAGTTGGTTCGCGTTCTTCGCGGCTTCGACGCCTTTGCGGAAGGTGTCCGTCTCGGACTTCGCAGTGGCCAGATCCTTTTTCGCGATCGCAACGCGAGCGAGATTGTAATGTTCGAAGCGGGCGGCGTTGGCTTTGATCTCGTTCGAGAGGCCCGAGTCAGTCGTTGTCTTCAAAGCCTGTTCATACGCGTTGCGCGCATCCTCGTATTTACCCATGTCGAGCAGGATGGTGCCTTTCAACTGAAGGTCGCCGGCCATCCCTGCGGAGTCGTTACCCTTTTCGGCGATCGCATACTGCTTCTCGACTTCCGCCAGCGCCTGATCGTACTTTCCGCTATCGAGTGCAACAACCGTCTGTCCGAACAACGCGGTGCGTCGCTCACCATCGGTGCGAGCTTTTTGCATCATCTTCTGCAACTCAGCCTGCGCTTCGGTCGCGTTTCCTTTGTAAGTCAAGGCCGCGGCGATCCCGAAATGCGAGTTAATGAAATTGGGTTCGATCGAGAGTGCCTTGTTGTACTGCGTGATCGCTTCGTCAAATCGGCCCATCTTCAGTAGCAGCTCGGCATACGAATCGTACGGATTCGGATCGTTTGGAATGAGTTCGATGTACTTCTTGAAGGCGTTTTCAGCGTCGCTGTAAGCCTCATTTTGACGATATGCGTAGCCGAGAATGTTGAAGGCGGTGGAGTAGTCGGGTGCCAGCTCAGTCGCTTTTTTGTAATGCGTGATGGCCTGCGTGAAATCCTGTTGACCAAAGTAATAACCGCCGAGATTGAAGTGCGCCCGCTCATCATTCGGATAGGCAGCAACAAGCTTCTCGAGGATCTCTTTCTGTTTGGTCGGGTCGCCGTTGGCGCCTGCTTCGGCGGCCTGGATCAACATGCGTTCGCCGTCCGAGGCTTTATCTGACAGCGCCACGGCCTTTTTCAAGTGCTCAAAAAACTCTTTGCCAGTGGGCGAAGCTTGCGCGCGATTGAGTTCGGCAAGTGCGAAGTTCGGATCGAGCGAGATTGCTTTATCGTAGTGCGCGACCGAATCCGTGATCCGAAGTTTTTCGGCGAGATCGCGACCGGCAAGAAACTCTTTCCGCGCGTCTTCTGAAGATGTTGTCACCGGAATCTTGCCGTTTTTGGTGGTCGCGTCAGCGGATGCGGCAATGGTTTTGCTTGCCTCCATTTGCTGGCAACCGCAAAGAACGAGGGCGCCTGCAAGTAGCGTCAGGAAAAGCGAAGTCGATCGATGGTGTCGCATGGTTAATCGCGCTCCTTTGAGTAGATGAGCTGGTTCGAGACCTGGGGAGATCGGTTTTTTCATGGGATAGCGCGCGATGATACACGCCTGGAACGAGATCGCCCAAGAATTTTGTGACGAACAGGCTCTGAAGATGCAGGAATGGGATGCTGACTGGGTTCGGGTGCAAAATCATTGACTCGCTCGCTCTACTTTTTCCGGTTCTGCCGTTTTTCTTGTCCGACGAGCGCAACCGCCTGCTTGGCCTGCGAGGCATGCCACTCCGCCGCTCGCAAATGGTGTTCGGCGAGTTTGAGGTCCTGATTACGAATACACTTCGCCGCACTCGTCAGATTACGAATCACGTCGTTAATTGACCTGTACGCAGAGCGCAGTTGTTCCAATTCGCTCGTCGCCCGCGGGGCAAAGCCGATCGAAGACATGCCCGCGACCGTAACGCGCCAATTTTCGGTTGGCAATGCATTTGTGCATGTGAGGAATCCCTTGTTTACGGTTTGTCGGTGACTTTGAGCTCTTTCACCGGGACGCCGTCGCTCCAACGCCCCATGAAGCGTTGTTGCGGGGTGTTGCCGAGGGCGTATTCGCGGTTCTTGCCGGTGAAGGCGGCGTCGCAGAGGGCGTCAAACAGTTTCCAGGTGCCGTAGTAATCGAGAGCGTTGACCATCATCGTCTCGGGACGGACGCGCCGCTTGACCTGCGGTGCATCGCCGATCGGATCCGCAGCGCCGGCGGGAGCCCCGCTCAAGCCTTCGCCACTGTCGTAACTCTTGTCGATGGCCGTTGGTGCACGATGGCTCGCGATGAGTGTCGGTGTTCCGTGTGTGTCGGAGACAAGCGTGATGAAATCTTTGTTGGCTGCCGGAATGCGCGTTGACTCGTAGTAAATCCGCTTCGCATCTGCATCGCGCACGAGTGAGTCCTGATCGCCTGCAACGGCAAGCAACAACGTGTCCGACGGGAGCTTCTTCAGGTCCGCGAGCGAAAAGTTTATCGGCGGGTCGGTAATTCCCGGCTCGACGCACATCACCGCTCGCACGCGCGGCAGTTTCGACTCCGCAGCCAGGGCCGCGAGATTCGCCGTAAGCAAACCACCCATTGAATGTCCGACTGCTGCAAACTTGTTTAGTTCAGGACTGACGTGTCCCTTTTCGGTCTGTAAACGCTCCAACGCATCCTTGACGGCAGCGATCGTGTTTGGTGTGAAGTCTTTGAGCGACGTCAGCAGCGTGTCCTGATAGCGAGGATAGATGACGATGTTGCCGCGTTTCACGAGGTGATCTATCCACGCCCCGTAGTAGAGTGGGTTCATGCCACCCCAGCCGTGCAGGAAAACGATCACCGGCGCACTGCGCGGCTTGGGCGAGTCAGGCTCGAAGATCCAGTAGTCCTGCCCGCCCTTGCCGTAGTGATTTTTGACAACGCTTGTATGTGAGTACTGGCTGCCGCCTGGACCAGTCAGGGGCTGCAACGGAGGCGTGACTCCCTGCGAGGAAACCATCGTCAGGGAGAGAAGCACGAGCGCTAAAATCAAAATTGCCCGCACAAAAACCTCCGCTTCAGTGTTTAAGCTCGATGCGCCACCACTTCCAAATACTCCGCGTCCACCACGGTTGTTCCATTGGTCGCCTGATTATTCGCCGCCCAAAGTTCCTCGAGATCCTTACGCAAAGCCGCCTGAGCATTCTCGTCGAGCGCGCCGAACGCTTTCTGCGTGGGACCATAATAAAGCCGAAAATGTTCGACAACTTCAGCAGGAGAGAACGGAAACTCCCAGTGAATGTTTTGAAGCCGAGTCTCCACGTTAGAGATGCCTTCACCGAACCGTTCACGAACAGTGTCCTCCACGCCCCAAAGCACCGGTGACGTCATGCCCGGCGGCAACGGAAAATGCGCGGCCGTGGTCTTAAACATCCTTCCGATGAAACCGCCCGGCGTCCAGTTGGCCATCGCGACAAAACCACCGGGCCGGCATACGCGCTTTAGTTCCGCTGCCACCAACTCCGGACGCGGAGCGAACATGGCTCCGAACATCGTCAGGACTGCGTCGAAAGCACCGTCGCCATAAGCCAAAGCCTCCGCGTCGCCCTCGTCAAATTGTGCATTCAAACCCTCGGCTTTCGCGTTTTCACGAGCTTGCTCAATTAAGTTTGGTGCGATGTCCACTCCCGTAACCGTAGCGCCGGTCCTTGCGGCGGGGAGCGCAAGATTGCCCGTGCCGCATGCGACGTCGAGAACCTTCATGCCCGGTTTTAGATCGAGGCGCTTGATAAAATCCTCCGCCTGATCCGCGTAGAATCTTGCAATTTGTCCGAAATCACCTGCAATCCAGGTCGCTCGCAGCTTCGTCTTTAGAGCGGCCAGTTCAGAAGTTGCTCCACTTTCCATCTTTTCCCTCTTTCTTTCGAAACTCGCCGAATTCGGCGTTTATTCTATCTACGTTGTGTCCCCCCATTAGCCACACTCTGGCATAGCTCATGCGAAGAGCCTGAGCGTCGAGCATTTCGCGTAACAAAAGAATTCACCCACGCAGAAATGGTCCATAAAGTTGACGGGCTTCCGTATGTTAACGCGTATTAAGTGTCTTCTTTGTACCTTGGTGTTAGGTCTGGCTGCAAGCACCGTGTGGGGCCAGGCTTCGCTCGCCGACTTTCAAAAGTCACTTCAGGCAAAAGCGCCATTTCAAGCGACTGACTTCGCCGCACTTCAGCTTAATCAACCGGTGGTACGGCTGGCGCCGACGTCCGATAAACAGGAGATCGCGGTCACAGGTCTCGTAAACATTCGCGCGGACGCGGAAGAGTTTCTGCGCTCGTATCGCGAAAGCATGACTCAGAAGACCAGTTCCGCGATTCTGGAAATCGGCAGCTTTGGTCCTGAACCAACCATCAACGACCTGTCCGGCCTGACACTCGACGCGGGCGACATCGAGGATCTGAAAGACTGCGTTGTCGGCGATTGCCAACTAAAACTATCGGCGCCGATGATCGAACGGTTTCGCACAGAGATCGATTGGAACGCGCCCAACTACCAGCTCGCCGTAACAAATCTTTTCAAACAGATGCTGTTTGACTACGTACGAGACTATCGAACACGCGGCGAAGCAGCGTTGATCGAATATAACGACAAACGTGACGAGGTCAGCCTCGCAACCGAACAGCGAGCGCTCAACGCGGCTTCCAGTTACATCAACGACCTCTTAGCCAGCGGAAAATCGGAATTGCAACTGGCGGACGACAGCATCGTCTGGTCCAAGATCAAGTTTGGACTCAAACCCGTTATCACCGTTAATCACGTACGGATCTACAAGCGCGACAACGACAATGGACCACAAGTGCTGATCGCGTCGAACCAGATTTACGCAAACCATTACTTCAACGCATCGCTCGCGCTAACAGCGTTCGTAAATGTGCCCGGCATGACCGACGGCGCTTACCTTGTTTACGAAAATCGCTCGCGCGCCGACGGACTCGCGGGACCATTTGGTAAAATCAAACGCGGCGTCATCGAAAAAAAGGCGCTCGAAGGTCTCAAGGCGATTCTCCAGCAGTCGCAGGCGAGTCTCAGTGGATCAGCCTTGACCGCAAGCACCGACGATTACGCCACGTACGAGTCGTACGGCTGGGGCCACAGACTCTTCGGCGGCATTCGCCCTTTGCTGTGGTTGCTGGTATTGTCGGCGTTGATTGCACTCTTGGTGCTCGGTAAGCGGCGAGTTGATAACGAAAACGCATCCAAGGCAAAAGCGCTGAAACCTGAAAGCGCCAAGAGTTAGAATCCATCTTCACAGGGAGGCAGAAATGTTAAGGAAGCAATTCATTGCATGGGTTGTGGCTGGAATCGTCATGGCCGGCTTGTTGTCGTACGTAGCCGCTCAACACAGCGGACACACGGTTGAGTTGAAGAACGGAAACGGCGACTCGGTAGGCACTGCTACGATAACCGAGTCGGGCAAGGGAGTCAGAATCAAACTGGATCTGAAGAACCTTCCGCCGGGTGAGCACGCGATTCACATCCATCAGATGGCGAAATGTGAAGGTCCGGACTTCAAGACCGCGGGATCGCATTTCAATCCGGATGGCAAGATGCACGGCACGAAAAACCCGCAAGGACCACACGCGGGTGATATGAACAATTTCATGGTGAAGCCCGACGGCACCGCGAACATGACCGTCACTGACATGATGGTGAACATGGGTGACGGCGCCAACTCGCTCTTCGCGAACGGCGGCACGTCGCTCGTCATCCATGAGAAAGCGGATGACATGAAGACGGACCCGTCCGGGAATTCCGGTGCGCGGATCGCCTGCGGCACGATCACGAAGTAGGCCGAAAAAGGCACAAGCAAATCTAGCGGCAAAAGGCACAGAAGGCGCAAAATAAGTGAGTAAGATTTTTGTGCCTTTTGTGCCTTTTTGTGTCTTAAACTGGAGCCACTATGAAACGCCTATTGCCGCTCGTTGCCCTTTTTGCCTTCGTCACTGTCTACGCCAGTCAACAAAGAGTAAAGATCAGTCCCGGCTTTTTCACGGGCAAGGACTATCTTGACATGAGCGAAACCGAGAAGCGCGCCTACGCCACGGGCGAAATCAACGGGATGCTGGTCGCGCCCTTTTTCGGCGCGCCGGAAGAGAATCTGAACTGGCTGAAGACGTGTACGGGGAAAATGTCGGACGAACAACTCGCGTCAATTCTCTCGAGGTTCATTCGCGAACAACCCGATCAGATGCAGACGAACCTCAACGTCTTGACGTTCACTGCTGTGCGCGACGCGTGTCGAAAGTTGCCCGATTGAGCTATCGCCGCGTCCCCACGATCGCTCGCAGGCGGCGCAATCGCGCATCCAGGTCTTCAGGCGTCAGCGAAGCATACTTTGCAGGCAAGAGTCGCCGGCTTGAGCTCTCAAAAACCGCCAGCAGTTCCATGTACTCCAACAACTCCGCATCTCGACTCGGAAAGTAATCAATCGCCGCTTGTTGAAAATGGCTCGCCAGCACCGGCGCATCACTATCACTCTCACGCGCCGCTTCATCATTCGCCAGCAGAATCACCGCTTCTATATCAGCGTTGCTGTAGCCAATCAACTTGCTCGAAAAACTATCGCGAATCGAGACGAGATCGACGTCAGTCTTGATCTTATTCTTGCGCAGCAACGCATTCGCCACCAACTCGACTTCCTCCGCTGTCTGAACGTAAAGAAACGGAATCTTCCGATCGAGACGGCCGGCGCGTTTCAAGTCAACGTCGAGCTTGTCGGGGCGATTGGTCATCACGAGAAACAGTATGCGCCCGCGATTCGACGTGTCAGACATGAATTCCTTGATCCTCGCGATGACGCGCGACGAAGTGCCACCGTCACCTTCGCCATCGCTATTGCCGAAAGCCCGATCGCCTTCGTCGATGATCACAACCACTTGCCCGATCGCGCGAATCACGTTCAGGATCTTTTCGAGGTTACCTTCGGTTGCGCCGACCCACTTCGAGCGAAAATTTTTCAACTTAATGGTCGTCAGCCCGCACTCTTTCGCAAACGCCTCGGCGACGAAAGTCTTTCCTGTGCCCATCGGACCAGTAAACAGAATCCCCATCGGCACACGGCTGGTCCGTCCTTCGCGAATGCTCTCGGCGATAACGAGCAGGTCTTTCTTCACTTCTTCCATACCGCCGACGACTTCAAACCCGTGCGATGGTTCGACAAACTCCACCAGCCCGAAACACTCGCGCTCCAGGATTTCGCGCTTTCGTTTCGCGATCAGCCGATCGGTCTCTTTGCGCGCGCGTTCGATCGGACTCGGCAGCGACGCGTCAGGCGCCGGCATCGCAGCCGTCGGTGCGACCAGTTCTCGTACCTCTTCACGCGTCAAATTACTCGTCAGCGCTGCAAGCTTGTGGGCCCGACTCGCCGCGTCCGCACCACCGCCGAGTAATCCCGCAATGAAACCCTCACGGTCCGCGAGTTCTTCTTCGGCAGCCGGCTGGGGAGTCAGGATCGATGCGATCTGAATCGACTTCAAACCGGCCGTGATCCCCGCATAACGCTCCGCGTCTTTCTCGGTGAGACGAGAGTCAGCGAGACTCACTGCTTCCCGGCGCGTGTCGTTTTCCGGCATCGGCACTTCAACCACCGCCACCTTCGGATTCGAGATCAACTTCGGCGCGAGCTCGGTAAGATTCTCGGAAATAAGCAGCACGACGTTGTCGCCACGCTCGATCTCAGGGAGCGAGGACCATCGATGCAAGGTTACGATGGCGGCGCGATCCGCTTCAGCCTGAAAATTCGGATCACCCGAGGGCGCGATCGCTTCGGCGTACTCCATGATGACCGCCGTCTTTGTCGAACCAATGAGCAAGCGTTCCAGCGCCGCAAACACGCGGTCCTTCTCACTCGAGAGCAACAGATCGTTAAGGCCGGTTACTTCGTCGTCGCGTTTGGTGAAGCGCACGCCGGTCGCGACGTTGTAGACCGCAATCGTATCCTTGGAATCCTTGAGCAAAACGTCAGTCATGAATTCCGTTAGTCCCATCATCTTTCGATTACACAGCACCACGTCATAGACGTTGCCGTGCAACACAAACATCGACGCTTCACCACGCAAATAACGACGCCGCAGATCTTCGGCCCACGCGGGAAGCATTCGCGCTTCGCTCATATGTTGAGGTCCTTTAAGCCCAGGGGATTTAAGAGCCGCTCGGTGTCGGCAGCGGTCTGTTTGATCGACTCGACTCCATCGAGCAACTCATCGAGCTGGCCCGTCAATTCCTGCGGCGATTGCATCGTGACGATCTGATCGGCAATCAACTGGAACGAGTTCTCGATCAGATCGAGCTGGCCGCGCGCCATCGTCAGGTAGTGGTGAATCTCCTTCATCTTGTCGAAACGTTTGTTGATGATCGCGAGGTTCTTCCTCGCGATTTCAGTTTCAGAGTCGCCGCTGTCATTCTGGTTGCAGGTCACTTCCCAGCGTCGCCGGTCTTTCTCGAGCTCACTTAGATCGATGGAGTCGAGATAGGCCTGGTAACGGCTGCACGTATTTGCCATCTCGATAAAGGCTTCGACGAGTCGATCGGTCTTGGTGAGCTCCGAGCGTAGCAGTTCGCCAGTGAATGAAGGATTCTGCGCTGCGAGGGCGTTGATCTCCTGCTGTCGATTGAGTAAGTCGACCACGCGCTCGCGATCGGAGTCTTCGAGGTTTTTCAGGCGTTCCGCGCGCGCGGCTTGCACCTGCGCTTGCTGCTGCTGATCGAAGGACGGATCCCAAAGCCATTCCTGGAGCTTTTTCGAACCGGGCGCGTTCACGACCCAGAGGATCTCGAGTCCGACAGTGACGATCGCGAGCAAGGGATTGAGTGTGAGGACCGAAGCAGCCAGGCCACCTGCAAGCAGCGAGAGATTGTAGGGGTTGGCAAAAGCAGCCTTGAGATATGAGCGCTTCTCGTTAATCTTCTGGCGGATGAACGCCTGGCTGGCAGCCAGCGTATCATCACGCAGCGGCGTGACGTTGACCGGCACACCGTCCTTGCGCAGCGCCGTCTTCGGCTGATTGGGCAGGCCCTGCTTTTCGCTTGTCCCCATACACGAATTGTAACCCCTGCGGCCCCTGAGTACCTCTGCGGTGCTCCGCGTTAAAAATAAATGTAAAACGCAGAGATACGCAGAGGCCGCAGAGAACTCTTAATTATCGCTCCGCTTTGTTGGTCGGCGCGTAGATCATGTCAAGCAACTGCTTTTCCACTGCACGAAACTCCGGCGCCGATTTTAACCCAATGCCGCGCACAGGAAACGCCGGGACATCGACCTGGTGCAGAATCCGCGCCGGTCGTGACGACAGAACATAGATTGTGTCACCGAGGTAAACGGCTTCAGAAACGTCGTGCGTCACAAACAAGATCGTGTTGTTTTCCGCTCGCGACACTTCGAGTAAAAGACTCTGCATTCCCCAACGCGTCTGCGGATCCAGCGCTCCGAACGGCTCGTCCATCAACACCACGCGCGGATTG
>OELI01000546.1_pt1 | contig 12261 bp, 11 predicted proteins | sample 1503511 | NCBI WGS metagenome assembly OELI01 (sample SAMEA104379616, study PRJEB20068) | metagenome | biome: 1000743; feature: 77; material: 1998 | place: USA | collected 2012 | depth 25 m | reverse complement strand
TTCCGCCAGGAAATACTGATTCGCATTTCATCTTACGCACGCAAGGGCAAACCGTTTGAGTACAACTCGCACGAGCGTCTGAAGGAAGCGATCGAGAAGAAGATCTTTGCCGACCTTAAGGACGTGGTTAAGATTACGACTTCGGCGAAGACGCCCGATCCGGATCAGCTGCGGCGCATTAACGAAGTTATCGATCGATTAGTCAAGGAGCATGGTTACTGTCCGGTTTGCGCGAACGAGTTGTTGACTTACGTCGGCACGCTGTTATCGCGTTAGGATATTCTCTGCGGCCCTCGGCGTATTTCTGCGTCCTCTGCGTTAAACCTTTTCAACGCAGAGAACGCAAGATACGCCGAGGGCCGCAGAATTAATGAAATGAAGAAACGATACTGGGTAGCGGGCGCCGCCACGTTAGCGGTTGCAGCCAAATTACTGCTGCGGCCGCGTGATGCCGATTGGCACAAGTGTCGCGAGGTTGTTTTCCATTCGGAACACTCGTGCTTCATCGACGTAGACGGCATTCGCGTTCACTACCAGGAAGCCGGCGACAGAAGCGCGCCGGCGATGGTGTTGATTCACGGGTTTGCGTCGTCAACGCTGGTCTGGAGCAAAGTGTTTTTGACACTCGCGGCGGCGGGCTATCGAGTAATCGCAGTCGATATGCTCGGTTATGGCTACTCAGCCAAACCGCGCAACGGCGAGTACACGATCCCGGGACAGGCGAAACTGTTGATGCGATTGCTGGACCACGTGGGTATTGCCCGCGCGATCTTTGTCGGCAGTTCATACGGCGGAGCGGTCGCTGCGACTTGCGCGCTCGATTATCCGGACCGCGTTGAGAAACTGATTCTGGTTGGCACTGTGAATAACAACCGCCCGCTCGAATTCACGCTGATGCGTTTATTTGGCGCGCCGGTGTTCGGTGACGTTGTCTCGCCGCTCCTCATCGGTTCGCGTCGTTTGCTGCGAAGGCGCATGAAGCGGGTTTACGATCGACACTCGTGGGTGCTGGACGAGAGACGAGTAGATGCACGACACCTGCCGTTACGTGCTGCCGGGACCCAGCGCGCGATCATACGCACGGTGCGCGGTTGGGATGCGGAACGCATCTCGCGAGACGCGCATCTAATTCAACAGTCAACTCTCCTGCTTTGGGGCGAAAACGATCTGGAGATTCCACTTGCCGACGGAGAACGACTCCACGCGGAGATTCCCGGATCTCGCTTGATAGTGTTTTTGAACTGCGGTCACCTTCCGCACGAAGAATATCCGGAAGCCTTTACGAATGTCGTGATCGATTTTTGTAAACAGCAACCGGTTTAAGTTGTGGATGGAGGTCTTTCATGTCTATCCAACGAAACGACTGGTCGTTACAACGCAAGGGTATCATCGATCAGGAGCGTCACAAGGATCGTGTAAAAGAAGCCATCCGCAAAAACCTCGGCTCGATTGTCTCGAACGAAGCGATCATCCTCTCCGACGGTAAGCGAACAGTCAAAGTTCCGATCAAGGCGCTCGACGAATACAAGTTTCGTTTCAATTATCAGAAGAGCAAGCACGTCGGGCAGGGTGACGGCAAGACGCGAGTCGGCGACGTCATCGGTCGGGAAGCCCGTCCGGGCACCGGTCAGGGTTCAGGACAAGCCGGACAGGAAGCAGGCGCCGATTATTATGAAGCCGAAGTAAATATCGACGAGCTTGCGGCACTGATTTTCGAAGACCTCCAGCTTCCATACCTCCAGGAAAAAGCGAAGAAGGCGGTGCAGTCGCGCAAGACGCAGTTCAACGAGATCCGCCGCACGGGTGTGATTGCGAACCTCGATAAGCGTCGCATGATTCTCGAAAATATTCGACGTAACGCGCGCGAAGGAAACGCGCGGTTTGGCGACATCAAGAAAGAAGACCTGCGCTTCAAGACTTGGGAAGAGGTGATGCGTTACGAGTCGAACGCAGTCGTAATCGCGATGATCGACGTGTCGGGCTCGATGGGTGAGTTTAAGAAATACATCGCGCGCAGTTTTTATTTCTGGATGGTCCGGTTTTTGAGAACGAAGTACGACAACGTCGACATCGTTTTCATCTCGCATCACACGGAAGCGAAAGAGGTGTCGGAAGAACAGTTTTTCACGCAAGGAGAGTCGGGCGGGACGGTGGTTTCGTCGGCGTATCAGCTTGCGCTCGACGTCATCAACCAGCGCTATCGCCCGTCGGATTGGAACATCTACCCGTTTCACTTTTCTGACGGTGACAATTACTACTCTGATAACGAAGAGGCGGTGCGTTTGGCGGATGAGTTGATCTCGACGTGCAACCTGTTTGGTTATGGTGAGATCGGCGAGGAAGGATCGTCGAGTTACCGCCGCTCGTCGGGTGCGTTGCTCTCGATCTTCAGCGATCGTTTGCAGAATAAAGATCGATTTGTGGGCGTACGGATAGACGATAAGGAAGACGTTTACCCGGCCCTGAAGCAGTTTTTCGGAAAGAAGGATTTGGCCACGGATTAAGAATGGAAGACAAAGAGATCAAAGAGTTGGAGAAGGCGGTCGAGCAGATCTGGGAAGTGGCTCGACGATTTGGTCTCGATCCGTATCCGACCAACTTTGAGATCGTGCCGGCGACGGTGATGTATGAAGTTGGATCGTATGCCTTGCCTGGCCGTTATTCCCACTGGACCTTCGGCAAGACTTACCATCGCATGAAGACGATGTATGACTTCGGCCTGTCGAAGATTTACGAAGTCGTGATCAACACAAACCCCTCCTACGGCTTTCTGCTCGAGACGAATAGTCCGATTCAGAACAAGATGGTCATTGCGCACGTGCTCGGCCACGTCGACTTCTTCAAGCACAACACTTACTTCTCCAAGACGAATCGTCGCATGGTCGAGAGTGTCTCCACGCACGCGCAGCGGATGATGGAGTACGAGTTTCGGCACGGTCGCAAGACAGTTGAGAGATTCCTGGACGCCGTGCTCGCGATCGAAGAGCACATCGATCCGTATTTCTTCATCAAACGCGAGATTTCCGTGGCCGAAGAGAAGCGGCGCGCTGAACACAGGCCCAAAGATGGACCATACGACGATCTCTGGTACCTGGATAAATCAGAGAAGCAGGCCAAAGCTGAAGATAAGACGGATGACGAAAAACCGCGCGAACGCTTGCCCGAAAAAGACCTGCTCTTCTACCTCATGAAAAACTCGCCGTCGCTCGCGCCGTGGCAACGCGACGTGATTGCGATGGTCCACGAGGAGATGGAGTATTTCGTCCCGCAGATGCAGACCAAGATCATGAACGAAGGTTGGGCCAGTATCTGGCACGCACGAATCATGCGCGAGCTTGATCTGAGTGACAGCGAGCACATTGAGTTTGCGAATCTGCACTCGGGCGTGGTGTCGCCGCAGAAAGGTCAACTCAATCCTTACTATCTCGGCTACAAGATCTACGAGGATATCGAGCGCCGCTGGAACGAGCCGTCGCAGGAAGAGCGTGAGAAGTTGGGGCGCCGCGGCAATGAAGGGCGCGAGAAGATCTTTGAGGTGCGCGAGCTCGATAACGACGTTTCGTTTCTACGCAATTACCTGACGGAAGACTTGTGTGAAGAGTTGGACCTGTTTGTGTTTGAGCTCGTTGACGAAGAGGAGTGGACCATCACGGAGAAGCGGTGGGAGAGGGTGCGCGACCAGCTCGTCTCGAACATGACCAACTTTGGTTTTCCGTACCTGGAAGTTGAGGATGGCGACTACAACGGCAATCGCGAGCTCTTCATGAAGCATCGCTACGAAGGCACCGAGCTCGACATGCGTTACGCGCGCAAAGCCCTCGAGCACGTCCACACTCTCTGGGGCCGGCCGGTGCATCTGGAGACAGTCATTGATGAGGAATCGACCGTGTTGCACTTCAATGGTGACGAACACGGCGAGGACTAATTCATCTGCAGCGCCTGGCCAACTGAAGGGTCTCTTCTCACTCTCCAAATCTTCGAATCCAGGTAGTAATGGATAAACGCATATCCCCACAAAAATGAGATCCCCAGTTGAAGGGCCAATGGTTGCGCCGTATTTTGCAAACCGAGATAGCCGAGGATCTGTCGCGGGCCCTGGTAAATGATTCCAAACAAAATCCCGAACGCGATGTAGAAGAGTAAACGCCGGCTAATCAGCTCGGCCGCACCGTACTGCTCGCGCGCATTCGTGTATTTCCGATTATGAAACCAGATGAGCCGGTGATACTGAAAGTTATGGTAGATCGTCAATATCGCAACGATCGCGATTGGCTTGTGAGGCATGGGCGTCAGTAGAACGATCCAGTGCATTGGGATCGCCGCTGCCAGTAACAAATACTTGGGAACGTTCAGCGGTTCGCCAGTAATCGCACGCTGAATCTGCCGGCCCAACCAGACAACCAAGCTCAGCATCGTCCCGGCCAGTAATAACTTCGCGAAGCCGCTCACACCGCTTCGCAAGAACGCCGGCACACGCGCCATCGCCTCCGGATCGCGCGCGATAAACTCGACGAACGGATAATTGAAAGCGAATAGCAGCAGCGCGCGGTCAAGGAAGTTATCGACTCGCGCGAGATCGCCGTTCTTTTTCTTGTAGAGCACCATGAAGCCGTAGTGCTGTTTGACGAGGTGGTAATAAGCCCACAGGGCAGCCACAAACAAAAACACGAAACCGAACCCCGCAAGCACCAAAACAGGTCCAATCGCAAAGAAGAGCAGCGAACCCCATAAGAGTCGCGGGCGGCTCCGGCGTTCGGCACGATCGAAGTACGTGCGCGAGAAAGTTCCGAACACGTGCGGCGCGTCGATCAGAATCGCCCAGAACGCGACCATCGGAATCAACGGCAGGATTCCCCGCACGTAAAGAAAGAGCAACACGTAGCTCGAGGCGACCGAGCCGATAAACCAGATCGAGTCGTCGCGCGCGCTGATAATCCAACGCAACGAGATCGCGCTCTCGACCGGTTTCGTGATGATTTCAGCGCTGGCGGCCATTGCAGATTTGGTTTCGGACTGCCTGCATTTTATCATCGGCCGATGAACAAACAACTCTTCCAGGCGCATCCGTGGCACGGCGTGACCTCGGGACCCAGAACGCCCGAGCTCGTCAACGCGTACATCGAAATCGTTCCGACCGACGCGGTGAAATACGAACTTGATAAGTGGTCGGGCCACCTGCGTGTAGATCGCCCGCAGCGCTTCTCGTCGATGTCGCCGACGCTTTACGGTTTCATCCCGCAGACTTACTGCGGTGGCGAAGTTGGTGAGTTATGTGAATTGCGCACTGGTCGCAGCGGTATCGAAGGCGACAAAGATCCGATGGATATTTGCGTGTTGTCCGAGAAGACCTTTTCTTACGGGGGGTTCTTCCTGAACGCGCGACCGATTGGCGGGCTGCGAATGATTGACGGCAATCAGGCCGACGACAAGATCATCGCGGTGCTCGAAAATGATTTGGCATACGGAAAAATCGAGGAAGTGCGTGATGTGCCTCAGGGATTGATCGATCGACTAAAACACTATTTTCTGAGTTACAAGCAACTGCCGAACGATAAGGACAAGAAGGTTGAGATCGTGGACGTTTACGATCGAACGGAAGCGCACGATGTGATCACGCGTAGCTTGAGGGATTACGAGAGTGAGTTTGGTCGCGGATAATACGGATAAAAAATTTCGGAGTTTATCCCGGTAACCTGTGACTTAAGTTTTCGGAGATGCGACAGCGCGAGCAGATGAGACCACGGAATTGATCCTGCTCAACCCAGCGCGCAAACGCCGGACCCGGCGGCTTTTGCGCGCTGTGATGATGATGTTTGCGGTCCGCGTCCTCTGCGCTGCAGTGTTTACAGAGCCAGCCATATCCCAAATTGAAAAAATGGGTCGTCTGGTGCATAGGACCTGAACCGGCAGCGGATCAGCGTCGGGAATCAGGTGATTCCATCAGGCGCACCGGCACCGACGTCCGCTTGCCGTCACGCCAAATCTGAACCTGAACCGTTTCGCCAATCTGGTGCGTGTCGAGTACTCGAAACAGATCGTCTGAATTTCCAATCTTGTCGTTATCGATACCCACGATGATGTCGCCTAGTTCGATGTCGCCCATTTCAGTCTGCTGGATGCCACGCAATCCTGCGTTGGCAGCGCCACCACCGCGGGCCACATTAACGATGAGTACGCCGTCAGATACTGGCAGATCAATCTGATTTCTCAACTGTGCCACGTCGCGCGTGCTGATGCCGAGCTTGGGACGACGTACGTGCCCGTTCTGCAACAACTGCGGGACAACGCGTTTGGCGATACTCACCGGAACGGCGAATCCCACACCTGCCGAACTGCCCGACGGCGAAAGGATCTGAGAATTGATTCCGATCATGCGTCCGTGCGAGTCGAGCAATGGACCACCCGAGTTTCCCGGATTGATCGAAGCGTCTGTTTGGATGGCGCCTTCGATCAGGCGGTTATTGCGCGCGCGAATCGGTCGTTGCAGGCCGCTGATCACGCCCGTTGTGAGTGTTCGATCAAGACCAAACGGATTACCGATCGCGAGAACTTTCATGCCGACAACGAGCTTGTCGGAATCGCCGAGCGGCACGACTGTCAGTGGACCAGCCGGTTTTTCCGTCAAACGAATTACCGCGAGGTCAGTGTCAGGATCTCCGCCCACGACAACTGCCGGATAATCCTTTTGGCCCCCCATGCTGACCGAAAGTTTTTGCGCGCCTTCGATGACGTGATAGTTCGTCAGGATATTTCCCTGCTGGTCCAGGATCGAACCCGAACCCGAACCTTCCTGCGGTTCGACAAAACCGAAGAAGTCTCGTGCGTAAGAAGTTGAATGGATGAACACGACGCCGGGACTCAGCGTGCGATAAACCTCGATATTGTTTTGCTCGTCGCTCGCGGTGGTGGGGTCAGTGATACCGGCCGGCAGTGCTTCGGAAAACGCGACGCCCGACGGTTGAAAGCGGTTATAGATCCGATCAACAAAAACAACTACTCCGGCAGCGAATAGACCTGAGATAAGAGCAATCAATAAAATCTGTCGTGCGGAAAGCTTGTACATAAAATCTTCCCTCTCTCATAAAAAATCGATTTTTGGTGGGTTGCCAACATCGGTTTTTGGATGCTTTCAGAACGGTAGCCGTTGCGAAAGACGATTGTATCAACGCACAAAGCGTCAAGCGAGTTTCGTTTTCGCGAATTTGCTATTAAATGAAAAGCGAAAGAACGGCGTTGGAAAGTTTCCCCAGATATCCGAGGAGAATGACGGGGCCCTGCCAGCCGAGCGCCACGCAGCCCGTCGCAGCGTGGACGAGCATTAATGCCACGTAGACGGAGAGCACCGCGGTTAGACCATGCCGAGCGAGCGGAAGGTGTGCGCAGCGATAGAGTATGTAAGCGGCAATCGCGCCGATGGCGACCTTGGCGCCGAGGAAGGTAAGCTCGCCGTGTTCGAGGACGCGGGCCATGAGTGTGTTTCCCTCGGAGGCGACGTTCAGGCGAATCCACAGAAGAGTCAGTTGCGCATCGAGCAAGTTGAGTACGAACAACAGACAGCTTTTGGAGAGCTTACCCACGGCCACCTCGGCACAAACGTTGTTAAACTCCGGTCCTATTACGCCGAAACCCCCGGAGCCGATTGGCGGCGGGGGTTCCTGACGTCACGGGAGGAACGAGACTCGTTCTTATGTTAAGAGTAAAGATTGAATTTGGAGTCGTTTCCCGAAATGAACTCGATTGCTGAAGTTCTCAGAAAAGCATCAGAAATAATGAAACGCGCAGGAGTGCCTGAAGCGCGACGTGAAGCTGGTTCGTTGTTGTCTTTCGTAATCGGAAAAGATCGAACGTTTCTGATCAGTCATGCTGAAGACGAACTGGACGTTCACTGGGTGGACCAGTTTCGCGAAGTTGTTGAGCGGCGCGCCGCGGGCGAGCCGCTGCAATACATCACCGGTGTGCAGGATTTTTTCGGTCGTGAGTTTCATGTTACCCCTGACGTGTTGATTCCGCGTCCGGAAACAGAATTGCTCGTCGAAACGGCGCTGCAAGTAGACCCCGCAGCAAGTTTGATTTGCGATGTAGGAACCGGATCCGGCTGCATCGCGATTACTCTGCTATGCGAGCTAAATAACGCTTGCGCGATTGGCGTTGACAAGTCACCAGCGGCGCTTGAAATAGCGAAGTTCAATGCGAAGAAGCTTTCCGTCATCGAGCGCACGGAGTTTGTCGTTTCTGATTGTTTCGACTCACTCGAACGGCGTGAGTTTGATCTCATAGTATCGAATCCGCCATACGTCTCCGCCGATGTTCTCGCCGGCCTTCAACGTGAGGTCCGCGATCATGAGCCTGTCGTAGCGCTTTCTCCTGGCCCGGATGGACTGAGCATTATCCGCCGCCTGATTCAAGAGGCGCCGGCGTTTCTCAAACAGCACGGTCACCTGATCATGGAGATAGGTTTCGACCAGGGCGAAGCAGTGCAACGGCTTATCGACTCGAAAGTCTGGGAGTTGATCGAAATTCGCCCCGATTTGCAGTGCATTCCGCGGATAGTCGTGCTCCGTAAGCGATAAATAGCTGCCACAACGGCGGGTACAGCGGTGTTTAGACTTCAGAGCCGATTTCAGCGTTAAAACTAGACAACCCCGGACATTGTAAGGAGATTGAAACCATGTACAGGTTCTTAGGCCGAAGTGTGCTGATCGCGGCACTCGTAACTTTTACGAGCGTCGCCGTCTTTGCTCAAAAAGAAAAAATTAAGGAAAAGAACGGCTCGTTAACTTGTAACGAGAACAGTTGGTATAACGACAGGCTGGTCGGTAACTGCGAGATTCGAGAGCAGACGCTTGCGCCAAGCGGCGGTCCGATCGCCATCGACGGACGTCGAAACGGCGGCGTCTCGGTCAAGGGGTGGGACCAGAACCAGGTGCTGGTGCGTGCGCGCGTCCAAACCGCCGCTCCAACTGCGGACGAAGCCCGAGCGCTGAGCGGGCAGATCAAGGTTGAAACCAGCGGCGCGAAGATCTTTGCGAGTGGCCCGGATGGGCGCAAAGATTATCAGTGGAGCGTTAGCTACGAAGTGTTTGTGCCGCGGCGCGCGGATCTTTCCGTGGAGACGCAGAACGGTGGGATCGCGATCGCCGATGTGAATGGTCGCATCGACTTTACCGCTTTGAACGGAGGTGTCGTACTCAAGCGGGTCGGAGGAGCAGTGCACGGCTCGACCACGAATGGCGGTTTGGTTATTGAACTGAGCGGTGACCGATGGGACGGCGACAGTCTCGACGTCAGTACGACGAACGGTGGCGTGATGATGTCAGTGCCGGAGAACTACTCGGCGCATCTGGAGACAGGAACAGTCAATGGTGGCATCACCGTTGATTTTCCGGTGAACGTGCAAGGCCGGCTTACAAAGCTGGTTGCGTTTGATCTCGGCTCCGGCGGCCCCTTGGTGAAGGCAATGACAACGAACGGCGGTGTTCATCTGAGACGCCTCACAGCAAACGATTGAGATTGATTTTCGCCGCAGATGAATCCGCGTTCATCTGCGGCGAAAATCTGTTACTCTGTCGGGCATCGTGGACAAGTTTCGTATCTCGGGTGGCCGCCCTCTTCACGGCAGAGTCTCAATTAGTGGCGCCAAAAACTCGGCACTGCCGTGCATGGCGGCGGCGCTGCTCACGCCCGAAACCGTTACGCTGCACAACATTCCCTACGTTCGCGACATCATCACGCAACGGCGTCTGCTCGAAGACATCGGCGCCACCGTCCTGACCCCGGAACTTAGGACCCACAAGATCAGCGCCGCACACGTCGAACTCTTCGAAGCGCCGTACGAGCTCGTGAAAACGATGCGCGCCTCGGTGCTCGCGCTTGGACCATTGCTAACGCGTTTCGGAAAAGCGAAGGTGTCACTGCCGGGCGGTTGCGCGATTGGCACGCGTCCCATCGATCTGCACCTGGCAGGTTTCGAGAAGTTTGGCGCGCAAGTAAAACTCGAATCGGGAAACGTCGTCGCGCGTGCGCCGGGCGACGGGCGTTTGCACGGTGCAGAGATCGAGTTTGCAAAGGTCACCGTCACCGGCACTGAAAATCTGATGATGGCCGCGACACTCGCTCGCGGCATTACTACGCTTCACAACGTTGCGCGCGAACCCGAGGTCGTGGATCTCGCCGATCTGCTGAACAAAATGGGCGCGCGCGTCAACGGCGCCGGATCTGACACGATTCAGGTCGAAGGAGTGGAGTCACTCAGCGGCGCCGAACACACCATCATTCCCGATCGCATCGAAACCGGAACCTTCATCGTCGCGGCTGGGCTTACACAGGGCCAACTCGAAATCAAAGACTGTCGTCCGGATCACCTGACGAGTGTGATTGAGAAACTGAGGTCTGTCGGGCTGGTGATAAAGGAAGTTAACCCGACGACTCTCGAGGTTAGCTGTCCCGACGGTCTGAATGCCGGCAACGTAACCACCGAGCCTTATCCGCAATTTCCAACGGACATGCAGGCACAGTACATGGTGCTGATGACGCAGGCCCGCGGACGCTCGGAGATCGTCGAGACTGTGTTTGAGAATCGGTTTATGCACGCTTCTGAGCTTCAACGCATGGGTGCACAGATACATATCGACGGGCGGTCGGCGATCGTTGATGGTCCAACCATGCTTAACGGCGCGCGAGTTATTGCTTCAGATCTGCGGGCCTCCGCATCGCTGGTGCTGGCGGGTTTGATTGCAAACGGCGAGACCTTGATCGATCGCGTTTACCATATTGACCGCGGTTACGAGAAGATCGAAGCGAAGTTGCGCGCAGTTGGTGCTGATATTGAGCGGATTATCTCGCCGGTGGTGACGGCGCCAATTCTCGAGCCAGTTTAGTCAGCAGGGAGGAATGGAATGACGGAGGAGAGTTGTCTGTTTTGCAAGATCGTTGCGGGAACGGTGCCCGCCGAGTCTGTTCACCAGGACGATCGTTGCGTGGTAATTCGCGATATCAATCCGCAGGCGCCGACGCATGTGCTTGTGATTCCGCGCGATCATATTGAATCGTTGAATGATGCGACGCAGAAAGACGAAGGCGTGCTTGGACACCTGCTGCGTGTCGCGGCACGCGTAGCTAATGATATGGGCCATGAGGAAAGTGGGTACCGCGCGGTGATCAATACCGGCGAGGGCGCGGGGCAATCAGTATTTCATCTGCACGTCCACGTGCTCGGGGGCCGTCCAATGAATTGGCCGCCGGGATAAAGGCGAATAAACACGGAAATAAATCCGGGTTTCTTCCGCGTTATCCGCGGCTTAAGCTTTTGGCGCTACCGCCCTCACCGCCTCAGAGACGCCCGCTTCGTATTTCTTGAAATTTTCATTGAACCTGCGCGCGAGGTCCTTTGCCTGGCGATCGTAGGCGTCTTTGTCGCCCCACGTGTTGCGCGGTTGCAGCACTTCATCCGGCACGTCAGCACAAGAAACCGGAACACTCACTCCGAAAATCGGGTCGGGTGTCGTTGCAGTGTTCGCCAGCGTGCCGTTGAGAATCGCGCGGATCATCGCGCGCGTGTAAGCGATCTTCATACGCCGGCCCACCCCGTATGGACCACCACTCCAACCCGTGTTAACCAACCAACACGCAGCGTTATGACGCGCCATTTGCTTGCCGAGCAGATCGGCGTACACGCCCGGATGCAGCACCATGAAAGGTGCTCCAAAACAGGTCGAGAAAGTTGCTTCAGGTTCTTTAATTCCTTTTTCCGTGCCCGCGACTTTTGCCGTGTAACCGGAAAGAAAGTGATACATCGCCTGTTCCGGCGAGAGACGTGCGACCGGCGGAAGCACGCCAAAAGCATCAGCGGTCAGCATGATGATATTGCGGGGATGTCCGGCGCGACCTTCGGGAACGATGTTGTTGATGCTGGTCAACGGATACGACGCGCGCGTGTTTTCTGTCTTGCGAGGATCGTCGAGATCGATCTGGCGAGTAATCGGATCAAAGACAACGTTCTCGAGAATCGTTCCAAACATCTTTGTCGTGCGATAGATGTCAGGCTCAGCTTCCGCCGACAACTTGATCACCTTCGCGTAACACCCACCTTCGAAATTGAAAACGCCATCGTCCGACCAGCCGTGCTCGTCATCGCCAATCAGCCTTCGTTCGGGATCGGCGGAAAGCGTGGTCTTACCCGTTCCTGATAGGCCAAAGAAGATTGCAACGTCACCAGCCGCGCCGACGTTTGCCGAACAATGCATGCTCATTACGTTACGCTGC
>OELI01000942.1_pt1 | contig 12655 bp, 10 predicted proteins | sample 1503511 | NCBI WGS metagenome assembly OELI01 (sample SAMEA104379616, study PRJEB20068) | metagenome | biome: 1000743; feature: 77; material: 1998 | place: USA | collected 2012 | depth 25 m | reverse complement strand
GCTGACGGCCAGACAGTCTCGCCGGTTTTCGAGTTGATCAACTCCGAGCCGAGTATTCCGGGAATAACGATCACCGGGCGTTTGCCGGTTTTTGATCTTGCGGTCGCGAAGATCTGTTCGAGATTGGGTGTGCGGCGCGCGGAAATACATGCGCTCGACACTAACGAGACGACGATCAGAGTGGAGATTAGGAATCGTCGTCGGGCGAGTGGTGATCTATTCAACGGGCACCGTCCAGCGACGATTGATGAGGCTCGCGACAAAGCCGGCACCAAAGCCGTTGTCGATATTAACGACAGTAACGTTCGAAGCGCACGAGTTCAACATACCCAGGAGCGCCGCGACACCTCCAAAAGATGCGCCGTAGCCGATGCTGGTCGGAACTGCCACGACGGGAACGCCGACCAGTCCGCCGACCACCGACGGCAAGGCACCTTCCATTCCCGCAGCTACGATCACAACCCGCGAACGCTGCAACAGAGTGCGCTCTGAAAGCACGCGATGAATACCCGCGACGCCGGCGTCCCAAATGCGATCGACAACGTTGCCCATCGTTTCGGCAGTCAACGCGGCTTCTTCAGCGACGGGAATGTCGCTGGTGCCGGCAGTCACGACCGCAATCGAGCCCACGCCTTGATTCGTTTTGTCGCGGCGGATTCTGACCAGACGAGCCGATTCGTGCCACTCGGCATCTGTAACCACGTTGCGAATCTCGCCAAACGTCCCTTCGTCGGTGCGTGTGACGAGGATGTTGGGCGAGCGTTGCGCAAGTCGTTCGACGATGCCGACGATCTGGGCGCGCGTTTTGCCGCCACCAAAAACCACTTCCGGAAAGCCCTGGCGCGTCGCACGCGCGTGGTCGACACGCGCAAAACCGATGTCTTCGAAATGAAGGTTCTTGATTCGGTTTACGGCGTCGTCTGTTTCCAACTCGCCGCTTTTGTAGGCCGCCAACAGCTTGCCCAATTCGCTCAGATCCATCGGCAAGAGCATGCCACAAAAAAGCAGACAAAGCACTCAAACCAAACCCGGCGCCGCGATTCTTCGTATCAAATAGTGCTTTGTGACTTACGTGCTTTTTTGTGGCAATATCTGACCCACCGTGTCGACCGTAATCAAAAACACCCGCTTAACTCTGGAAATGATCAAGATCGAGCACACGCTGTTTGCGTTGCCGTTCGCTTTTCTGGGCGCGGTGCTCGCCGCGAATGGGCTGCCTTCAGCGTGGCAGACGCTGTGGATCGTCGTGGCGATGGCCGGCGCGCGTTCGGCCGCGATGGCGTTTAATCGCATAGCCGACCGAGCGATCGATGCGCGTAATCCACGAACGGCTTCGAGGGCGTTGCCTGCCGGGCTGCTGTCGGTCGGGTTTGTTTGGGTCTTCACAATTGCTGCTTCGGCCTTGTTCGTGCTCGCGGCAGCAATGCTCAACCGGTTGACCTTGATACTCGCGCCGGTAGCGCTTGCTTGCGTGCTGCTTTACTCTTTCACGAAGCGTTGGACTCAATTCTCGCATCTCGTGCTGGGAGCATGCTTGTCGATTGCGCCGACGGGCGCGTGGATTGCCGTGCGCGGCGAGATTGGGAGCGCGGTGCCGCTGCTGTTGTCGCTCGTGGTCCTGCTTTGGACCGCCGGTTTTGACGTGCTTTACGCGTGTCAGGACTACGACTTTGATCGTCGTGAGGGTTTGCAGTCCATCCCGGCGCGCTTCGGCATTTCGCGCGCGCTCTGGATTGCTCGAACGCTTCACGCAGCCGCGTTTCTCGCGCTTGTGTGGTTATTTCTGGTTACGGCACTTGGACCAGTCGCGCTAGCGGGCGTCGTTGCGACAGCGGCCCTGCTCGTTTACCAGCATCGACTCGTGCGCGCCGGCGATCTCAGCCGTTTGAATGCCGCGTTCTTCACGACGAATGCTTTCGTGAGCGTAATACTGCTCGCAACTTTTGGCAGTGCCGTTTTTCTTAAGCGATAACGCAGTGAGTATGGAAATGACTTTTTCACACGACGAAAAACTTAACGAGATCGCGACGCGCGTCAATAACGGCGAACGACTCTCTTTCGCGGACGGTGTTGCGCTTTATGCAACTGACGATCTCCCTGCGCTCGGCAAACTTGCGGACATCGTTCGTCGTCGCCGTCACGGAGGCACGACGTATTTCAACGTCAATCGCCACCTGAACCCGACGAACATTTGTTACGCCGACTGCAAGTTTTGCGGCTTCTTTCGTACTCCGCGTCAGCCTGACGCGTACACACACAACATCGACGACAGCCTGAAAGTGGCGGCGCAAGCAGTCACTGAAGGCGCGACCGAGTTGCACATCACAGGCGGGTTAAATACCAAGCTGCCTTTCAGTTACTTTACCGACCTGCTGTCGTCGTTGAAGCGCGAGTATCCGCAGTTGCATTTAAAAGCGTTCACGATGGTCGAGTTCGATCACTTCGCCCATTTTTACAAGATGCCGGATGACGAAGTGATTCAGAAGCTGATCGAAGCCGGACTGGATTCATGCCCGGGCGGCGGGGCCGAGATTTTTCGCGAACCGACACGCTCGATGATCTGTGCACACAAGTGCGACGCGAATCGCTGGCTCGAGTTGCAGGGGAAAGTTCACGCCGCCGGTCTCAAGACGAACGCCACGATGCTTTATGGTCATATCGAATCCATCGAAGATCGCGTTGATCATCTGGTGAAACTTCGCGAACAACAGGAGAAGTCGGGCGGTTTCCAGTGCTTCATACCTTTGGCGTTTTATCCGCCTGACACGCAACTGGCCCATCTGCCTGGTCCGAGCGGTGTCGATTCGTTGAAGACGATGGCCGTCTCGCGTCTTATGCTCGACAACTTCGATCACATCAAAGCGTACTGGGTGATGTTGGGTAAGCGACTGGCGCAAGTCGCACTGCACTACGGCGCAAACGACATCGACGGCACGATCACCGAAGGCGGAGAGTTGACCACGAGTTACTCGGTGGAAGCCAACAACGAAGTGAAGATGAGCAAGACAGAACTCATCGGCCTGATCGAAGACGCCGGCTTTGAAGCGGTCGAGCGCGACACTGTCTACAATCGTATCGAACGCAACAGCGTTAGCGTGGTTTAGCAACACATGTCAGAAAACATCACACTCGCACATTCACCTGATTCCGATGACGCGTTCATGTTCTATGGTTTGGCGACACACAAGCTGGACACGGGTAAACTGAACTTTCAACATCTTCTCAAAGACATCCAAACGCTGAACGAGGAAGCGATGCGTGGCACTTACGATGTCACAGCCATCAGCTTTCACGCGTATGCCTACATTCACGACAAGTACGCCCTGCTGCCGCACGGCGCTTCAATCGGCGACAACTATGGACCGGTCGTCGTATCAAGGCACCCTGCGACGCCCGCAGATATTCCGAACCTGAAGATTGCAATTCCCGGAGAGTTGACCAGCGCATTTCTGGCGCTGCGGATTTTTAATTCCGAGTTCGAGTATCAAGTGGTGCCTTTCGACGAGATCATCGAGGCCGTGCAGGACGGGACCTGCGACGCGGGGCTGTTGATTCACGAGGGACAGCTTTTTTTCGAGTCCAAAGGACTGCACAAAGTTCTCGACTTGGGCGAGTGGTGGCACGAGCAGCATGGCCTGCCGCTGCCGATGGGCGGGAACGCGATCCGGCGCGACCTCGGGCCCGACCGGATTAAAGAAGTTTCAAAGCTGTTGCGGAAGAGCATCGGGTATTCCCTGAGTCACCGTGAGGATGCGCTCCAGTACGCGATGCAGTTTGCCCGGGACATGGATCCGGAGCTAGCTGACCGGTTTGTCGCGATGTGGGTGAACGATTTGACGCTCGACTACACCGACCGCGGCCGGGAGGCCGTCAGGCTGCTTTTGGACGAAGGACACAAAAAAGGTGTGATTCCTCACCCAGTTCGAGTCGATTTCGTTGAAAGCTGATTTTGCCGCTGATGTTCGCTGATTAAAAGGTGGATTCGAAGCTGGGGTGTGCGCGGTGATTTTATTAAGCCACCCCGCCCAGAAGGGGCAGCTAACCACCGCGCACATCATCGACATCAGACCACGTAAAACCAAGCTCCTCCCAAAGCTTGGTTTATCGCCCGCGCCGTGTAGCAACGCCGCCGCTCGGCGTCACGTCTGCGCTCCCGCGCCGTAAAGCTCCACGGATTTTGGGACGAGTGCCTGTTGCCGACATGAGGACCTTGAGAAATCTTTGTTTCAAACTAGCTGAGCCGCGAGTTTTTCGAGGTTCAATCGGGCTCCTTTTCACTGTCTTTCGTGCCGCTAGTCAAGTTATAACTTATTCTAGTAAAGGCACCTTACACTAGATGCAGGAAATTTTGCAATAGGAAAATGGTGTTTCATGTTCGGGAGCCCGCCGTCCCCTTCCTGCGCTGGCAACAGGATTCTTTCATCAAAGCATCTGAAGACAGTCAGATACCACTTTTTCGGGACGATTATTCACCTTTTAGGTAGACACGATGAAAGCACTTTCGAGGACTTCTCCGATCATTGCCGCTATGGCCCTGCTGGTCCTGACGGCCCTGACTACACCGGCTCAGGTCCAGGCGCAAAATGGCGCCACTGGGCCAACCGAAACGATTGACGCCAACCGGATCATTCGCGCCTTCACGACTAAGGAAGCAGAGTTTCGCCGCGCGCTGAACAGTTATTCATTCAAACGCGACGCCTTGCTTCAGAGCATCGGGATGGGCGGCCAGGTAATCGGCGAGTACCATCGCGTTTCCAACTTCACCTTCGACGACCAGGGAAATCGGTACGAGAAGATCAGCTTCTTCCCTATGCCGACCATGGCCGAGGTCACACAGGAAGACATAGAAGATCTCGGCGGTATCGAACCGTTTGCTCTCGAGCCGAACAAGATCGATCAGTACAACATCCGCTATGTCGGTAAGGAGAAGATCGACGAGCTAAATCTCTTCATCTTCGACGTGACTCCGAAAGTCATACCTAATCCCAAGAAGACCAAGGAACGACTCTTTACCGGCCGGATCTGGGTTGACGATCAGGATCTTCAGATCGTGAAGACAAAAGGCAAGGGTGTTCCCGAAACAAAGCAGAATAAGTTTCCGACAGTCGAGACTTATCGCGAACACATCGACGGTCGTTTCTGGTTTCCGACTTATTCGTATGCCGACGAAGAACTGATCTTCGACAACGGCAGCTCCCTTCACGTCCGCATGAAAGTTCGTTACACCGATTTCACTCCGTCACGCGCAACGTTGAAGGTAACTGAGATTGGTGAGAACGAAGACTCGACGACTTCGACGGGAGTGGCGAAGCCGGTTGAAGGCGGTGTGCTTAATGCAAAAGCGACGTCATTGCCGAAACCGGTTTATCCCGAGGAAGCGAAGAGATTGAGGATTTCGGGCCGGGTTACTGTTCGTGTGATCGTTGACGAAAACGGAAAAGTGATCTCAGCGAAAGCTGTTGATGGTCCAGCGGCGTTGCGTGAGACCGCTGAAGCAGCAGCGCGTCAGGCCACCTTCGCACCGAAAACAGAGGGCGGGATCACGGTCAAGGTTACAGGAACCCTGACCTACGACTTCTAACCGCGATGAATGGGTCCTATGAGTTTTATAGGACCTATTTTTCAAGTTCAGCAGCAATTGAAACACGCACCGACGCGATTAATCGATTCATATCCTCATCGGTGTCAACTCCAGCAGTTTCCACGGGCGGCAGCAGCACCATTTCTAACGTCCCCGACCTTGCTTCGCCCGTTCCCTTGCCCATCAACACGTCGGAATTCTTGATCGCCACAGGCACGACCGGCACGCCGGCTTCGCGCGCCATGTAGAATGCGCCTTTCTTAAATGGTAACAACTCACCAGGTTTCGCTCTCGTCCCTTCGACAAACACAGCAAACGAAACTCCCGACTGAATGCGTTTCGCCGCTGCTTCAGTCGTTCGAATCGCACTCTCTCGATTCGTGCGATCGATCGCCATCACATTTACAAAACCCATTCCCACACCAAGCACGGGCACCTTCAAAAGCTCTTTCTTTGCCAACAATCCGATACGTCTTCCGGTGTAGATAAACATTGCCGCCGTGTCGAGATACGACCGGTGATTGGAAACGAAAACATATGTCTGTTTCGGATCGAGCAACTCCAGTCCTCGAACCTGAACGCGCACGCCGCTCAGACGCAGCCACTGCCCCGCACCGAACAGCGCCCACGGATAAACGAGATCATGCTTCTTAACGAGCCAGGAGAACAGCAGTATCGGCGGACCCAACAGACCCAGCAGCGCGCCGGCCACAAATAAAGACCACCAGTAATGCAGGCGTCGCACAAAACTGCGGCGGCCGGGTGTGTTAGACTCCTGCGCCATAGCTTTCTCGATTGCAGCGTTCTCTTCCATTAGTCTGTAAAAAGGAACTCGGAATGACCAGTCAACGATCCGTAGTCGCCTCCGTGGCGTTGATGGTGTTGCTTGCCGCTTGCTCCGTAACGTCGTTTGCCCAAAAAGCCGTTTCTCAACCGGCTGTCATCCCGTCTCCGAAATCCGTACTCGGCTTCACTCCCGGCGACGATCGAACGATCGCGGACTGGTCTCAGATAACTGACTACTTCGAACGCCTGGACCGCGCATCCGATCGCGTGTTGGTCCAGACTCTGGGCCAATCAACGTTGAAACGCCCCGTGATTGTCGCCTTCATCAGCGCGCGTGAGAATATACTGGCTCTGCCAAAATACAAAGAGATCCAACAGCAACTCGCCGATCCGCGCAAGATAACCAGCAACCTCCAACGCGATCGTCTGCTCGCCAACGGCAAGGTCGTGGTCACGATCTCGTGCTCGATACACTCCACCGAGATCGTCGCCTCGCAGATGTCGATGCAACTCGCTTACGAGTTGGCCGGCGCCCAGGATCCGGACACGCGCGCGATTCTGCAGAACACGATCCTCCTGCTGATACCATCGCCGAATCCCGACGGTATCGACATCGTCGCGGACTGGTATCGCAAAACTCTCGGCACGCCGTACGAAGGAAAAGAGCCACCCGAGCTGTATCACCACTACGCCGGTCACGACGACAATCGCGACTGGTTCATGCTGAATCTCAAAGAGACGCAACTCATCACGCGCTTGCTCTGGCAGGAGTGGTTTCCCGAAATAGTCTACGACGTACACCAGCAAGGCTCGAACGGCTCGAGGCTTTTCATTCCCCCGTTTTACGATCCGCCCAATCCAAACATCTCGCCGTTGCTGCTCAGGCAAGTCGGACTTATCGGTCACAAAGTCGCCGCAGATCTTCAGGCGGCGGGTTTCAAAGGCGTGTTAACCAATGCGCTTTACGACACGTGGTGGCATGGCGGCTTTCGCACGGCGCCATATTTCCACAACTCGATCGGAATTCTTTCGGAAGCCGCGAGCGCGCGCCTGATGACGCCGAGCACAGTCACGACTGAACAGCTCGCGAGGTCGAGCACGCGTGGCATGCGCAGCGCGATTGAAGCGACCACGAACTTCCCGGATCCATGGCCGGGAGGCGAATGGCACCCGCGCGACATCATGGCGATGGAGATGATCTCGAGTCGCTCGATCCTCGAGATGGCGTCGAAGTTTCGCAGCGAATACTTGAGCAACTTCTACGAACTCGGTCGAACGAACATCGAACCGGCAGCCGACAAGATTGAGCCGCAAGCGTACTTAATCCCAGCGGGACAAGGGCGCGATGAAGCTGTCGCGAAGTTGATGGGCAGTTTGATCGATCAGGGTGTGGAAGTTTTTCGCCTCGATCGAGAGCTGCACGTTCTGTTAGCAACACCAGTCGTGCGCAGAACGAATCCCGTCGCCGACAAAGTCGGATCCTACAGGAGATTGGCAAGCCTGGCGTCTTCCGCGATGCAGGAAGTTCCCGCCGGCAGTTACATAATTTTTCTGGCGCAGCCACAACGAACGAATGTGCTGGCACTCTTCGAGCCGCAAATCTATCCGAACAGGCTGACGGCGCAAGGTGAAGCTGAACGTCCTTACGACGTGGCAGGGTGGACGCTGCCGTTGCAGATGGATGTCGACGCGCCCGCGGTCCTGATGATCAAAGAACTCCCGAACCAACGCAAGTTGACGCTGCTCAAAGACGCAAACGAAGTCAGGGCCGACCTTGCGCTGCCGCTCAAAAAGGGCGATGAGTCGCCGATCAAGAACCCGCTGAAGCAGCCGGTTCGTGTGGGGATTTACAGAGGCTCGATCGCCAACATGGACGAAGGCTGGACGCGCTACGTGTTCGACACCTTCAACGTTCCTTACTCGTCGGTTAGTGATACGGATATGCGCCACGGATCGCTCAACGCGAAATTTGACGCGCTGATTCTTCCGTCACAAACGGCAACGCAGATCCTTAACGGCAATGCGGCCGGCACTCTGCCCCCTGAGTACACGGGCGGCATCATGGATGCGGGCGTGAAGAACCTGAAAGATTTTGTCACAGGCGGTGGGATGCTCATCTGTTTCGACAATGCCTGCGACGTCGCGATCAAGGAGTTTAACTTGCCGCTGCGGAACGTGCTGGAAGGCGTCAGGTCGTCGGAGTTTTATTGTCCCGGATCGATCGTCGCGCTCGACGTGGACAACAAAAACCCGATCGCAGCGACGTTGCCGGCGAGCGTGCCTGCGTATTTCATCAACAGCTCGGCCTTTGCAGCAGCGGCTGACGCAAATGTGCGGGTTGTGGCGCGCTACGCAAAAGAGAACGTGTTGATGAGTGGCTGGTTACTTGGTGAAGACAAACTGCGCGGCCAGATTGCGCTGGCGGAAGTGAACGTAGGCAAGGGCCGCATCGTTCTCTTCGGATTTCGCCCTCAGCACCGCGGCCAAACCTGGGGCACGCTGCCTTTTATCTGGAACGCCCTCTCGAGCGCAATCACCCCATCAACGGAGGAATAAACTTATCGGACCCCTTGATCTTGCCCTCTTCAACCCGCAGAGGTTATTCTTGCCCTGGACAAGCGGGCCTTCTCTCCCTCGATTGAGCTCAAAATCCGCGAGCATCCAATCTCCCCCTAATGCATCAAAGTCGATTCGGCGTGCCGAGGCTTTTTGGAGCTTACTATGAGAAAGTACTTCATCTTCCTATCGCTCCTGTTCCTGCTCGCAACCTGCATTGGCGTTGGCATGGGACAAGGACGACCACGTCGTGTCGGACAGTCGACCAGCACCGCTGAACCGGCCGGCACAGTTCCAGCCACGACATCCACGCAGGCCCCGACGAAACCGCCCGTCCTGGGTGGCGCAAACTATCCGAACAGTCGCAAACCGGAAGCACAACAAGACCAGACGCCCACAGGGCCTGAAGAAGTCGATGCCGGCGACGTAATTCGCGTGAGCACGAGTCTCGTCACGATTCCCGTGAGCGTGATGGATCGCGATGGCCGTTACGTGCCGAACCTACAAAAGGAAGACTTCCGAATTTGGGAAGATGGCACGGAACAGGAAGTCGCATTCTTTCAATCAGTCGATAAGCCGTTCTCAGTGGTGTTGATGCTCGATACGAGTCCCTCGACTCAGTTTCGACTCGAAGACATCCAGGACGCCGCGATCAGTTTCGTCAACCAACTTCGTGCGGATGATCGAGTGATGGTTGTTTCGTTCAACGACGACATTAAAATCCTGAGCGACTTCACCACCGATCGATCGAGACTCAACCGCGCTATTCAGCACGCCCACACTGGTGACGGCACGCGTTTGTACGATGCCGTCGACATGGTCATCAATCAACAGTTGAGCCACGTTCAGGGACGAAAAGCGATCGTGCTTTTCACTGACGGGGTTGACACGACCAGCCGTCGCGCGAGTTACCAGAGCAACATCATGGACGCGCAGGAGCTCGACGCGTTGATCTATCCGGTGCAGTTCGACACGTCACGCGATATGAACGTGATGAATTATCCTCCGATCGGGCGTCCGGATGATGTCTGGGGTCAGATCCTGGGCGGTATCTTCGGCGGCGGCCGTCGCGGTGGTGGGCGAAGAGGAGGCGGTGGTGGCTACCCACACCCGTCTAACGGTCGAGACGATTACGAATTGGCCGGTCATTATTTGAACGAACTGGCTAACAGCACCGGTGGTCGTGAGTATCAGGCGGACTCGTTACAGAACATGTCGTCCGCATTCGCGAATGTTGCCGAGGAACTGCGACGGCAGTACAGCATTGGCTACTATCCGAAGCGGCCGCCTCAAGCCGGACAGCGCCGTCAGATCAAGGTGCGCGCCCGTCAACCGAATCTCGCGGTCCGCGCCCGCGATAGTTACATCTTCAATCCTTCCGGCACGGCCGCGGTGGTCGACAACTCGACGCAGTCGGATCGACCGGTCTTAAAGAAGGTGTATTGACCGCATTTTATCCACGTTGTTCCGCTAAGATCTGCGGCACAACCATCGCAGGTAAACGCACGGTCAAGATCGCGCCGCGTCCGTCCTGACGATTCGCTGCCGACACCGTTCCGCCGTGAAGCTCGACGAGGTGTCGCACGATCGCAAGTCCCAATCCGAGTCCACCGTGCTTGCGCGTGCTCGATCCATCCGCCTGACTAAATCTTTCGAAGATGTGCGGCAAAAACTCGGGCGGCACACCCGGCCCATCATCTTCAATCCTGACTTCAGCCAGTGAATCGTTGCGCTCGAGATAAACGTCGATTGCACCAGTCTGCGGCGCAAACTTGACCGCGTTCGCCAGCAGATTCCAAAACACCTGCTGCAGTCGTTCGAAGTCAGCTCGCACGATCGAATCCGGTGCGTCAACGTGCATGGTGATGTTGATTTCCTTGGCTTCAGCCGCCGGACGCACGGCGTCGATGGCCGCATGTATTACGAGCAAGAGATCGACGGGCTGCGTGCTGATGCGAAGTTTGCCGGCGACGATGCGCGATACGTCAAGCAGGTCTTCGATGATCTGGCGTTGCGCGGCGGCATTGCGCTCGATGACTTCAACCGCGTGCGACTGGCCGTCAGCGTCGAGCTGTCCGGAACGAAGCAACCTGGACCATCCGACCACCGCATTCAGCGGCGTTCGCAATTCGTGTGAGACGGTTGCGAGAAACTCTTCCTTCAAGCGGCTGGCTTCTTCCGCTTGGTGTCGAGCATGACTCTCCCGTTTCAGCAGATCGGCGCGCTCAATCTCCGCACTTACTGCGGCAGTTATGTCCAACGTCACGCCACGCATTCCCGCTGGTCCATGTTCGTCATTAACTACGATCGACTGCGCCTCGACCCAGACTTCGTGTCCATCTTTGTGCATCCAGCGGAAACGACTTGATCCACCTTTGCCCGAAGCAAAAATTGCGGCGGCCTCGGCAGCCGTGCGCTGTTTGTCATCAGGATGAACTATCGAGAGCCAGAAGTTTGGCGTCGACAGCCATTCTTGTACGCTGTAACCAACCATCTGCTCGACGTGACTACTGACGAAGTCGATGCGTTGATTCGCTGCGTCCGGTTTGCCCCACGCTTCCCAAACCACGCCTGGAACGTGCGCCACGATGTCCTCAATCCTGCGCCGGTGCATCTCGAGCTCCGAACCGAGTCTCCACTTTTCCGCTTCAGCTTTGCGGCGTTCGGTCGTGACCGCAGCCACGAGCAACGTCATCAACGTGGTCGTGCCCACGAACGAGACCAGCAGCAACAACGAAACGTTAGGACTCGGTTGAACGAATGGACCATAACCATGTTTGGCACCCCACACTGCCAGTCCGGCCATCAACACGATGCTGCTCGTCACAATCCGCTGATCAAACTTCACGGCGGCCCACAGCAAACAAGGCAAACACAGGTATGCGAGCGGATACGTCTTGATTCGTCCGGGAAACCAGCCGGCAAAAACGATCAGCACTACGATCAGCAGTAGCACAAACAGACTCGCGAGCTCGGGAATATCGCGGCCGTCGATCTTTCTCGATGAGCTCCACGACAACAGAAACGGCGAAACGATCAGCGCGCCAAAACCGTCGCCCATCCACCACGTCAGCCAGAGCCACGCGAATCGGTGCCATTGCTGCGGATCGCTGAAACACAAACTCAAACTGCCGATTGTTGCGCTGACAAGGGGAGCCAGCACTGCAGCGTATACGACAAAGATCATCACGTCGCCGACGGAGTCGAACGATCGTCTCCACCGTTTCGATCTTTGCAACAGATACCAGGCGATGACCGCTTCGAGCGTGTTTCCGGTGGCGATACCGACTGCTGAAGCTACGGAGATACTGGTGGGTAAGTTGGCGGCGAGCGCGCCGATAAATACTCCCGGCCACACGCGCCCGCCGAAGATCAACAGCGCGGCGATCGCAATGCCTGTCGGCGGCCAAACGGGAGTGACATTCTGGTGCAGAGTAGCGAGTGAAAGTCCGAGCTCCGCACCCGCGAAGTAGACGATCGCAACGAGTAGACTGAGGCCAATCGGCGGAAGCGAGCTGCGTTTCATTGCAACGAATCCGGGCTTGGCGAGAGTCTACGCCTGAGTTTGCAGGATGCAAAGTAGCTTTGGTGAAAAGTCGCAACGCCGCGGCTTCGCCGCCGGATGGCAGGCAAGGCTACGCCTTGCGCGGGCTGTCAAAGGCCCGAGTCCGGACCTGGGCGCAGCCCCGAGACATTTTTAAGAACCCGACGCGCGCCTCAACGTTGCGGCTT
>OELI01000984.1_pt1 | contig 12829 bp, 14 predicted proteins | sample 1503511 | NCBI WGS metagenome assembly OELI01 (sample SAMEA104379616, study PRJEB20068) | metagenome | biome: 1000743; feature: 77; material: 1998 | place: USA | collected 2012 | depth 25 m | reverse complement strand
TTCGAGTCCATTCTGTCCGGTGACTGCATCGACGACGAGCAGAGTCTCGTGTGGCGCCCCTTCAACTTCGCGCGCTGCTACTCGTTTCATCTTTTCCAGCTCAGCCATCAGATTCGACTTGGTGTGCAGTCGACCAGCCGTATCGACGATGAGAACTTCAGAGCCACGCGCCTTCGCTGCTTTGAGCGAGTCGAACAGCACTGCCGCCGGATCAGTTCCCTGCTTCTGCTGAATCAAAGGTACTCCCGTGCGCTCCGCCCAGATCGCGAGCTGGTCCGAGGCCGCCGCGCGGAAAGTATCAGCAGCACAGATCAACACGTCGTTGCCTTCAGCCTTGATGCGTTGCGCGAGTTTTCCGATTGTAGTCGTTTTACCGACACCGTTAACGCCGACAATCATCATCACGTACGGCCCGACACTCTCCGGCACGGACATTTCAGAAGCCACACCCTGCCGCTCGGAAGCCTGCAGGATAGTCAACAGTTCCGTCTTGATCGCATTCTTCAGTGCTTCGAGATCGTTGATCTGCTTGCGAGCAATCCCGCGACGCACGGTCTCGAGTATCTCGAGCGTCGTGGTCACACCGATGTCAGCGGCAATCAAAACCTCTTCGAGCTGCTCCAACAACTCTTCGTCTATCTGCTTGCGTCCAGCGAAAACCGTGTCGAGCTTTTCAGACAGCGAGTCGCGCGTGGCGGCAACTGCGCGCCGAAATCGTGTTGAGAACTCCTGCTCCAGTGCCGCTTCCTGTGCCTGCAATTCCTCCATGGAGAGATTGAGGCCCAGCACTGAACTCTGGAATGGCGATCGCGACGGAACAACTTCCTCTTTAACTGTCTCAACCGGAGGCTCGACTGGCGCCGGCGCTGGAGGCGGCTCCGGTACAGCTTCGGCAGGCTCGTTTAAACGCAGGGAGACAAAGTCATCCTTTTTTCTTCTCCAAAAAAGTCCCATGTGAGGCGATTATAAACAGAAATCCACAGATTACACAGAAAGGGGGTTGTTGACCGGAGAAACCTGTGCCATCTGAGGTTGAGACAGGTTCGCCTTGGGCTTTCTCAGTTTGACTTGTCCCGGTTTGATTTGACCTTCTCTGCAGGCTTCTGAAAGTGCAGCGACCACGGCCGGGTCGTAACGCGTGCCGACGAAACTCTCGATGCGGGCCAGCGCGTCTTCAAACTTCATCGCCTTCTGATACGGGCGATCGGTCGTCATCGCGTCAAATGTATCCGCGACGGCGACAATCTTGCCCATCAGCGGTATCTCATCGCCCTTCAATCCTTGTGGGTAACCCATGCCGTTGACCATCTCGTGATGCATGTACATCCCCGGCAGAAACTCTTTCATCGCCGGAATCTGGTTCATGATCTTGTAGCCCTTCTGCGGGTGCTGCTTCATGATCTCGTACTCTTCATCCGTGAGCGCCGCGGGCTTCTTGAGTATGTTGTCGTCAATCGCGATCTTGCCGACGTCGTGCAGCAATGCGCTGATTCGTATCTTCTCAGTTTCTTCATCCGAGAGATCAAGGCGCTGCGCGATCGCCATCGAGAACCGTGAGACGCGTTCCGAGTGACCACGAGTGTAAGGATCTTTGCCGTCGATTGCGGCCGCGAGGCCTTTGACGGTGCCCAGAAAGAGCTCGCGGTTCTCCTGAGCCGAGCGTTGCAAGTCGCCGATAAAGCGCTCGACTTGGTCCGTCATGAGGTTGAACGAGTTACCGAGGTCGCCAAGCTCCGTGCGGCTCGTGACTTCGATTCGTTTCGAGAAGTCGCCCGATGCGATGCGATGGGCGCCGCCCGCGAGTTCTCTAACCGGATGCGTTAGCTTGCTTGCGAAGAAAATTCCGATAAGCACGGTGAGAAAGGCCGCGATCAAACTGATCCAGAGCGTTTGCCAACGCATGTCAGACACGGACGCCAACGCCGCCGCTTCGTCCTGAATAGCGATGACGCCTAAACGCGAGTTCTTGTCGAGTTCGGCGGTAGCGTACGAGCCAAGCATCTCGACCGTACGTCCATCGCGTATAGCTGAAAACGGAGCGAGCGCCGACTGCACCTGAGCGCCGGATTCCTGCCAGTCCTGGACGACCTTGAGATCAGTCATCGGCTTTTCGGAAAACGCCACACTCGCTTCCGGGTGCGCTACGGCACGTCCGTTCTGGTCCACCACAAACACGACCGGCAAGCCGGCGTTCAATAGTTCTCGTTCGCTTTTCGAAGTGGGCTGTTGAACCGCGTCGAAGACTTCCTGAAACGAAACGATTGCGACTACCGCTGCCACGACGTTCTGGTTATTCGTGCCGCCGAGTACGGGTTCGGCGATCGTGAGGGCCATCTCCTGTCCCGAACGAATGACCTGCGGCCTGCTGACTACGAGGCCACGACCATTCATATGCGCGAGTACTTCGCTGACGCGAGCATCGACTTCGTCGAGCTTGATCACGTCAGGCTGAAAAGCGCGATGCAGGGTTCCATCAACCGGCCAGAGCGCAAGTGCGATCAGGTTTGGATCTTCCTGGAGCGTTTTCTGAAGTCGCCGATCGTAACCCGCATCATCCAACGCCTGGATGCCTCCCGAGATTTCAAACGCGCGGGCGAGACCGGTAACAACGTCTCGATAGCGCTGGCCGTACAGCTCAATCTGGCGGGCCTTGTCCTGGACGAGCTGGGCCTGGTAGCGACCCTCGACAGATCTCAGCTCGTCGGCGCTGCGGCCGGACAGCAGGAAACCTGTGAAGGCAAGCGGCGCGAGGCCCACGAGCAGCAGGACTCCCAAAACAATGTAGAGGAGACGGATTCGTCCGAGTTTTTCGGGCATTCTTGGGTTCTAGCGGTACAATCGACGGCAGGTTCGGGGTCTTCCGAGGCACAGGTGCTCGGCGTCCGCTATTATTCACAACCTCAGATATGCATGTCAACGAGTTTTAACACGGATTTGCGAGGAAATTGCGGATTTATCGGCCTTGCGCTCGTCAGCCGCGTCTAAAGTGTTGAGCGCTAAGGCTCGAGAATGGAAACTTTGGGTAGCGACGAGGTAATCGTTGAACGCGCCCTGACGGGCGATGCCGAAGCTTTTGGCGAGCTGGTGCGGCGCTGGGAGCGTCGGATATTTGCGCTTACTTACGGGATGCTGGGGCGCGAAGAAGACGCGCGCGACGCTACCCAGGAGACTTTTATCGCTGCGTTTCGCAACCTGCGTGGGTTTCGAGGAGAAGCAAAAGTCTCGTCGTGGTTGCACAGGATCGCGGTTAACCAGTGCATTTCGCGACAACGCCGTGCGAAGGTACGGAGTGAGTCGGCTCTCGACGACGAGCAGGACAAAGGCGCTGCGAGCTTTGCCGCGCCGGTTAGCGAGTCGCCGGTGCACGTCGTTGAAGGCAGGCAGGAGACCCTCGCTGTGCGCCGCGCGATAAATAGTCTGCCGGTTGAACTGAGGCAGGTCGTCGTGATGAAGGAGTTTGAGGAGTTGACCTTTCGTGAGATTTCGGACGCGCTCGATTTGCCGTTGAGCACGGTCAAGAGCCGTTTGTACACGGCGTTAAAGCAGTTGCAGATGCGATTGCAGAAGTTTGAAAGCAGGGCTTGAGATGAAAGACATGATGAACTCTCCCGGTTGTGAACGCACCGAAGACTTGGTCGCGTTTCTCTATCACGAAATGGACGAACGCGACGCGCGCGAGTTCCAGGTTCACTTGCAGGAGTGCAAACAGTGTCGCGAGGAAGCTGGGTCGTTTGGCGTCGTGCGTGAATCGATCACGGCCTGGCGAGACGAAGCCTTAGCGGGTTTTGTTTCCACGCCGGTGACGACTAAGAGTAGGAAGTCTGCGGTCGCAGCGCTACGACAGTTCTTTGATCTCTCGCCGTTGTGGCTGAAGGGAGCAACGGCCTTTGCGATGATCGCGTTTGTCGTGCTTGCCGCTGTCGCGTTGGTCAAGCGAACGAACAACGTTCCCACAGGCATGAAAGCGGACGCTAAGTACACTGAGCAGGACGTGAATCAAATCCTGAAAGAAGCACTGGCAAAACAGGCCGATGCAACCAGGTCAGTCGAATCCCGGAATGAAACTGTGCCGGGCCCCGAACCCATAAAACCAAAGAAAGCGAAGGGTTCACCGCCAAGTCAGTTAGCAAAGAGCCGGCGACCTCTTTCGAAAGCTGAACGAGAACAACTCGCTGCCGACCTGCGGCTGCTTTCGGCAGACGACGACGCCACTCTTAATCTGCTCGGAGATCGAATTAACCAGTAATGACGTTTGAGGCAAAGATGAGAACGCTGATACTTCTATTCGCAATACTCTTGCTCCTCGCCCCGGCCACTGTCACGAAGGCACAGGAAACGCCTCTGCCGGCAGTCGAAGACTCCATCGATCAACTTCGCCTGACACCCGAACAGCGCCAGCGCATTCGAATGATCTTCGAGGAGAACAAGAACGAGCGCCAGACCACCAACCGCAGACTGCGCGAGGCACAACTCGCTCTCACTCAGTCGCTCGATGCTGAACCCGCTGACGAAACCGTAATCGATCAACGTGTAAACGATCTCGCAGCCGCTCAGGCCGCTCAAATACGGATGAGAATCCAGATCGAACTGAGGATCCGTCGCGAGTTGAGTCCTGAACAGTTAGCCACGTGGCGACGCCTCCGCCTCCAGATGCGCGACTTCATCGACGCCCAACGGCCGCTGAACAAACGACCTGCCGCCCAGGGTCTGCCCGCCCGCCGAAACGTCCGGCCACGCTAGATCTATCTCGGCCTTGACGCCTCGCACACAATTTGCGCATGATAGGCCGCTCTTCTAAACGCGCAGTCCTAAAACTACTTAACGCTCTGGCGCAACGGAAAAGACCGAGTCTGATACGCTCTCCATGAACTTCGCTACGCGCGGCCTGCTCGAACTGCAAGAAACAACCATTCTAGCCGCTCGCGCTTTCCGCGGTATTTTTAAGCGACCCCGCTACATCCCAGAAGCCATCGCGCAGATGGACGCCATCGGCGTGGGCTCGCTCACCATCATCATCCTGACGGGCTTTTTCACCGGCGGTGTATTGACGGTGCAAACGTTCCCAACGCTCAAGAGCTACGGCGCGCAATCGCAGACCGGCTATCTCGTCGCCGTTTCTCTCGTGCGTGAGCTCGGTCCGGTTTTGTGCGCCTTGATGGTTACAGGACGCGTCGGCTCCGCGATTTCCGCCGAACTGGGCTCGATGGTCGTGTCGCAACAGATCGACGCGATGCGCGCCCTCGGCACTGACCCGATTCGCAAACTGGTTGCGCCGCGCCTGTGGGCACTCTTGATCAGTCTGCCATTGTTGACGGTGCTCGCCGACGTGCTCGGAATTTTTGGCGGCTGGGTTACCGCGGTTGCACTCTACTCGGTTTCCTCGAGCGTGTTTATTTCAGCAGTGCGCGAGGGCGTCACCACTGACGATCTGATTGGCGGGCTCGTTAAACCAATCGTATTTTCTTTGATCATCGGCACCATTGCGTGCCGTCAGGGTCTCAGCACGGAGGGCGGAACGGTCGGAGTCGGCCGTTCAACTACGCGGGCAGTAGTGCTGGCCTCGATCGTCGTTATTATTGCCGACTATTTTCTCGCGAAAGCGCTTCAGGTTATTCTAGGCACTCAATAACCTTCTTCGGTATTTCAGATGTCAACCGAGATACATAGTACTTCACCCACGATCAGTGAACAGGCAGCGGAGTCAACGTTTCATGAAGTTGACGACCCGGGGCGTGAGGTTCCCGCCATCGAATTTCGCAACGTGGTGCTGGCGTTCGACGAACGCGTCATCCTGAACGACCTGAGTTTCAAGGTGATGAAAGGTGAGACGAAGATCATCCTCGGTGGTTCAGGTGGAGGAAAGTCAACGATCATCAAGCTGGTGCTGGGTCTGTTGAAACCCGACGAGGGAACGGTGCTGGTTGACGGTGAAGACGTCACCGAATACTCCGAAGATCAGATGATGCGCGTTCGCAGGAAGATCGGGATGGTCTTTCAAGAAGGCGCGCTCTTCGATTCGCTTTCGGTATACGACAACGTTGCTTTTCGCCTGCACGAGCAGGGCGTTCCGGAAGATGAAGTAGAGCCTGAAGTTCGCCGCATGTTGCGGTTCGTCAATCTCGAAGACGCGATCGATAAGATGCCGATCGAGTTATCGGGCGGTATGCGTCGTCGCGTCGGCATCGCGCGCGCACTCGTCGGCGATCCGAAGATTGTTCTGTTTGACGAACCCACAGCCGGTCTCGATCCGCCGACAGCGCGAACGATTTGCGAGCTGGCGATGAAGCTGCGCGACCTGGAGGATGTTTCGTCCATCTTCGTCACGCACGAGATGAATAACCTCGATTACATCTGTTCGGAATACGCTGTTGTCGGCGAAGACGGCAAAGTCGTTTTCGAACGTGAAGGCGAGCGGCTCTGTCTCATCAACAGCAAAGTGATGATGATGCGCGAGGGCAAAGTGATCTTCAGCGGCACTGACGAAAAACTCCGCCGCGCCGAGGATCCATACATCAAGAGATTTCTGCGAGGACATTAAGAAAGAGTGAGGACAACGCCATGCCTCGATCAAGAACCACAATCAGCCTGAGCCAGGTACGAGTCGGCATCTTCGTGCTGCTTGCGATCGTCGTGTTGGTCTTTCTCGTGCTCAACGCCTCCGGCGACATCAACCCCTTCAGCAAGAAGTTGCACTTGAAGGCGCGTTTCGTTGATGCCAACGGATTGCGAGAAGGTTCGGAAGTGCGACTCGCGGGCGTGCGTGTCGGCAAAGTCGAGCGCATTGTGTTGCTGGAACCGTCACCGGTTCCGGGCGCGCCACGAGTTGAAGCCCAGATGACGGTCGATTCGACCATCGACGGGCGTCCGGCGAGTGAGCGCATTCGTTCTGACTCACAGGCGCAACAGGGTTCGCCGAGTCTGCTTGGTAATGAAATGCTCATCAACATCACGCCCGGCACCGCGGTTGGCACGCCCGTGCAGGACGGCGCGTTGTTGCCTTCGTCCTCTTCGAACACGGTCAACGACTTCGCGACCTCTGGTACGGACCTGGCCCAACGTCTCAGTAAACTCTCCGATGAGATCAACGGCATCGTGAAGGACGTCAAAGACGGCAAAGGAACGGTCGGGCGGCTGTTCAGCGATGAAGCTCTCTACAACAACCTCAACGCGACGATTAGTGAAACCGAAGACGTGATGAAGCAGATCCGATCGGGCAATGGTTCGGCGGGCCGGTTCATCAACGACCCGGCGCTTTACAACAACGCCAACGAGATTACGACTTCGCTCAAAGCTATTTCAGACGATCTGAGAGCCGGCCGAGGCACGGCGGGAAAATTGTTGACGGATGACGAACTGTACAACCGGATCAATCGGACCGCGGATCGTCTCGACAAGTCAGTGGACCAGGTGAATCTAATGGTTGCCGAGATCAACGCCGGCCACGGCACACTGGGCAAACTGATCCGCGACGAACAAATCTACAACGATGCACGTGCCGCTATCGCGCGCTTCAACACGACTGCCGAACGCGTCGACAACATGGTTGCGGCCGCACAGCGTGGCGAAGGTACAGTCGGCAAACTCCTCAACGACGACACGCTTTATACCAACGTGAACCAGCTCTCGTCGGAAGGCGTCAAAATGATCTACGACTTCCGCCAGAATCCGAAGAAATACCTGACGATTAAGTTCGAACTGTTTTAATCGTTTATCTGCCTTTTTGCGCTCAATCCTTCTAGCGAGAAACGATTCCGAAGGCGCGGACTGGGAAGGTGCCGAAGTTGCGCACTTTCACCGGCACGGCGAAGAATTTGAAGCCACTGTCCGGCAGGTCGCCGAGACCGCAGAGGTGCTCGACAATCGGAATGTCATGGCCCAGCAACACCGAGTGCGCCGGACGGTTGCCGTCGCGCGTGGCGTCGATGTTGAATGAGTCGATGCCGACCAGGGCGGCACTGTTCTTTGCCAGGTAGACTGCGGCGCCTTCAGTTAAATATGGATGGTTCCCATCCGAATATGCTTCCGTGCGCCAATGCTGATCCCAACCGGTATGGACCAGCACAGCCTTGCCGTTTACGTCGATCTCACGGAATGCCTCTTCGGTGATTTCAGTGCGTCCTGCGCAGCGCACCACGACGCCGTCGAGATTCGCCAGTGAGTAAAGATCGAGACTCGCGAGATCCTTGCCACGCGCGTACCGGTGAAACGGGCTATCGAGATACGTCCCCGTATTCGCCACCATCTCGATCCTGCCGATATGAAACTCTGTTCCCGGCGCGTAACGAGTGGCCGAGTCTTTACGACTGAGGTAGTCGCTGATCACCGGCGCCGGCAGGCCTTTGTAAGTGATCATTCCGTGCTCAACCGTGTGACACACATCGATCAACTCAAACTCACGCGACATCTCAAACCTCCTCCTCAAACACGCTGTTGTACGAGAACCTGAAAACTCGATGCCATGCCGCCCGGCAGGATCATCTCTCTCGCGCCGGTCGTCAAACTTGCCTTCTCCGCGTCATTATCGGTCCGGCGAAGTTGAAACTGTAATTCGTCAAGCAGACCGGCATTCAGGAGAAACTTATCCTGCGACATGAACTCAACAACTCTCAACCCGAAACGTTCACCGGCTCTCTTTACCTGGGTCCAGTTCACGCTCGCTGTGATGTCGCACTCACCAGGCTCGGCCAGCACATCGTCAACAAACTGATGGCGCCGAAAACCGCGGAGTGTTCCGTCAGGATGCAACGTTGCGTCGTAAAGTTCAGAGCTGTCCGCCCCGTAGTCCACCGTGACCACAAATCCATTCGCGAGCCTGCTCGCCACCCGTTCAAGCCACGCGTCGATCTCGAGATTGATCTCCATCGTTTGACCCGCAGCCAACTGAATCGAATACGTTTCGCAAAACTCAGACAATCGAGGCGTTGACAAAGCCCCGCTGGTCCATAAGAAAGCGCCGCCTTCATCCGACGTTACATAAAGCTCGCGCAAACCAGCTTCTGTTTGCACGACGCGATGAACCGGAAACGCATCCAGCAACTCATTCGAGAAAACAACTCCATTGTCGACCGCGACCTGAGCCCAATCAGTAATAAACCCGACTCGATGGTCAAACTCGGAAAGCCGTTCCCGTGCTCGCGCCAGAGCATCGTTGCTAATCTCGTAAATTGTGTAACTCGTCGCCTCGAAAACCGAGGGAAACTGTCGTAACAACGTCCGGAGCACTCCGGCTGCAAAGTCTCCACTCCCTGCCCCGCACTCGACGATGGTCCATGAAGCAGGTCTGCCAAGCTCTTCATAAAGGCGCGCGAAGTAACGCGCGAAAGTCGCAGCGAAGAGCGCACTTCGCTCCGGGCTGGTCCGATAGTCACCTGCCCTGCCCCAACGTTCGCGATCTGATCTTTGGTAATAGCCGCTGGCCGGATCGTACAGCGCCGCCTTCATCCAATCGTGAAAAGTTACGGCGCGCACTGCTATCGCTCGGTGCGATCTTCTTTGTCCAGCAAGCGAGTGGTGTTTTCAGTGACGCTGGGAGGGTTCGCCAACTCGGCTGTGTTCGGACGGCGCCAACCACCTTGCGCACGCGCGGGCGGCGGATTCAATGCGGGACGTTGCTGAGGTGGTCCAAATTGCTGCGGGTGTACGGGCATCGGAGTGGGTGGTCCATAAAGACGCAAAGACTTCGGCGCGCCTTCCTCAAACAGTCCCGCGTACAACATGCGCAATGGACCACCAACAAAACAGATAATCGCTGCTAAAGAAGCGAGTATTTCGAGAAAAGTCGAACCGGAAAAACTCGCAAACATTCCCAGTATCGACACGATTACCACCCCTGAGAGGAACAACAAGCCGCCTTGCTTGACGCCCTTTCTACGTGGCGAGATCGGAACCGGCTCGTCCGGAACGCGATAAACCGGGAGCTGGCCGCCGCTGTTAAGCAACTGCGCGACGCCATCGAGGGGGAAGCCGCAACGAGAGCAGAATCGGATAACTCCAGTAACTTGTTGCTGGCCGCATTGCGGGCAAAACATGGGGATTGTTCCTCGCCAAACGGGCTGTTACGTCGGCCTAGATAATAAACCGAGGAGTGCCTTCACCGGAAAGTATTTTGATGGTGGCCGCTGCCCGGCCGCGATGATCGCTCGATCGCCGCAGTGTCTCCAGTAATAAATCTACAAGCGGCCGTTCGCCTGTCGGAGTCGAAACGAACATCGTCAGGGCAGAGTCATCAGTGATGGATTCAAACGCCCGTTGCCGCAGTCGATCGACTTCGGACAAGTAGTCAACAATCAAATCGCCGTTGGAAAGTGTTTCGGGCAACGTCCACTCGAAGGGGTCATCCCAGAGATTTGCCGTGAGACCACCGCAGGTCTGTTCGATGATCGCGGCGCTGCGCAAAATATTTTCGCCGACACTGGTTGCGGGTGGATTGTGGTAGAGGAGAGTCGCCGGCACTGCGCTCGCGAGATCTTTCAGGCTGTTGAGCAGAGCCGCGAACTGCCGATCGAAATTAGTTACGATCTCGCGGCTCATGCAAACACCTTCATCTCGAGCGCCGGTCCGTTTCTTCCATCACAGTTCCAAAACTGCGTCCGGCGAAACTGAAGCCGTTATGGATGTATCCCTTCGCGCCAACGTGCGAGCCGCGAGACGGAACACCGCGCCTCGTTGCTACCCAGATTCTTCCGGTGCCGTCGTCGATCTCGTAGGCTCCCGCTCCCAGCACTCCGTAACTATCCGTAACTCGTCCCGCAATTCCGACTTCCTTATTGCGATAACGATCGGGGTTACGATTTATCTTTGCGATATTTGTCTGGGTGGGGCAGGCGGTGAACAGCAGCGCTCCACTGATTAGAACGACAAGAGCAGCGGCTTTTTTCAATGCAAGCATGGCGTCTCCTTTAATGTTGGATTCATCTCGGGAGAGGCCATGCATGATAGCAAATCAGTCGCCCATCCGCGTAATCCGAGGCACTATTTTCCAAACCAACCGATGGGTCTGCCGGACAGATCGACCCAAACACTCTTGACCTGCGTGTAGAGCTCGAGGGCGTGCTTGCCCATCTCGCGGCCATACCCTGACTGTTTATACCCACCAAAGGGAGACGCTGCGTTGAACATGTTGAAGGTATTAATCCAAACCACGCCTGCCTTAATCTCTTTTGCAAACCGATGCGCGCGCGTGATGTCCCTGGTCCAAATCCCTGCCGATAACCCATAAATCGTATCGTTCGCCTGCTTGATCAGGTCGTCTTCATCCTTGAAACTGATCACCGACACCACTGGTCCAAAGATCTCTTCCTGGGCCACGCGCATGTTGTTCTTCACTTCCGAAAAGATCGTCGGACTAAAGAAGTACCCGTTCTGAAACGTGCCCTCCAGATTCGGCGACTGTCCGCCAGTAACAACCGTCGCACCCTCTTCCCGCGCGATATCGACATAGCCCTTGATACGGTTCAGTTGCTCTTCGGAGACTTGGGGCCCCATCTGCGTTGCTTTGTTCATCGGGTCGCCGACCGCAATCTTTCCGGCCTTCTCCGAGAGTTTGCCGAGGAATTCATCCTTCACTGACTCTTCAACAAACAAACGCGAGCCGGCACAACACACCTGGCCCTGATTGTAGAAGATTCCCATCATCGCGCCCGCCACGGCCTGTTCGAGATCGGAATCAGCAAACACGATGTTCGGCGCTTTGCCGCCGAGCTCGAGCGAAACTTTTGTGAGATTGTCAGCCGCAGCTCTCGCGATCAACTTGCCCACCTCAGTCGAACCGGTAAAGGCAATCTTGTCGATGCCTGGATGAGCGGCGAGCGCGGCGCCCGCAGTTTCACCGTAACCCGGAACGATGTTCACCACTCCTTCCGGAAAGCCTGCTTCCTGGATCAACTTCGCAAGCTCCATCGCGCCGACCGGTGTTTGCTCTGCAGGTTTGAGAACGATTGTGTTGCCCGCGGCGAGCGCCGGTGCAAGTTTCCATGCCGCCATCAAAAGCGGAAAATTCCAGGGAATGATTTGGCCGCACACCCCGATAGGTTCGCGTAAGGTGTAGTTGAACATCTTGCCGGGAACGGGAATCGTTTCGCCTTCGATCTTCGTGGTCCAACCTGCGAAGTACTCGAAATTCTCAACCACCTGCGGCAGATCGACATACATCGATTCTTTGATCGGTTTGCCGTTGTCGGCTGTTTCCAACGCGGCCAGCTCGGCGGAGTGTTGCTCGATCAACTGCGAGAGTTTGTAAAGCAACCTGCCGCGATCACGCGCACTGAGCTTGGACCATTTCCCTTCAAACGCGCGTCGCGCAGCCGTGACGGCTTTGTCGATGTCCGCTTTATCAGCTTCGGCAACTTCTGCAAGCGTCTCACCCGTAGCCGGGTTCGGGGTCTTGAATGTTTTTCCGGACTCTGAATCGACCCATTGTCCGTCGATAAAGAGTTGGTACTTACGCGAATCTACTGCTGCTGATGACATATGTCTCCAATCCGTATTTTGAATGCCTGGTTATGCGCGGCTAAAACTCTGTCGTGCCGAGTAATAGTTGACGCAACACGTACGGAAGAATCCCGCCGTGCTTGTAGTAATCGACTTCGATCGCGGTATCGATCCGGAGTGTGATCGGAATCTCTTCAATCGCGCCGCTCGCGCGATGAATCACGAGGGTGCAGTCCTGGCGCGGCTCGATGCCGGCTTCGATTCCCAACAGATCGAAAGTTTCACTCCCGTCGAGTCGCAACGTTGCCGCGCTCGTATCGTCCTTAAACTGGCAGGGCAACACGCCCATTCCCACCAGATTGCTGCGATGGATGCGCTCAAAACTCTGTGCGATGACGGC
>OELI01000292.1_pt1 | contig 12936 bp, 7 predicted proteins | sample 1503511 | NCBI WGS metagenome assembly OELI01 (sample SAMEA104379616, study PRJEB20068) | metagenome | biome: 1000743; feature: 77; material: 1998 | place: USA | collected 2012 | depth 25 m | reverse complement strand
TGTCGCCGGCTCCGCGATTTCGACCAAATCACCGACATCCCAAAGGAATTCCGCGCCCGACTGAGTGAGATCGGCAGAGCCGCTACGCTCAAAGTCGAGTCGCGTTACATTTCCGACGACGGCACGCGCCGCTACTTGATGAAGACTCACGACAACCTGCCCGTCGAAGCCGTGTTCATTCCCGAAGAACGCCGCGACACGATCTGTTTCTCCTCGCAATCAGGCTGTCCACTACAATGCACCTTCTGCCTGACAGCACAACTCGGTCTGTTGCGTTCGCTGACCGCCGGTGAAATCGTCGAACAGATCCAAATCGCGTTGAATGATGCTTACGGAACCGGCGTCAAGCCACCACGTGGAACAAACCTCGTCGCAATGGGCGCAGGCGAACCGCTACTGAACCTCAATGAGTTACTCAAAGCCTTGCGCGTAATGGCTGACCCGCAAGGCATGCACATCGTGCCGAATCGCGTGACCGTTTCAACCGCAGGCATAGTTCCCCGCATTCTCGACCTGGCTACGACCTCCGATCGCCCGCATCTCGCAATCTCGCTCGCGGCGCCAACCGACGAACTGCGGAACGAACTGATGCCCATCAACAAGCGTTGGCCGATCGATGAATTACTGAGCGCGTGCAAAGTTTTCGAGAAAACTCTGAAACCAAACGAACGTCTCACGTTCGAATATGTGATGCTCGACGGCGTCAACGATTCAGAGGAACAAGCGCGCCAGCTCGCGAATTTGCTCAACCGCCACCACATCAAATCAAAGGTTAACCTGATTCCGCATAACCCCGCCGAACCGCTGCCGTATCGTCCGTCAACCGACGACGCGGTGGAACGCTTCAAGAATATTCTCGAGTCGAAAGGGATTCGCACGTACGTGCGGCGGCCGCGCGGGAGAGACATTTTTGCGGCCTGCGGGCAACTGGCAGCGCGCCACGTAAAAGTTAGTAACGAAAGTCTAGTCGGAGCCTAAAATTAATGATCAGATATGCAACGCTCTTTCGCCTGTTCTCACTGACCATCGTCCTTTTATTGCCCGCAACTTTTTACTCGAAACCCGCGCCGCAATCCGCAGCCGACGTAAACGTCAGCGGCTCGATCGCGCCCGACAAAGTCAAGAAGGGCCGCGTAGTTCGTGCGAGCGTCGTCATGGACATCCCTTCCGGACTGCACGTGCAGTCAAGCAGGCCGCTCGACAAGTTTCTCGTCGCTACGAAGCTGGACGTGGAGACGCCGTCAGGCATGAACGTTGGTCCAATTTCGTATCCTCGTGCGTTGACCCGAAAGCTGAAGTTTTCGAAAAACAGTGTGGCCGTTTATGAAGGCCGTACCACGATTCGTTTCAACGTGACGGTGCCCGCAAACTACTCAGGCGGTTCCGGTGACATCAAAGGCAAGCTTAGATTTCAGGCGTGCAACGATGAATCCTGCTTCCCGCCCGTCACGCGCGAAGTGAAGATGTGGCTCAACGTCGAGTGATCACTTTCTTCCGACGACCGCCATTAAACGCCCGACTTTTCCGTGCAGACTCTTCTCTTTCCGGTAAGAAAAGAACAGATCTGTTCGGTCCATCGTGCAGATCGGCGCCGTATGAATCCGTTCCGGTAGCACTCCGGCTGATTCGAGTTGCGCTCGATTCGCCTGCAGCAAATCAACCGTCGCATGACCGGTGCGAGTTGGCGTGAACAATTTTTGTCCGTATTCGAACCGGCTCGTGAACGCATCGATAACGTCGCTGCCGACCTCGTAACAACATGGACCAGCCGAAGCGCCGATCGCAACGCGCAGGTTCGCAGGTTTCGCATCGTATTCCTTTGTCAAACGCTCGACACCAGCGAGCACTGCCGTCGCCAGAGTCCCACGCCAACCAGCGTGCACGGCCGCAAAAGCACCAGTTACCGGATCGCCGAGCAGAATCGGAACACAATCCGCAGTCTTGACGCCGGCGAGCACGCCTTTCGCGTTGCTTACTATCACATCGCAAAAGATCGTGTCGCCGCGTTCGTTCTCGGCAGGCTTCGCTTCCAGCTTCGACTGCACCACGCGCACGTCGGCGCCGTGAACCTGCCAGCACCCCGCGAGCGCCCACTCGCCGGGAAAAAGCTTGAGAAACCGGCGACGATTCTCCAGAATGTTCTCCGCCGCGTCGTCGTTAAAGCCGGCGAGGCTCAACGCGCCGGACGGCATCGCGCTGACGCCGCCGAGCCGCGTCGAGAAGCCGTTAACAAAACCGTCTTGTTCAAGTGGGGCGCAGATGAGAGCGCGTACGCCGTCAATCTCGCGCCAGTAAAAACCTGCTTCGTTTAGTTGATCGTCGCTCGTGATCATTTCCATTGGCATAGACATTATCGAAGTTGCACGAATTCGCGAAGTGCTTTTGCGCACGCCGCGCTTTGTCGAACGCGTCTTCACACGCGCGGAGCGCGAATACTGCGACGCGCGCGGCGTCGTGGCACCACAACATTATGCAGCCCGCTTTGCAGCAAAAGAAGCGGCGTTGAAAGCGTTGCAGACCGGGTGGCGCGGCGGAATCAGTTGGCAGGACGTTGAAGTGGCGGCGCGTGAGAGTGGCGCGCCATATCTAATCTTCACGGGGCAGGTGCTGAGTATTTTTCAAGACTTCCGGGCGACGGCAACCCATCTCTCGATCTCACACACAAGCGAGCACGCGATCGCGCAGGTAATACTCGAACGCTAGAAAGCCGTTTCTCAGCGCATGTCGTTCACCAGCGATCGTCTGCCATGCGCATCAACATCGACACGCGTACCTCCATAGCGCAGAGGGTGTGGGGGTTCTTTCTTGGCGATCGCGGTCTCAGTCTGCGACTCAGTCTCCTCGGCGAACGGACTGCTCTGCACCGGCAAATTTCCGTGCAGGTAACACTCCATGTTCGGCTGTAATCGTTCCGTCACCGCGATCAACTCGCGTAGCGGGCAGCCCAACGTCGAACGCAATCCCGTCGTCGAGTCGATCTCGACGAACTTGATCCCTTCCGGACATTCAAAATTCTCGCCACCGAGATCCGGCCGCACTCGAATCGCTTCATTCATGAACTCAACCCACGCCGGCAACGCCGCTTCAGCACCCGTGAGCCCGAGTTGTTTGTTGTCATCGAACCCGATCCACACGGCACAGACGAGATTCGGCGAGTAACCAACAAACCAACCATCGCGCGACGTTCCGGTCTTGCCCGCGATCGCAGTGCCCGGCACCGCGCCGCGAGCTTTACGCGCAGTGCCATGGTCGATAACCGCGGCGAGCATGTTCGTAATCATGTACGCCGTTGTCGGACTGACGACCTGGTCCATAGCCACCTCGCGCGCGTGTGCTGCGGGAGGCTCTCCCACGTTCGTTATGACTCGCGCATCCACGCGCCGGCCGTCGTTCACAAAAGCCGCGTAGGCTGAAGCCAATTGCAGCGGCGTTACTTCCTCAGTTCCCAACGCCATCGCCGGATAACGCTCCGGCTTCGGCAAACCAAAACGCGCGGCCAGGTTCGCAGTACGAGCGAGTCCCGTTTGCAACGCCACATCGACAGTGACGACATTTAACGACTTCACGAGTCCCGTGCGCATCGGTACTTCACGCATTGAGTACCCGCCGCCATAGTTCGCCGGCCGGTAGGTGCGGTTGCGGTCGTAGACAAACTCGCGCGGAGCATCCATAAACAACTGCACCGGCGACATTCCATCTTCAATCGCAGCCGCGTACACGAATGGCTTGAACGTCGAGCCAGGTTGGCGCATCGCATCGCTGGCACGATTGAGCTGCGACTCCGCGTAGTTGCGTCCACCAACCATCGCAAGCACGTCACCTGTGTGTGGATCGAGGGCAACGAGGGCGGCCTGCGGTTTGAGACCACGCCCGGCGTAGAGCGTGTCGAGTCGATCCAACTGTCGCTTCAGAGCTGTTTCTGCTGACTGCTGCAACTCGAGATCGATAGTGGTGTAGATTCGCTGCGAGGCGCCTGACGTTTCAAACTGCGATTCGGCAAGACGATTCACGTAGTCGACGAAATACGGTGCGAGTGAGTTATCGAATGCAGGAGCGGGAGCAACGACAATCGCTTCGCCGGCGGCGTTCGCGTTTTGTTCGGCGGTGATCCAGCCATTCTGTTGCATGGCGGCGAGTACGGCATTTCTGCGTGTTCGAGCCGCGTCAGGATTTCGGACAGGCGAGTAATGCGCCGGGCTCTGGATCATTCCGGCGAGTGTCGCAGCTTCGGCTAGCGTGAGATCTTTGAGCTCCTTGCCGAAAAAGATCTCGGCCGCTTCTTTCACTCCACGCACCGCCACAGCGCCGCGTTGTCCCAAATAAATCTCATTGCAGTAAAGTGCGAAGATATCGTTCTTCGAGAGTCGACGCTCCAGCGCGATCGCCAACATCGCCTCAGCATACTTTCTTCCCAGCGTTTTCTCAGACGAGAGATATGTGTTCTTAACCAGTTGTTGCGTGATCGTCGAGCCACCCTGGCCCAACTCCTCATCAACAGCGTTCCTCAATAACGCACGGCCGAGGCCGTTCAGATCAACGCCCGAATGCTCGAAGAAGCGGTGATCTTCGATAGCCAGAATCGCATGGACCAGCAGCGGCGGTATCTCTTCATAACTCAACAACTCGCGCTTTCCGCTCTTTGACGACAGATCGTTCGACAAGACCTCCGGTTCGAGAGTGAATGAATCGAGCGCGATCCCATCGCCACGCAGTTCAGCGATACCGTCTCCGGAAAAACTGACGCGCACGAGCTCAAATTGCTTTTTATTTGCGCGACCCGGTCGAATGTCGATCGTCGAATCGGTAACGGTGAAACTGCCGCTCCAGACGTCGCTCGCTTTCGATTCGAGATAACCAGCCCGTCGCAACGCAGTGACGAGCTTCTCGCGCGAGAGCTTTTGACCCGGTTGCAGGACGCGTGGCGCCGCGTAGAGGCCGGGCCTGCTTGTTAAGTAACCACTCGCGAGGCGCGCATCGATGATCTGTGAATAGTAAAGGTAAGAACGGCCAAGGGCGGCAGTGCCAATCGCTGATCCAATTACAAGCAGAACAAAACCGGCCCGAACACAACGGCTTTGCAGAATCGGCCGTCGAGGCTCAGGCACGGATTTAACCTCGATGAACATGGGCGCGTTTGGGGCAGTTTTTGCCCTGCGGAGGTTTGCTGTCTCCGCGTTCCTTCAGTGCTTCTCAATATCCTGTGATTTTTATAAACGCCGAATGCGCGAGGAATTCAAAAATTCTTTGGCCACGAAACGGCCCATCAGCCACCAAAAGAAAGCGAACAAAGTGCAGAGGTTAAACCAACATCTGCATTTTATCGTGGACCGAATCGATGAGCGCACGAATTTCGGGAATCATTTTCAGTCCAGCATTGTAACCGGCAGCCATTAACTCGTTGGCACGGCGCACTTCATCCCAACGAATGTGTCCAACCTTCGGGTCGATTATGAGATCCGCCATCTCACGTTGATAGTGTGACGCCGTGCGCTGGACCACCATCATCGACTGCAATAACACTCCGATCACGGAGCCTGCTGGTCCAATGAAACTCGCACCGTCACTGTTCACGTCAACGGCGATCACGATATCGGCGCCCATTGAACGAGTTATGGTTGACGGTACAACGGCAACGAGACCACCATCGACGAGTTGCCGGCCTTCTGGATCCGCGACCGGCACGTACAATCCCGGAATCGCGCAACTCGCGCGAATCGCAAACGCCACGTCACCAACGTCGCGCATCACCACAGCCGCGCCTGTTTTTAGCTCCGTCGCAACTGCTGCAAAAGGAATTCGCAACTGTTCAAATTGCGAAACGGGCAAACGTGCCCGCATGTAATGTTCGAGACGCTCGTTGCTCTGGACTCCGAGCTTCGACATCGTTACCCGGCCGATGTCTCGCCACCGCAGGTTACGACCAAAATCTGCGATTTCATCCACGGACAGACCGGCCGCATACGCGCCTCCGACGATTGAACCTGCCGAGGTGCCGGCGATGCAGTCGATGGGAATGTTGTTCTGTACCAGGGCGCGTAACACTCCGACGTGGGCCATGCCACGCGCAGCACCACCGCCCAATGCGAGCCCGATTTTTGGATGGACCGAGGTTTCAGATGGCATTCAACATCACGATCTCCGCACGCTCACGGGCCGTGTCAAGAAACGCGTCCGTGTCAGATTCAATCTTCGCCTCCATCAGCGTCCGTTCGATCTCATCGCGGCTTTGCTCCAGCGTCGGAACGATTCGGCCTGGAGAGCGAGCCTGAAAGCGCGGTACATAAGTATCCCGGTAGTAGTCCGCAATCTCCTTATCGCTGATAACTACGAAATTTCGGAACCGAAAGTCCAGATATTTTTCCATCTTCAGACGTTGCTCGATGATTTCGTCCAGCTTTTCACTGGTCAGCCCGACTCGTTGGAGCCGCTGCTGAAACTGGCCCTGCGAGGGAAAATTTCGCGCCAGTTCATCGCGGGCGTCACTGACTTCCTTTTGTGTGGGCACGATCGTCGGCAGTTTTTCGGCCTCCTGAAGAATGAGACGCTGGTCGATCAAGAGTCGCAGGGCGCGATTCAAGTCTTCGGACGTTGGGTTATCAAGCACGGTGCCCGGTTGCAATGCGAGCTGCCAGAGAAGATCGGAGTAGGTGATCAGATCTGTTTTTACGCCGGCATTAACGGTGGCGACCATTTTGTCGACGACCTGCTGCGCAGCGCACTGCGAAGAAAAAACAAAGACCACTGCGATAACAAGACCCATCCGTAAACAATCCGTATAATCTGCGGCCAGATTTTTTCTGTTCATCCCTCTCACCTCTAGAACGTCTGCGTGATCCTGAAATGCAGGTGTCCACGCGGCAGTCGGAAAATCGCGGGTGTGCCCGTGAAATCGATACCATTCGCCGCGCGCTGCGGAATCAGGAACTGCGGCGGATTCAGTAACACGCCATAGTCTATCGCGAGCGCACCACCAAACGGAGTTTGCAAACGGAACCCGAGACCCACCGTGTTGCTCCAGTGCGCGCGCAAGTTCGCCTTGTTGATTGCAGCCAGAATATCGCCGGGCGGCACGGGCGTTGTATCTTCTTTGCCAAATAGATCGCCAATTCGCCGGAACACATTGCCGCCGTCGTAAAACGGAACTGCCTGCACCGATCTCGTCAACGGAATGCGCGCTTCGAGATTCAGCACCGCAAGAGCGTTGCCGCCGACGGGCACCGTGAACGGATTCAGAAAGACGATGTTCTTTTTCGAATCTCGAAACGCGCCTTCAGGTATCACAACCTGACGTGGACCAGCCTCTTCAAAACTAAAACCGCGCAACGTCGTCGAGCCGCCCGAGAAGAAACGCTCGCTGATCGGCAACGTCAAATCGATCTCGTCGATAGTTCCATTGCCATCGCGGTCACGCGGATTGAACAAATTCGCGAGACCCAGCGTCATGTTCCCGGCGAGCACCGTATCTCTCAGCGCCCGCACTTTGTAGTAACGACGGTAGGTCGCCTGAAATCGATTGAAAGAGATGTTGCCCCCGAGCTGTCGCAACGCAACGGCGTAATCGACGCTTACAAACTCGCCGCGCGTCGCGTCCAGTTGGTTGTACCGGCACACCTCGCCCGGCGCGCCCGGCTCTTCATCCTCGTTCAGATTGCTTCCCAGCAGTCCCTTCTCGCAGCGTTCTCGCGTATCGCGCACAAAAGAAGCGCCGATACGAGCAAGTCTGACTTTGCGGTCGGGCTCGAGAATCGGCCTGACCACTAAACTCTCGAGATTAAATAGACGCACATCTTCATAACTCAACCGCCCGAAAACGATCGTGCGCGTTTTGCGATCAAGCACGCGCTGCGTTTCAAGTGCCGCAGTGAAACGATTGATCGTCGGCTCTTTGACTCCGGCACCGAAGATGTCTATCGGATTTCCCTTCTCGTCGAGCCTTTGCACGATGCCCTGCGTGCCACGATCAATCGCAGAACGGAAGAAACGCGTGATGGTCGAGTCGCGCTGGTACTCGACTGATGCAGCGAGCGGCGCAAACTGAGTTTTGTTGTAACGAGCGAAGCGCGGATCTAAATACTCGAGTCGCACGAGCTGCTGGCGGCTACTGGCGCGAAGACGCATCGCTCCCTGTCGCAGCTTGTTCATCAGGTTTACATTACTGATTTCAAACAGTCCGAGCGCGCCCGCGTCAGTTGAAGCGCCTCCGCCGTAGTCCATCACGCGCGGTTTCTTTTCCTCGACGTCGATGACGACGTCTCGCTGTTTGTAGCCCGAAGCAGTTTCACCCGCAGGCTCGGTGTGAATAACCACTTGCCGGTACGCATCAGTCAGATACAACTCTCGCTCAGCGTCGGAGATTCGATCCGCCCGCAGCACGTCTCCCGGAGCGATCGGAATCGCTCGCCTGATGGCCTGGCGTTTTGTGCGCCGCGTATTCGTGGTGCCCGTAACTCCGTTGATGATGATCTGATTGATGAAAACCTTGTCGCCCTCGGCGTTGATCGCGTAAACGAGCCTGACCTGCTCCTCGTTTCCCTTCTGCGGCAACTCAACGATCGAAAAATCAACGCGCGTATCGACGTAACCTTCGCGCGAGTAAAGTGCCGCAACACGATCGCCATCGACTCTCGCCTGCGAGCGCGAATACGGGGCACCGATAACCGTGTGCAGTTCCTGCCGAATCCTTTCGTCCGTGTAGATCTTGTTTCCCTTTACTTCAACGCCCGCAATGCGAGTGAGTGGACCTTCGGTGACGTTGAAGGTAATGATCAGGCTATCGCCATTGATCGAAACACCCTGCAACACCTGGACGTCCGCTTTGCGATATCCGAGGTCGTTCATGAAAGCCTTGATGGTGCGACGGTCCTGTTCAAGCAACGTCAGGCTCGTGTAGCCACGCCCATAGCCGAGCCACGGAATCAATCCGATCGGGTTTGACTTCTGGGTCTTCAAACTCGCCTCGACGTCGGCGTACGACAACTTGTTTGTGCCGGTGATCCGAATGTCGGACAGATGAAAGCGCCGGCCCTGCTCGACCTCATATTGAATGGTGATGTTGTGACCGGTTAACGGTACTGGATTCAGGTTTTCACACGTCTCTTCACTGCCGTTTGGGCCAAGATCAGCGGGCGGATTACTCACCGTGCACGACGGCGTTACTTCGGCAAAGAAGTAACCATCCTCCTGCAACTTGTTGCGAATACGACGTGCGCCTTCAACTATCGCAGAGAAGTCAATGTTTCCTTCACGCTTGACGGGCAGTAAGTCGCGCTGTGTCTTCTCGCTTATTTGGTAGTTCTTGATGACGACGTTCACCTTTGGACCGACAGCGCCCTTCAAGAAAATCCTCATCGAATTCTTTTCGGCATCTCTCTCGACTCTCGGATCCTCAAGTACCGGCGCGAGGTACCCCTGGTTGATCAGCGCATCACGGACTTTCTTGACGTCGTCACTCAAAGCATCACGACTGAACGGCACCGAAGGCTGGAGCTTGAGCGTTTGACGCACCGGTGCAGCGTCGAAACCGGCTATCTGAATATCGAAAGACTCAACCTTGGCCTGTTCGCCCGGCGTGATTTTGTAAGTCACATTGGCGCGCAAACCACGCGGCCCGAGTTGTTGAACGGGTTCGACCGTGGCATTGAAGTACCCGAGGTCGCGCAAGTAAACCTGAACCTCATCGGCATTGTGGGAAATGATCTGAGTCGTGAGACGGTTACCCGTTTGCACGAAGTTCATGCGGGCACGTATTTCATCGGTCGAGATTGGCGAACCAGTCACTGGTCCTGCCAACTCGACCCGCACGTCGCCGATTTGAATCTGTCGTTGAACGACAAACCGCAGCCTGACTGGACCAGTCTTCGGTACACCTTCCTCGATCACTTCCACGCGCGCATTTGCGACGCGTCCGGAGTCGAATAACGACTGGAGCGACTCGCGGACGCGCACCGCGGAAAACTGTGTGTTAGGTGCGACTTTGAGTAAGGCAAGAAATTCAGCCTGCGCGTTTGGCGTAGCAGCAGCGGCGGCACCTTCGAAGACGAGCTCGACCGCACTGATCTGCCGGCCCTCGTAATCCTCGATGCGGGGGTTGCGTCCCTCTTTCGACTGAACACTCGAGACGAAGAAACATGAGAGCAAGACACAAAACGGCACCAGAACCGCGAATGGATTAACGAAACCTTTTCCGCCTTTTGCGCCTTTTTGTGGCCTACAAAACAATCCCAACTTACCTACCCGTGCTCAGAATCTCTTCCTAAAGCGAATCTCAAAACTGAAATTGTTGGTGCGAGCGCTCAGCCGTCGGGTGGAAGCCTGCTCATACTGCGCAAGGAACGAAAGTCGATCGGAAACGCGATACTCGAGCGCTAGAATCTGGTTCGGATCGGAGGTGACGTTGGTTGAATAAGTGACCGTCACTTCCTTGCTGATACGACGTCCCAGAGTGAGTCGTGCCGACGGCGTCGAGCCTGTCGTGCCACCAATCACCGGACTGATCTCAAAACGCGTTAGACCAAACAGCTTGCTCGTTGCCCGTTGCGCGGGAGCGTTGATCAGCGCATCTGTCAGCAGACTGGTCGCGGCCCCCACTTCCGATTGCGACAGGATCGACGAGCTCGTGTCGCCCGCTGAAAGCTGTCCGGTCGTGATCAGCGAAACGACATCGGCCTGCGGCAACGCCGGCTCGGAACGCACCGTAGCCTGTGGCTGCGAAAGTGGACCAGTCAGACCAACGATCACGCGATAACCGCGAATCTGCGACTCACCCTGGATGTTGAGAATCGGATCGGCGTTGCGGCTCGGCGGCAGATCCACGAGAGCGCGCGTGATGTCGTAGCGATCGTTTCGGAAATTGAGCGTGCCGCTGGTTGCTGTGATCCTGCCGGAGATGGTCGGATCGCTAACTGGTCCATCCAACTGCAAGGAAACGGAACCGACCAGGTCGGCAAGATTGTTTCGCACCACGAGCGCGTTTCTTCCTTCCACACGCAACCCGCCAAACAACGCGGTGCGTGCCAGCTCGATGTCAGCGCCTTCCTCGATCGACTCGCCACGCCGCGTGTTTATCAGGTCCGCGAGCTCGATGTCCTGCGTGTATTCCGCGCGGCGGAGATTCACGAGACCGCTGATCACTTGCTCGCGCGAAGAGCCGCGGATCTCAACGTCCGCATCGAGTGTTGAACGAAAGTCCTGCGGGAATGGAACGGTTACATTGTCGCCGCGAAGGTTGATCCGAAACGCGGAAACTGTGAATCCCTCGAGTAAAGCGCCACCTGTTGCTGAAACTCGTCCACCACCGATCGTGCCTGTGAGCGAGTCGATCTGCGCCTCGTTCGCCGTGAATCGCAACGAGGCTTTCAAGTTGGCCACGGTCCAACGATCGTTTCCGAGCAGCACGGAGACTGATGCGTTGTTCAAAACCGCAGTACCGATGACGCGCGGCTGTTCGAAGCTTCCGTTAATGCGAACTGCAACCTCGGCGCTGCCCGACGAGAAGAAGTCAGGCGACACGCCGTTGAGCACGCGCATATTCAAGTCGCCGTTGATGTTCAGATTTTGCTTGCCGCCACTCGCGGTCGCGAGCGTTCCATTGAGAACGATGTTGGTGCCCGGGCCTGTAAACCTCGCTTCGTCGAGCGTGAGCTCGTTCGGTGTGAAACGAACGGACAACGGCGTGGTCGCACTCAGTTGCACGTCTTCTACGCGGAAGCTGAGCTCCGTGAAGTCAGCCTTGCCCGACAGTCCTGCGAGTGAAAAGTTGTCGTCATCATCGATCAGGTTGCCGGCAGCTTCGATCGTGCCGTTGGCACGGCCCGAAATCGCAACGCCCGCGCCCGGCATCGCGATCTGAAAGAGGTTCGTGAGATCCGCATTCGTGAGCGTTGTCCTGATACTGGCCGGCAAGCGCTCGTTTGATAGATCGACGCGGGCTACGACTTCCTGCGGCACGCCCATCAATCCCGTCGTCAACTTAATGTCGAGCTGCTTGTTCTGCGTGCGTCCGGTGAGTGCGACTGTACCGGCAGGACGACCATTGATCGTTACGTCACGACCCTCACCATCGAATGTGATCTGATAAGCAGAGAAGTCAGTCATGTTGCCGACAACGTGCGCCGTAAAGTCGGCGACCCCGGTCACGGCCGGCAGGCCCGGCCGGTTCGCAAACGTAGTCAGCCGCGCCAATTGAATTCCCTGCGCGTTCCCCTGGAAATCAAATGACTTGCTCTTGGTGTTGAAGTTGCCGCTGGCGGCGATGTGACCGGCTACCAGACGAACATCAACACTCTCGACGTGTACGTCAGCACCGTTGAACGAGGCGCGCGCCGTCGCTCCTTCGAGTGGTTCACCGCCAAGCTTGCCCGGCCCAAAGCGAAGATCCGCGCTGCCACTCATCGCGTCAGGAATTCCAGTGACTCTTACCTGGCCGGAAAGATCCGATTGCGTATCGGCAATGAACTGCTTGTTGCCGGTGAATGACGAAAGCGCCAGCAGGTTTTGAGAATTGAAGCGGTCGAGCGTCGCCTCGATCGATGTGTTGTTATCGCCGGCGCGCGGCTTCACTAACGAGAAGCGAACGCCGCCGCCATTTCGCTGCGCGAGGTTTCCGTCGGGCACGCGAATCTCAGCATCGTTCATCGCAATCGATGCGGTCAACGAGCCGAGCTCATTGCTATCCACCAGCAACGATCCGATAGAGACTCTGCCGTTAAAATTCGGCGAGCTCAGCCGCCCGCGTATGTTTCCATTGAACGCAAGCTGGCCCGCGAGACCAATCCGGTAAGTGCGCATCTGCTCTTCGACTTCGGGCAACAATCCCGAAGAGATGAGCACCGTCTGCAGTTCGGCAGCGTCTGATGAATTCAGATCGACCTGAAGATTGGAGTCGTTTTCGAATGAGAACTGGCCCGTGGCGGTTAACCTGGTCGCGGGTGTTTGCAG
>OELI01000991.1_pt2 | contig 13569 bp, 10 predicted proteins | sample 1503511 | NCBI WGS metagenome assembly OELI01 (sample SAMEA104379616, study PRJEB20068) | metagenome | biome: 1000743; feature: 77; material: 1998 | place: USA | collected 2012 | depth 25 m | reverse complement strand
CCGGCGACAGCATTGCTGCCGAAACTCGAGATAATGCGCACCAGTCCGATCCAGCTCGCCATACCAATAAAGACCTGAAACGTTCCCGTAGATGAAAGCCTGATGAGACGCGCGATGATCGACGGTTCGATACGCGCGTGTTGTCGCCGCACGTTGACGCGACTACCGGTACGAATCAGACGGCTGAACGCGTAGAGTGCGCCGGTTCCGCGACCGATGTTTGTCGCGATTGCCGCGCCCATAAGTCCGAGCTTCGGAAACGGTCCCAGGCCAAAAATCAGGCATGGCCCAAGCAGGATGTTGATCCAGTTGGCGAGCCATAACGTGCGCATCGCTATCGCTGCATCGCCTGCGCCTCTGAAGATCGCGTTGATCATGAAGAGCATCACGACGGTCATATTTCCCGCGAGCATGATGCGAGTAAACGCGGAGCCCTGTTCAACCACCCACGTGGATCCGCCCATGAACCGCAGCAGCTTCGGCGCAAGCGGAGCGCCGATCGCAGCAATCACGATCGACACCATCACCGCCAACGCGATTGCCTGTACGGCCGAACGCGCCGCGCCGTCAGGATTCTGTTCGCCGATACGACGCGCGACCATCGCCATCGCGCCGATGCTCAAACCGATCGCGAGCGCGTAAACAAGAGTCATTAATGATTCGGTGAGACCGACGGTTGCGACCGCGTCAGTGGGGTTACTGAGATGGGAGACCCAGTAAATGTCGACGACCGCGAAGATGCTCTCCATGATCATTTCGAGAACCATCGGAATTGCGAGCAGAAGGATCGCGCGTCCGATCGGGCCGGTCGTGTAGTTTCGATGTGAGCCGCGGATGGATTCTTTTACGGCAGACCACAGGCTTTGTGAGTCTTCCCCGGGAACGGAGACTGTCTCTTCCATGATCAACCTCAGCCGCGAAATTTACACGAATACACGCGGATGTTTTTCTGTTTTCTGGTCCGCGAATATTTGCGTAAATCCGTGGCTAAAACTAACGACCGTAGTCGTCCTGAAGACGAACGATGTCGTCTTCGCCGAGATAATTTCCTCGTTGCACTTCGATGAAAACGAGATCTGTGGCCGCGGGGTTCTCAACGCGGTGAGCAGCGCCGATCGGGATGTCGATCGCTTCGCCGGCGTTGACGAGGATCTCTTCGCCGTCGCGAGTCACTTTTGCAGTGCCCTCAACTACGAACCAGTGTTCCGCGCGCTGCGAGTGTTTCTGATAACTGAGTCGTTGACCCGGCAACACTTCGATTCGTTTAACTTTGAAGTTGCGATCCTCTTCGAGCACCGTGTAAGTACCCCACGGCCGGCGATCAAACTCTCGCATAAGCTCCTCCTCGAACGGTGGAACGTACTTGATTAAACACAAAAACATAAAGGCCCAAGATTGGGCCTTTGTGTTCTTTGGTTTCGCTGCGGTTGAGTTTACGAGTTAGGAGCTTTCAACGTCAAGTAAATTACGTTATTGCGTCTCTTGAGAAAAATCAGAGCCGGTTTACCGCCTGACTGCCGCAGCGCATTACTGAACTCGGCCACGGTTTTCACCGGTTGGCGATTAACTTCTTCAATCAAATCGCCCTGCCGGACACCCGCGTCGGCGGCGCTGCCTGCAGGATCAACTCGCGTGACGAGCAGTCCCTGATCGTCTGCGTCCAGCCCGTAGCGCGACGCTGTTTCCGAAGTTAGTGGCTGAACAGTCAGTCCAAACTTCGTGTTTCCAGTCTCGCCAGTGCTGCTCGTGTCTTCTTCGTCACTCGCGGGTCGTTCACGGTCCGGGAGTTCAGCCAAAGCCACCTGGAACTCCTGATCGTGTCCATTGCGCACGGCGCTAACTTCAACTTTCGAACCCGGAGGCAAGCTGGCCACAAGGTTTCGCAGGCTGTTGTTATCAATCACGGGCTGCTTGTTGATTGCCGTAATGACGTCGCCCCGTTTAAGACCCGCTTTCTCCGCCGGACCACCAGCCGCGACTGTGGTCACGATCGCGCCTCTGGCTGCCGGCAGGTTCAAGCTCGAGGCCAGGTCCGCATCTACTGATTGAATCGTCACGCCGAGCATGCCGCGACGGACTTTTCCGGTCTTCAACAACTGATCCATCACCGCTTTGGCCATGTTCGAAGGAATCGCGAAACCGATGCCGATGCTGCCGCCGGACGGCGAAAGGATTTGCGAGTTGATACCGATCAGTTCGCCGTTGGTGTTCACGAGAGCGCCGCCGGAGTTCCCACGGTTGATCGCGGCGTCAGTTTGTAAGAAGTCTTCAAAACTGCCGTCGCTGAGACCGGTGGCACGCCCCTTGGCACTGACGATACCCGAAGTAACCGTTTGACCGATGCCGAGCGGATTGCCGACTGCCAGAACAAAATCGCCGACCCGGACCTTGTCAGAATTGCCGAGCGGAAGTGTCGGCAGGTTATTCGCATCGATTTTCAACACCGCGAGATCGCTCGGCGGGTCGGAACCTACCAGCTTGGCCGTGTACGTGCGATTGTCAGTCAGTTCGACTTTGATTTCGATGGCGCCGTCAACTACGTGATGGTTGGTCAGAATGTAACCGTCGGAATTGACGATAACTCCGGACCCGACTCCCTGCACGCGCTGCGGTGTCTGCTGCTGGAGCTGCGGCATCCGGTCGCCGAAAAACTCACGGAAATTCGGGTCGTCCGTGAATGGAAACTGTTGTGCTACCCGCGAACGCTCGGTTGACCGGATGGTCACGACCGCCGGAGCCACCCGGGTTACAAGATCCGCGTATGACGCCTGCATGCCTTGGATCTCGGAAGCCACCGGCGCCGGCTGCGCCGAGCCCGCGGGCGTGAGGCTCATCAATTTGCTTTGACCGCTGCACGACGCGAAAGCGAAAACAACGAGTAATAAACTCAGAAAGATATTGAGTCGCAAAGTTGCGCCTCTGTAAAAACTAGTCACGTGTCTCATTCCAATATCTCCAAAAATCGAGAGTTTGCCTTATAAAGTGCGAAGTTATGATTCATAGCGAAGCCTTACGGTTTACTGCCGCCGAGCCTCGCCGCACTTAACCGCAAAAACGCACAAAACCCGTCAAAAAATTATTCGGCAGCAACCATACGTGGACTGGAAAACATCTTTGTGCCTTTTGTGCCTTTTACGGCTAGAATACGGCGGCAGTTCGAGGATTAAGCAGTGGCGCAAGGGATAGGAATCTCCAACGGTCACGACGAGAACTCCGTTCTTATCGTGAATGACGAGCCCGATCAGCTAAGTCTGATGGGTACGCTTTTGCATAAGGCCGGCTATTCGGTCCTGACGGCCGAAGACGGTGTCGAGGGTCTGACTCTTGCGCGGCAAGAACGCCCCGACCTGGTCATCAGCGACGTCTCCATGCCTCGGATGAACGGTCTGGAGTTCTGCCGTGAGATCCGTGCGGACTCAGAGCTCAAAACTGTTCCCATTCTTCTCGTCAGCGCACGCCAGAAAGATACGGAAAGTGCTGTCGCCGGCCTCCGCGCGGGAGCGGACGACTACCTGGAAATCCCTTTCGACTCAGCGCGTCTGGTTGCGAAAGTCTCGCGACTGCTCGAACGCTCGCGTCTGGAAGCAAGTTATCGAGATCTTGTCGAACGAGCCAGCGACATGATTTTCACCCAGGATCTCTCGGGTAAGTTGACGAGCATGAACCTCGCTGGACAGAGATTTCTCGGGCGGCACCCCGAAGAGATCATCGGCAACTCGTTCTTCGCAATCTTCGGCATAATTCCCGAAAGCAACGGGTTTGCGGCGGGTCTGGGTCGGCCAGAGGACGCGGGCGAATTCCGCCACCAGTTTGTCGCTCGCTCCGCCAACGGCGAGGATCGCTGGCTGGATCTCATCGTTTCCCCCATCAAAGACAAGCTCGACGAGACCATCGGTTTCCGCGGGCTCGCTCGCGACATAACCGAACGCAAGCATTTCGAAGAAGCGCTGCGCGACTCCGAAGAACGTTATCGACTCCTCTTCGAGTCGACGCCGCAACCGATTTGGGTCTACAACGAAGACACGCTCACTTTTCTGGCCGTCAACGAAGCGGCGACTCGCACCTATGGATACTCGCGCGACGAGTTTCTCTCGATGACGATCGACGATATTCGGCCGCAGGAAGATATTCCGACGTTGATGATCAAAAACGATCCGAACGATCTCGTGATTTCGAGTCCGTGGCGTCATAAGACGCGCACCGGACAGACGATTTACGTGGAGATGAGCTCGCACCCTGTCGTCTTCGACGGCAAGAACAGTCGTCTCGTGATCGCCAACGACGTCACCGAGAGAAAACTGCTGGACGAGAAACAACAGCGCCTGCACACGTCGCTGCAACAGTCCGCGATGGAATGGCGCCAGACGTTCAACGCCATCGAATTTCCCGTGCTGATCGTCGATCTCGACGGTACCATCAAGCGCTCAAATATGGCGGCCGAACAGATCCTCGGCGTTGGACCCGAAGAAATCCTCGGGACGAGGATTGGCGAGCTCGGCGAGTACCAGCCGTGGAGAAAAGCCGCCGAGCTAATCGAGGAAATACGGCTCACGCAGATGCCGATGGCGGAAGAAGTCAAAGACGAAGCGACTGGAAAAACGTGGGCCATAACGCTTTATCATATAAACGAATTCGGTTCGGTCGGTGAGCGCACGATTCTTATCGCCCAGGACATCACGAAGCGCGCCGAGCTCGAGGCTTCACTCCGTCAAAGCGAGATGATGTCGTTGCTGGGATCGCTCGTTGCGGGCGTGGCCCACGAAGTCCGAAATCCGCTGTTCGGTATTTCTTCGATACTCGATGCGTTCGAAACGAGATTCAGCGATCGCACCGAATACCTGCGCTACACAAACGTTCTGCGCGATGAGATTGGCCGCCTCACCATTCTCATGGAAGAACTGCTAGAGTACGGCAAGCCATTCCGCGGCGAGCTTTACCTCGTCTCGATGGAAGAGATGATCGCGAGGTCCGTGCGTGCCTGCGTGCCGGCAGCGGAAGTGGCCCAGGTAAACCTCGAGAGCAGAGTCGAAGAGTCGCTGCCAAAGATCAGGATTGACCGCCGCAGGCTTTCAAAAGTATTTGTGAATCTGATCGAGAATGCGATTCAACATTCGCCGCCAAAGAGCTCAGTAGTTATCGAAGCTAACAGGGTAACTGACAGCAACCAGGATTGGGTCCAGTGTGCGATCAGAGATTCCGGCCGCGGGATTTCGGCTGAAGACTTGCCAAAGATTTTCGAGCCGTTTTTCTCCAAGCGCCGCGGCGGCACCGGGCTCGGTTTAGCAATTGCGCACCGCATCATGCAGGAACATCAAGGAAAACTGATTGCCGGCAATAATCCCGACGGTGGAGCCTGTATGATTGCCAGATTCCCGATACCAGCCGAGGGAGACGCTTAGCTTAATGTCCAGGAACAAGGTATTGGTGGTCGACGATGAGTCGGGGGTCCGATTCGGTATTCGTGATTTTCTGGAGCAACACGGGTACGAAATCGAAGAAGCAGAAAGCTGCCACGATGCGCAACAACTGTTTCGGACCTCCCGGCCGGACATCGTCATCGCCGATTACATGTTGCCCGACGGCACCGCGCTCGATCTTTTGCCCCGTTTGCGCGAAATCGATGCGGGAATCCCTCTGCTTGTGCTGACCGCGCACGGGTCGATCGACCTGGCGGTCAGGGCGATTAAAGAGGGAGCGGAACAGTTTCTGACCAAGCCGCTCGAACTTCCCACGTTGCTGGTGATCCTTCAGAGACTCCTGCAAAAACAACGCAACTACCACAAACAACTCGCAAGCAAGTCGCGCCAATCTCGCCAGGCCGTCGACCCGTTCATCGGTAGCAGCGCCGCGATTCGCGCGCTTGCGGATCAGGCGAGAAAGATTCTGTCGACCGAAAGCCCGGTTCTCATTCTTGGTGAAACAGGAACGGGTAAGGGTGTCCTGGCGCGCTGGCTTCACGAGAACAGTCCGCGCGCAGATGAACCGTTTGTAGACCTCAACTGTGCTGGTCTAACGCGCGAGCTGCTCGAAACCGAGCTGTTCGGACACGAAAAGGGCGCGTTTACCAGCGCGACCGCCTCGAAGCAGGGCCTGTTCGAAGTGGCTCACCGCGGTACGATCTTTCTGGACGAAGTCGGTGACGTGGACCTTCAGATCCAACCAAAGCTGCTGAAAGTGCTTGAAGAAAAGCGTTTCCGGCGGCTGGGTGACGTCCGAGATCGTCAGGTAGATGTAAGGTTGATTGCCGCCACGCATCAGGACATCGGACACCTCGTCCGCGAAAAGCGCTTTCGCGACGATCTCTATTTTCGCATTAGCACGATCCCCCTGTCGTTCCCGTCGTTGCGCGAAAGAATCGACGACATCCCAACCTTGGCCCAATACCTGCTGGACAAGATCTCGGCGGACTTGGGCCGTGGCGAACTACGGTTGGACCAGGGGTGCATCCACGCATTGCAGTCGTATTCATGGCCCGGCAACATCCGCGAACTACGTAACGTAATCGAACGCGCAGTCTTATTGAGTGACCAGAAACATATCACATTAAACGATCTTCACTTCGATGGTCACACACAAGTCGGCGCACCTTTCCTTGACTCGCGCCTGACTCTTCTCGAACTAGAGAAACAGCACATCGAGCGAGTGCTGCAGGAGGAACGCGGCCGCGTTGAGAAGGCCGCGAAGCGTCTCGGCATTCCGCGAAGCTCACTTTATCAGAAGATTAAGAAGCATCAGATCCCCATGTCCAAAGTCTAGACTCTCGGTCTGAATCTCGGACGGGCGTTTTACCTCTCATTGGACCAGGCGTACTTCGTGCGAGAAATGCTGCGCCTTTTCTACGCTTGAGCTATGAACTGCTTATGGCTCAGTTTTTGCTGAGTCACGTCTGAAAGTGCCAAACATACGTATGTTTCTCGGGTAGTTCTCCGAGTAATTTGGCTGAACTTGACAGAGCTTGCATTAGCCCCGCAGGTTCTCTTGAGGTCACGCCTCCCACAATCTTACGTCCTAGGGCCTCCCAATTCTTGTCGGGAGTCGATTAACAAGGAGCTATTGCAATGTCCCGTCATGGGTCTCTAAAAAATGTAGTACTGACGCTGGCGATGTTCGCAGTCATCAGCGTCGTGGCAGGCACGGCCAAAGCCGATATTGTCGTGGTCACTGGTGTGAACAACCAGGGTACCGACAACGTCCTGCTCAACCCCGCTACTGATGTGCTTACCGTTACTGGTGTGGTGGGCCAGAATAACCTTCTGGTCAACTTTACGTCCACGAGCGGCAGCGGATTGCTAAACGCAAATCCTTCTGGGCAGGCAACTGTCAGTGGCGGTACTGGAAACGTCGCGTTGACTCAGTTGACCTTTGGTCTGGCTAACAACGACACGTTTACGCGTGCCGTATTCAACATCAACGCATCCACGAGTGGTTCGGTCTTGATCCACGTCGAGGGAGTCAACATTACCGGCGGTTTCTTCGAAGATGATTTCACAGTCGACGCGAACGGCCAGAACTTCTTCACGGTGACAGCGATCAATGGACAGGCGATTACGTCAATCAGCCTTACCGCAATCAACGGCGCAGTCTTTTCGGACGTCAGACAGGTTCGACTCGGCGGCGGCGAAATTACGGAAACGGTTCCGGAACCAGCCAGCATGGTGCTGCTGGGAACAGGTCTGATAGGCGCGGCAGCAGGTCTCCGCAGGCGCTTGAAGAAGAAATAATGGAAGCCGGTCCCGTTTCGATCTGTTTCTAATTATCGCGATGAAATGTGTTTCCACAGTCGCGCTTGTCCCGTGACTGTGGAGACATCACTGTTAACCCAGGTGCCGAAACCGCCATACGATGGCGTCCCTCATGGAGGGCAGGTGCGGACGCACAGTCGAGGGCAAACAAAGGGGAGTAAACATGGCAGGTCTTTTCAAGGCAACGCTGATGAGTGCATTGCTTTTAGCAATGGTTACACTCGCAACGTCAGAAGCCAAGGCTGATCCTGTGACCTTCTCCACCTCGGGAACTTTTACGTGCGTGGGTTGTTCCGGTAGTGGAACCAATTCTGTAACCTTTTTGGGTGGCGTGGGCAACGCTCTTATGATCACGTTCACGGGTCTGGGAACGACCAGCCTCAATACCCCGACAGGTTCCAGCTTCGGTAACTTCCAAACCTTCGTTTCTGGCAACGGCGTGATAAATGCTTCAGGCACCTTCACGCTGACCATTACACAAACAGTCCCAATCGCGGGGAGCGACAGCTTTTCAGCAACCTTCAGCGGGACGTTTAGTGCTAGTAACTCGGGCACTGGCGTGGTCAATTTTACGACGACTTCAGTGACCATCGGCGGCATTACTTACGCCATCACCAACAACCCGTTGAACCTGGTACCGCCGGCGTCAAACAATGGCATCACCACAGTTCAAGGACAAATTACCAGCGCTGCCGTTCCGGAACCAGCCAGTATGTTTCTGTTGGGTACCGGTCTGGTCGGCATTGCTGGGGCAGTTAGAAAACGTTTTAAAAAATGACAAGTGGCTAGGTCAGGCACCCTCTGATGAGAGGGTGCCCGCTTGTTTCATAAGACTAGACGGCGGGTCGGTCATAGCGCCCGTTAATGAGGGAGACTTTTTGTCAATGTACGCTGAACCCATGATTCTTCCCCTGGACGCGAACGGACAGATCTATGCCATTCAGGACGAAAAGGGCAACACGATAGGAACCGGCACCCGCGAGGTCTGCGAGGTGCTGTTATATATCATCACGAAGCCCGCCTCGCAGAGTATTTCGGGTAGAATAAACGTACCAGCCGCACAAAGACCTAACGTGCGCGCTGCGATTGCAATTTAGCTTTCTGGTGGGGGCAATGGATCAGGAACTGTTGCCTTGGCCTCATCGTTTATCCAGTGCGGAGTGACAGACGATGAGCTCGGATTCCAGCAGAAAGATTGTTGGAGCTTCCGCCGCACATCCCTCGCAAAACTTTGGTGATGTAGGTGTTTTTTGCCCCAGTGTGCCCTGTGAAGCAGAGTCGATTTGGAACCCTCAAAAAAGTCTCCGGTAAATTGAGACAAATGTGGCTGGGCCGCGACGAGCGCTCTCTGCGAGAGACGCCAATGCCGCGCCTGCTCGTCGTCGACGATGAAGAATCCATCTGCTTCTCGATGAGCGAGTACTTCTCTCTGCAGGGTTATAAAGTTGATACTGCGTGCGAGCTTGAAGAAGCGGAAAAACTGCTCGGCGCCACAAACTACAAGGTCGTGATTCAGGACCTGCGCCTCACCATGACGAACAATCATGATGGCCTCGACATGATCAAGTTGATCCGGGAGCACAATCCGCAAGCGCGCATCATAGTTTTGACGGCATACGGCTCCGCTGAAATTGAAGACGAGGCGAGACGTTGCGGCGCCGACGCCTTTCTCCGAAAACCAAAGCCACTCTCGCAGGTCGCACAGGTCGTCCAGGGCCTGATCGAATCCCCGCCGAAGCACGCTGCCCGTCCCGCTTAAAGTTAGCCACAAAAGAGACAGACATCGACTCAGATCGGAGAGATCGTTTTTCTGCTTTTGCGCTTTTTTGTGGCGATTAATGAAAGTCGTGTGACGGCGCTGCCGCGACTTTAAAGGAGAGCGGCTGCACGTGGTTGGCCTTGACCGAAATCACGTTATCCTGATTTTGTAACGCGCCTTCGATTAACAGAAACGGATGCTCGACCAGCTCGCGCTGGTACTTCTCGAAGAGTTGCGGCGTGACGATAATGTTGCTAACTCCGGTTTCGTCTTCAAGACTCAAGAACATGAAACCCTTCGCTGTCCCGGGTCGTTGTCGCACAATCACCCACCCCGCAACGCGCACGAAAGTGCCGTTGTGCAGCGTGCGAATATCGATGGCGCGCAACGCTTTGAGCTTGCTCAACTCGCCGCGATGATACGCCACCGGATGTTTTCCGATCGTCAATCCCGTCCCACGAAAATCAGCGTCCATCCGCTCCGGCAAAGTCATCTGTTGCAACGGTGAGTTGCCGTCCTTTTCGAGTAGCTCCTCATACAGCTTGCCTGCGGCGCGCGTCACGCGTTCAACCTGCCACAACGCGTCGCGGCGAGACGAGTTCTGAATAAAGTTCAAGGCACCTACGGCCGCCAACTTTCTCAACTCATCTTTGCGGACTTCGGGCACACGATTACGGAGGTCGTCAATGCCGGCGAAATCACCCGCGACTCGCTCGCGCACAATCGCCTCCCCCGACTGCTTGCTCAAACCTCTCACGTATCTCAGCCCGAGACGAACAACAATCGTTTCGTCTTCCTCCTTCTCGAGCGTACATAACCAATCGGAACGGGTAATGTCGATCGGCAAAACCTTCAGTCCATGACGTTGCGCGTCTTTAACGATCGTGAAGGGCTGATAAAAACCCATCGGCTGGTTGTTGAGAATCGCAGCCGTGAACGCAGCCAGGTAATTACATTTCAGGTACGCGCTGGCGTAAGCAATGAGCGCAAAACTCGCCGCGTGCGATTCCGGAAAACCGTAAAGCGCAAACGAGGCGATGGACAACACGATGTCATCCTGCGTCTTGCCGAAGATGCCGTTGCGCGTCAGCCCCTGGCGCAATTTCACCTCAATCGCTTTCATGCGCGCTTCGGAACGTTTGAAACCAAACGCACGCCGCAACTCTTCGGCCTCGCCTCCGGAAAAGCCCGCGCAGTCCATCGCCATTCTCAACAGTTGCTCCTGGAACAACGGCACTCCGAGCGTACGCGCGAGAATCGGCTCCATGCACGGGTGCGCATAAGTCACTACTTCGCGGCCCTGCCGGCGTTTCAGATACGGATGGACCATGTTGCCGACAATCGGGCCGGGACGAATAATCGCGACCTGGACCACGATGTCGTAAAAAGTGGCGGGCCGCAGCCGCGGCAGGCATGACATCTGCGCCCGGCTCTCGACCTGAAACATGCCGATGGTGTCGGCATTTTGCAGTGCCTGGTAAACTCCCGCGTCGTTCTGCGGCAGGTGGGCCAGATCGACTTCTTCACCGTACGAATCGCGAATGAACGTGAGCGAATCCTCCAGGACAGCCAGCATACCGAGTCCGAGCAAGTCGACCTTGATCAATCCGAGGTCCGCGCAATCTTCCTTGTCCCATTGGACCACCACGCGTCCCGGCATGGCCGCGGGTTCGAGCGGCACGATCGAATCAAGCTGTCCCTGGCAGATGACCATGCCGCCCGAGTGCTGGCCGAGGTGACGCGGCAGGTCCTGGACCAGTTGATAAAGTTGAAAGAACTTCTTGATTCGCGGCTGCCGCAGATCGAGACCGGCATCGCGAAACTGCCGTTCAGTTGAATCGTTCGGATCTTTCCATTCCCATGTATGGACCAGTCCGGCAAGACGGCCCAGGGTTTCCTCCTGGAAATCGAGTGCCTTACCAACCTCGCGCGCCGCCGAGCGTCCGCGATAAGTGATGCAGTTTGCAGTCATGGCCGCGCCGAGTTTCCCGTAGCGCTCGTAAACATATTGAATTGCCTGTTCGCGTTTATCGCCGCTCGGCAGATCGAGATCGATGTCCGGCCATTCGCCTCGTTCCTCGGAAAGAAATCGTTCAAACAACAGGTCCATGCCGATAGGATCGACGGCGGTGATACCAAGCGAGTAACAGACCGCGCTGTTTGCCGCCGAGCCGCGACCCTGGACCAGGATGTCGTGCTCGCGACAAAACTTGACGATGTCCCAAACAATCAGGAAATAACCTTCGAGCTTGAGTTTTTCGATCAGCTTCAACTCGCGTTCGATCTGCCCGCGTGCCCTTTCGTAAGTGGGCATGCCGTTCACGCCCGTGTAGCGCGAGCGCGCGCCTTCTTCCGTGCGTTTGCGCAGAAAGGAAGCCATCGTTTCCCCGGCGGGCACAGGATATTTTGGAAACTCGTAGCCGAGATCCTGCAGCGTGAATTTCAGTCGTGATGAAAGCTCAGCGGTGTTCGCGGTCGCCTCGGGCAAGTCCGCGAAGAGCTTCTCCATTGTGGCGGCGGGTTTCAGGTATCGTTCGGAATTTTGGGCCAACAGGCGTCCGGCAGTTTCGAGTCTCACGTGATTGCGAATGCAAGTGAAGACGTCAGCCACTTCTCTGCGAGCCGGGGTCGCGTAACACACGCCGTTAGTGGCGAGCAGTGGCAGGCGGTTGCGCCGTGCAATCTCGATCACGAGATGATTGCGCGCTTCTTCCGTGCGATCGAAATGACGCTGCAGCTCCGCGTACACATTCTGTCTACCGAACAGATCAATTAACCATTCAGTGGTTGTTTGTGCATGCCTGGCATTCTCAGTGTCTCTGGAATTGAGAGCGGTCGCGATTGGACCATCGAAGCCGCCCGTCAAACAGACGAGACCTTTGGTATGTTCGGCCAGCTCGCCGGCAGTCACGCTGTGCTGGCCCGGTTTTGCGTGTTTCGGCACACGCAGTTTCATCAGGGTGATTAAACGGCAGAGATTCTGGTAACCAGTACGATTACGCACCAGCACGGGAATCGAGCAGACGGTTGGAGTTCCAGCTTTGGCATCGGGCCGGCAAACAGTTATCTCAGCGCCGATGTGGGCTTTGATGTCATTCTTTGTGGCGGAGAGATGAAAGCGCGGCGCTCCATAAACTCCATCGCGATCGAGTAAAGCAATCGCCGGCATCTCCAATTCGACGCCGGCGGCAATCAACTCCTCAGGCACCGAAGCACCTTCCAGGAAACTAAAAGCCGATCGCGCATGCAACTCAACGTACATTTTTATTCGTCGGTGCCTTTTTGTGGCTAGTCATAATTTCCCTCGACGAACCAGTTCTCGGACTTGAGTTCCTTGTAGATGCGATAAAGAGTTTGTTGCCCGGAACGTTCGAGGGTCACATCCCACTCGTCTCGCGCCCACCGATCGTCGCGCCACCAGTCGCCGGTAGTTCTCCATGGACCGGCAGCATTTACTACCTTCCCGTAGACACTTCGCTGTTTACTCCACGCGCTCACTTGCGTGGGCCAACCCTGATCGGCTTGCACTATCGCTCGCAGTGGCGGTCGAAACATGCGAAACCCGAGGCATTGTTGATTGCCGATTGCCGATTGCCGACTGCCGGTTCTGCATCGCTTGCGAGACTCAGGTTTAGTCACGAGCGTGAAGCGGTTCACGCTGAAAGCGTCGGGCCGGTGAGTATCGAGCACAGTTGGAGAACCGATATTTTCTTCGCCAACAAGTTTTGCGAGTCTCGCGAGTGTGAGTTCCAGTTTGTCGGGCGCCGGCGCGAGAGGAACAAACAACCCGTTCTGCAACACACGCGGTTTCACGGGTTGACAGGAAATTGAGACTGATCTCACAGCCGCTTGTGGCGGGTGCATTTCCGTGTCGAGCAACAACAGCTTCAACAGCACTTTGTGATCGCGCATCGGGTGAGGCAAAGACAACTTGCGTTCGTGAGCCGTCTGATTTTCCAGTTGCATCGCCACGCACACCTCGTTCGTCGCGACGGCGTAAGCGTTCAAAGCGGCGCAGAGTTGATGCAACAGGCGCGCGAAAATAAACGAGAGCGGCTCGAGTTCAGT
>OELI01000273.1_pt3 | contig 13854 bp, 11 predicted proteins | sample 1503511 | NCBI WGS metagenome assembly OELI01 (sample SAMEA104379616, study PRJEB20068) | metagenome | biome: 1000743; feature: 77; material: 1998 | place: USA | collected 2012 | depth 25 m | reverse complement strand
CCTCGGCGGTGTAGACCGTTTTTGGATCCCCCGGTTTGGGCGCGGGCGCGCTGCGCACGTCGTGCATGACTTCAGCTTTGTTTACACGCCGTCCCGCAGAACGCGTGTAGATCAGATCGTCAGCCCAGAAACGATCGTGTACGGCGGCGTCGTTGCGCGATGCGCCTTCGAGGAAGTCGTTCAGGAGTTTCGTTAACTCCGCTGCGTCCGGCGCAGTTTGAGCAAGGACGTTCGAAGCCAACGTTAAGAGAAGCAGCAACGAGCACAGGATCACTTTCATATTATTTCACCAGCGCCACTAACGCGGCTGCGAAATTCATCCAGGCGCCTGTACCAGCGATCAGCAGGCGCAATGGTTGCATCGCGATAATGAAGATCGTGCCCCACAAAAACACGGGATGCAGCCGGCGATGCTTGTAAGTGTCGTACGCGACAAAACCAAGCAGACAGAGATCGGTAAGCCCGAAGAACGCCAGTGGTCCACCGATTTCAATGAACCTGAGGGGAATACGCGCGATTGCCGGTGTCAGCAGGTTGATCGCAGCCAGCAGCATTAGACGTTTGTGTATTTGCAGTTTCCGGCGAAAGTAAAGGGCCAGTCCGATGAGTACTGCGAAGACCAACATGTCACCGAGGGGAACGACGAGAAACGCGAGTGGCGGTGGTCCCGGCGTAGCACCGCGAGCCGCGGCGTAGAGCCCCGTCAACACACCGACAAGGACGACGAGCGCCGCTAACACGGCTCCAGCAATGCCGAGCCGTTGATGCACGCGCGTGCGACGCGTCGCGACGAGAGATACCTGAGCTATAAAAAGAAGTACCCACGTCGTCATCACGATGCCGTGCAACTGAACGATGCGACCCGGCAGATCCGGTGTGCCGAAGAAAGGCTTGAGATAGTAAGTGCGTGCGAAACCTGCGAGTACGATCAAGGGAGTAAGAATTGCTGCCAGTATGTAAAGCCGTCGATCGTTGACACGGCCTGGCATTCGGGGGGTTGCTGCCATCGAATCCTCCAACAGGGTTTAGAGGTCCCGATATTAGCAGAGTTTGGTGTTACGGGGTGAAGACGGCGGTGTTCGCTTTGCCGGCTTTCACACACACGAGCCAGACGAAAAAGATGACGGCAAGGAACAACAGACTTCCCGTGTCGGGTTCTTCCCTCGCGATGAAAGTTGGGACCGCCGGCGATTCCACATCGCTGCTATCAAACTGTTCGTTAGTACTATCCTGAATGACTGCGCCACTCACAGGCGTGACCAACTGATAACGGAGTGCGAGCATCGTGGCTGCTTCTCTGAACGAATCGTCCTGAGCGTTCATAATGCGCGCCACTTCATCGTTGGCCCAGAGCCGCGCGAGTTGATCTGAGGTTTCAATACCTGCGGGAGCCAAATGCTTATCGACGTGTTTTACAGACCTGACGAACTCATAAGTCGGAGCAAGTCCGGACAACTGTCGAAACAGACGCTCGAGGTCGGGTTGTAGTGAAAACCCCAGCCGCACTACGGATTTCACCTGATTGATCCCGTCAAGCTTCTTTTCTATCTCGTCTGACCCGATACTCGTCTGCACAGAATAAAGTGCTGGTCCATCGAAGCGTTCTTTCCAGCGGTTTATGAGTGGATCCACAGACTGAAGAATGATGCGTTGCGGGCTATGGATCCAGACTATCGCGTTGTTTCCGGGAGTTGCCGTGGCGAGATCCCAGGCTGTACTGAGGGCCGGAACATTGTCTGCGCCGCCAGCGAATTCAGTCCGGGCTAAAAGCATGCTTGCGCCAACAATGCTGCCCGCAACAACGTGCTCGCCATCAATTTGGTGATGCCACTCTGAGTCGGCCAAAACGAGTTGCACGTCCATGTCATAGGGGAGCGCGTTGAGCGCCGCCATGATCTGAGGTTGCCACTGCGCCATGGAGGCGGAGGTATCCACGACGAGCACGATGCGGCGTAGATGAGCAGGCGCCTGTGCCTGCACGGATTGCTTAACGATATTTCCATCCATTTCAAAGGGGTTTCTACTCCAGATGGCATCGTCGCTGTCGGTCCGAGACAAACGCAGCGCGGTATCCGGACGCATCAGTTCTGAATCGCTGAACGAACCCAGAAGTTGAAACCCATTATTGTGAGGGCCGGCTCTGTAGTTCACCGATAAACTGTAATCGGAGTTCAGCGGATGCGGAGAGTCAATCATAATCCAGTGCTTCGCATTCCGCGGCACGTGGAAATTTCGAGCGGTAAAGTGAGGAAGAATAAGCCGCGCCTGATCTTTGGACTCCAGCACCAGCGGTATCGTCATGCCGATACTGATTTTGATCCCGGCGTGAAAGCCGGTCACGGGCTTCGATCGGACCGCAACCCGATCACGCCCCGCTGTTGAAACCAGGACAAGTGGGCGGCGTTCTCCATAGGTCTTCGGCAGCGGGGTGGCGACACGGCCGGTAAACTCCGTCTTCCGCTCCACACCGGCGTACCAATGAGTTACGCTCGAGACAACGGCTCCGGGCGGCAACTGTATCTCTGCGCGAATCTCTTTCTCTGAGTAAGAAGAGTTTTCGACGGCGAAGGTCCAATCCAGGTGGCCCACACCGCCATCGGCATCCACAGTTCCGGTAATATTGGAACTCGTAAGTGAGAGGCCGTTTAAGATGCCGCTCGTTCTGGTTCCGTCGGCGTGGTCTTCAAACTCGATATCATTTCCTCGTAACACACGACCGTTGACACTTCGAGGAGCAGGCACCGAGTCAAACGTTTCTCCAGTGACGCGGTAGTAAGTGTCGCGCGCATCTTCTGCCTGGTTCGTTGTAGAAGTCCGTGCCGAAAAGAGATCGCTCATGATAAAAATGGAGTGGGCACGCAGGTCGTAGCACCGCTGCAGCATGTAATCCTTGCTGCCATACTTGCGTAGAAAACGAATTCCTTCGGCGCGTTCTTCAGGTGAAGCTGAAGCGGCCATCTTCAGTCCGTGACGCGTGATGGCCGGCGGCAGTTCTAGAGCAGCAATAACCGCGGCGACGACGGCCAATCCCGCGAAAAGACTCCTGGTTGTGAGCAGAAAACTTTTCTTTGATCGTGTCGCAGCGAGTTGTCTCAGTTGTCTGCGCATGATCAGCGCGGAGACGAGTGCAAAAAAAGGAGCGAGTGGCAACAAGCCGACGACGATGAGCAGCGTCAAGGCCGCGAATGGTATGAGCGGCAGATAGATGAACGAATAGAACAGCGAGACGCCGATAGCGACGGCATTACACACACCGGCGAGACCGAGCTGGTCTGGATCGTTTCTACGAATCGCGAACCAAACCTGAAGCTGCGTGAGCGGCACCAGGATCACAAGCAATAAGTGCCAACCCGTCGCGATTGGGTCGAAGAACATATGCGCGCAGAGGTTCGTAGTAGCTTCAACAGTTACTGCAATCGCCGGCAGGATCACTCCGGCGACGAGATTGAACTTCTGCGTGGAGGTGAGTCCGAGTTGCTGCCCGTGTTGGTACATCATGGCCGAAAACCCTTGAAGTGTGGCGCTGACTCTACATTACAAAGTAATTTGCTGCAAGCTAATTTCCATGGCCGATAGTTTAACGCGGGGTTCTGGACTTGGCTGCAAATTTTAGACAAACTACAGCACACAAAGTTCCAGTTACAGAGCAAACACGTAATTACAAGCACAAAGTTTTGAGGTTATGTCAACGATTCCACAGCGTGAGCTCTATCGCCTGATTAATGAAGCGGGTGTGCGTGGTGAACGAATTGTCGTCGCCACCGTCGCTCACACGCGCGGCTCGACTCCGCAAGAGCGCGGCGCGAAGATGCTGTTCTTCGAAAATGGAGAGGTCGCCGGCACGGTCGGTGGAGGTTGTATCGAAGCGGAAGTCTGGGCCGAAGCGAAGTCAGCCATGCGTTCCGGCCAGTCGCAGTTGCACCACTTCTCACTTACTGCTGATGAAGCGAGTGAGGAAGGAATGGTTTGCGGCGGCACGATGGATATCTTTGTTGAAGTGATGAATCCTTGAGATGTCGCAGGATCTACTCGCTAACTACCGCGCCAAGCATCAGCATCCGCTGAATCGTCTCTGCCACAGCATCGGCATTCCAATGATCACTGTCTCTTGGCCGCTCTTCCTTTTTTACTGGCGATGGGCGTTGCTGTTGTTTGTGGTGGGCTGGACGCTTCAGTTTGTTGGACACGCGATCGAAGGGAATCAACCCGCGTTCTTCAAAAATCCCGTCTACTTTTTCATCGGGCCGCTCTGGCTACTCCGGCGCGCCGCTTCTCTATTCGGCTTTCCCAAAGCTTCGAAGTGACTCAAACATCTTCAACATCGATCATGAGAATGATTGAGCAGGTACTCGAGCGCGGCGAGATCGCTGTGCTGGTTACCAGAGTCACTGGTCCACAAAACGTCGGCGCGAAGTTGTTGGTCAAGCAAAATGGAGTAACCACCGGCAGTCTCGGGGACGCGGAACTCGACTCGTCCGCCGTCGCCCAGGCTACAAGTTTCCTTAGCTCGCGTGAAGAAACCCGGCTCTTCGATTTCAGTTCTTTTGAAACGTCGTTGTTGTTTGAACGCTTGCAGCCGGCGCCGCGACTCGTTGTGTGTGGCGCGGGACATGTCGGTGCTTCGCTTGCAAAACTCGCCGCCTTTGCGGGTTATCAGACGACGTTACTGGACGATCGGTCTGAGTTTCTAAAGCGCGAACGCTTTCCTGAAAAAGAGATTGAATTGGTGGTGGCTGATGATTGGAGTACGGCTGTCCGAGACGCGATCGGCAACGGTCGTGGCGTTTCCGTCGCGGTCGTCACGCGCGGACACAATGAAGACGAGCAATGCATGCACGCGGTTATGCGCGCCGACCCGGACTACGCGGGTTTGATCGGCAGCAAGCGGCGCACTTCGATCGTCATCGATCGACTGCGCGCCGCCGGTGTTCCCGAGGAGCAACTCGAGAAAATCCATGCCCCGATCGGCCTCGACATCGGCGCCGTCACTCCCGAAGAAGTTGCCCTCGCCATCCTCGCCGAAATCGTCGCCGCGCGTCGCGGCGCGAGGGGTGGATCACTTTCATCGTGGCGACGGCGGCAACGAGAGTAAACTCACTCCATGCCCAGCGAAGTTGCTTCTGTAGTCGAGTCTGAACGTCCCACCGCACGCCGCAGCGGGATGTTCCGTGCGCTTTCGAATCGGAATTACCGGATCTTCTGGATCGGTGCGTTTCTTTCGAATGTCGGCACGTGGATGCAGGCAGTCGCGCAGGGCTGGCTGGTTTTGAAGTTGACCAACTCGCCTTTGTGGCTCGGGCTTGACGCGTTTATGGCTACGGCCCCCGGTTTTATTTTCACACTCGCGGGCGGCGTCTTTGCCGATCTGATCGATCGACGCCGCTTGTTGATTTACACACAGGTGACCGCCGGACTCGCCGCGTTGGGTCTTGCCACGCTCGTCTTAACGGACGTCGTGAATCGTTGGATGGTGCTGGGATTCTCGTTTGTCACCGGCTGCTGTATGGCGTTGGCAAGCCCCTCGTATCTCGCCATGACGTACGACCTCGTCGGTCGGGAAGATCTCTCCAACGCAATCGCGATGAATTCGACCCAGTTTCAACTCTCGCGCGTTGTTGGACCAACGCTCGCCGGCGCTGCTTTACGCGTGTTTGGTCTGCCGGGATGCTTTTACGCCAACGGCCTTTCGTTCATCGCTGTCGTCGTTTCGCTCGTGAAAGTACGACCGCAGTATCGTGCGAACATTCCCGCGCACTCAGTGAAAGATCGACGTGCGTTGTGGGCCGACCTGGTTGAGGGCTTTCGCTACGTGCGCAATCGTCCGCGCGTGTCGTCCTTGTTGTTGCTCTCGGCGGTCAACAGTCTCTTCGGTGCGCCTTACTTCAGCATGGTGCCGATCTATGCGCGCGACATCTTCAAGCTCGGGGAAACAGGTTTAGCGTTGATGATGGGCGTCTCGGGTTGCGGCGCACTAACCGGCGCCTTGTTGATCGCCTATCTCGGAGACTTCAGAAGAAAAGGCTGGTTTGTCCTTGGTGGCGCGATCCTGTTCGGTCTGTGCATCACGGGTTTTGCACTTGCTTCACGATTAACGCTGTCGTTGACGTTCCTTTTTGGAGTCGGATTCGCGCTGGTGGTTTCAGTGGCGCTTATCAACACCTTGCTGCAAAAACTTGTGACCGATCAGATGCGCGGACGCGTGATGAGCATGTTCATTCTTTCCTTCATCGGCACGCTGCCGATCGGAAATATTCTGGCCGGCACCCTATCCAACCACTTTGGCCCGCCGCGCACCCTAGCTGCCGGCGGCTTAATCGTCACAACCGTCGCCACCATCGTCTCGATCGTGAATAAACGTCTGCGCGAGCTGTATTAACATTCGGCGCAAGAGTTTTTCGGCTCGTCCGTTCTATCTTCCAGCAAGCGGTTTTAACGTCCGGATTGGGAGACTCTTATGGAACTACGAATCAGAATAAAGCGGCTTTTACTCGTGTTTTCGATACTTTCGGGAGTGGCGGCGGTCGCCAGCGGCCAGGGAATCATCGTCCCCGGACCGTGCGGGCGGTGTCCCGAGCGGCCACTACCGCAGGTTACACTGCCGCGGGCCCTTCCCATCAAGTCGATTAAGATCGACACGAAGATCAGTTCACAGGTCGCTACGACCCACGTCGAACAGGTATTTCGCAACGATACCAACTTCACACTCGAGGGAACGTACCTGTTTCCGATTCCGGAGTCGGCTTCAGTGGCTGAGTTTGCAATTTGGGACGGCGACCGGCGACTCGTCGGTGAAGTGAGAACGCGCGAGGAAGCGCGTCGCATTTACGACGAGATCGTGCGACGGCAACGCGATCCAGGATTGCTCGAATACGCCGGCAAAGACTTGTTCCAGGCGAGCATCTTTCCCATCCCGCCGCATTCGGATAAAAAACTCGAGATCACTTACACACAGGTCGTGCGCGCCGAAGGCGGCACGGTTTCTTATCGCTATCCGTTAGGCACTGGACGGCAGTTAACGCAAATCGGTTCGGTTGCCGGACGGGTTGAGGTCGATAGCAAGGAACCACTGCGAAACGTTTACTCACCGACGCACGTCATCGACGTCAAACGCAGCAACGACAGGCACTCAGTAGTCTCGTTTGAAACCGAGGGCGGCAAGGACCCGCAGGATTTTCAGCTGTTCTATACGATCTCGAAGGAAGACTTCGGTCTCACACTTCTGACGCATCGTGAAGCCGGAAAACAGGGGTACTTCCTTCTGATGATCTCACCAAAAGATGATTGGTCCGATCAGGAATACACAGCAAAGGACGTGGTCTTCGTGGTCGATACTTCCGGCTCGATGGCGGAAGAAGGAAAGATGGAGAAGGCGCGCGCCGCACTGCTTTACGGCGTGAGAATTCTGCGGCCCCAGGATCGTTTCAACATCGTGTCATTCGCTGGTGAAGAACATCTGATGGAAGCGGGCATGATCGCCGCCGATGATAACGGACGCGCACGCGGGGAGGCGTTCGTGAAATCCTTGAAACCGGTCGGTGGAACCAACATCAACCAGTCGCTCCTGGCAGCCCTGCGTCAGTTCATCGACTCGGATCGTGAGCGGCCGAAGATGCTGGTGTTTATGACGGACGGCTTGCCTACAGTCGACGAAACGAATGTGAACAGGATCGTCGACAACGTACACAAGGCAATAAAACCCGGTGTGAGGTTGTTTACATTCGGTGTCGGTTACGACGTCAACACGACGTTGCTCGACAAGCTGGCCGCAGACAATGGCGGTGTTGCGGATTACGTCGAACCGAAAGAGGATCTCGAAGTCAAAGTATCGAACTTCTTTTCGAAAGTGAACTATCCGGTGCTCACGGATCTGCAACTCGATATGGGCGGCGCGCAAACAGATCTTGTCTATCCGCGCGGCCTACCGGACGTCTTTCGCGGTTCGCAGGTGATGATGATCGGCCGTTACAGCAATGCGAACGATCTCAGTTCAGTGCAACTGAAACTCACCGGCAAATCCGGTGGCACAACGCGCACTTACACGTACACGAATCTGAGTTTTCCGTTGCGCAGCGATGCAAACGAGTATCTGCCGCGGCTGTGGGCCACGCGTCGCGTGGGTTGGTTGATGGAGCAGGTGCGCACAAACGGTGAGCAGAAGGAGTTGCGCGATGAGATCGTCGATTTGGGAACTCGCTACGGCATCGTCACTCCGTACACGTCGTACCTGGCTCTCGAACCGAACGTCGTGAGCATGCTGACTACGCAGAACGCAACTGTCACTGGAGGTTTCGCTGGTCTGAGCACCCTCAGCCCGAGCAGCGCCCCGAGCGCGACGCCTGCGCCAAAGGTGCGAATGGCAACCGGAGCGGACGCCGTCAAGCAGAGCAAGGCTGCACGCGCGCAACAGGAAGTGGTCAGTGTAAAAGATGACGACACGAGAACGGACGCCGTCCGGCGTATTGAAGGTAAGACGTTCTACCTGATCAACGGCGTGTGGACTGATTCGGAGTTCAAAGCTGATTCACGTCTGCCGGAGACGACGCTTACATTTGGCAGCGATCAATACTTCGACCTGTTGAAGCAGACTCCGAAGCTGGGAAGTTTCTTCTCGTTAGGGGAACGCGTCGTCGCGGTATTTGAAGGGCGTGTTTATCGCGTGAACGCCGCTCCGTAAGAATATTTCAGGCAGAGGGGCAAAGACGCAAAGAGGCTCATTTACCTCTTCGCGTCTTTGCCCCTTTGCGTGAAACCCCACCTTTAAGGTAAAAAACTGAAAACAAAACCAGTCATGCGTACCAGAACCTTAAAGCTAGTGCGGTTTTCTGCGGCCATTGGTGTCTTGTTGGCACTACTGCCCGCGGCTCGAGCCCAGGGAAGTTGGGTGCCTTTCAAGATCAACACCGGCGGCAAAGATCTCAACACTGTCTACTTTCTCGACAGCAAACGCGGCTGGGTCGGCGGCGACGGCGGTTTTCTGAGTCACACGGAAGACGGCGGCAAGTCGTGGGTGCCACAGTCGGTCGGCACGAAGGCCGGCATAAACGATATCTACTTCCGTGACAAGGAAGCCGGGTTTCTACTCGCCGGCAATTCGATTTTCGTTACGCGTGACGGCGCCACTTGGACTCAGTCGAGGATCTTTGCACCCGAGGAATTCGAAGGCGCCGATGTTGAGTTGTATAGCGTGCGCTTTTCGAGCAAGAAGAAGGGCTGGGTCGTCGGATCCGTGAGTAAGCACGATCGCGTGGTCGATAGCATTCTTGTCTACACGGACGATGGTGGCGAGAGTTGGCGGCGCCAGCGTGCTCCGAGCCGGCTCGAGCTGATCCATGTCGACTTCGTCAGTGACAAACGGGGCTGGATCGTTGGCGACGGCGGCACGATTCTGTTTACGCGCGATGAAGGCGCGAGCTGGACGAAGCAAAACGTCGCCACGAACGTCACGCTTTATCACGTGGATTTTCGGAACGATAAGAACGGCTGGGCAGTGGGAGAGCGCGGTACGTTGCTGCGCACCACGAATGGCGGCGAAACCTGGACCGTGGTTCCGACAAATGTAAACGTCACTTTGTTGAGCATTCAGTTCTTGAACGACGATGAAGGGTGGGCGATCGGACGTGGTGGCGTGATTCTCAGGAGTAACGACGAAGGCAAGACATGGTCGCGCGACGAGTCAACAACGAAGCAAAACCTTTACTCGCTCAATTTCAACAAGAAGGTCGGGTGGGTGGTTGGCGGTGCGGGGGTAGGCTTGCGCTACGAGCGCCCATGAGCAACCTATCGGGCCGAGTCGGACATCTCAATCGACGAGGTTAGACGGATCGTCGCAAGTAATAGCGATGACCATAACACTCGGTTCCTCCTGTGATTCGCCCGGCATGTCGGCCATGCCGGGCGCTTTTATTTCCGCACGAGAATATTTCAGGCAAGAAGCGCTAACCCGCAAAGAAAGCGCTTGTTTTGCGCCTTTGCGTGAAACTGCTTTTAGTCCTTGTGTCCCGTGAACGGCAGTTCCGGCGAGTTTTCCATCTTCACAAAGCCTTCGGCGTGATCGCCTTCGAACCTGCCCGTGACCTCGGCTTTAACGCCGTGGCCGTCTATTTCGAGTGAGGTAGTGGCGTGGAACGAGTTGTCGCTGATGTCAATCGCGCCCAGATCAGCGTCTCCCATTTCGGAATGAATCACACCCGTGTACCCGGCTTCAGTACGAGAGATGGTCAACGTCGCCGGGATTGATTGGCCGAGCGGCGTTTCGATCTCGATTGACCATGAACCTGCGGGATCGGTGCCTTCCGCCGGTGCGCCCGGCGTCTTTCGTTTGCCTGCCGTGTTGTAGACCTCGATATCTTCCGAATACGGTTTGATTTGTTCCAGCACAGACGCGCCATCACCAACGACGATCAACGCAGCCTCATCCGGTCGCACGTACTTTTGCGCGATTCGCTGAATGTCCTCCACGGTTACGGCCTGCACGCGATCGCGGTAGCGCTGGAGATAGTCGTCCGGCAAATTCAACATCTTGATTTGCACTAACTGATCCGTCAGACCTTCCTGAGTCTCGAGCCGGATGGGAAAGACGCCGGTCAGGTACGACTTCGCGTCCGCAATCTCTTTCGCAGACACGGGCTCGTTCCGGATTCGATTCAATTCGTAGAAGAACTCCTTCAGCGAGTCGCCAGTCACGGGCGTCCGCACTTCGGCGGTGCTGCGAAAGGTGCCCGCACTGCGACGCGCGTCAAGATTCGAATACGCGCCGTACGTGTAACCCTTGTCCTCGCGCAGGTTCATGAACAAACGCGACGAAGCATTCGCGCCGAGCACGGTGTGCATCAGCAGCATCGGAAAATAATCCGGACTGGTCCTGATGATGCCGCTGTTGGCGATGACGATATTTGACTGCGCTGAACCCGGTCGATCAACAAGATAAGCGGTTCGCTTTGTCCGCACCGGCGGCGCCGGAAAATTCGCGACCAGCTCTTCGCCTTTTTGCCAGGTCGAAAACAGCGCCTCAGTACGCTTCAGTATGTCGTCATACTGCACGTTGCCAACAACGATGAAGACTGCATTATTGGGCACGAGTTTGCTGCGATGAAAACTGACAAACTCTGCGCGCGTTGCACGATCGATCGACTCCGGAGTCGGCGCCACCACTGAATACGGGTGCTCGCCAAACATGACTCGCGAAACCATTTCGCTCGCGAGAAACGACGGCTGCGCTCGTTGCTGTCGCAAACTCTCTTTCGTGTTCTGCTTCGCAAGCGCCACTTCGTTTTCCGGAAACGACGGCTCGAGCGCAACTTCCGCGAGCAAGTCCATGATCGGATCGTTGAACTGCGACAAGGCTGAGGCAGCAACGATCGTGTAGTCGGAGTTGGCGCCGGCCGAAAGGCTTGCGCCCATGCGCGCAACTGCGTCAGCGATCTCTTTGCTCGTCTTCGACTCTGTGCCTTCAGGCATGAGACCGGCCAGGAGATCCGTGAGCCCGGGAAGAGGGGGCGGATCGAAGGCGCCGCCGACACGAAAGGCGAGACGATAGCTGACCAGCGGCAGTCGTGAATCTTCTACTACGACGAGAGTGAGTCCGTTCGCCAGCGTGGTCTCACGCGGCGTCGGAATCGAGATCGGTCGAGGTGGTAGCGGCGCGGGCACCTGGCTAGGAAAGTTTTGCTGTTGCTGTTGACTCATGTTCTACGGATGCAGCGGACCAGAACCTGATTTAGTTTGCGGCGAAACATCCGCCGGATCAGTTGATTGTTCCGAGGACGACGGCTTTATTTCCGGAACGACGGCGTGAACCGGCGACTCAGGTTCAGCCGGAGGCCGGTCCGGAACCAGTGGCGGAGGTGCGGCCGGTTGATGTTGATCGCCGGGTGGCTGTGGCGCAGCAGCGGCCACTGGTTCGGCAGCGTGTCCTGCGGCGGCCGCCGGAATGATATCGAGCACAACACGATTATCGACGTTTATATAACGAGCAACAGCGTTCTTGATATCGGCGGCAGTCAGGTTGAGATAGTGGTCCAACTCGGAATCAACGAGCCGCGGATCGGAGTCGTACAAGGCGAACTCCGCGAGGCGTTGCGCGCGATACATCGTTGACTGTCGACCACGCACGGCATCATTGCATAGCGAATTGCGGAGTTTTTCCATCTCCGCATCGGTTGGCCCATCAGCGGCAATGCGCTCGATCTCGTCAAAGATCTGCGCCCGAATCTTTGCTACCTCTTCACCTGGTTTCGGCAGTGCGAAGATGTACAGCGCCGACGGCCCGCGTCGCTCATCGACACCACCTTCAATCGAGACGACCAACTCGTCGCCTTTCACCAGTTTCTGATACAAACGCGAGCTGTCGCCTTCGAAAAGCAAAGTGCCTGCCAGCGATATCGCATAGAAATCCGGGGTGCGGCGCGGCGGGATTTTCCAACCGAGCACGAATGCAGGCGCCGGCGCCAATTGATCGTGAAACGTCTCTTCGCGAATCGAGACTTCCTCAGGCTCCGACACATCGACTAGCGGCGGATTGGACTGCGCGGGAATGTTGCTGAAATATTTGTCCACGAGAGCGCGTGCTTGGTCATTATCAAAATCACCGACTACGCTCAACACAGCGTTGTTCGGGGCATAGTAGATCCGGAAAAACTCCTTCACGTCGTCGATCGTTGCAGCATCGAGATCTTCCATCGACCCGATGGTCGAGTGTGCGTTTGCGGGGTTCTTGAAGATCAGTTCATTCATGCGCAGGAACGCGCCGACGTACGGTTGATTGTCGTAACGCAGCCGCTTTTCCTCCTGGACCGCGTTGCGCTGATTGTCGAGGTTCTCCTGCGTTACTTTCAGCGAGCGCATGCGATCGCTCTCGAGCCAGAACGCGAGTGGAAGATAATTTGACGGCAGAGTCTGGAAATAGTTGGTGCGCTCGGTCGAGGTGGTGCCGTTCATGGTGCCGCCGGCGTTGAAGATGTACTGGAAGTGCGCGGCCTTGGGAACGTTTTCCGACCCCTGAAACATCATGTGCTCAAACAGGTGAGCAAAGCCGGTGCGGCCTTCTTTTTCATTACGTGAACCGACGTCGTAGTAAACGGCAACTGACACTACCGGAATGGCGCGGTCCTGGCTCAATACCACGCGCAGGCCGTTAGCAAGCCTGAATTCGTCGATTGGAGTTGGCGGTAAATGAAAATTCTCTGTCACTAGATTTCTCTGCCGGAAATATGGGCGTGCTTTACCATTCGCGAGGAAAGGTAAAGCACTGCTTTTGGGGGAAGATTGTTACTCGGCGCGAAAGATCATGGCGCCGCGGTTGAGCTTCAGACTGTCTTATCAGCGATCAAGCCGCGCAATTCCGCTCGCAGCCGTTCGATTTCGGCGAGCTTTTGTCTGACGCGCTCAAACAATGCTGACTGAGTCTTGATGCCCTCATCGATCAGGAAGCCGGCCGCTTCTGCGCGACTACGAAAAACACCGGCTTGGACCAGAGCTTCGAGTTTCTCCTGCGCCTCGGGCGAAATCTTTACCGCAACTACGTAATCGTCCTTTGCCGATATGGCTTTTTCAATAGTTCTGCTGATATCGCGACCAATTGCGCTCAACGATTCGGGAATGCGCGAAGCGATGTCACGCACTGACGACGCGGTTCGATTATGTTCTTCCGAGCCGGGCTCATCGTCGCGCAGCATCAAGTCGTCAACTCTCTCCGGCGCCGGCTGTTCTTCCTTGTGATACGGACTGCTCATTGGTACAGACTCCTTTACAAATACCGAGTTTCACTTGTCCGTTCTTACGATTATTTGCATTTGTAAGTTCATTCTACGGAGCGCGTACAACAGGGTCAAGCAAAGGCATCCGCGATCTCTGCGG
>OELI01000050.1_pt1 | contig 14193 bp, 7 predicted proteins | sample 1503511 | NCBI WGS metagenome assembly OELI01 (sample SAMEA104379616, study PRJEB20068) | metagenome | biome: 1000743; feature: 77; material: 1998 | place: USA | collected 2012 | depth 25 m | reverse complement strand
GGACGTGGCATGTCGGGAAGTCGTCGTCAGAACCGTTTTCGCCAGGCGCTGATCGCAGGCGAGGTAGCGCTATGCGTTGTGTTGCTGGCCGGCGCGGGATTGCTCTTCAGGAGCTTCCTGCGCCTCCAGTCAGTTAACACCGGGTTCGTTGCGCAACAGGTTTTGACCGCTCGGCTGACGCCTTCGGGAACGAACTACACGCAACAAGCTGACTTCGACAAGTTTTATACGCAGGTAATCGAGAAGATCAGCGCGCTTCCCGGCGTCAAAGATGCCGGTCTCATCAACACGCTCCCCCTGGACAAAGGACCAACGACGGGATTCCGTGTCGAGGGTCGTCCGATCACCACCCCCGACAAGTGGCCTTCGGTGAACTACCGGGGTGTCACGCCGAATTATTTTCGCGCGATGGGCATTCCCGTGGTCCAGGGTCGCGCTTACACGGATCGCGACAACTCGAGCGCCCCGCTCGTGATGATCATCAACCAGCAAACCGCGCGCGAGATATTTCCCGACGAAAACCCGATCGGAAAGCGAATCACCTTCGGAAACACTGACCAAAACCAGCAGCCCGTTTGGTTTGAGATCGTGGGCGTCGTCGCGGACGTTCGCAGCCTCGAGTTGCGTGAAGAGTCGCAGGCGGAAATTTATTTTTCATCACTGCAGGATTACTGGCCGGCAATGTCGCTCGTCGTGCGCTCCACTGTCGAGCCGTCGAGCTTAGCTGGTTCTGTGCGGCAGGTCGTTAATGAAGTCGACAAGTCTGTTCCAGTATCCGAGGTAAAGACGATGGAACACGTCGTCAGCGAGTCGATCACGCAGCCACGTTTCAATCTTTTCCTGCTCGGACTGTTCGGCACGGTCGCGATGTTGTTGTCCGCGGCGGGCATCTACGGGGTCACTGCATACACAGTTACCCAGCGCACGCACGAGCTCGGCATTCGTCTCGCGCTCGGCGCGCAGGTCAGCGATGTGTTGAAGATGATCCTGGGCCAGGGAATGGCTGTGATTGGTGTGGGCCTCGTGCTCGGCCTCGTGGCGGCGTTTTGGTTGATGCGACTGCTGCGCAGTTTGCTGTTTGGTGTTGGTGAGAATGATCTAGCAACGTTTGCGGCAATCACGCTCGTGCTGCTGATCGTGGCGCTGGTTGCCTGCTACATCCCTGCGCGCCGCGCGACGAAGGTCGATCCGCTCGAAGCGCTGCGAGCTGAATAGGTCACAAAGAGGCACGTAAGACGCAAAATGGATTCGATCATTAAAGACATTCGCTACGGTCTCCGCAGTCTCGCGAAGCGTCCGGCTTTCACGGCTGTGGCTGTGATCACGATCGCTCTCGGCATCGGGGTGAACACCGCGATCTTCAGTGTCATCAACTCGGTGTTGCTGCGACCGTTGCCTTACGACGATCCGTCGCGATTGATCAGTTTCAGATCGAATCAGTCGGCGCCCGATCTCGCTGATGTCGAATCGCAGACCAGGACGTTCAGCAGGCTCGGCGGCATGGTTGTGCAGCCTCTGGCCTACACGGCCGGCGCTGAGCCGGTTGAGTTTCAGATCGGGCAAGTGACTGGCGGCTTCTTTGAAACACTCGGAGTCAAACCCGAGCGCGGACGGTTCATCACCAGCGAGGACGATAAGAATGGTGGTCCGTATGTGGTCGTACTCAGTCACGAGCTGTGGGTGAAACAGTTCAGCCGCGACGAGCAGATTCTCGGCAAAGCCATTCCACTCAGCGGCAACATGTACACGATCGTCGGTGTGATGCCCGCGTCGTTTGTCACGCCGCGAATCGAGACCGAAGCGTGGACGCCGGTACACGTCTCGAATCCTCTGGCAGCGAATTTTCGCGGCGTTCATTTTCTCCGCACGTACGGACGGCTGGCGCCAGGCGTCACTTTCGAGCAGGCGCGCGCGGAGATGCAGGTCATCGATCAAAACCTCGCCGCGCAGTACCCCGCGGATAACAAGAATCGCGCCACCGTGCTCTTTCCGTTGCACGAGCGCATCGTCGGTGAAACGCGACGCTCGTTGTACATCCTCTTTGCTGCCGTCAGTTTTGTATTGCTCATCGCGTGCGCGAACTTCGCGAACCTGCTGCTCGCTCGCGCTGCCGAACGTCATCGCGAATTCGTGATTCGTGGTGCGCTGGGCGCGGGTCGCTGGCGCTTGATGCGGCAGTTGTTGACCGAGAGTCTTTTGTTGTCGCTTGCGGGAGGCGCCGCCGCTGTCGTGCTCGCGTTTTGGGGTACCAATCTTCTGGTGTCGTTCAAGCCGGAGAACCTGCCGCGACTATCAGAGATCAGCGTCGATGCGCGAGTGCTTGGTTTCACCCTCGCGATTTCGGTGTTGACGGGGTTGATCTTTGGACTCGTTCCCGCGTGGGCGGCGTCGCGTGGTCGAGCAGGCGACGCACTCAAGGAAGGAGGCCGCAGCGCTACGGCAGGCGGTGCGCGCCAACGACTGCGCAGCACGTTTGTAGTGGTCGAGCTCGCAGTAGCGCTGATTCTTCTCATCGGCGCCGGCTTACTTGTCAAAACCTTTTGGAAGCTGCGTTCAGTCGAACCGGGTTTCAATCCCGATCACATGATCACGATGCGGGTCGAACTGCCTGAAACTCGCTACAAAGACGTTGCCCCGCAAACGCGCTTTCGCAAGCAAGTGCTCGACGGCATGAATTCACTGCCGGGCGTGCAGGCCGCGATGGTCAGTGAACTGCCACTGAGCGGCGATTCGCTCAATCACGACTTTCTGATCGATGGCCGCCCCCCAATCGCGCCCGGTGACGAACCAAGTCTCGAAACTCGCAGCGTGCTCGGCGACTACTTCAAAGTCATGCAGATTCCGTTGCGGCGCGGACGGGATTTTGGTGCCCAGGACTTTGATGATCACGCGCCACTCGTCGGCATCGCGAACGATGCTCTGGTGCGCGAGTATTTTCAAAATGAGGAACCCCTGGGCAAACGAATCCGGTGGGCGCGCGATTCCCAGATCCAGTGGATAACGATTGTAGGCGTCGTGGGTGACGTGAAGCACTTCGGTCTCGACTTACCGGAAGAACCGGCTCTCTACACGCCGTATACGCAAATCAATCCGTGGAAGAGATGGATGTCGATCGCCGCGCGAACGCAAGGTGACGCATCCGGCACTGCGCAGGCGTTGAAGAACGAGATCTGGAAAGTCGATTCACAACTGCCCGTAACCAGGGTCGAAACGATGAGCGAGGTTGCGGCGATGTCGTTTGCTGCAAGGCGATTCAACATGTCGCTGTTGTCATTGTTTGCCGGTCTCGCGCTGGTGCTCGCTGCGATCGGAATTTACGGAGTGATGTCGAATGCAGTGACGCAACGAACGCAGGAGATCGGGATTCGCCTCGCGTTGGGTGCGCGGTCAATCGATGTGCTGAAACTCGTCATTCGCAACGGGCTCAGGTTGGTCATCGCCGGAGTGGCGATCGGGCTGGCTGGCGCTTTTGCGTTAACGCGTTTGATGACGACGTTGTTGTTCGGCGTGACGCCGACGGATGGCTTGACGATCGGAGTTGTATCGGCGGTTTTGATTGGGGTCGCGTTGCTGGCGTGCTTCATTCCTGCGCACAGGGCGACGAAGGTCGATCCCCTCGTTGCGCTCAGGTACGAATAGGTCCTACAGGACCAACAGGACCTATATCGGAGGAATCATGACTAAAGATCTGTTGCACAGCATTCGCAGCCTGTTGCGAAACCCCGGCTTCACGGGCGTCGCAGTCATCACACTGATGCTGGCAATCGGTGTGAACACCACCATCTTCAGCGTGGTCAATGCGGTGCTTTTGAAAGCGTTGCCTTTTCGCGATCCGCAGCAACTCGTGTCGGTCCACAAAACTTCGTCACCCACAGATTTGCCGGGCATTGCTGCCTACCAGTATCTCGCCTGGAAAGATCAGAGCACGAGCTTTGAAGACGTCGCCGCCTTCAGCGACGATAACATCAATCTCACTGGCATCGGCGAACCGGAGCGCATTCCATGCGCGCAAGTGACGGCGAGTCTCTTCAGCACGCTCGGCGTTCAACCTGTGCGCGGGCGCTTCTTTCTTCCTGAAGAAGATAGGCCTGGAGCGAACAACGTCGTCATTGTCAGCGAACGGTTCTGGCAGACTCGCTTCGGCCGCGATGAAAAGGTTCTCCAGCACACGCTGACACTCGACAACAAGCCGTACTCAATCGTCGGAGTGATGCCAAACAGCTTTCGCTTTCCGGGTGAGTTTGATATCTGGCTGCCGCTCGCGCTCGACCCGTACAAGGAAACGCACGGCGAGTATTTCGCACTCGTTGAAGTTGTGGGCCGCCTGAAATCGAATGCAACTCTTGCCAACGCACAAACTGAATTAACTCTAATCGCACAAAGAGCATCGCAACCCGCCAAAGAACACTTGCCTCTGGCGGGGGTTGAGGTGACACCGCTTCATAAACAACTCACCGCCGGTGTTCGTTCGACAGTTTTCATATTGTGGGGTGCAGTTGCCCTGGTGATGTTGCTCGCTTGTGTGAACGTCGCGAGCCTGATGGTCTCGCGCACTTTCGCACGCCAACGTGAGATTGCCGTGCGCGCGGCTGTCGGTGCGCGTCGTTGGCAACTGATCCGGCAACTACTTACCGAGAGTGTCCTCATCGGCGTTGCCGGTGGTGTTATGGGGTTATTGATCGCCGTATGGGGTACGCGAGCGATCGCGGGTCTCGTGCCCAAAGGATTCGCAGCCTCCGTTTACGATCTGAATAGCATTCGTCTTGACTGGCGTGTGTTTGCGTTCACGTTTGGTCTCTCAGTTCTCACTGGAATCGTGTTTGGCTTAGCCCCGGCGCTGACCGCTTCAAAGCCTGATCTGATCCACGCCTTGCGCAACAGCCGCTCTCAAGGACTGATGAGTTTTGGATTGCGCAGCTTTCGTGGCTGGCTTGTGGTTACAGAGCTCGCACTGGCAGTTGTGTTACTGCTCGCCGCTGGTTTGCTCGTTCGAAGCTTCAACAAACTTCTCGCTATCGATCTCGGCTTCAATCGTGAAAACGTACTCACCGCGCGCATCAGTTTGCCACGCTCGACATACAAGGAGCCCACGCAAACACAAGCGTTCTACGACGACTTGTTGCAGCGTTTGAAATCGTTGCCGGGGGTTGAATCGGCGGGAATGATTAACCACACGCCGCTCTCCGGCTTCGGGATCATTGCTTTCACCCAAATCGAAGACAATCCGCATTTGGACCGCGACAAAGATTCACCAATCGGTATCGGCAGTGTTTCGTCCGACTATTTTCAAACGATGAAGATACCGCTGTTGAGCGGTCGCACTTATGACTCGCGTGACGGCGCGGACGGACAGAAAGTCGCAATCGTCAACCAGGCGTTTGTGAATCGTTTCTTCGCGAACCGTGATCCGCTTGGAAAACGCGTCGGGTTCGGCTGTAAAGAAACCGAAGGACTCTGCCGCACGATTGTGGGAGTTGTGGGAAACATTCGTCAGGAAAGTATTACCGACAAGGTGGTGCCGGAGATGTACCTGCCCTTCGCGCAAATGCGCATGAACGGGATGACGGTTTTGGTTAGGACCACTTCGGATCCGCACACTTTTGCGCGATCGCTGCGCAGCGCAGTGCTGGCGATCGACAGGAATCAGCCCGTCTACGAAATGAAAACGCTGGCTGAATGTGTTGACGAGACTGTGGCTGTTTCGCGCTCACTCACACTGCTGTTTACCGCCTTCGCGTTGCTGGGCTTGATCCTTGGCTCGGTGGGTATCTACGGCATCGTCGCTTACTCCGTCACCCAACGAACTCACGAGATCGGCATTCGCATGGCGCTCGGCGCGCGAACTGCAAACGTGCTGAGTTTGATCATGAAGAATGGCCTGACACTCGTGCTGACCGGCATCGTGATCGGTGTTGGCAGCGCGCTGATACTGACGCGTTTTCTCGCGACCTTGTTGTTTGGAGTTGAGCCGACCGATAGCGTGACCTTCGTCGTCGTGTCGGCTGTGTTTTTCGTGATTGCAATCGTGGCGGCGTTGATACCGGCGCTGCGGGCGACGCGCGTCGATCCACTGCTGGCACTGCGGTATGAATAGGCCACAAAAAGCACACAAGGCACAAACATGAATTCAATACTCAAAGACATTCGTTTCGCACTGCGTGGGTTGCTGAAGCATCCGGCGTTTACGGCAATTGCCATTGTGACTTTGGCGTTAGGAATTGGCGGCAGCACGTCGATCTTCACGGTTGTCGATGCCGCGCTGCTGCGAGGACTGCCGTATCGTTCGTCCGATCGTCTCTACCACCTTTGGGAGCAAACTCCCCAGCAGGCTTACCCGAAACGTGAGTTCTCCTATCCCGACTACCAGGACTACCAGCAGAACAACGTCTTCGACGGTCTCGCGGGTTATACGGGCGGCGGCATGATTCTGAGCGGCCTCGGTGATCCGGAAAATCTCAATGCGCCGCGTGTGTCTGCGAATTTCTTCAACGTGCTCGGCGTCCAACCGATTCTGGGACGAACTTTTCAAACCGGCGAAGATGCTCAGAATGGTCCAAAAGTAACGGTGCTGACTTACGGGTTGTGGCAGCGAAGATTTGGCGGTGATCCCGGAGTCATCGGCCGCGCGCTCACGCTCAACGGCGAGAGTTACACCGTCATCGGCGTCCTACCCGCGGATTTTCAGTTTGCACTCCGGCCGGCCGATCTCTGGGTCCCGTATCAACCCACACAGAACCAACTCACGCGCCGCTTCATGCACGGCACGAATGTGATTGGCCGCCTCAAGGACGGTAAGACAGCTGAAGACGCGCAATCAGAGATGAATCTCATCGCCGGCCGCATCGAGCAACAGTACAACGACTCTCACGCGGGTGTGAAAGCGCGCGTCGTGCCGTTGCAGGAAGAAGTGATCGGAAACGTCAGACCGATTCTCCTGGTGTTGCTCGGGGCTGTCGGGTTTGTGCTTCTCATTGCCTGCGCGAACGTCGCGAGTCTTTTGTTAACGCGCTCGCTATCGCGACAGAAGGAAGTCGCGATTCGCGCCGCACTCGGCGCGAGTCGCTGGCGAGTCGTGCGACAGCTTATGACTGAGTCGATGCTGCTTTCGGTGGTCGGTGGTCTCGCGGGCTTGTTGATTGCTTACTGGGGTGTGCCGGCGCTCGTGTCGGTGTTGCCGCAAAGCCAGTTGAATGCGATGCCGTTCCTCAAGTCGTTGCATTTGAACGCCGGTGTGCTGGCGTTTTCTTTTGGTCTCTCATTGTTGACCGGATTGATCTTCGGACTCGCACCGGCGCTTCAATCGTCCAAGCTGGATCTGAACGAAGCGCTTAAAGAAGGCGGCCGGCAAACGTCGATCGGCGCCGGACAACGTCTCCGCAGCGCCATGGTTGTGACTGAGATCGCGCTCGCGGTCGTGCTTCTGATCGGCGCCGGATTGATGATGAAGAGTCTGCTGCGACTGTTGCAGACGAACATCGGCTTCAAGACCGACAACGTGTTGACGATGACTGTGATTCTTCCGCCCGCGAAGTACACTGACGTCAATCAGCAGATCAACTTCAACGATCAACTGCGCGAGCGCGTGCAATCCTTGCCGGGCGTTGCGGGCGCTGGAACAGTCAACATTCTGCCCGTTAATGCCGGCAACACGACGCGGTTCTACGTCGACGGCGATCCGGTTCCGGAGCCGGGCAAAGAAGTCGAAGCAAATATTCGCTCCGTGAGCGACGATTATTTTAAGGCGCTCGGCATACCTTTGCTCGCGGGTCGCACGTTCGACAAAAGCGACACTCCGAATGGCAGAGGAGTGGTCATCATCGGTAAAACGATCGCCGACCGCATGTTTGCCGGGCGAAATCCGGTGGGCATGGGTTTGCATTACTCGTCGTACCCTGGACCGCCGGATTTGATCGTCGGCGTGGTCGGCGACGTGAAGATTACCGGCCTCGATGAAGCCGTGAAGCCGGTGCTCTACTACCCCTTCCGGCAGAGCGCATCAACTTTCGCCAACCTCGTGGTCCGGACCAGCAGTGATCCAATCGCACTCGCAGGTTCGATTCGCAACGAGGTTCAGAATCTCGAACCTGACGCGGCGATCCTCAACGTGCGCACGATGGACGACATGATCTCGCAGACGCCGGCGTCGTTTATGCGGCGCTTTCCGGCGCTGCTGATCAGCATCTTCGCAGGCATGGCCTTGTTGCTGGCTTCCATCGGAATCTACGGCGTCGTCTCTTATTCCGTCAGTCAGCAGACTCATTACATCGGCGTGCGCATGGCGCTCGGTGCGCGACCCTGGGACATTCTTCGCATGGTGTTGAAGCAGGGGTTGTTGTTGGCGTTGCTCGGGGTAGGGATTGGAGTGTTGGCGGCGCTTGGATTGATGCGTTTGTTGAGCACGCTGCTTTTTGAAGTGAGTGCAAACGACGTCAGCACGTTTGCGTTGGTAACGAGTGTGTTGTTTGCAGTGGCGCTGCTGGCTTGTTATCTGCCGGCGCGGCGCGCGACCAAAATCGATCCACTCATAGCTCTCAGGTACGAATAGAACCAGATTCAAAGCAATGATTAAAGACGTTCAGTTTGCCTTGCGGGGATTGTTTAAGCGACCGGCGTTCACAGTAATCGCCGTGCTCACCCTGGCGCTGGGGATCGGTGCGAATACCGCGATCTTCAGTGTCGTTAACGCGGTGCTGTTGCAGCCGCTGCCGCTCAAAGATCCGGATCGTCTGATGACGTTCTGGCACTCCGCGCCCGCAAAGGGTTTGCGCCACCTCGATCTCAACGACGCGTTGTTCGCTTACTACCGCGAGCGCACGCGCACGTTTGAAAGTATTGCTGCTTATGAAGGCGGTGATTTTGCGCTGACAGGCAATGGCGATCCTGAAGTGGTGCCAGGCGCCGCGATTACTTACAACTACTTCAGCGTCCTTGGTCGCGAACCGCTGTACGGCCGCGGCTTCACCGCGAAGGAAGACACTCCCGGCAACAACAACGTCGCGATTCTCAGTTACTCTTTGTGGCAACGGCGCTTCGGCGGCAATCCCAACGTCGTCGGGCAGTCGATCGATCTCGATAGCAATCCAACGACTATCGTCGGCATCATGCCGGCTGATTTTGATTTTCCCGATCCAGCCGAGCGACCAGCCAACTCAGGTCACGTCCAACTTTGGGTGCCGAAGGGTTTGAATCCGCAGGACACGAACTCGTGGAACCTTTTACCGGTCGGGCGGCTGCGATCGGGTGTCACGCCGGACGATGCGCAAAAAGAGATCACTGCTTTGTACCAGGCATTCACCGGGGAGTACGGCGTCCGCCCGGGAACCAGCGATCTTGGCTCGACTGAAACCACGATACTGTTGCCGTTGCAACGTCATATCGTCGGCGAAGTGCGCAGGCCGCTGCTCGTATTGCTTGGTGCGATCGCCCTCGTGTTGCTCATCGCTTGTGCGAATCTGACAAACCTGCTGCTTGCTCGCGCGGCGGCGCGTACCCGCGAACTCGCAGTGCGCCAGTGTCTCGGCGCCAGCGCGTTTCGGATCGCGAAACAAACTCTCACTGAAAGCCTGTTGCTCTCGTTCTTTGGCACCGCGCTCGGAATTTTGATCGCAGTGTGGATCGTTACCGCGCTCAAGCGCATGGTCGCGTCACAAATACCTCACGTCGAGCTGATTCGCGTAGACCTTTCAGTCCTGCTCTTCACCATCGCGATCATGGTCGCGACGGGTGTGTTGTGTGGTCTCGCGCCTGCACTTCGCGCGGCGCGGATCAACTTGCAGGATGCAATCAAAGAGGGCGCGCGCGGCTCTGCGTCGGGTGCAAACAAACGGCTGAACAATCTCTTCGTCGTTTCGCAACTCGCCCTGTCGCTGGTGTTGTTGATCGGCGCCGCGTTGTTTCTCCAGAGCTTTCGCAACCTGTTGTCAGTCAACCCGGGTTTTCGTGCCGAGAACGTTTTGATGGCGCGTGTAGCGTTGCCGGAACAAAAGTACAAAGGCAAAGCACAGACCGCGGCCTTTTTTGAGCAACTGCGTCAGGGTGTGAGCAGTGTTCCCGGCGTGCAGGCGGTCGAGTTATGTCAGGTTGTGCCGTTCAGTGGCGACGGCCAGGGTGGACCATTCCTGGTTGAAGGTGTCGGACAGGAACAGGAGAAGGTCGCCTGGTTGCGAAGTTCCACGCCCGGATATTTCGGCGCGATGGGAATGCCGATCCTCAAGGGCCGCGCGTTTACATCTTCCGACACGGAGTCGTCCGTGCCCGTTGCCATCGTGGATGACCGGTTGGCGCGGATGTATTCGGCAGACGGAGATCTCGTCGGTAAACGGCTGCGCATCGGTGATGGTCCATGGTTGACCATCGTGGGTGTGGTTCCGAACGTCAAAAATCGAAAACTCGACGAAGAAGCGTGGCCATACGTCTATCGACCTTACAACCAGTGGGTCAGGCGCGAGACGATGCTGGTGGTGCGTGCGTCTGTCGATCCGGCTGCTCTCGCCGCGAACGTGCGACAGGAAGTCGCAAAGCTTGACCCTGAACTGCCGCTCTACAAAGTGAGCACGATCCAGCAGGCCATGGACCGTTCTCTCGTCACTACACGACTGACTAACTCGTTGCTGGCGGGATTTGCGGCGACGGCGTTGCTGCTCGCGCTGACCGGGATCTACGGAGTGATGTCGCTCAACGTCGCGAATCGTCGCGGGGAGTTCGGAATTCGTCTCGCGCTCGGAGCTCAAACCGCCAACGTGCTGCGAATGATCCTGGGCCAGGGACTGCGACTCGCGATCGCGGGTGTTGCTGTTGGGTTGCTTGGTGCCTTTGCGCTCACGCGATTGCTGAAAGGGTTGTTGTTTGGGATCAGTGCAAGCGATCCGCTGACGTTCGCCGCGATTGCGCTCGTGCTGATTGGCGTTGCGCTCCTGGCGTGCTGGATTCCGGCGCGTCGCGCGACGAAGGTCGATCCGCTCGAGGCGCTCAGATCGGAATGATCCGTTATGGACCAACTACTCACGGACATTCGGTATGGTTTCCGCAGCCTGTTGAAGCGACCGGCGTTCACTGCCATTGCGCTCCTGACGTTGGCGCTCGGCATCGGCGTCAATTCTGCCATCTTCAGTGCGGTTGACTCGATCCTGCTGCGACCGTTGCCGCTAAAAGATCCCGGGCGACTCGTCTCGGTGTGGGAACAGACCCTGCGCGACGGAATCCAGCAAAACGAAGCTGCACCTGCAAACTTCTTCGACCTCCAAAATCAAAACCGTTCCTTTGAACAGATCGGCGCGTTCGGTCCCGACGACGTTAATCTCACGGGCGATGGCGAGCCCGAGCGACTCGATGGCCAGGTAGTCACCGCAAACGTCTTTTCCATCCTGGGTGTCGCGCCCGCACTGGGCCGAACGTTCGCGCCGGGAGAAGATCAACCAGGACAGGAGCACGTTGTCGTATTGAGCGATGCCCTTTGGCGCCGGCGCTTCAATCAAGATCCTTCGATCGTCAATCGCGCCATCACGCTAAACGGAGAGTCGTTCACGGTCGTCGGCGTGATGCCGCGTGGCTTTTTCTTTCCGGCGCGAGAGATCGAGTTGTGGACGCCATGGGCCATGGAACCCGAGCAAAAGGCCGGCCGCGGCGATCATTACCTCCGACTCGTCGCTCGTTTGAAGCCGGGAGCAACTCTCGAACGCGCCAATGCCGAACTCGCGTCCATCGCTCAACGGCTCTCCGCTGAATATCCGCGGACCAATGAAGGCCTGGGCTTCATCGCTCATTCGTTGCACCAGGATTACGTCGGCAATCTTCGTCTGCCGATTCTGATCCTGTTTGCGGCAGTTGGGCTGGTGCTACTGATCGCATGTGCGAACGTCGCGAACCTGCTGTTGGCGCAGGCGACTACGAGACGCAGGGAGATCGCGATTCGCATCGCACTTGGCGCGCGACGTTGGACCATCGTGCGGCAACTGCTAATCGAAAGCCTGTTACTGGCCGCAGGCGGCGGTTTGCTGGGAGCGCTTGGGGCGTTGTGGAGTGTCGAGGCACTCGCGAAGTTGTTGCCCGAGAGTCTCTCGAAACTGCAGGACGTCAGGATCGATGCGCGTGTGTTCCTGTTTACGCTCGGTGTCAGCGTGCTCACTGCCGTTGTCTTTGGCGGCATCCCAGCCTTGCTCGCCTCACGCACCAGTCCCGGCTCGACGCTGAACGACGTTGCGAGAGACATCGCAGGCGGAACGTCGGGCCGTCACGTGCGACGTGTACTCGTAGTCTCTGAAGTCGCGCTTGCTGTCGTGCTGCTTGTCAGCGCGGGTCTGTTGATCCGCAGCTTCCAATTGCTGCGCCACGTCGACACCGGGTTCACGACTGAGAACGCGCTTACGATGAGAATGGTCCTGCCGTTTCCGAAGTACGCGAAAACTGAGACACGCCGCGCGTTTTATGACGAGCTGTTGCCAAAGATTCAGGCCATCCCCGGTGTTGAGTCAGCCGGAATGATCACGTTTCTGCCGCTTTCCTTTAACGGAATGAACTTCAGTTTTTCCGTTGAGGGACAGCCGTTACCCGGCGATATGAAACTGCCGTTCGCACTGTTTCGCGTAGTAAGTCCTGACTATTTTCGCGCGATGAACATTCCGCTGCGCCGCGGCCGCTTCTTCGATTCGCGCGATTCCGCTGACGCACAGCCCGTGCTGCTGGTCAATCGACGTTTAGCCGAGCGGTACTGGCCCGGCGAAGATGCAATCGGAAAACGACTCAAGATTGGACCAGTTGACTCGCCGAACGCATGGCTCACGGTTGTGGGAGTCGTCGGTGATACGCGGCAGACCGGTCTTTACGAACAGAAGCTGGAGTTTTACGTGCCGTACGCGCAAGAGGGTCGCTCGTTCATGGCGCCTCGCGATCTCGTGGTCCGCACGAAGAGTGATCCCGGAGTCATCTCGGCTGCTGTGCGCAACGCTGTATGGGCAGTCGACAAGGACCAGCCGGTTTCGAAGGTGCGCACGTTGGACCAGGTCTTCGCGGCCGCAATCTCGCAGGAACGCTTTCAGGCGTTAATGCTTGGATTGTTTGCGGCCCTTGCGCTGTTACTGGCATGCGTCGGGCTTTACGGCGTGATCTCTTACGCCGTCGTCCAACGCACGCACGAGATCGGGGTGCGCATGGCGCTGGGCGCGCAGCCTGTCGACGTGCTCAAACTGGTCATTCGGCAGGGAATGATGCTTACCCTCGCCGGCCTTGTGGTTGGGATTGTTGCCGGAACGTTTGTGACGCGTGTCTTGACAGACCTGTTGTTCGGCGTCACGCCGCGAGATCCGCTGACGTTTGCAGGCGTGCCGGTCTTGCTGTTGCTCGTTGCGCTTCTCGCCTGCTACATCCCGGCGCGTCGCGCGACGCGAATCGATCCACTGACGGCGCTTAGAGCTGAATAGGATCAATAGAGGTACACGATGAATACCTTATTCCAGGATCTTCGTTACGGCGCTCGCATTTTATTGAAGCAACCGGCGGTCACGCTCGTGGCGATCGTAACGCTCGCCCTCGGCATCGGCGCCAACACCGCGATCTTCAGTCTCGTTAACGGCATTCTGCTGCGACCCCTGCCGTTTCGTGAACCCGATCGAGTAGTGCGATTGATCCAGGCGAGTCCGAAACTCGGCCTCGCGACGTGGGGAGTTTCGCAGGCCGACTTTGCTGCGTATCGCGAGCAGAATCATTCCTTCGAATCCGTTGCTCTCTACAACAGCGGCGCCATCAATTTCACCGGCGACGGCGAACCGGAACGTTTGCCGATGACCACTGTTACGGCCGACTTTTTCAAAGTCTTCGGTGTCAGCCCGTTGCTCGGTCGCAATTTTGTCGAAGGCGAAGACACAGAGGGCAAGAACCTTGTCTGCGTGATCAGCTACGCCTTCTGGCAGCGCCGCTTCGGCGGTGATCCAAACATCGCAGGCCGCATGCTGAATCTGAATAACACCCCGACACAGATCGTCGGTGTGATGCCGGCTGACTTCAAATTTCCGCGGCTCGAGATCGATCTCTGGATGCCGATGGCGCTCGATACAAAGCGCACAGCTCCTTACTTCTTTTCACTCGTTGGGCGCCTCAAACCGAGGGTTGAAGTGGGCCAGGCGCAAGCCGACACGACCGGAGTGCTGCAAAACTTCGGTCGCGCGAATCCGAATCTTAGCGAGTCCGTCGGTTTGACTG
>OELI01000162.1_pt1 | contig 14576 bp, 14 predicted proteins | sample 1503511 | NCBI WGS metagenome assembly OELI01 (sample SAMEA104379616, study PRJEB20068) | metagenome | biome: 1000743; feature: 77; material: 1998 | place: USA | collected 2012 | depth 25 m | reverse complement strand
GGTTTTCATGGTCCAATTTACTGCTCGCGCGGCACCGCTGATCTGCTGAAGATACTCTTGCCCGACGCGGGCAGGTTACAGGAAGAAGAAGCTGACTATCGGAACCGTCACAACCTGACGAAACACCAGCCGGCACTTCCGCTCTACACCGAAAAAGATGCGTACGCAAGTCTCGAGTTTGTCGAGCCAGTAGCAAACACGGGCGAGGCGCTCGAGGTTGCGCCGGGAATTCGCGCGAGCTTCCGCATCTCGGGGCACATTCTCGGTTCGAGCCTTGTTTTACTCGAGATCGATCACGCCTTAGCCGATGGTCAGGGGCGGCGCGTGCTCTTTTCCGGCGACCTGGGACATTACGATCAACCGATCATTCGCGACCCGGTGCCGCCACCGGCTTGCGACTATTTACTCGTTGAATCGACTTACGGCGATCGGCTGCACGACCCGGAAGATCCGAAAGTGGCGCTCGCGCGTATCATCAACGACGCGGCGCAGCGCAACGCGCCCGTGCTGATCCCGGCGTTTGCTGTCGGTCGGACACAGGAGATCGTTTACCTCATTCGAGAGTTGGAAGACGAGAAAGCTATCCCCATCCTGCCGGTAACGGTTGATTCGCCGATGGCCGCAGCGACGACAACCGCTTACGCGAATCGAAAAGAAGAGCAGGACGAGGATTATGCGAGCGTCCTCGCGCAGCAGAAGCATCCGTTGCGAACTCATGCGATGACGACTGCTTCGTCAAAACAAGAGTCGAAGCGACTCAACGACGCGCAGGGCGCGCGCGTTATCATCAGCGCTTCAGGGATGATGACCGGCGGGCGGGTTTTGCATCACGCGTTGCGTCTCGTTCCGGATCCTGAAACGACCATCGTCTTCGTCGGTTACCAGGCGGCGGGCACGATCGGACGTCGCATACTTGACGGCGAAAAAGAAGTGAAAATCATGGGGCAGTGGGTGCCGGTTCGTTGTCGAGTGGCAAAGATCGGAGGATTCTCAGCGCACGCAGACTGGGCGGAAGTGTTGCGGTGGTTGCAGGGATTGGAAGGCAGTCCGCCGCGTCAAACTTTTCTGACGCACGGCGAGCCGGAAGCAGCGGCCGCGATGGCCGCACACATCAAGGAAAAGTTTGGCTGGAACGTGCACGTGCCGCAGTATGGTGAACACGTTGAGCTAGAGTAAACACTCGTCTTTTTCGTACGCAGATTACGTAGATTGGAGCATTCATTTGAGCGTTCTGGTTGATAAGTCTACACGACTAATTGTTCAAGGTCTTACGGGTAAAGAAGGGTCGTTCCACGCCAGGCAGATGCTTGAGTATGGAACGAATATCGTCGGTGGCGTGACGCCGGGCAAGGGGGGCACCACGCACGAAAGCATTCCTGTTTTCAACACAGTTGCTGAGGCAGTAAACGAAGCCGGCGCGAATGCATCGGTGATCTATGTACCGCCGGCATTCGCTGCGGATGCGGTGATGGAAGCGGCTGATGCGGGTATCCCGGTGGTCGTCTGTATCACTGAGGGTATTCCGACACTCGATATGGTCAAAGTGAAAGAGTACCTGAGTGGCAGACCGACTCGATTGATTGGACCAAACTGTCCGGGGATCATCTCGCCGGGCAAGTGCAAAATCGGAATCATGCCGGGCCACATCCACCGTGAAGGAAACATCGGCGTCGTCTCGCGCTCGGGAACGTTGACCTACGAAGCAGTCGGACAACTGACCGCGCTCGGCCTGGGCCAATCGTCGGCGATTGGAATCGGCGGCGATCCAATCGTCGGCACAACGCACGTCGATGCGCTCAAGTTGTTCGAAGCGGATCCGGAAACAACCGGTATCGTGATGATCGGTGAGATCGGCGGCACCGCCGAAGAAGAAGCGGCGGCGTTTGCGAAAGAGAACGTGACGAAACCGATCGTTGCATTTATAGCAGGTCAGACTGCGCCGCCAGGGAGACGCATGGGCCACGCGGGCGCGATCATCGCCGGCGGCAAGGGAACTGCGGCGGAAAAAATGAAAGCGCTCGAGGCTGCCGGAATCCATGTGGTGAAGTCTCCGGCTGAAATCGGACAAGCGATGAAAGAAGCACTCTAAAGAAGAACAGGTCCTTTTGGACCGATAGTACGTAAACCGGGAAAACAAATGTCTAACTTAACATTCGGCATCATCAAGCCTGACGCCGTGCGCGCTAATCACACCGGCTCCATCGTTCAGAGAATTCTCGACAATGGTTTCAGGATTCGTGGACTGAAGTTGATCCACATGACGCAGAAACAAGCGGAAGGCTTCTACGCAGTTCATCGCGAGCGGCCTTTCTTCTCCGGCCTGACGGAATTTATGTCGAGCGCCCCGTGCGTGGTCATGGCACTCGAGAGAGACGGTGCTGTTAAAGCATGGCGCGATCTGATGGGCGCGACCGATCCCGCGAAAGCTGACGCCGGCACACTGCGAAAAGAGTTTGGCGGCTCCGTAGGCGAGAACGCCGTTCACGGTTCTGATTCAGATGAGAACGCCGCTATCGAAGTCGCTTACTTCTTTAGTCGTCTCGAACTAATCTGAGATCGAATGAAGTACTGTCCCCAATGTAACAGGCGATTCGAGGAACAGTGGCTGAGTTTCTGCTCGGACGATGGGACGCCACTGGTCCACGAGTTGACTCCGCCTGGAGATCCAAACTGGGACCCCAACATTCGCGAGCCCAAACGCGAAACTACTTACGACAAGCCTTCGGAACAGGAAACGCAGTGGCTTCCGCGACAGCCACCGATGCCGGGGGGATGGATTGCACCCGACGAGCGGCCGCCGATGAACCCGCCGGTCTGGCAGGCGCCGCCACCGCCGCCATATCAGCCTTCGCTCGCGCGTCCGAGCCAGGGACTGGCGCTGGCGTCAATGATTACGGGTATTGTCGGACTCGTCTTTGGGTTCTGGTGTTTTGGTCCGCTGCCCGGAATCGCAGCGTTGACCATGGGTCTTATGGCGCTGTCGCAGATAAAAAAGACGCCGGATAAGGTTGGCGGAAGGCAATTTGCGCTGGCAGGGGTAATTATCGGGTCAATTGACATCGCCTTTTACATCCTGTTTTTCCTTTGGATGTTTTTGGCCTTCGCCTTTGGGTGATTCCGTGAGCGGTGGTTTAGAATTCAATTGAAATGAAACGCTGTACCACCTGCAACCGGACGTTTACCGATCCCAACCTTCGTTTTTGCATCGATGACGGCACGCCGCTGACGGACGTTGCGCCTGATGACGACGACGCTACCGTTGTAAAGCCGCACCACCACGAAGACAGTTGGAATGCGGACGCTTACCAGCCGCCGCGTTCGTATGCTCCTCCGGGTGGCGAGGTGAAGCGACGGCGTGTCTGGCCGTGGCTTGTCGGGATTGCCGGCGCATTCATTGTGGGGATTCTGGTAATTGCGATCGCGGCCGCTTTGATGGTGCCGCGGATCGCGCGACGTGCTCACGAGGCGGAGATCAACGCCAATCGCCGCCTGGAGAATTCGAACACTGCGCCACCGGAGACGAACGCGAACACCAACACAAACGCCAACGCAAATACCAATACAAGTGAGAATGTTGAAGCTCCAGTTCCAACCGACCACGAGCAAGTGTTGGCGCAGTTGAAAGACATCGAGAACGAGTGGACAGTTGCGAACCTCAATGCCGACAAGAAAAAACTCGATCGAATTCTCGCCGACGATTTTGTTGGCGAAGACCCTGACGGCGGGCAGCAAAGTAAAGCCGATTACATTCGAACCATCGAACGCGACACCGGGATCGAGAAGTGGGACTTCGCCAATTTGAAGTTGACGCTGATCGGTGATCGGGCCACGTTGACGGGAACGATCACGTATTCCGCCGGAGATCGAAAAGTTGCGTACGACTTCACCGATAAGTTTGTCTGGCGCGAAGGCCGTTGGCAGGCGACTGGCTCAGTCGTGAAGAAATTGGAAGGTGTCGATCTTTAGGTAACAACAAATGTCGATAATCACAGACGTAATCGAATCTACGAAAGCAATCATCCAGGGAATGGGTGTGACGTTGTCCTACATTCCCAAACGCAAACTGACGGTTGAGTATCCGGACCAGCCGGTCACGATGCAGCCACGTTATCGCGGGCAGCACCTTTTGCACGTCGACGAGCTCGGGCGCGAGAAGTGCGTCGCCTGTTACCTGTGCGCTGCCGCGTGTCCTTCGGAGTGCATCTACATCGTGGCCGCCGACGATCCACGACCGCCTGAGCAGCGCACGGGTGTGGATGAACGTTACGCCGCGGTCTACAACATCGATTACGGACGCTGCATCTTCTGCGGTTACTGCGTCGAAGCGTGTCCGAAAGATGCTATCACTCACGGCTACAACTTTGAATTGTCGGTTTATAGTCGCGCCGATCTCCTCAAGACCAAAGATGATCTGCTGATCACGAAGCAACTGCAGTCGAAGAACTACCGCGTGGCGCTTTCACACGAAGACGTCGACTCGGAGTACAAAGAAGTCTAAGCGGGCATTTTAGCCTGCCGTCACATGGCCCTTCGCGAGTATCACAAACGCTGGGAGTTTGATCTCAAATCGAATCCCGAAAAACTTTGGCCCTTCATTGCCGACACCAACAGGTTCAATCGCGACACCGGTGTTCCGCGGATCGAAGTAGACTCCACTGACAAATCTCGCCGCAACGCGCGCCGGAAAGTGCGACTCTCGCTTTACGGTTTGCCGGTCGAATGGGAAGAGCAACCGTTCGAATGGGTCAAGCCCGTGCGCTTCGGTGTCGAACGTGTTTACAGCAAAGGCCCACTGTCCCGACTGCGAATGCGAGCGGAGTTACAACCTCGACCCGAAGGCGGAACACATCTGATCTACGAGGTGTGGTCCACGCCGCGAAACATTCCCGGCGCGGTCGCGATCCCGATGCAGCTGAACTTCGTGGTCGCGCGCCGGTTTCGCTACTCGATCCTGAAGTACGACAACCTTGCTTCGCACGGTGCAACGCTCGAAAGTGCTGAACCAGACACTTCACAGTCTTCGTTTGACCTGCAACGACTCACCGCGCTAAAGCAAAAACTGATCGCGGATCTCGAAACTCCGGAACAGATCGCTCTCGCAGAGCACCTGGCTGACTTTCTCGAACGCGGCGATGACTTCGCGGTCGCGCGCATTCGCGCTTACAAGCTCGCCGACGATTGGCAGCAGCCACGACGCGCGGTGCTGGAAGTTTGCCTGCGTGCAACGCGGATCGGTCTGCTCGATTTTCAATGGGACCTGCTCTGTCCTCTGTGTCGTGGCCCACAGGAGAGCGGCTCTTCTTTAAAAGACATCAACAGCAGCATCCACTGCGATAGCTGTAAGATCGATTTTGCTGTCAACTTCGATCGCTACGTCGAGTTGACGTTCCGGCCCAACCCGGCGGTGAGACGTCTGCAAGTCGCATCGTTCTGCATCGGCAGCCCACACTGGACGCCGCACGTCGTCGCGCAGCAACTTCTGCCCGCCGCAGACAAGCGCGAGCTTTCGTTGCCGTTGGAGAGCGGTAACTACCGCCTCCGCGCGCTTGAGCTTCCTGGGTCGCAGGACGTCACAGTTTCGCCTGATGGTGAGGCTTCAGCGGAGGTGACAGTGTCAGGCAACGGCTGGAGTCAGGACACGCTGCAAGTTAATGAACAGTTCACCCTTGTCGTTAACAACGTGACGGATGCCGAACAACTCCTGATCCTCGAGCGTCTCGAATGGAGCGATCAGGCGACGACTGCGGCTGAAGTCACCGCGCTGCAGATGTTTCGAGATCTATTTGCGAGCGAGGCCTTGCGACCCGGCGAACAAATTTCGGTCGGAACGCTGACCGTGCTGTTCACTGATTTGCGCAATTCCACTCAACTCTACCGTCAGATCGGCGACGCGACTGCGTTTGGTCGGGTGATGAGTCACTTCGATGTGGTGAGGAAATCGATAACCGAACACGACGGCGCGATCGTGAAAACGATTGGCGACGCGGTGATGGCTGTCTTTCGTTCGGCCGCGGACGGATTACACGCCATGCTCGAAGTGCAGAACGCACTCGCCGAGCCAGGTGACGGTGGGATTCCGTTGCAACTCAAAGCGGGGTTGAACACTGGACCATGCATCGCCGTGACGCTTAACGATCGCCTCGACTATTTCGGTTCGACGGTCAACATGGCCGCGCGTCTCGAAGGTCTGTCGTCGGGCTCTGACGTGATAATCTCACGATCCGTTTTTGAGGATGCGAAAGTTCGTGAGTTGATCGAGTCGGAGGATCTGGTCACCGAAGAGTTTGATATGGCATTGAAAGGTTTCGAGGACGAACGTTTCGAGTTATGGAGGGTGAGTAGGCGCTGATGCCCGCCCTCCTGGCCGCTCACGAAGTTTCAAAGATCTATCAGATGGGCAGTAACAGCGTGGCTGCTCTCGACGACGTATCGCTGGAGATCAACGAAGGCGAGTTCGTCGCGATCCAGGGCACCTCCGGTTCCGGTAAATCAACTTTGCTGAACATGCTTGGCGGACTCGATCACCCGACGAAGGGTGAAGTGTTTTTTGCGTCGAAACCGCTGGGTCCGTTTACAAAGAAAGAGATGGCGCGTTACCGCCGGTTCTCGGTGGGGATGATCTTTCAGAACTTCAACCTGATTCCGACGATGACGGCGCGCGAGAATGTTTCGCTCGCACTTGCGTTCGGAGGTCTGCGCGGCCAGCAACGGCGCGAGCGTTCGCGTGAATTGCTGGCGCGCGTTGGCCTGGGCGATCGTCTGGAACACAAGCCTTCAGAACTTTCCGGCGGTGAACAGCAGCGCGTCGCGATCGCGCGTGCGCTGGCCAACAGTCCGAAAGTGCTGCTGGCTGACGAGCCCACCGGCAATCTCGATTCGATTCGAGCGCATGAACTGCTTGGATTGCTGCGCGAGATGGTCGACCATGATTCGTTGACGATTCTGATGGTCACGCACGATCAGGAATTGGCGAATAGCTTTGCCGATCGAATCGTGTTCATGAAGGATGGAAGGGTGGTCTAGGTCCCTATTTCCAGGAGGCATTCATGTCGCAAATGACGCTCGAGGCGCTTCGGTCAGTGCCGCTCTTTGCTTCTCTCGATGATGAGGCGGCCACCGAGTTGCGCGATCGGCTTTCCACCAAAACTGTCCCGCAGAACACGCGTCTGTTCCGCCAGGGCGACAAGGGTGACGCCATGTATCTCATCGAGAGCGGGCGCGTACGCATCAGTATTCGCGACCACGATGACGCTGAAGTCACACTTGCCGAGTTGGCCCAGGGTGACTTCTTCGGCGAGATGGCGATCATCGACGGCCGCCAGCGATCCGCTGATGCTCAAGTGATCGAAGACGCTAACTTTGCGGTTCTTTCGCGCGACGCGTTTCTTTCATTCGTCAGATCGAATCCCGACGTTGCACTCGAGATGCTTTCCGCTCTGACTGATCGGTTGCGGCGCACTGACGAACTGCTCCGGTCGCGAGTGTCGCGCAACGTCAATGACGAAGAAGAGGCGCGCTTGACGCTCGCCGATCGCGCCGCAGACTTGATCGCGGAATTTGGCGGTAGCTGGAAGTTTATCGGCGTGTCGATTGCGATCATCATTTTCTGGATCATCTTCAACTCGATCATCCTCGTGCGCGGGTTCGATCCGGCTCCGTATCAAATGCTGAATCTGGTGCTGGCCGTGATCGCAGGCATGCAGGCGCCCATCATCATGATGTCGCAGAACCGGCAGGGTGAAAAAGATCGACTGCGCGCAGATCTCGATTACAAGGTGAATCTCAAGAACGAACTCTCGCTCGCCGAAGTGTTGCGTCGATTAGATGTGCTCGAGAGTGAACGCTTGCCCAAGCTGATCGAAGACTTGAAAGCACAACCCAAATGATCAAAGCCATCTTCTTCGACTTCAACGGCGTCATCATCGACGATGAAACCATTCAGATGAAGGCCTACCAGGAAGTGCTGCGCAGCTATGAGATCGATCTAACTGAAGAGTGGTACATGAGCGCGCTGGGCATGGATGACCGGACGTTCGTGAAGGCGATGTTTGACCGTGCGAAGCGACCGTTAACTGATCCGGTGCTGGAAACTGTTTTGAGTGCGAAGACTGATCTGCACCGCGAGATGATTGCGGAGCTGCCCCTGTTTCCGGGTGTGCTTACGTTTCTCAAAGCAGCGGCGCGCGAATTTTCGCTCGGGCTCGTCAGCATGGCCAACAAAGTTGAAGTCGGTTACGTGTTCGAGCGTGCGAACCTGACGCCGCTGTTCGCGGTAGTCGTCACGGCGGAAGACGCTTCGGTGTGCAAGCCGGCGCCGGATTGTTACCTCGCCGGGCTGCTGAAGTTGAATACGAAACGACAACAGGAGCGCGAGCTGCCGTTGCTTGCATCTGAGTGTTTGGCGATTGAAGACTCGCCGCCCGGGATCCAATCGGCGCGTGCAGCGGGAATGCGGACCCTCGGAATTACGAACACTGTTTCGGCGGACGCGCTGCGAGCTGCGGGTGCAGAGGTGGTCACAGCGAGCCTCGCCGACTGGACGGTAGCGGCAGTAGAGTTGTTGTACGATTAGCAATGAATTTCTTCGACGTCCTTCATCTCGCGTTGCGCAACCTCCGTCAGGCGAAGCTGCGCGCAATCCTGACGATGATGGGCGTCATCGTCGGCGTGGCAGTGATCGTGACGATGGTGTCGTTTGGGCTCGGTCTACAGAGCAACATGCTCGCGCGTTTCAAAGCGCTCGATCTCTTCAACGAGATCCAGGTGTTCGGTCGCGGTCTCAGCAATCTCGCCGGTCTCGATCGCGCGCCGCGTCAGGAAGGTGAAGGGCGCAACGCTCGCAACCGCGCTGACAAAACACCGACGCGCATCCTCGACGACGCCGGCATCAAGGAGATCGCAGCCATCAATGGCGTTGCGTACGTCGAGCCGACTGTGAATTTCGGTGTTTACGTTCGTTCGAACGGCAAGCTGTTGAGCCAGTTTGTTGGCGGCGCAAATATCCCCAACGCTTCAACCCGTTTCCAACATTTTGCTGCCGGCAAGATGATCTCGTCGCCGGCCGTCGCCGAAGCCGTTGTCTCTGAACGTTTCGTGAAAGATTTTGGCTACGCAGCGCCGGCCGATGCGATTGGAAAGACTCTCGAACTGCTGGCGCCCCCGTCCGACAACAAGTCGGACAAAAAGAGTGAAGAAGAAGAAAGTCCGAACTTCTTCGGCATACCGTTGGACGAGCCGGGTCTCGATGAGTCGAGGTCCGATATCGAGAGTCGAACATTTCGCATTGCCGGAGTTCTCAGTACCGAGATTAGAGAAGGCGCGGGGCAGGGCGGCTTGCGCGGCATGATGCCGGGCGCCGGAATTTACATTCCGTTGCAGATGGCCCATGACTGGACCATCACCCATCGCGGACCGATGGGCCAGGTGGCATTGGCGCTCGCGCGCCGGGGCGGCAACCTCGCGGAGGGCCAGACGGAAGGTTACGACACCGCGGTCGTGCGCGTCTCAGATCCGGTGAAGTTGACCCAGGTGCGACAGAAGCTCACGGAACTCGGGTTCGGGAGTTTTTCGATAGTGGATGAGTTGGACCAGATACGCACCGTGTTTCTGATCATCGACTCCGTGCTGGGCTTGCTTGGCGGTATTTCGTTGCTGGTCGCGTCGTTTGGAATTGCGAACACGATGATCATGTCGATCCTCGAACGCACGCGCGAGATTGGGATCATGAAAGCGATCGGGGCGGAGGATCGTGAGATTAAGTTGATCTTCTTTGTCGAAGCGGCGGTGATTGGAGTAGTTGGCGGCGTGATCGGGGTCGTGGTGGCGTGGGGAATCGACGGGCTGGCAAATCGTTTGGCTTATCGGTTCATTCTCAAACCGCAAGGCGCGTCTTTCATCGACTTCTTCGAACTGCCGCTCTATTTATCTCTCGGCGCCATCGTCTTCGCCCTCGTCGTTTCAATTCTCGCTGCTTTGTATCCTGCTTCGCGCGCTGCACGTATCGATCCGGTCCGAGCTTTAAGGCATGATTAGCCACGCGATTGTACAGATCAGATTACTCATGAGCGCCGATCGAGGTTAACTGCTGAGTGGCTTGCCGCAGCGATTACAGAATCGTGCTGCCGGATCTTTTTGCGGTGCGCCGCATGATGGACAGCTCTGACCGACTTTCAGGTTCGCGCCGCACGACGAACAGTAATCAGATCCCGCGACGTTCGCGGCCCCGCACGTCCCGCAACGTCCCGGCAAGGGCGGCACGTACCCTCCCGCTTTGCGCGCGATGTGACTTTCGATTATCTTCCAAGTGTCTTCCGTAATTTTGTATTGCCAGTAAGCGCCAAGTGCCGCCAGTGCGAGTAGTGGTGGGAACATTGCCACACCGACGGCAGCCACGGCAGCTTTGTCGAACCACTTCTGCATTCCGATCTCGACCCGTGTGCCGCCGGACTCCGGCGTGATCTTGATCGTGAGCGCCGAAGAGAGGCCAGTCAGGTCTCTTAACGTGTTCGACTTGCGCGCCTGGATGACGCTCGTGGTCGAAACCTGAAAGGCCTGCACTTCATAGTCGCTGTCAAAAACATTGCGCAACTCCGCACTCAGCGCCGGCACATCGGCTTCAACACCCGGATAGTATCTGCTGTCCATCTATGACTCGCCTCCTACATATGAAAACTATACTGGTTCTCGTTTTGCTTGTCGTTATTACGTTCGGGACTCCGCTAACGTTCACAAAGGCGTTCGCTCAGACCGCAATCGACGGTTTTAGCGCCGAACGGGCGCTCGCCGAGCGTCGCTGGGAAGAACAGTTTCGCGCTGTGCCCGATCCAAAGTCCGCGCGTGAACACCTGCGCCGTCTCACGCTCCAGCCGCACATCGCCGGCACCAAAGAAGACTACGACACGGCCGTTTACGTGCGCGATCAACTGCGCAGTTATGGACTCACAGCGGAGTTGAAGGAGTACGAAGTTTGGCTCAACTATCCCAACACGCCGACCGTGCTCGAGTTGATCACCCCCACGCATCGACAGAGACTGAACACTCGAGAAGCAGTTGTGCCCGGCGATCCGACCTCATCGAATCCGAAGATCACGCCGCTGTTCAACGGTTACAGCGCGACCGGCGATGTGACCGCGCCGGTGGTCTATGCAAACTATGGCCTGCCTGGTGACTACGAAGAACTCAAGAAAGCCGGAGTCGACGTTAAAGGCAAGATCGCGATCGTCCGTTACGGCAACTCGTTTCGCGGCGTGAAGGCGAAGGTCGCTGAAGACAATGGCGCCGTCGGGTGCATCATCTACTCTGATCCGGAAGACGACGGTTACATGCAGGGTGATGTTTACCCGAAGGGACCCTGGCGACCAGTCGCTTCCGGTCAACGCGGTTCGGTTCAATATCTGTTTGACTATCCCGGCGATCCGTTAACACCGGGCCGCCCTGCCATTCCCGGTGAGCCTCGTTTGAAACCCGAAGAGGCTACCGATCTCACGCGCATTCCGGTGCAGCCCATTGCTTACGACGTCGCGCGCGCGATCCTGGACCAACTTAAAGGACGAGTCCGGCCGTCGCGCGGTTTCCAGGGCGGTCTGCCGTTCGCGTATCACGTCGGCGGCACGAACGACGTCAAAGTACATTTGAAGACGGACATGGATTACAAGAGTCGAAAGATCTGGGACGTCATCACGCGCATCGACGGCAACGAGGAGAAGGATCGTTGGGTGGTGCTCGGCAATCATCGTGACGCGTGGGTGTTCGGCGCAGTTGATCCGAATAGCGGCACGTCCGCGATGCTCGAAGTCGGCCACGGGTTTGGCGAGTTGTTGAAACAGGGCTGGAAGCCGCGACGCACGATCATACTTTGCAGTTGGGACGCCGAGGAGTACGGGCTCATCGGCTCGACTGAGTGGGCAGAGGATCTCGCGAACGATCTGAAACAGAAGGCAGTTGCTTACCTGAATCTCGATGCGGCTGTTTCAGGTGCGAACTTCAGTGCCTCGTCGGTGCCCTCGTTATGGAAACTGATACGTGCGGCGACGCGCGACGTGAAAGATCCGAAGACGGGCAAGAGCGTCTATCAACAATGGCAGGATCACGCGCAGGAGAATCGTCCTGAAGGTGAGACGCCAACCGAGGCGCGCATCGATGCGCTGGGATCGGGATCGGATTACACGCCCTTTCTGCAACACCTCGGCGTGCCGTCAACGGACATGGGATTCAACGGCGATTACGGCGTCTACCACTCGGCGTATGACTCGTTTTACTGGATGGACCACTTTGGCGATCCGGGATTTCATTATCACGTTGCCGCGGCGCAACTCTGGGGCACGCTGGCGATGCGTCTCGCTGGCGCTGACGGACTCTCGCTTGATTACACTGACTATGCGAACCAGATTCGTGACTACTTCAAGGACGCGATGAGACTTGCGCGCATTCGCAATCTCGCGGCTTCGTTGGATGAGAAGGCGATGAACTCGGCGCTTGATGATTTTGCGAAGCAAGCGGAGCGAGTCGAAAAAGCGCGGCAGGATGCGATTCGCAACTCGGATCGCGCGAAGCTCGGGAAGATCAACGATGCGCTGGTCCAGGCGGAACGACAGTTTCTCGATGAGAGAGGTTTGCGCGGACGAGCGTGGTACAAGCACCAGATCTACGCGCCGGGTTTCTACACCGGCTACGCCGCGCAGCCGCTGACGGATTTTCGTCAGGCACTTGACGATCGAAACACCACGAACGCGAAAGAAGGCCTGGAGCGGATCGTCGAAGCAGTCAAGCGCGCAACCAGTACCCTAAAAGCCGCGGCCTAATTCTTCTTTGCTTTCTTCTCGACTTCAGGTGGAAGTTTGGTGACGGCTTCCTGGATGGATTGAGCGCCTTCGTTTAGCTGTTCGAAGCTGGCGATCTCGGCGTCGCTCTTTGCCTGAGCGGCGAGCGGCTTCAACTGGGTCATGATCGAGTTCACGGATGTCGCAAGTTTTCGCAACGACTTGCCGATCAGCGGATTTCGTTCATCGTGCTCACTGACGTTATCGATATTATCGATGGCTGCATCGACAATCCGTGCAATATCCGAAACGAGTTCGGCGCGCGATCCAGTCGGTAACTCTCCCCAACGCTCCGCGTCTTTATCTTTCTTCGACTGTTTCGTATTCGCCGGCGCCGGCATCGAGCCGTTGATGACGAGCAGCCGGCGCTCGGCTGCTTTTATAAAGACGTCGATCCGTTTGTCGAGGACCTGTGCTTCCTTAACGAGATCGACTTCCTGCGGCGTCAGATAATCGCGCTGCGCCAGAGCCGTGCTTGCAAGTAACAGGGAGACGACAAAAGTGAGCAGGATTCGGGTAATCATTGCTGATTGCTTTTCGGTGTTGGAGTCTCTTTGGGTTTCTCGTCGCTCTTGTCAGGCTTCTGCGGTTCGCGCACGACGGTGTGACCGTAAAACGAGTTGAGCGCTTCGGTCCTGCCCTGCCGCGCAAAATCTTCCACCTGCTTGATCCAAACTGCGAACTCGAGCGGCGTGGTCCGGCGCATCGCTGTCAAACGTGGACCATCCGCACGCAGTGCCAGTTCGAGGCGTTTATAAAGATCGCGTGTCTTGTTGCTGTCGCGCCTGAACGTGCTGAGAAACTGCAAGGCATTCTCGATAAGCGCGTGATACATGCCCACTTCCGTCGAGGCTGCCTCGTAATTCTGACGCGCAGTGTGTTGTTCAGCAGCCAGCAGATGACCGCCGGCAAATTCGATCGTCAGCTTCAGCCGTTTTTGCGGTTCGTTCGCAACGCTCTCGAGCGCCGTGCGTTCTTCTTTGACGATCATCTTAAAGGGCGGCGGAGCGGTGAGCGGGGTCGGTTGCGGTGTTGCTTGCGCTGACGGTTGCTCCTGAGATTGTGACTGCTGCCCATGGACCAGCGGCAGAAACACGAACGCGAGCAGCAGCAAGTGTGCTGCGATAACGATAATGCGCCGTGTGCTGCGAGTCATGCGGAGAGTCAGGGCTTCTTCTTTACGCCCTCTCCTAGTTTAATTTGCCGTTGGAGCGATGGCAGTCGCAGTTTGATCTTTTCGATCTCGAGCTGGTTTGTCTTCGCGTCCGCGACTGACAAAAACTTTTCGTACGATGCGAGTGCTTCGGAGTATTCTCCAAGATAATCATGCGCCGTGGCAATAAAATAATAAGCGACTACGGTGTCGGGTTTGTTCGTTAGAATCCATTCATATTCCGCAATCGATTCCGGATATCGTTTCGACTCATACAGCGCGATCGCGAGATTGGCGTGAGCCGGATAGTTATCGGGAATCGCTTTCACAACTTGCTGCAATATGTGGGCGGCCTCGGGAAATCGGCGCGCCTGGACCAGTGCTGCTCCATAACCCGCGGCGTACTCGGGAGCATCGGGTTGAATCTCCGCAGCGCGCCGATAGAAGTCGAGGGAACGCGCCGGATCGTCTGTACGATACGAAGCCCCGAGCCGGCCGAGAAGCACGGCGCTGCGCGGATTTTTCTCGAGTAGTTTTTCGAGTGCCTTACGTGCGACGGGTGGGTCTGCACTGTTTGCCGCTTCGATCTCTTCGGGAGTTCCGAC
>OELI01000718.1_pt1 | contig 14595 bp, 13 predicted proteins | sample 1503511 | NCBI WGS metagenome assembly OELI01 (sample SAMEA104379616, study PRJEB20068) | metagenome | biome: 1000743; feature: 77; material: 1998 | place: USA | collected 2012 | depth 25 m | reverse complement strand
GCGCAGGCACGGCCGGCGTGATGACGCAACGCGGCAAGGACATTCGACTCGAACGCGGCCAACATTTGAAGATTCGCACGTCAACCGATACGAATGCACTGTGACAGCCGGACGTCTCCCCGTCATTAGTTTACTCACTGACTTCGGCACGGCCGATTATTTCGTTGGGGCGGTCAAAGCTGCGATCCTGTCCGTCAATCCTCACGCTGTGATTGTCGACATCACGCACGAGATCGCCCCGCAGGATATCGCTGCCGGGGCGTTCACGTTGTTTGCGGCTTACAAGACGTTCCCAGCGGGAACGACTCACGTGGCGGTCGTCGATCCGGGAGTGGGCTCGACGCGACGGCCTATCATCGTGAACGCGAACGAGCAGTTCTTTGTTGGACCAGACAACGGGCTTTTTACTTACATCTGCGATCGCGAGCCTTCACACCAGATTTTCCACGTGACAGAAGAAAAATACTTCCGCTCCGATCCGAGTACGACGTTCCATGGGCGTGACATCTTCGCGCCGGTTGGGGCCGCGCTCTCGAAGGGCGTGAAGCCGCGAGAGTTTGGCCCCAGAATAAACGACGCGGTGCGTCTGCCTGTTTCGCTCGAACCGGAAGCGATGAAGAACGGTGATGTGCGCGCACGGATCATTCACATCGATCGCTTCGGCAATTGCGTCACAAACATCACGCGCGATCTCGTCAAATCAAACCCAACTCTCCTCATGAATCGAAAGACAATCCGCGAATTCCGGAACTTCTACGACGAGGATTCAACGAAAACTCCGTTCGCGATCTGGGGAAGTGCAGGGTTTCTCGAAATCGCAGTGAACGGCGGCTCTGCTGCCAAGACTTTGAAGGTGACGACAGGCGATGAATTAATTCTCACTCAAAAGCGCAAACACGCCAAAAAGAGTTGAGGTTTGCGTCTTTGCGCCTTTGCATCACAATTTCTTACTGTGCTTTCACTGCCGCCTCTTTGGGAATGGTTGATGACATGTAATAACCCTGCCGCGAGCTGACCTGGAGCTTTCGAGTCTTACCTTTTTCGTCCTTCGCGTTCACACGTACTTCGAGGCTGTGCATGCGGCCGTCGTCGTTCTCCTCTTGCGCCAACGCAAAGCCCAGACTGTAACGCGCCGTGAGGTTGCCGATGATGCGCGAGAGGCCGGCGCCGTAGTCTTTCACACGGCCAACTTTGACCGCCTCACCACCGGACTGCTGTGCCAGAAACTTGGCGCTGCCGTACAAGCTCATACCCATCCAACCTGCGATTGGCTTGCCTATCGGCATCAGAAACTTGAACAACGTTCGCAACTCCACCGTCAGCGAGTTGAAGATCACGTTATCGCGGATCAGGATTTGTTCTGTCGCGTCACGATCTTCGTAAAATATCGGCGCGATACCATCGGATACCCAGACGATCGAAGTCTGTGAGTTGGGGCGCAGGTCCGCGGCCTTGCGTGTCGCGTCTTTTACTGCCGCAGCCATGTCGTAGACGTCGCCCAGGTCCAGCGTCATTTTCCCGTCCTTGTTTGTACGCGACACATTAACGCGCCCATCGCGCCGCGTGGACCGCGTAATCACGGCGCCGTTCTTTCCACGAATCGTTTCGGTCTCCACGATGTCTTCGGGTTTGCCTTCACTTTGCGCAGTCTCGACCTTTTTCTGAGTTGTTTTTGCTTCGGCCGGTGAACCTTCCATAGAAACACACATGGCCGGCACGCGTGCGAGAGCGGCGGCGATTTTCGTGCGGTCGTTCGTGAACTCAGTCAACCAAAGCCGTTCTTCGTCCTCGTTATTCATATCCATCGCCATGATCGCCACTTCATCACCCTGAGGCAGTTTGGCCAACTCATCTTCCATAGACTTCAGGATCTCGGTGCGTTTGAGAAAACGGCCGGCGCCGTCTTCGCGCAGATCGAGAATGAGAATGAGCGCGAGCGGTTTGCGAGCCTGGCCTTCGCGCGTGAAGTAAGTGATGTTGCGCGTCTTGCCATCGTCCAGAACGGAGAAGTTCTCGGAAGTCAGATTCGAAATCGGGAGATTGGTTTTCTTGTCTTTGACCAGTGCATCGAGAAACACGACGCGCGTTTTGATCTTGATCGTTTCTTCAACTTCCTGCGCCTTCGCTGGGAACGACGCGAGGATAACGATGAGTAATAAAACATATTTCGACATGACCTACTCCTGATCGTTAATCGTTGCTTCTTCAGTGATCGACTTGCCGGTGCCTTCCGGATCTTTTAACAACAAAGCCAGGTTCTTTCCCGAGACCGTCACCTGGACCACTGTGGCATCGCGTTCCTCGATGGTAATCACGAGCACGTGGTATTTGTCGCCGGCATTCCTGAGATAGATGTAATTCTGTTCGCCGTTCTTCCCCGAGAGAGTCTGAATAAACGGCATCCACGTGTCGTTCAAAACACTATTCAATGAAGTGCGAAACTTGATGAAATCGCCGTTAAAAGTTTGATCCTCAAACACGGCGAGCTTGACGCTACCGGCTTCGGCAATCCGTTTTGCCTCGCCGCCTTTGATCTTTGCGGCAGTGGTGCCCACTTTCATCCCCGCCCTCGCAAGAAAGGGAATGCCCTGATGCTTCACGCGATAGAAGTGTTCGATCATCTTCACCACCGACTGGAAATCATCGTCACCCGCGTGCACCGGTATCGAGAAAACGAGAAGTGCGAGCACGATTGCGCTGATAGTCTTCATCGCAGACCTCACTTCTCGTCGTCGTTCTTCTTTGTTTTTTCGATTCCGAGCTCAGGCACCCCGAACTGCCCTTCGAGCTTGGCAAGTTTGTCGAGATCGACTGGACCGACGATGTTGACGACGGTGAGTTCCTTCTCTTCCGCGACCAGCACTGCCAGACCGCCAATCTGATCGCCGTTGAAGAGCAAGTAGACTTCGCAATTTCCGTCTTTCTTGCTCATGACATTGACGAGGCGCGTCCACCCTGGGCCACGAAGCTGGGTTCGGATCGTCTCGACGTCTGCCGCCGTGTACTGTCCTTCGCTGTCAAACTCGAAGCTTTTGACATAGATCCCTTTCAGTCCCTCGACGACCTTCTTGACTTCTCGCTCGTCGCCATCTTTATCCGAGAGGAGCTTCGCGGCGACTTTCATCAGACGCTCATCCACATTCACGTCGACAGTCTCGTTCGCTTTACCGGCGAGATGGTCGAGATTGCCTAACTGAAGTCGCGCATCCTGTGCCTGGACCACGAATGGCAGGGCGATAAGCAGGATCAGCGGCATTGTAAATTTCATTCGAAAGAGTGCTTTCATAACTACTCCATTCATCCAACTCGATGTTGATTCTTGATCTGATTTGCAGGCGGCGCATTCTGAGTCCTTCGATGGATCAGGCTCAATTTCTCTGTAGTCAATCGGAATGCGATCATTAACTGTTCTTTCGCCGCGAGGGCTTCTTCGCGTTCGCGCTTCGTTAACGCGGATGAAACTGATCTATGGTGAGGCCTGTTAACCGCGATCGTGGTTTTAGATTTATCGTGGATAGGTTCCGGTTTCTCGCTATTGATTTTTGGAGGAGTGGGAACGACTTGGGCTTGTTGCGGCTGCGGCTTGCGCTGACTGCGCGCTCGAAGCCAAACGCCTCCAGCAACAAGCGCGAGCAACAGCGACGCTGCAATCGCGATCAGCGGAAGATAATTCCGTCGCCGTGATACCGGTGCGTCTTCCGGAAGCTCCAGCGACTTCGGCCGGTAACGGAGCGTGCCGAGGACCTCTTCCAGCTTCTGTATCTCCGGATCGGGCTGACCGGACTTGTCCCACAAATAATCGTCTTTCATAAGCCCTCCATAACTCCGAGCTTTTCACGCAAGAGCTTTATGCCTCGATGCAGGTTCACGCGCACTGAAGCTGCCGTGAGACCGGTGCGCAGGGCGATCTCGGGGCCTGTCATTCCTTCGACCAGCCGGAGCACGAGAGTCTCGCGATACGCTTCCGGCAGACTGCGTATCAACTCCAAGATTTCATTTGCGCGCGACTCGTCCGATTCGCTGCCGCGCAAGTCGTCGTTGATCTCCACCGTCTCCCGCGAGCGCCTGTGAAAATCCACCGCGCGATTGCGCGCGATCATCGCGATCCACGGACCAAACGCGCCGCCGTCGCGCAGCGTGTGGAGTTTCTTGAATGCGTGGAGAAAGATGTCCTGGACCAGGTCATCGACTTCTGCGCGCGGCACTCTCGACAGGAGAATGCCGTGTACCAGTGGCGCATAGAGATCGTAGAGCCGCGCAAACCCATCGCGGTCTCCCGACAACACCGCTCGCACCAGCACCGCCTCGATCGGCGTTTCTTGGGATTGCTCTGCGGCGTGTGCCTCAGGGGTCATTAGCAGCATGTCGGCGGTGGCGTACATCGTGTGTCTCAATCGGGAGATAAACCTGGATCCAGGACACCGATTAAGACGGGAGAGAGGTAAAAACTGTTAACAACGGCCGGAAATTACGCGTGATCGTCAGCAGGACGAATGCTTAATACGGACGGATGCGTGACCGGGTTTTCTTCGGAAGTCAGTCGATTTAACTCGGGATCCGCCGAAATGATCGAAGTTCGCCACACGAAAAGGGTGCAAAGCGAGAGCGCAATCGTAGCGGCGATCCCACCTTCGATGCCGTAACTGCCTCCGGTCAGCCAGAGCGGACCGGTATCACTCGCTTTCAGCAGCGGATGAGAAGCGAGATCTAAGCCGCTGACCGGCAAGCCAAAGAACCAACCCAACGCCCAGTTCCAACTCCAATGGAGTCCCAACGGCAACCAGAGGCTGCGTGTGCGCAGGTAAGCCACTGCGAACCAGAGTCCGGCGATCGACGTGTTAATAAGCGTGAAACCGGGAACGACATTTGGATTGGTGAGATGTGCGACTCCGAACAGCGCCAACGTTAACGCGACACCAAGCCATGCAAGCCTGGCGCGCGTCAACGTTTGCAACGCGTACCCGCGGAACATCGCTTCCTCTGCAAACGCAGCAATAACCAGTATCACACCCGATCCGATCATTGACCTGACAATCAACGCTGACTCAACGTGATTGATTGAGAATCTGAGTCCGCGCCCGATGATCGCAATCACTACAGCCACGGCCAGCGTGGCGAAACCCAGCGCCGATCCGATAACAAGATCTCTGAACCAGCCGCTCGAAAAGCCCGCTCCAAGAGAGCGCCATGGCAGATCTTCGAAGAGGTGTGCGCACAGATAGCCGAGACCAAGGGCGATGACCAGCAACCCGCCTCTGTAAACCAGACCCAGTACAAAGTCTGGAAAAGAGATCGGCGTGTAGCTCGAAATTAATCCGTAGAGAACCCTGACGACCTGCTCCCAAACTATTAGGCCGACGATTAATACGAGAAGGAATATCCCGAGGCGCCAGCCGCTGCGGAGCCGGCCAAAATCATTGAAGAAGAGCGGGTGCATTTCGGCGCTGCATTCTAACAGGAATCCGCGCAATCCGTGTTCATCTGCGGCTGTGTGCTAAACTTTCGAACACGTCTGCATGAGCGACCATCGCGATAATGTGACCCCTGAGCGCCGAGAGCGAATTCGACGCCGGCGCCGCGTTTTGCTTTGGGCTCTGGGCGCAACGGTGCTGTTGTTGCTCGCGATTATCGTCTCGCAGCAACTGTGGCTATGGACCGTCGTAAGGCCCGAAACCCCCGCCGACGCGCTCATCCTTTACGCGCTCTCGACTCTCAACTTCGTCGCGTTCGTCGTCTTCCTTTTCATCTTCGTGCGCAATCTGCTCAAGCTGCGACGCGAACGCAAGGAGCGACAACTCGGATCGAAAGTTAAGACACGCCTGCTGGTCTATTTCATCTCTATCAGCTTTCTGCCGATCACTGCGATGGCGGTCTTCTCGTATCTGTTCCTGAACCGTTCGCTCGAGAAGTGGTTCAATCCTTTTCCCGACGAGATCGTGCAGCAGGCTACGGAAGTCAAACGTTTGACCCTGGCAAGTCAGGATCAAACACTGCGCGACACTGCGTCTTTGCTGGCGATGTTGCTTGCAAACCAAACGCCGGAAGAGCGTCAGGCAACGATGCAGCAGGTGGTGAACTCGGGCCAGCTAGTCCGCATTGAGATCGCGAGTCACGACGGTTCAACCACTTACCAGAACCCGAATCTGTCGCAGGCAGATTCAGAGCAACTCGAGAAGCTCTTCACCAATGCGCGGCTGTTTCATGGTCCGGACGGCCTCAACCAGGTTGATGGAAAAGAGTTTGACGCGCTCGCAGTGCCTTTAAACCAGTCGGACTTGCTGATCATCGCACCGCAAAAACGAGCAGCGAACGATCTCACGGATCTGGTCGCAGGTTCAGAACGTGATTACCAGGATCTGGTGAGCAAGCAGCGTCGCGTGCGTTTGCTTGGTCTATCAACACTCGGACTGATGACGTTGATCCTGTTGTTTGTTTCGAGTTGGGTGGCGATCTACCTGGCGCGTGGTATCGCGACGCCGATCAAAGCACTGGCCGAGGCGTCCAACGAGATCGCACGCGGAAACCTCTCCCATCGCGTCACGACCATAGCTGACGACGAGCTCGCGCTGCTCGCTGAGTCGTTCAATCAGATGACCACCCAGCTTGAAGAGAACCGCACTCGCATCGAAGCAGGCGCGGCCGAACTGCAAGACACGAACCTCGCGCTGCGCGAACGACGCAATTACATCGAGACGGTGCTGCAATCGCTGTCGACCGGCGTCATCTCGCTGGACGAAAACGACTGTGTGACGACTCTGAACGCGTCAGCAGCGCGCATGCTCGCACTCATCGATAAAGCTGAAGGTAATCCGAAGCTAAGCCGTCTAATCGGCAGTGAAGACTGGCTGGTTGTCGATCGTCTATTGCGACGGGCGCGCCGCGCAGGCCACGCAACCGAACAAACGCAACTCGGAAGTGGAGCCCTGCCTGTTTCGATGACGGCCACGGCTCTTCCGGATTCGCGCGGACCGCGACGCGGAGTCGTTTTGGTAATCGAAGACCTTTCCGAGTTGCTCGCGGCGCAGCGTGCGGCGGCGTGGAGTGAAGTCGCGCGGCGCATGGCCCACGAGATCAAGAATCCGCTGACTCCGATCCAACTCTCAGCCGAACGGATCGCGAAGAGTTACGGCCGGGCGACTGCCAACGGCGCCGGCAACGGTACCTCTCTCATAGCTGATGAGCGTCTCGATGATAAACGTGTGGCAGCCGTGATCAGCGAGTGCACTGACACGATCGCGCGGGAAGTTGCCGGCCTGAAGGCGATGGTTGACGAGTTTTCGCGTTTCGCCCGCCTGCCCGCAATTCGCCTCGAACAGGCAAATCTTAATGACGTGATTACTCACGCGGCTGGTCTATATCAGGAACGACTCGACTGCGTTTTACTGACTCTGGATCTGGATCCCGGGTTGCCGTCATCCATGCTTGATGTCGAGCAGGTGAAGCGAGTGTTTGTGAATTTAATCGACAACGCGCTCGAGGCGGTTGCTTCAGTGTCTAACGAGAAGCAGATCACGATCGTGACCAGGCACGACGCGGAAAAGAGCGTGTTGCGAGCGGAAGTGGCCGACACAGGACAGGGAATCGAACCCGCTGACTTCCGCCGGCTGTTTGAGCCTTACTTCTCGCGTCGCGACAGCGGCACGGGCCTCGGACTCGCGATCGTTCAGCGAATCATCCTCGAGCATGGCGGACACATCCGCGCCGAAGGAAACTATCCACGCGGCGCGAAGTTCGTGATTGAACTCCCCGCCGTCGTGGTTTCTTAACCTAACTCACACGTTAAAGCCCGGGTGGATCGTGAAGTTATTATTGAGGATGTTGTTCGCACGCTGTGTCGCCTGGGTTCGCATCGCAGTCGAAGTGCTGACGCCCTCAAAAGCGAACCATGACAACCAGCAAACCTGCCAACGCCAGGCGCCGTTATAACCCCAGCTCGAATCGTTGTTGCCGGCATCGTGTGCTTTCCCGTCCGCATGACGTGATTCGTGAATTAGGGTGCCTGCTCGCAAACTAACTCCCTGATTGTAAAAGAACGGCATATAGAGCTCAGTCAAATCATCCGTGAACGGTCCCCATTGCGTGTAAGCGATGTTCCCTGGACACGAACTCGGCGTACACGATGAAGTGCCGCAGCGACCATCGAGCTCATCGATTGCATTGCGCGCAAATCGGCAACCCCACTCCAGAATGTTTCCGTTGTACGACTCGTTTGGAAAATGAGGCGACGAATAGGTCAGACAGTAAATGCCGGAGAGTGCGCGACAGAGCGGCTTGGTGTTGTCACAAACCGAGTCATATCCAAAGCCGTCATCCCAGTCGTCATGATCGAAATCGAAAGCATCCCAGGCCCAGTCGATGAAGGCTTGCCAGCAAATTCTTGGACCATAGAGGTTATCGCCGGACGCGGTCAGGTCGGGTACGGAGTAAGTACAGGAAGCCATGATTCAGTTCTCCTTTCTTGTGCTGCAGCAACCCATGCTCGGAGCGGTATACAGTGATCCTGATTTGGGAGGCGTGAATCCGCGTTCCTTCCCATCCTCACGTTCAGGCTCGGCAACGATTTCTTCGGTGCGCGCTTTGCGGATGTCGAGAATCCAGTAATCGTGCTCCCGCAAGATTTCTTTGGCCTTGTCTCTCAGCCCGAGCTCCGTGGCCACCTTGACGGCCTCAATGAGGATTGCCTGCTCTGGCCTTCTGGCAATGATTTGAAGCACGGCCTCAGACGTCTCCGGATGACGTACGGCAAGTTTTTGAACTGCATGAACGGCCATCGTGCTGACGAGCATCTCCATATCTCGAGCGTTCTGGCAGCCTTCCTGTTCAATCGCTTCCGGTAACCTTCTCAATGCTGTGCGTATAAAGAATTCAGCGGCGCTGCGGTCTCCCGTGTCGCCTAAGACGTAAAGCAGGTTCCAACGCAAGGTCGTGTCGCCGGACTTTACCTGCTGGAAGATGCCGTTAACCGTTTCCAGTACGTCGGTGCCGCAGTTGCGAAGCACCTCCACGGTGCGCGCATACCCGGCTTCTCCCTCTTTATCGGCAGTGTTTAGGTAGCGCACAGCCTGGCCCAGCAGCCAGGCAGTCCCGGATCTGTCAAATGGGCGACTCGTGAGCTTTCCTTCAATGCTATCGCTTCCACGCCCAGATGTTTGTCCCGATGTGTGTTTGTCACAGTCACAAGCCATATGAAACTCCTCCTCAAATTCCGCTGAACCGCGTGCCTCCAGGGAGGCACTGGACTAGAACTCCAGCTCTACACATGAGTAATGACGTTTCCGGGAGAAAACGTGTCGGGTTATTCTATGCGGCGACATGGATTCAATTCTCATAGTTGACGACGAGCGCGGCATTCGCGACACGCTTCGCGCGGTGATGGAAGACGAAGGTTTCGCCGCTGACGCGGTCGCCACGGGCGAAGACTGTCTCAAAGCACTCGGCCGGCGCGCATACGGCTGCATCCTGCTTGACGTTTGGCTTCCCGGAATCGACGGTCTCGAGACCTTGCGACAACTTCGCGCTGCCGGATCCGATGCGGCCGTCGTGATCATTTCCGGTCACGGCAACATCGAGACGGCCGTGCGCGCAACGAAGTTAGGCGCCTTTGACTTCATCGAAAAACCACTTTCGATCGAGAAGACGGTGCTCACGGTTCGGAATGCTTTGCGACAACAGCGGCTCGAGTTAATCAACGCCGACATGGCCGCTGCACTCGCACGCGAGTACACGATGGTCGGGGAGTCGGTCGCGATGCGTGCACTGCGCAAGCAGATCTCGATCGTAGCGCCGACGGATGGTCGTGTTCTGATTTACGGCGAATCAGGAACCGGAAAAGAGTTGGTCGCGCATGCGATTCACGCTGAATCGCGTCGCGCGGCGGCTCCGTTTATCGAGGTCAACTCAGCAGCGATTCCGGAAGAGTTGATCGAATCCGAGCTCTTTGGACACGTGAAAGGAGCGTTTACCGGAGCGACCGCCGCGAAGAAAGGGAAGTTTGAACTCGCAGATGGCGCGACGATCTTTCTCGACGAAGTCGGTGATATGAGTCCGAAGGTTCAGGCGAAGGTGTTGCGCGTGTTGGAAGAGCAACGCTTCGAACCGGTAGGAAGTGGAACTTCGGTGAATGTTGACGTGCGCCTTATCGCGGCGACAAACAAGCGTCTGGATGTCGAGATCGAGCAGGGAAACTTTCGCGCCGATCTTTTTTACCGTTTGAATGTGATTCCGTTCGAGTTGCCGCCGCTGCGTGATCGTCTTGAAGATGTGCCGCTCCTGATCGAATATTTCAACCAACACTTCTCGAAGGCTTACGGAAAGAAGCTGAAGAATTTTTTGCCTGAAGCGGTCGAGGCGATGCAGTCGTATTTGTGGCCCGGCAACGTGCGCGAACTACGAAACACGATAGAACGAGTCGTGATCATGCATCCGGGCACAAAAGTATCGGCAAGCGATCTGCCGCCGCAGGCGAAGGAAGAACCGCCTGTGGCCTCGTTCCGGTTTCCGTCGTTTAAGGAAGCGACCGAGGCGTATCATCGTGAGTTCATTCAACGCAAACTCGAAGAAGCCGACGGCAATGTCTCACGTGCCGCGGAGTTAATGGGGGTGGACCGCAGCCACCTCTATCGTCGCATGCGCGCGCTCGGTATCCAGAACCGAGGTGAACGCAACGCTACCACGTGATCGAGCTCTCGGATTTCGTATGGTCCTTTTAGACGCAGAGATCGCGGAGATACGCAGAGATACGCAGAGAATGTAGTCAATCCGTTGACAAAACTTTACATAACCATGACTAACTCGCTATAACCCACTGCTACTCTCAATCGACTCCCCAGTCGTTGTTTTAAGTCTGTGTTCAGATAAAACGTCGCACTCACGATGAGCCTTTCCCCCGTGAAGCTCAGGTCCAGGTGGCCCCTCGCCGTTTGCGTGCTCGTGTCGTTTGTCGTGGGCTATGGCGTCTCACTCGTCTCACGCACCCCAACTCCCGCTGCTGAAGTGAAAATCCAGGTCGCCGACTTTCGCATCGCAATTCCCGAAGGTGAGACAACCGTCACGATTACGAGTCGCGATGCTCAAGGCGAACAGTTGGGCCAACTCAAGCTCCAACGTCACGGCGAAGCCATCGCCGGCATCCCTGCGATCGAAACACGAATCGCACCACGCGAACATCTGACTGTTGAAGATGCCGCATTTCTACGCCGCGAAATCGGCGCGGCAGTTTCACCCTCAGATTCACCATGGCAGAAAGCAAACAAGATTCGAGCGTGGTTGGGTCAACTTCGTTATCGACTCGGAATGCCCGGGCTGAGCACGCGCAAGCCGCGCGAAGCTTACGAGCAGATGAAAACCGGACAGCCCGTGCTTTGCGGCAATCTCGCTGAGATCTACGTCGCACTGTGTGAAGCGATGGGGTTGGCGGCGCGCGCCGTAGGTTTGACGGTTGCGGTCCAAAACGGACTCTTCGGAGTCGATACACATGCAGGCGCGGAAGTCTGGATTCCCGAAATGGGCGGCTGGATTTATCAGGATCCAACGTTCAACTGTTACTGGCAGATCGACGGCAAACCGGCAAGCGCGATGCAACTCCACGATGCGGTGATGGAACAGCGCGACGTCGACTTCATGCCGCGCGACAAGCAAACTGAGCAGCGGCTTCGCGACTACTACCTCGATGTGCGTCTCTACTTCCGCCAGATCTCTTACGAGTACAAGCCGGGCGGCACCGTGCTCTATTTCGCAGACCCGCGACTCGAGCCGTTGAATCTGCGTGACAAGAATTGGATCCATACTGACAGCCGCGACGATATCAAGCGACTCGACTCTGACGAGGTTCTCGTCGTCGAAAGACGTTCGGAGATCTCGCCGGGTGTGTTTGTACAGTTGATTGGCAAGGATCTCTTCGTCAGAGACAGGCGCGAGCGAAGTCCCGGGATTCGCGTGCGTTCGTCAACCGGAACGGTCGAGGGCGTCGCATACCTGCACCAGCGTGCGCAGGATCTCGGTGTCTTCAGTAAATCGAACCTCGTTCGGAATCCGGCGTTTCGACTCACCAGCGGCGCAAATCAGCTCGCGGACGATTGGTCCATAACCGGTCCGGTCGAAGCAATGACGATATCGGGCGGTCAGGCGATGGCGGCGCTGCCGGGAGGGAAATTGTACCAGCGCATCCAGGTGCGGCCGCGTGGTCGTTATCTGATGTACGCGCGCGTCAGTGTGTCGCGCGGGTTAGTGAACTGGTCCATAGCCGACGCGCCACGCGGACCGAGATCGATGGGAACGATCGAGCCCGAGCGGATCAGCGAAGTCGTTTCGGATATCGTGGAGAGCCAGAGCGGTTATCTCGAGGTTGGTTTTGAAGTCCCTTCCGGCGGCGCCTTCCGCGTCATCGACGTCATCGTGACTGAAGCCCCACGCTTCGAACGCTGAATATACTTGCGTTCCATCTTCAAATAGCTTAAGAAGTTATCGAGGTTTTTAGATGGATTTTACTACCAAAGAATTACTGAAGCGCTACGCGAAATTGGCCGTTGGCCAGCCGTTTTCACCGGTGTTGCTGAACATTTTGGTGACTTCGGTTTGCGATATGCGTTGTACCCACTGCTTTTTTACTGACGAACTCGACGATCGCCCGCGCAAGAAACTCCAGATGAAGACACACGAGATCGAACGGATCTCGGAAACTCTCGGCGGCAACCTCGGGGTTTTGATTCTTGCCGGCGGCGAACCATTCACGCGTAAAGATCTTCCCGAAATCGCCCGTGCCTTTTATACAAACAACAAGCTGGAATCGATCTACATCATGTCAAACGGGCAGATTCAGAAAAGAATCTTTCCGGATGTGACGCGTTTGCTGCAGGAGTGCCCGAATCTCAACGTAACGGTCGCGCTCGGTATCGATGGTCCGAAGCATGAGCACGAGAAGATTCGACAGAAGCCCGGTTCGTGGGACATCGCCATCGACACGGCGCGGCAGCTTCAGGCGATCAAAAAGGAATACCCTCGTCTCGACGTGCAAACGTGTACCTGTTTTATGAATTCGAACCAGGACACCATTTTCGACTGGTACGATTTTCTAAAATACGATCTCAAGCCTGACAAAGTTAACTTCAATTACATCCGACCGCCATCAGCGGATCCGAAAGAGTTGGACATCGACCACTCGCGTTATGCGAAGTTGGCCCGGATGATTGACGACGACTCGCGTCACGCGGCAATCAAGAACAACTACGGCGGCAAGGCCGGGTTCTTCAAGGCTGCGATCGACATCTACATGCACGGTCTGATCGCGAAGACTCAGGAGACGCAGACTGCGCAGATGACCTGTTACGCCGGCACGGCCGGCGGTGTGATCTACGATGAAGGCACCGTCTCGTCGTGTGAGAATCTTGAACCGGTCGGTAACTTGCGTGATTTCGATTGGAATTTCCAGAAGCTCTGGCTGTCGCCCGCGATGCAGGCACGACGCAAGAAAGCGCATGACGGATGTTTCTGTACGCACGAGTCGAACAGTTACTACCCGTCGCTGCCGTTCAATCCCGGTCACTTGATCCAGATCAAGAAGCTGGAGAGAGAAATGAAGAAGGCGCGTAAGGCAGTAGAAAAAACTGAGCATTCCGGACTGCCGGTGGTCGATCTCAATTAAATGCAGAAGCGCATACCAAAGATACTGATCATTTCGTCTGACACTGGCGGTGGGCATCGTTCGGCCGCGGCCGCGATCGTCGCGGGTGTGCAGAAGTTTCTCGACAGTGAATCGTATGCGATCAGAGTTGTGCGTGCGGTTGAGGAATCACATCACCTCAGCGCGAAGCTGGTGCGGTTGTACAACTGGATCCTGCGCAATCGCCAGCACTGGATGAAGTATTACTACTGGTTCATAAACTACATCCGGCCGGAGACCAGCGAGTTTTTCCACAAACGATGCGTTGGTTACGTTGCCGGCCTCTTTGAACGCTGGTGCCCGCACATCGTGGTCAGCGTTCATCCGCTCACCCAACACATTTTTGGGCGAGTGTTGAAGGAGTTGAACCTCGCCGATCGCGTGCCGCTTGTGTCTGTGGTGACAGATCCCTGCTACGGATTTTGGAAAGGCTGGGCGTGCGACGCCGTGAGTCTGTATCTCGTGGCGAGCGACGACGCGCGGCGCCAGTTGATCGACTACGGCGTTGCGCCCGAGAGGATCAAGATTTCCGGACTGCCCGTGCATCCGAAGTTTGCTTACCCCGGTGAGGAAGCAGCGCAGGCTGCGCGGCGGGCTCTTGGCTTGGATCCGGAGAAATTTACGGTCTTCGTGAACGCCGGCTGGATCGGCGGCGGCAACATCCCGCAGATCTTCCGCGAGTTGGCGCATGGCGAATTGGACGTGCAGGCGATTTTTCTTGCGGGAAAGAACGAGGATCTACGAGTCGCGGCTGAATCGATTGCCCTCGAAGCGCCGTTTCCGATCAAAGTTATTGGTTACTCGGACGAAGTCGAGAAACTGATGAGCGCCGCAAACGTCATGATCTCAAAACTCGGCGGCTTGACGACCTTCGAAGCACTCGCGTGTCGCGTGCCGATCATTGGCGACATGATTACCGAGCCCATGCCGCAGGAAGC
>OELI01000453.1_pt1 | contig 15733 bp, 14 predicted proteins | sample 1503511 | NCBI WGS metagenome assembly OELI01 (sample SAMEA104379616, study PRJEB20068) | metagenome | biome: 1000743; feature: 77; material: 1998 | place: USA | collected 2012 | depth 25 m | reverse complement strand
ATTCGAGTCCGGTCGACGCCCACCAGAAACTTAACGTGTGGGTGTAGTCGCTCAACTTCTCACGCGAATAGAGGTCGTCGGCTTCGAGCAGTGCCTTCGCGCTCTCGAGCTGTTCGTCAGTGTAATAGTCTTTGTCGTTGAAGTGTGAAACTTCTTCGTAGAGCGCTTTGATCGCCGCGCGCGCTTTGTCAGGCGTCGTTTGCGCGATCAGAGCGATTGGACCAACGTTGCGTTGCGTGTAGTAACTCAGATCGACACCGGTTACTAAACCCGTGTCGACGAGATTGCGCTGAAAGCGCGAGTTTGGCTGGCGCAGAATGAACGAAAACACGTCGGCAGCGTAAGTCGCGGGATTGTCTTTACCGATCGATGGACCCTGCCAACCAATGTTGATAATCACGTTCTGCACCGGCTGCGCGATCACTGCGCCTTCACTTTTCGGCAGCGGAGGGTGTTCGACGAGCGGAAACTCGGCAAACGGATCCTTTTCGCGTTTAGCCCAGTCGCCGTAAAACTCCTGCGCCATCTTCACTACGTCCGACGGATTGACGTCGCCGGTGATCACGAGCGCGGAATTGTTCGGGACGTAGTAACGCTGCTGAATCAACCGCATCATGTCTGTCGTCGATCCTGAAACTGTTTCCCTGTTTCCGAGTGGATTCTTGCGGCTCGGATATTTGAAGAAGAGCCGGTTGTTCATCTCCTTGTTCAGGTAGAAAAACGGGTTTGATTCATTGCGATCGATCTCACCGATCACCACTTGCTTTTCGCGGGCGAACTCACGCTCGTCAAACAGCGGATAACGCGCCGCGTCTTTCATGAACTGCATCGCGGTGCGGATGTTCGGGCTGGTGGTCGTGAAGTAATAATCGACCACTTCTTCGCGCGTAGTGCCGTTGTAAGCGATACCCATCTGGCCTATGGCGCGCAGGTATTCCTCGGCGTTCGCGATCGCGCGGTTCTGTTTGAAGAACATGTGCTCGTAAAGGTGCGAGAGCCCGTTGAGCTCCGGCGGCTCAGTGTAGGACCCGTTCTTCACGGCCAGCTCAATCGTGACGAGCGGGATCGAGTGATCTTCGAGAATGATCACTTCCAGACCGTTGGCCAGGACCTGGCTGAAGATCTTCGCTTCCGGCAGTCGTGCCGACGATGCAGGCGCCGGAGCCGTTGCGGTTGGCCGTGTCGCCCGTTGTTGCGTAACGATCCGCGCCGAAAGCGTGGAAGGCGACACCAAAGTTAAGAGAAGTACAAAGACAAGCGAACTTCGTTTCACAGATAACTCCATGCTGCAAATGATGATGGTCGTGGGGAAAAGGTTATCTTGCTGGGGAAAAATTGTACAGGAAAGCCTCTTCGGACCTTCGCGCGCTCTGCGTTAGATGGCATCTTTCAACGCGGAGATCGCACAGGACCACAGAGAACTGTCATCGGTTCTTCGCTACGATCGCTCGGGCCTTTTGGCGAAGCGTGGTGCGATAGGGAGCGGCGTCAGCGCCGGCCGCGTTTGATAGCCATTGAATGCGTGGCGTGCCGCGCGGGGTGGTTTCGCCGGTCATCTGCATTGAGTACGTTCGCTTGTCGTTAGGGACAAAGAGGATTAGGCGTCGCAGCGTACGGTTTTCAGTGGAGTCTCTGCCGGTGAACAGCAGTTCCGGGTAACCATCTTCGTCCGCGTCGACAAGCTCGGCACCCCAGTTCGCGTGACTGAAACCGTCAGCGTCGAGCTTGCCCTGCGCACTCAGCCGATACTTACCGTCGCGACGTTGCAGCAGCATAAAACTCGTTGTGCCGGCTTTGCGTTGATTGTTGACGAACACGATGGCGGGACCCGAGTCAGTATCGACAATCTCGAGCGGCCCGATTGACCCGCGCGCAAACTGTGCGGCGATCTTTCGCGCTTTAGTCAACGACAACTCTTCGAGCGGTGTTGAATTGTCGCGTGGTTGAGTGAGGCTCGCTGACGGAGTCACATCGTTATGCCAGGCAGCCGGCGTAAAACTCACTTTCGAAGCAGCGACGGGAAGTGCCGAGTCGGGTATGCGTGTTTCCGGCGCACTTTGTCCCGTGTAACCCCAAGCGAGCAGCGCGCTGAAAGTCGTCACCAGGACAAGCGGAGCACCAACTCTAAACACAAGATTTCGGCCCGCATCTGCAGCCGCGACCATCGCAGAGAGTGGTTCAACGTCAGGCAGAGTGCGTTCGGGGTGCGTGAGACTGCGCTCCAAAAGCAGCTTCGCCAAAGCCGCAGTCCGAGGACGATCTTCGGGGCGCTTTGCGAGCAGAGTGTGAACAGCCAAGGCAAGGGGTCGCGGAATATCCTGACGCAAACGTGGCAAAGGTGGCGCCGGAGCAGTTGCCTGCTTAACGAGCAACGCTGATTGCAGTGGATCGACAAACGGCGGACGACCCGCGAGCATTTCATACAGCAAAACACCGAGACTGTAGAGATCGCTGCGCGCGCCGACGCGCTGTCCCAAACACTGCTCCGGCGACATGTAGCGCGGCGTTCCGACAACCTGGCCCGAACCGGTGCTCGCGTGTGTTGCCGTGGATTCAGCCGATGACGCCAAGACTTTTGCGACCCCGAAATCGAGCACACAAACGCCGCGCTTGCCGAGCAGTATGTTTGAAGGTTTGAGATCGCGATGGACGATTCCGAGCCGGTGTGCCTCTTCAAGAACATCGCAGATTTGCGTTGCGATGTGGACTGTGTTCGTCGGGGAGAAGCGACCTTCCCGCGCCAACGCCTGTGAGAGCGTTTCGCCCTCGACAAACTCCATCACGATGAAGTGGCGACCATCAGGCAGAATACCCGCGTCAAAAATCATCGCGGCATTCGGATGGCGCAACTTCGCCATCGTTCGAGCTTCACGCAAGAAACGATCGGCAACGTCTGCATCGCCCGCGAACTCGCGACGAATGATCTTGACGGCGACGGGTCGTTCGAGACCAAGGTGCGTGGCAAGGTAAACCGTGCCCATGCCGCCGGTCCCGATTTCGCGTTCTATTCTGAATCTGCCGGCGATGAATTGGGGGACATCCATATTTGACCTTCTTTCGGGTAAAAGGTCGCCATTCAATTTCGTTTTTGCTCGTGGTTGGGGGGAAGAGGGCCGTAGTTTAGCACAATCCTGCGGGACTTATGGAAGCTATTTATCGAGACCGGGGTGGACCCCGGGCACATTCGGAATCCAGAACACTTGTCCATTAATTTCAACGCTACGCAGACCGTGTTTCGGAAGATCCTTTTCCTTCAAACCGAGAAACGTGAAGTGCGGTAAATCGCTGAGGACGGTCTGAAACCAACCATGCTTGGCGAGGATTTCTCGTACGCGCGGATTCTCAAACTCATTGACATCGAACGCGAGCATCGCGATGTGTTGCGACGCTCCGGGCGCAGCGATCGAGTAAAGAATCGACTTGGAAAGATCTTTGCTGAAGTAAATGCCTGTTTTCTCGAGCTCCAAAACTTCTGCGACCTGTTGCGAGAGTGGCAGGCTACGCAGGCGTGCGACCTGTTGCGCGGTAAGGCGTCCCTGCCCAAGCCAGTAATCAAGGGCCGGCTCGAAACGCGAATTCCACAAACGAACGCTGTCTTCATAACCGCGACGTGCAGCTTCGGCGCCGTCGCGCGGCGTGATGTCGAGTCCTTCCTTCTGAGCTTCGGCGCGGGCTTTGCTCAGCTTCTTGAGCGCTTCGGGTTGGAGTTCAACTTCGTCAAAGCCAAAAACTTCCGCTTCGAAACCAGCCGCGTCCTGAAATCGAGTGACTTGTTCCTCGGTCGTGAACACGCACACGGGAGGCGGCGTCACCTTTTTGTCGGCGACGAAGATCGCGCCGTACTCTTCGAGAATGCGCCGCGAAACCGGATCCGACGACGGGCAAAGGTTTTCGAGTTTTGTTTTTCGTTTTTTGAGGGCCTTCGCGAGTGCTTCGTAAAAAGGAGTTGGTTCGGTGAAGTTGTTTGACTCGCGTATCGGGTTTGAAATCATTGGCTGTGTCGACATGTTTTCAAGTAGTGGCATCACCCCGCTTGCAATCATCGGATAGAACAGAATCAAAATCAGAGTTGACAGATACATCTCTCGAAAAAGCGCAAACGATGATAGAGGCGGCTGATTCTGGCGGTCAACCGGTGCCGAATGTGGTAGGCTGCAAAGCTATAAGTGTTTTGTTATGAAGAGTGTTGATCTGTTTATGGAACTAGTCGCGACTTACCGCAAGCACGGTTGGCAATTGCAGAGTGTAATACTGCAACCTGCGACACGAGCCGTCATGGAGAAACACAAAGCTCAACTACTCGACAACATACCGGTCAAGGAAGCGGGGTTCGACGCGCTCTGGTTTTCGCGTCCGTCACACAACGATCGCGAAGCGTGGGAATTGCGATTGTTGGCACAAACCCAGTATGCGCTTTTTGAAACGTTTGAAGCAGACGAGACCGAGGAACAACGCGCTGACGTGAAACATGAGATGGAAGCGCGGTTGAGAGATTACGTGTTGGGACAAAGATAATCCGCGGCTTATTGTTTCCCCAGCCGAACCGGAATCTCGAGTTTTTCAAATTCCTGCGGTTGATTTTCAGCTTCAGGGTCGCCTTTCGGGCGCATGATCACGAGCTTCACCGTGCTGTAAGGCTGCGCGCGACGCACGCGCATCAGAAACTCCGCATTCGTACGAATCGGAACACCGTCGAATTCAATGACGATGTCGCCGTTCTTAACTCCCGCAATATCCGCCGGCCGGTTGCGCAAGATCGTACCCAACTTCGCGCCGTGGATATTCGTTCCCGGTACTTTCACCGTTTCGGCGTCTCCGTCTTCATAACCAAACTGCGCTTTTTCCGGCCGACGGTCGAACTCGTGCGTCAACCGCCGATTTTCTTCATCCGAAATCGTCGTTAACTTCGCGGTCTTCTTCTGTCCGTCCCTCATGTACTCAACGTCGACAGTCTTGCCAATCGGAGTTTGAGTCATGATGTCGTTCAATTGATCTTCATCGTGGATTTGCTGGCCGTCGAACGTCACGATCACGTCACCACCAACCAGGCCGGCTTTATCAGCCGGTCCGCCGGGAGCACGGGCGGATTCGAAGATAACGCCATCGTCAGTGTTATTAAACTCATCAACGCCGATGGACGACCTAACCACCGGCTTCTGCACGAAACCAATATTACCGCTCTTCCGCATCGGAGCCACGATCGCGGTGAACGCAGCCGCACCGACAAAGAACACAAGCAGACCCACAAAGATCCACGAAATACCGCTCATGCGACGTTTCTTTTTGGGTTGGGCGGGTAAAGCGGTTACCGTCGGCAGTTCGTCACTGGGGGAGTACTGACCCGCACCATATCCAGCCATGCTTTGCGGCAGTCGAAATCCGCAATTCCGACAAAAGCGAAGGTCAGACGGCATCCTCGAATGGCAGTTTGAGCATGTGATTTCAGTAGCCTGCGACATTTGAGATCCACCTATAATTGACGTTTAGTCGAAGAATACACGGACAGGTTGTATACGCCAAATAATGTTTTCCGGTTGCATGGCCGCTCGCGCGATGGACTTCCGAGCAACGAAGAGGCAATATTCGGTCAGGGAGGATGCGACGGTGGAAATAACCAAAGCACTCGCGGCGCTGCAACCGCTTTACGGCAAGGACAACGTCGAGATTATTACTACCGATGGCAGGCGAGTACGTGGGACGGTTCGCAGTATGAAGACCACGCAGGCGCTAACCACTCCCAGTGTAAAGATGGAGACAGCCAGTGGTCAGATCGTTAAGATCCCCTTCCCGACCATTGCCGAGATCAAAGATCACAACCTTTCAAGTTAAAAACGGCCAATTTCTTCTTTAGCCTCACTTGGCGTATAGTACGCCGAATTTATGAGGATTGACGATTTCGGCAGCCGCATTGCATCCGCCTGGTCTGAGTTGCGTCCCGCAACGCGCGGCCTCGTCGAGCGGGCTTTGCAAGCAGATACGCCGACCGCTCGTAATTTCCATTATGACGCGCGCGCCGACCTCGAACTCAGCCGTTTCCTCGCTGCACTCGACGACCGAGCCGCCGAAAAGGTCGATGCGCTCGATCCTGAAAAAGGCGGAAAACTGAAGTCGATCGCCGACACTTGTGCGGCAGTGTTACTGGAACAAACCGAGTCAGCGGAAGTCTTCGCGCAACTGGTCAAGCGTGCAGAGATGCAACGAGACTATCGACGCATCGACCTGCTCGCCGATGCCTTGACCTCGCGTTTTCCGCCGAGTGAGATCTGCGAGCTCGCGCGTTCAGAAGATACGATCGCTCGTGAACTCGCTAACGAAGCGCTCGCACGTTGCCCGATTTCGATCCTCGCTGCCTTGCTAAACGATCCGGTTGATTCTGAAACTGCGCGCTCAGCGTTGCGAAGGCAAGTGGTGGAATACGGCTCTGAAGAAGCGCGGCAGATAGTCAACGCGCTGGATCAAGCCGACGAGATGTTGTGAGTTATTGGCCCAGTTGGTGCAGTCGTTCGACGACTTGATCGATGAGCCAGTTGGGAGTTGAAGCGCCGGCCGTTACGCCCACTTTTTTCACACCAGTCAAATCCGCGGGATTTATCTCAGCCGGGGTCTCGATCAGAAAACTCTTCGCGCACTGTTCCTGGCAGACTGCCAACAACTTCACGCTGTTTGATGAATGACGTCCGCCGATGACGTAGAACGCATCGACTTGTCCGGCGAGTGCGCGCGCCGCATCCTGCCTGTCGCGCGTTGCCGAACAGATCGTGTTGACTACCTGCGGCTCAGTGTCCGCTTTCTCACGCACCGCTTCGGCAACTTCCAGAAAGGTTTGCAACTTGATCGTCGTTTGCGAAACGACCAGCGGCGCGCGCAGATCCGGAAGTGAAGCCACTTCGCTGGCATCGCGCACGACGTAAGTGTTGTTTGGTGCATAACCCACGACTCCGATCATCTCCGGATGATCGGGGTTGCCCGCAACGACTACATCGCGTCCCTGGCGCGCGGCCCGTTCGGCGAGGTGTTGTACGCGTGTGACGAACGGGCAAGTCGCATCGATTACTTTCGCCGCGCGTCCTTCCAACTCCCGCTGCACCTGGGGTGTCACGCCATGCGCGCGAATCACGGCGATGGTATCGGCGTCAGCTTCATCCGGCGAATCGATCGTCGAAACACCGCGAGCACCGAGTCGCTCCATCTCCTGCGCGTTGTGAATCAGTGGTCCAAGTGAACGGATCGGGCGCACGCCCTCTTCAACTACTTCTTCGACCATCTCGACGGCGCGTTCGACGCCGAAACAGAATCCGTATTCGTCTGCCAGTAAGACTTCCATTTAGTTTCCTACGCTGCGGGTCCGGAAGTGGCGTCAGCCGGCGTGTGTTCGCGGCACTTCTCGCGCCACTCTTCTCTCAGTCGATCGCCGCCCGCAACACGGTCGTCGATCCACTTTGTCTCCCAATCGACGAGGCAACGGATCTGGCCGAGCACGGCCTTCTTGAGGTCACCCAGTGCGTGGGCCATATCCTTCGGCATAATCGCGTATGAAAAGTCACCGATTTGACGCAATCCGTCGCAAACGGCTTCTGCGACTTCACGAACGGGGTCACGACCTTCTTCCATATTGAAAACCTCCACCGCTTCGCATTCTAGCACCATCTGCTTTACGGCTGCACGATGGGCAGAGTTCCGCCACAAATCCGTGTTTTCCCGCGAAAATCTGCGGCTAAGACGCCGGCAGGCCTTTTCTGGCGATCGACTCCATCAAGCCACAGAATCGATCGAGCTCGTTGAGCGTGGTGTAAACATTCGGCGTGATGCGAATGCCTTTGAACTCCTCGTGAAGGATCGGGGTCGTGAATACGCGATGCTTGTTGAAGAGGTAAGTGCCGATAGCATAGGGATCAATCCCTTCGATATTCACGTTCGCAATCGCACATGATTGATTCGGTTCAAACGAAGTGTTGAAAGTGACCTTCGGAATGTCTTTCAATCGATTCATCCAGTAACGCGACAGGTACCGAAGCCGCGCTTCTTTGCGTTTGCCACCGATGCCGTTATGGAAGAGTAACGCTTCGCCGATTGCGAGCCGTGGCGCCGCCGGGTGCGTGCCGATCTCTTCGAACTTGCGAATGTCGCCAGCCTGTTTCGTCTCCGCCGCCATCAACGGCCAGAGCTTCTCGATCTTGTCGCGTTTAACGTAAAGCAGTCCGGTTCCTTTCGGCGCGTAGAGCCATTTGTGCAGGCTCGTACCGAAGTAATCGCAACCGAGATCCTTCTGTTGAAAATCAAACTGCGCGTACGAATGCGCGCCGTCGACGATCGTCTCGATGCCTTTGGCACGTGCCATGTCGCAGATCTGTTTCACCGGCGTGATCTGGCCCGTGATATTCACCTGATGTGAAACGAGGATCAGTTTTGTTCGACTCGTGATCCCTTTTTCGAATGCTGCCGTGATCTCACTCAGGTTCTTTGGTGGAATCGGGATCTTGACCATCTTCAACACGAGACCTTCACGACGTTCACGTTGCCGCAGGGTTGTCAGCATGCGTGGATAATCCTGGGTGGTCGTGAGTATCTCGTCGCCCGGTTTGAAATCCATTCCCATCAGAAGGATCTCGAGCGATTCGGAAGCGTTGCGCGTGATGGCAATCTCTTCGGGATCGCAGCCAAACATTTCTGCGAGTCCGGTGCGAATGGTTTCCGATTGCGGCTCGAGTAGTTGCCACATCGTGTATGCCGTCGCATCTTCCTGTTGCCAGATGTAACGGACGAGTGCTTCAGTGACGATGCGCGGGCTCGGTGAGACGCCGCCGTTATTGAGATTGACAATGCCGCGCGTTACCGTGAACGCATTCTGAATGACGAACCAGTAGTCTTCATCCATAGCCACTTGTTCCGGCGTGAGGTGCGCGACGTTTCGACCGGCAGCCTCCACGTTTTTCAACAACGCACCGATTGCCGGCACGGACAGAGCAGCCAAACCAACACTCTTGCCGGCGAGCGAGAGAAAGTCGCGACGCGTTCTGCTTGTCGATTGACATGGATGGTCCATCTCGTTGCACCTCCGCTTATTTTGGCGTTTCGTAAGCGATGCGAGCGTTCGCAACACGCTTATCCTCGTCCGTACCTCGATTTATGGTCATGACCGTTTTACGGAAACTGTTTTGTGATTCAGCCGGCCGCGCATAACCAATCACTGCTGCGTTCTTGAGTCGTTAATAGAATTGCCTTCGTAAACGATCTCGCCGTTAATCACGGTCATGACGCAGCGTGTCTTCAAGATCTCAAGCTCGGGAATGGTCATGATGTCCGCGGAGAGAATCGTGAGATCGGCGAGTTTGCCGGTTTCAATCGTGCCGCGAAGTTTCTCTTCAAAGGCTGCGTATGCCGGCCAGATCGTAAACATCTTCAGCGCCTGGTCGCGAGTGACAGCTTCTTCGGGATGCCAGCCTTCGCTGGAAAAGCCTTTCTGATCTTTCCGCGCAACGGCGGCATAGAACTCGATCATCGGTTCGCCGCGTTCGACCGGCGCGTCTGAGCCGCCGGGCACAACCACACCTGACTTAATAAAACTCTCCCACGCATACGCGCCCGCCAGACGCTCGAGTCCAAGCCGGCTTGGCGCAAAGAAGAGATCGCCAATCGCATGCGAGGGCTGCATCGACGGAATCACTCCGAGCTTCGCGAAACGTGGGATGTCCGTTGGATTGACGATCTGCGCATGCTCGACTCGCCAACGCGGCTCAGCAATTTTCCGGTCCGCTCGCGGCACGGAGTTGAACGCCCTTTCATACTCGTCGAGTATGAATCGATTCGCCCGATCGCCGATCGCATGCGTCTCGACTTGTATACCCTTGCGCAAAGCGTCGACCAGCATTGGTCTCAACTCTTCTGCTTTCACGGTCAGAAATCCGGAAGTATCGGGCGCGTCCGAGTATGGACCAAGCAACGCCGCGCCTCGCGAACCTAAGGCGCCGTCGGAAACGACCTTGATTGTTCTGACGGTGAAACGATTTTCGAACGCGCCGATTGTTGGGCCTTCGTTGAGCAGGCGAGTGGCGTTTGGTCCTGGTCCATACACGGCTTTGTAGATGCGCAGTTTGATCGTCCCGGCAGCGTAAAGTTTCTTGAAGATGGCAATGTCGTCATAACTGCCGCCGGCATCCTGGATCTGCGTCCAGCCGAGCGCGATATCACGCTTCACTCCCAACTCCACCGCACGCTCAGCCTCTTCGGGCGAGGTCGGCGGAACCCGACGTCGCACTAAACCTTGCGCGGCATCGAGCAACATTCCGTTTGGTTCGCCGCTCTGTTTGTCTTTCGAGATCTCGCCGCCAAATGGATTCGGTGTGTTCTTGTCGACGCCCGCGACTTTCAACGCCGCACTGTTTGCGACGGCGCCGTGGCCGTCTGCACGTCCGAGGATCACGGGATTGCCCGGTGAAACTTTGTCGAGGTCCCAACGGGTCGGGAACACAGGCGGTTGCCAGTGCGTCTCGATCCAACCTCGTCCCGTTACCCACTCGCCGGGCTTGGCCTGGTCCACCCGCGCTTTCAACTTCGCGAGTAAATCGTCCAGACTCGTGGTGCCTTCGAGATTCAGCGTCATCTCGCGCTGCCCGACGCCGGAAAGGTGCTGGTGTGAATCGGTAAACCCCGGCAGGACGGTGTTGCCTTTGAGATCGACGACGCGCGTGTTCGTGCCAACGAACTGCTGCGCTGCTTCGTTCGAACCGACGAAGACGATGCGGTCGCCTTTGACAGCAATCGCTTGCGCGCGCGGCGCTTTGTCATTCGCGGTGTAAACGTTGCCATTGCGGAAGACGATGTCGGCAGCCGCGGGTTGTCGGACAGGCACCCAGGTCACGAGCAGCAGAGTCACTGCGAGTAAGAAAAGTTTCATGTTTTCCTCAGAGGATTAGGTCGCGGATGCACACAGATTACCACGGATTCTTCAAAAACTGTTCGAGTCCGGACCTTGTGGGCAAAGCGGTGCGCGCGCCGAGTGCGCTGCACTTGATCGCTGCGACGGCATTGCCGAGTTTCAAACTCGTTTCGAGATCTTCGCCGGTGAGGACGCCGTAGAGAAAGCCGCCGTGAAACGCGTCCCCGGCTCCGGTCGTGTCGCGGCAGCCGCCCGGCGCTGCGAAGCCTGGTGATTCGATAAAAGTTCCGTCGATGTAGAGGACTGCGCCCGAGGATCCGATGGTCATGCCGGTGATCGCGCAACCGTACCGCGCTTTCAATTCCACTAAAGCTGCTCGCGCGTCCGTAATTCCAGTCACGCGTCGCGGAAACTCTTTCGAGCCGATCATGATGTCGATCAGCGGCAACAGCTCGGGCAAGCCTTCGTACACGTTGTCGATGTCGGCCGAGACGATCGTGCCGGTCTCACGCGCCGCTTGCGCAACGCGTACACACGCGGGCGGATCGTGCGCGTCGAGGTGCAGAATCTTTCCGAGTGGTCCAAACTCAGCCGGAGCTTCTTCGCGCTTGTAGGCGAGGCGGTCATCGCGATCCCAAACGATCGTCCGCTCGCCACTGCGCGCGTCGATCGTGATGAACGCGATCTGGTTGTGTGCGCCTTCGACGATCTGCACGAAGTCGACGTTGACGTCGTCATCTTTCAACGTTTGAAACCCAAACACACCCTCGGGATCCGAACCGAAACGTCCCGCGTAAGCCGTGTTCAATCCGAGACGTCGCAGTGCAACCATAGCGGTCGCCGTTTGCCCACCCGCCGACTGCTTGTGCTCGAGGAATCGCATCTTGGTGTCGTAGGCCGGATACTCAGGTACGACGATCAGGTGATCCACTGCATTGAGTCCGAAACCAACGGCGTCAAATGGTTTGTTTGCGGGAAGGGTAAGTGGAAAATGCATTTGTCTCAGCTAAAATAGCATCTAAGATCGTGTCGATTGAGGAAAAACTCAAAGAAATTCCCGCTTCGCCCGGCGTCTATCTGCACAAAGACGCGGCGGGCAAGGTGATCTATGTCGGGAAGGCGAAGAACCTGCGTAGCCGCGTGCGTTCTTACTTTCGCGCCCGGCCATTCGATCGTAAAACGGATGCTCTCGTCGGTCAGATCGCGGACCTGGAGTTCATCGTCACCGACAACGAAGTCGAAGCTTTAATTCTCGAAGCGTCGCTCGTCAAACAGCACAAGCCGCGTTACAACATCAAACTCCAGGACGACAAGTCGTATCCGCACCTGAAGCTCACGATCAACGAACCGTTTCCGAAAGTCGTGATCACGCGTCGCATTCAACGTGACGGCGCACTCTATTTCGGACCGTTCCTGCCTGCAAGTCTCGCGCGGCGGACCATCGATGTGATCAACCGCACGTTTCAGTTGCGTACCTGCGATATCGAGATCGACGGTAAGGCGCCGCGGCCGTGTCTCGAGTATCACATCAAACGCTGCCTTGGTCCGTGCGTCAAGGGATTGTGCACGCCGGAACAGTATCAGGAAGCCGTGAGCGACGTCAGGCTGCTACTCGAAGGCCGAAACAAGGAACTGGCTGACGAGCTCGAAGGTCGCATGTTTGAAGCTTCCGAAGCGATGCTTTACGAACTGGCGGCGAAGTATCGCGACTTGCGCAAAACAGTCGTTCGCCTTTCGGAACAACAGAAGATGGCGACGACTTCCGAAAGCGACGTCGACATCTTCGGTTATTACCGCGAAGGACAACGACTCGCTCTGCAACTTTTCACGATGCGCGAAGGTAACATTGTCGGGCGCCGTGAGTTTTTCTGGGAAGACTTGCCTGAAGACGAGTTCGATCCGGCTGAGTTTTTGAGCGACGTGCTTTCGCAGTACTACGCATCCGATTACGTGCCGCGCGAGATCTACGTGCCGGTTGATTTCAACGATCGCGAGTTGCTCGAAAAAGCGCTGACGAAACGCAAAGGCCGTCGCGTGAAGATCTTCGATCCGCAGCGCGGCGAGAAGCGCGACATGATCGATCTCGTCGACAAAAACGCGAAGCTCGCTTTTGAACAGCGCTTCCGCATTCTCAAACCTGACATGAAGCGCGTGCTGGAAGAATTGCAGGAGACTTTGGAATTGCCGCACTTCCCGGCGCGTATAGAGTCGTTTGACATCTCGCACATCCAGGGCGCGGAGAATGTTGCGGGCATGGTCGTTTGCGACAACGGCAAGATGAATCGATCCGAGTATCGCAAGTTTCGGATCAGAAGCGTTGCAGGCGCAAACGACGTCGCGTCGATGCATGAAGTAGTGACGCGTCGTTATCGTCGTTTGCTTGAAGAAGGAAAACCGTTGCCCGATCTGATCATGATCGACGGAGGCAAAGCGCAACTGAACTCAGCGGCGAGTGCGATGAGCGAGCTCGGGCTCGAAGCGATTCCGATGGTCGGCATCGTCAAGCCCCCACAACGGCACAATGATGTTGCCTATCTGCTCATGAAAGGCCGTGAAGACGAGCCGATTTATCTCGACTCCCACTCGTTGATACTTCGTTTGTTACAGATGATTCGCGACGAGACGCACCGCTTCGCGGTGACTTACCATCGCAAGCGTCGTGAGTTGCGCGATTTCACTTCGGAACTCACCGCGATTCCGGGAGTAGGTGACAAGAGAAAAGGAAGACTCTTACGTCACTTCGGATCGATCCAGCGGATCTCGCGCGCCGGCGTTTCCGAGTTGACGCCGTTCGTCGGTCGCAAGACCGCGGAGGAGATTGCAGACCACTTCGAACGACAAAGAGTTTTAGCCGCCGATTCCGTGCCTAAGTCTGACCTTTCACCCCAGTAAACTCGTAAGTCAAGTAAAGTTTCAACGAGCCGTCGAGAATCTCCGCACGCACGTCCTTCGCACGAGCTTTCACCACGCCGTTGCTCGCCTTCACCGGAATCATCAATGACAACTGCGGCTCACTCACCAGCACGAGCGGATTCACTTTCTGATTGATCGCGCCCTGCACAAACACCGTGACGAAATTATTCGCGATCGGATTCACGCCCTCGAGATTCACACCCTCAACGTTCACGTATCCGAAAACAGTCTGCTTGTCCTGGTCGAACTGCAACTTGATACTCGTCTGTGCCCAGCCTTTGAACTGAATACAGCCGCCGAGATTGTAGTTGCCGGTGAACGCCATCGGCGCGTAGATGGTTCCGTTGCGAAACTGCACACCCGTCTTCGCGCCACTGCCTTCCGGCAAGAGCGTTATCTCGTTGGTGCAGCCACCTTGAAATAGTGCCGGTTCGATTCGTTCGGATCCTTCGTGATTCTGGCCCAGCTGGAACGTCGGCGTTCCCAGTCCTGAGAACGTCGCCGCCATGATCGCGTCGACAAAACTCTGCTCGACCGCAATGACAACCGTGTTTGGCGGAGTTCCTCCCTGATCGGGCGGCTTCACTGGCTGGCCGGGAACCGCCTTCGCCGGCGGGGCGCCCAAAAAGAAGATTGCAGCGCCGCCGCCGAGCAGAATTCCTAAAAGGAGAATGACAACATATCTCATTGGTTTACCTTACTGAGCTGGACTCGGACTCGTTGCCGGCGAGACTGTCGGTGATGGTGGTGGCGGGGCGGAGTTCATGTTCATCAGTAACGTTCGCAACACTGCTGCCACCGTGTTTGTGACTGCGTTCACCTGTGCTCTCACCTGGGCCTCGGGCACTTTGTTGTAACCCGTTGGGATCTCGAAAAGACTCGGATCCGGGTTCGTCTGAATGTCGCGCATTTCAGCCACGACTTTCGCGCCTTTCACACCCTGCACGTCGCCGCTCGCTTCGCTGAAAAGTTCTGCGCGCAACGGAAGCCCGGTGTCTTTGTCGACATACACGAACGATTCGGTCTTGACTTCGCCCGCGGACGTTTTTGTTTCTGACGTCCGAGCGTAACGATACTTCAGCGCAGTGCGTCCCGCCTGCTGTTCTTCACCGACGAATTCGATGCCTTTCAGTCGATCGAGATACGCGACAAGCTGTCCGGGCGTCATCAGCTTATGAATCTGAAAACCGGTAGCCTCCGGCGTCAACTCGGCATACTGCTTACGAGCGGGAGCAATTCCGTACTGCACACCGCCGTGTTCGAGATAGATCAGATCCGATCCGTCAGGGAGCTTGAATGAGAGACGGCGGTCGGCGCCATTCTTTGCGACCTCTGCTTGCAGAGTCGGGATGCCGATAGCTTTGTCGCCTCCTTCAGTCTCCGCCGTAAATACGATGGTGGCTTTGTAGCTGTCCGGCTCGCGTGCGGCGATGGTTGACGGCGCGCTCGAAGCGTTGATGTTCGTGGCTTCGGTGTTTGCGTTCGCGTTGACGTTGGTATTGATATTGGTGTTGATGTTTGCGTTAGCCGCTGGACCACGAGTACAGCCACTCGATGCGATAACGATTATGGAAATAGTCAGGACGAGCGTTTTCATGTTGAGATTCTCCGCAAGTACGCGCTCACGCGCGACGTTTATTCAGCAGGGGCCAGGGGGGTTTAAGGAGGGAAGGCAAATAGAATACAAGATTAGCCGCAAAAAGGCACATAAGTCACAAAATTAGGTTGTGTTTTAAATACGATGCTTATCTCGGCGGCCCTCTGCGTCTCCGATGTGATCTCTGCGTTAATGAGGCTGTTTCAACGCAGAGAACGCAGAGGGCCGCAGAGAAGATCTCAAAATAAGGCACCACCCAAAACTATGAAAAGAAACCGGGCTGGTCCAACTCTCTTGTGCCTTATGGTATTTTTTGTGGACTTTCCTGTAGCTTTAGAGTAGAAGAC
>OELI01000439.1_pt2 | contig 15768 bp, 12 predicted proteins | sample 1503511 | NCBI WGS metagenome assembly OELI01 (sample SAMEA104379616, study PRJEB20068) | metagenome | biome: 1000743; feature: 77; material: 1998 | place: USA | collected 2012 | depth 25 m | reverse complement strand
TGCTCAACGATTCGGACGGCATCGAGGAACTGTCGAAGGAGTTCTTTCGCTCCACTGATTTTCTTTACCTCGGGCGCGGCATCAACTTCCCTGTCGCACTCGAAGGCGCGCTGAAGTTGAAAGAGATCTCCTACATTCACGCCGAGGGTTATCCAGCCGGCGAGATGAAGCATGGTCCAAACGCACTGATCGACGAACGCCTGCCGGTGCTCTTCATCAACACGCGTGAAGAGGGCAATCGCGCATCAGAGCTGCGCTACGAAAAGACGCACTCGAATATCGTGGAAGTAAAAGCGCGTGAGGGTATCGTGATCTCCGTGTTGACCGAGGGCGACTCGGTATCGTCCGTGGTTTCGGATTATGTGATCGAGATACCTGCGGCAAGCGATCTGCTTTCGCCGATTCTCTCGATCATTCCGCTGCAACTGCTCGCGTATCACATCGGTGTGCGTCGCGGTTGCGACGTGGACCAGCCACGCAATCTCGCGAAGTCAGTGACAGTCGAATAGATCATCGCCACAGATGAACCCGGAATCATCTGTGGCGCCCCTCAGGGGCAAACGGGCTGCGGCACGACATCCCCAAGCGTGCCTGGCTACTAGCACCGCTTGCCCCCCGCTTCCTCTAACGCGGATTTGCCGGACGAAAAGGGTCGCCCGCTTTCGTGCTCGAGCAATTTCTTTTTCCGTTCCAAACCCCAGCGATAACCACCCAGACTCTTGTCTTCGCGCACCACGCGATGACACGGGATCACCAGCGCCACCGGATTCGTTGCACATGCGCGGCCGACGGCACGCACGGCGCCCGGCTTACCCAGCGCTTTCGCGACTTCGCCGTACGAAACCGTCTGTCCGTAAGGAATCGCCCGCAGCTTCTCCCAGACCTGGCGTTGAAAAGCCGTGGCTCTGACGTCGAGCGGCAGATCGAGATGCGGTTCATTGTGATCGAGATGATTCAAAATCGTCTGCACAGGCCCGAGCAAAAGTGAGTCGTCGCGATGGAGCTCTGCTTGCGGAAACTCCGCGCGCAGATCTTTTTCCAGTTCCGCGTCGTCGTCAGCGATTTTGACGGCGCACACGCCGCGTTCTGTTACGGCTACCAGCAAACGACCCAATGCTGATTCTACAGTTGTGTAATTGATATTCACGCCTCGACCTCCACGACTGTAAGTGGCCGGCGTCATGCCCAGCTCTTCGGCTGCATGTTCGTAAAGACGGCTGCTCGAATTGAAGCCCGACTCATACAGCGAGCTCGTCACTGATTCACCTTTGCGAACCAACTCTTTGAAGTTTCCGAACCTGCGCGCCGCGAGATACTGTTTCGGACTGATGCCCATCACACGTTTGAACGTCCGTTGCAGATGAAAGACGCTTACGCCGGTTTGCGACGCGAGCTCGGCGAGCCCGACGGTTTCGCCGTCGCTCGAATTCAGCAGCCGGCAAACACGCTGCACGAGCTCAATCTGCGGATCGACCACGTGCGCTCGTTCCGGCTTGCAACGCAGACACGCGCGGAAGCCTGCCTGTTCGGCAGCCTCGGGCAAATCGAAAAACTTGACGCGTTCGCGATGTGCGCGGCGTGACGGACATGACGGACGGCAGTAAACACCCGTCGACGTAACCGCGAAAACGAACTGTCCGTCAAAGCGCGGGTCTTTCGCGACCACTGCTTGCCATTGTTGTTCGTTGTGTAGCCTTGAAGTCATGTTTAGCATGAGTGAATTCTATGCGCTCCGATGATTCTCAATCTATCTGCTTCTTGCGGTCAAACTCGGCCGCGGCTTCGACGGATCAAGTACGGATTTATTTTCCGTGCTTTTTTTAATCTGTGTAATCTGTGGTTAAATGCATCCACACACGTGGACTCGGAATTTCTGTCACAACTCAACGAACAACAGCGTGAAGCTGTCCTTGCTACAGAGGGTCCGCTCCTCATTCTTGCGGGCGCCGGTTCAGGCAAAACACGCGTCATCGCGCATCGCATCGCCTATCTGATCGCGGAGAAGAAAGTTCCCAGTTGGAACATTCTCGCCGTCACGTTTACGAACAAAGCCGCCGATGAGATGCGACAGCGCGTTCAGCGACTGCTGCGCACGCAGAATGCAAACGATCTACCTCTCGTTTCAACGTTTCATAGCCTCTGCGTACGCATCCTGCGCCAGGATCTCGAAAAGCTGAACGACAAGTACACTCGTCGCTTCACCATCTACGATCAGGACGACTCCCTGCGTTTGATCAAACAATGCCTGAAAGAGCTCGGTTTCGACGAGAAGTATCTCGCACCGCGCGCGACTCAGTCGGCCATCAGTTCAGCGAAGAATCGCGGTGAAGATCCGACTGCTTTTGCCGCGCGCGCGGAGTACCAGGACGAACGGCGCGCAACGATGGCGAAGATTTATCAGATGTACGAGGACCGCCTGCACAGCAACAACGCCCTCGACTTCGACGACCTGCTGATTAAAGCGGTACGCTTGCTGCGCGACGTGCCCGAGGTCCGCGAAAAGTACAACAACAAGTTTCGCTACATCCTCGTCGACGAGTATCAGGATACGAACTCGTTGCAGTTTGCGCTCATCAGCCTGATCACGCAGAAGACTCAGAATGTTGCTGTCGTTGGTGATGAAGATCAGTCGATCTACAAGTGGCGCGGCGCGGACATCAGCAACATTCTCAATTTCGAGAAGCACTTTCCGAACACTAAGACCATCCGGCTTGAACAGAACTACCGTTCGACTCAAACGATTCTCGACGTCGCGGGTGCGGTAGTTAAAAACAACCTCGAGCGCAAAGGGAAAAATCTCTGGACGTCGAATCCGCGCGGCGGTCGCGTCGGCTACTACCAGGCGTTCGATGCCGAAGCCGAAGCGCGTTGGGTAGCGCAAAAGATTGTCGAGCATCGACGTGATGAGTTTGACATTCGCGCCGCCGTGCTCTATCGAACCAACTCGCAGTCGCGCGTGTTTGAGGAGGCGATGCGGCGGGCGGGGCTGCAGTACAACATCATCGGCGGCTTTTCATTCTACGAGCGGATGGAAGTCCGCGACATCATCGCGTACCTGAAGCTGGCGTTGAATCCAAACGATTCGATCGCGCTGCAACGAGTCATCAATAGTCCGCCGCGCGGTATCGGCAGGACAACGATCGACGAGATCGAGCGGCGCGCGCGGGATTACGGACTCTCGTGGTGGGAAACGATTGCGGTGATTATCGAGCAGCCTGAGAACCTGGGCTCCCGCGCGATCAGCGCTCTTAAGAGCTTTCGCAACGTCATCACTCTACTTGCGGATCTTGCAGAGTCCGGGGCGCCGGCATCCGACGTCGTTCAGACAGCGATCGTCGAAACTGGGTATGAAATCGCGCTCCGCTCCGAGCACACCGATGAAGCTGAAGGCCGCCTCGAGAACCTCCAGGAACTCGTTAACGCCGCGATGGACTACGACAAACCCGGTGATGAAGCATTGCGCGAGTTTATCGACCACTCAGCGCTCGTGTCCGATCAGGACGATTACAAACGCGACGCACCGGTCACGCTGCTGACGGCGCACTCGGCTAAGGGACTCGAGTTTCCACTCGTGTTTATCGTGGGCCTTGAAGAGGGATTGTTCCCGCATTCGCGGTCGAAAACGGATCCCGGTGAACTCGAGGAAGAGCGTCGTCTCGCGTATGTGGCGATCACTCGTGCGGAAAAATATCTTTACGTGTCGCATGCGACGAAGCGACGAGTTTATGGTGAAGAACTCGCGTCTGAGCCGTCCCAGTTTTTAAACGAAATGCCGCTCGAGTTACTTGAGGACTTAAGCAGGGACAAATCCTGGTTATTCTTCAGGGGTGACGCGGAGACAAAAGTCGCGAAGAAATATACAGGCAAGACTTACGACACTGTCGATTCGATCGCTGACTTCTTCAAGCAACGCAATCGCCGGATGGGCCAAACCTCGCCGCCAAAACCAGAACCGGCCTCTTCTTCATCGGCGGCCGAATTCAAACCGGGTTCGTATGTCAGACATTCAAAGTACGGTCGCGGGCTGGTGCTCAGACGCGAAGGCGCCGGCGAATCCACTAAACTGACGGTGAGTTTTCCCGGGTACGGGCAGAAGAAACTGGTCGAGAAGTACGCGGGACTGGAAAAGGCGTAACGCGGATAACACGGATTGGATCCGGATCCATCCGTGTTATCCGCGGTTAAGATCAGCTCGCGGTTGTGAGCTCCGCGACGATGTCGTTGGCGCCGAATACCTTCTTCAACACCTCCAGCATACCTCGCGAATCGACTGAGATCGCACGATTCACTGAACCGTCGTACATGAAATCTCCGACCAGCGATTGAATGTTTCCATCGAAGATCAGACCAACGAGTTCGCCGTTCTGGTTGATCGTCGGTGAGCCTGAGTTTCCGCCGATGATGTCGTTCGTCGAAACGAAATTAAACGGCGTGTTCAGGTTGATCGCGCTCTTCTTTTCAATCCAACGCGGCGGCAGGTTGTATGGAAACTCGTGCTTGAACGCGTCGGAACGAGCATAGAGTCCACCGAGTGTCGTGAACGGCGGCACTTTCTTGCCATTCTCCATGTAGCCTTCGACTGCGCCGTATGAAAGTCGCAGCGTGAAGGTGGCGTCCGGATAGATCTTGTTGCCTTCCGTCTCGAACAGAGCGCGTGAGATCTTCGCGTAGTTCGCACGTTCCACTGCCGCCACTTCGGTTTCGTAACGCTTGCGCAGTTCGCGAGCCTTGGCATCAACTTCACGCGCAACCAGGATCATCGGATCGTTGGAAGCATCGATCGCTTCGAAACCACCGTTGGCCAACTCTTTGCGGAATTCCGGATCCTTCAGCTTGGTGCCGGAGATCAACTCGTCGGCGCGTGCTTCCGGAGTCTTGCCGGCCAGCACTCCCTTGACGAGCGGATCATCGGCGCCGAGCAGTTCGACCATGAACCCGAGCGAGTCCGCGAGTTTGAGTTTCTCGAAATCTTCGTGAATCGGCGCGGGTGAAAAGAGCGCGAGTTCGAGCGACGCACGGCGCGCATCGGTGTACTCCGGCAGACGTTCGGCATTCGGTTTCTTGCTCTCCTCGGCCATCCGCACGAGGGTGCGCGCGTAGCCGAACAGGACCGTGTTGAAGCCGCCACCCTGATCGAAGATGCGGCGTTCACGAATGTAGCTCGGGTACGCTTTATGAGCGGCAGCGATTGCATCCCATGCGCCGCCATACTGTTTCTGCCACTCCGGATTCGCTGCAACTGCCTTGCGCAGTGCCTGCTCTTCCTTCGTCTTGCGCGCCATCAACGCCGGATCTTTCAATCCTTTGAGCTGACCGCGATAAACCTTGAGCGCGTTCTGAACGCTGTTCAGATCGTTCTGGCTTTGACGAGTTTGCTCCTCGCCCATCGCCATGTACTTCTTGAGCACTGCCTCACGACGTTCAAGCAAGCGAATGACGATCGGAATGCTCGTGTCGCGCAGCTCTTCGAGGTGGGCCACAGTATCGATCCGCGAAGTCGAACCCGGATTACCGGTCACGAAAACGAGGCTTCCTTCTTTCGCTCCAGTGGTGGACCATTTGAAGTAGTTGTCAGGGTGCACGGGCTGGTCGTTCTCGTAAACACGGACGAGCGCCATATCGATGTTGAAGCGTGGGAAGTTGAAGTTGTCAGGGTCCCCGCCGAAGAAAGCAGCCTGGAACTCTGGAACAAAAACCAAACGAACGTCAGTGTATTTCTTGTAACGATATAGATTGTATTGTCCGCCCTGATAAAGCGTCACGACGTCGGACCGCAAGCCGGTGGCTTTTGTCGATTCAGCTTCGATCGCCGAGATCTCAGCGCGACGTGCGGCAAACGCTTCCGCGTCGGTCGAGTTTGGCTTAACTGCTCCACTCACACGCGAAGTGACGTCTTCGATGCTGATGAGCTGGTTCAACTCGAGACTCGGAGCCTTGATCTCTTCGGCGCGAGTCTTAGCGAGGAAACCCTCTTTCGCGAGATCTTTTTCCGGAGTGCTTACTTCACCGACGATGTCTTCGACGATGTGGTAGTTAGTCAGCACGAGACCATTCGGCGAGACGAACGAACCCGAGCCGCCATTGTTGAAGCGCACGGACGCGAGGCGAACCTTGTTCAGCCACTCGTCGGTCACGTCAAAACCGTATTTCTTCTTGATTTCAGCGCGTGGTACGTTATTGAACGTCCACATGCCTTCGTCGGCGAGCGCCGTGAGATGCAGTGTTTGTAAGCTGAAAAGCGCCAGCAGCAGCGCAGAAAAGAATTTTCTAAATTTCATTTCAATCCTCAAAATTCAGGGTTTGGTGGAGACAGTTTTAGAGCGTCGTTTGACTCATTTAGATGCCTGAGCGTGAAAAAGTCAAACGAGTATGGACCGCTGCTCGCGCGCGCCGCGGTCCCGCAATCCGATGCATTCATCGAGTGGAAGGCCGGAGTAGCCATGTTCCTGAGTAACACGCCCGAGAGAAGTGAAGGCGCGACGACAAAAAACCAGAGCTTCCGGCAGGCGCTTTTCATCGCAGATCTCGCGACGCGAATTAACCGGGAATTGGCGGATAACGGCAGACCGCAAGCCGCCGTGAGGTAAACAGCACCTTGCAGGAATTTGTGACTATTAAAACGGAGGTTTGGTCAACTGTTACGACGTTTGTTCGGCTGTTCGCCGCTCATCGGTTTTGACTTGCCGTTGACCTGGCTGCCGCACTGCCGGCACAGATAGCTGTCTTGCTTTTGGGCAGCTGGAACCAGCCAAAGACAGCCGCACGATTGGCACAAAATCGTGGAACCCAGCAGCCACTCGTTGAATCGGATCTGATTTTCTGCCCGCATTCTTCCCCCCTGTTCGCCCTCGTCGGGTTAGCTAGAGCGTTGCCAGATCTAAACAACAAACGACGCGATAGTTTCAATAAAGTGTGGCAGCTTCGTCGCGGCGGGTTTGTCTGCATCCGCGCAAAGAAGCCTGTTTAAGAGAAAGATTGTAGGGATACCAAAAGGACCCGCAGAGAAGCACTATACTGTGTGAATGCCGCGGCTAACCCAATTTGCTCGAATGTTGCTTGTTGAGTGGCGCCAGCTCCGGCTCCCCGTTTCCGGCGAAACCATCGTGGTCGCGGTCTCCGGCGGCGCCGACTCGACTGCCCTGCTGCTCGCCATCGAGGAGCTCAAAACCCAGCAGAAACTCTACGTGGACATCTGCGTCGCGCATCTCGATCACCGCCTTAGAAAATCGAGCGCCAAAGACGCTCGATGGGTCTCCGAACTTGCCGCGCGGCTCGGCTTTCGGAGCATCATCGGACGCAGCAAAGTCGCCGAAGCCGCACGCGCCAACAGCGACAACCTCGAACAAGCCGCGCGCAAGGCTCGCTACGCGTTCCTCGAACGAACAGCAAGACGCGTCGCGGCGAATTACGTCCTGACCGCCCATACAATGGACGACCAGGCGGAAACAGTGCTGCTGCGACTGATGAGAGGCAGTGGCGGCTTTGGCCTGGGCGGTATGGAAGCCGTGCGCCCACTCGCAAAAGACAGTTCCGTCAAACTCGTTCGACCAATCCTCTGGGCGCGACGCCTCGAGACTGAAGACTATTGCCGCCTTCGAAAAACTGAGTACCTCTCGGACGAAATGAACGATGACCAGAACTTCTCGCGCGTCCGCATCCGGAAACAGCTCCTTCCGCTGATGCAGTCATTCAACAATCGTGTGGTCGAGGCGCTTTCGCGGACGGCGGCGCAACTGCGGGAGGACGGCGCCGTCCTTTTTGACGATTCGGATGCACTTTTACGACGTGCGGTGGTGTCTACCCAGCAGAGTGAAACCGAAACGCCCGCACTCGACGTAAGGGTGCTCGCGAACGCGGCACCGGCTTTGCGACGCCGAGCGTTGCGAGCATGGTTATCCGAGGCGCGGGGTACGGCACGGCGGCTTGAAATGGTTCATCTGGTGGCCGTCGAGAAGCTTTTGGAGGGAAACGCCGGGGGTCGAACGGTCGAATTGCCGGGTGGCGGCCGAGTCACGCGCCGGCGAGGCCGGCTCGAGTTTGAGTTTGAAAACGATTGAAAAAGGCGTGGTCAAACTTTATAGTCAAACTGCGCCGTTCATAGCGGCGGCTTTTTTGAGGGATTTGGACGCTGCGGGGAACCTTAGTTGCGCCGGTGCATCAAAGGTATGGTTGATTTCGGGTGAGTAAGCACGCCGCAGATGGGCGGCGACAAATGACGTCCTGATAAGGTATTATCGGGGGTCGGAGGCGTTAATGAATTTGAGTTCTACGGCAAGACAAATTGTTTTTTGGCTACTGATAATCGCGGGGGCGGTTTTGTTATACAAGCTCGTCAATCCACGTGGTAGCAGTTATCAGAACGTCGACCTCGTCAGGCTCTATCAAATGGTGGACGGCGGCACTATCAAAGAGCTCACGGTCAAGCAGGCTGAGAGCGTAGCAATCGATAACAACAACCAGGAATATCGAGCAGCTTTATCAAACGAGCAAGCGAAAGCTGATTTACTCAAGCACGCGCGCGAGGACAACAACGGAAAGCCGCGCGTCGCGAAGGTCCAGGAAGAGGCCAGCAGCAGTTACATCTGGCCCATGCTGATCACCTGGGCGCCACTATTGTTCATCATCGCTATCTGGATTTTCATGTTGCGACAGATGCAGTCGGGCGGCAACAAGGCGCTGTCGTTCGGCAAGTCGCGCGCGAAGCTTCTAAACAATCAACAGAAGCGCGTCACCTTCAAGGACGTTGCCGGAGTTGAAGAAGCGAAAGAAGAGCTTCAGGAAATAATCGAGTTCCTTAAGGAACCGCAGAAGTTTCAGAAACTCGGCGGACGCATTCCCAAAGGCGTTTTGATGATGGGACCGCCGGGAACCGGTAAGACCCTGTTGGCCCGTGCTATCGCCGGTGAAGCGAACGTTCCGTTCTTCTCGATCTCCGGATCAGACTTTGTCGAGATGTTTGTCGGCGTGGGCGCATCGCGCGTGCGCGACTTGTTCGAGCAGGGTAAGAAGAACGCGCCGTGCATCATCTTTATCGATGAGATTGATGCAGTCGGACGTCATCGTGGCGCAGGTCTCGGCGGCGGTCATGATGAACGCGAACAGACGTTGAACCAGTTGCTGGTTGAGATGGATGGCTTCGAGTCAAACGACGGCGTTATCCTGATTGCTTCAACCAACCGTCCTGACGTGCTGGATCCAGCCCTGCTGCGACCGGGACGTTTCGATCGTCGCGTCGTGGTATCGAGACCCGACGTGCGTGGACGCGAAGGCATTCTAAAAGTTCACACGCGCAAGATTCCGCTCGGGGAAGACGTTGACATCTCGGTGATAGCGCGTGGTACTCCGGGCTTTACCGGCGCCGATCTCGCGAACCTTGTTAACGAGGCCGCTTTGAACGCCGCTCGTTATAACAAGAAGCTGGTCGCGATGGGCGACTTCGAGTTGGCGAAAGACAAGGTGCTCATGGGCGCGGAACGCAAGAGCATGGTGATCTCGAACGAGGAGAAGCGCGTCACCGCATATCACGAAGCGGGTCATACGCTCGTTGGTCTGAAAGTGCCGAACGCTGATCCGGTGCACAAAGTCACCATCATTCCGCGAGGCATGGCTCTCGGTGTGACGCAGCAGCTGCCTGAAGGCGATCGTCACAACTACAGTCAGGAATACCTGCTGGGCCAGATCTCGATCCTGATGGGTGGACGCATCGCTGAAGAGACTTTCCTCGGCGGCATCACGACCGGCGCCTCGAACGACATCGAGCGTGCCACTGAACTCGCGCGCGCGATGGTTTGCGAGTACGGGATGTCGGAGATGGGTCCGCTGACCTTCGGTAAGAAGGAAGAGCAGATCTTCCTCGGACGCGAGATCGCACAGCATCGCGACTTCTCTGAAGACACTGCGATCAAGATCGATCAAGAGGTGAAGAAGATCGTCACCGCGCAGTATGAACGAGCGAAGGCGATCATCGAAGAGAATCGCGACACTATGATTCGTTTGGCTGAATGCCTGTTAGAGCGTGAGTCGTTGGACGGCGTTGAGATTCGACGAATTGTGGCGGGCTTGCCGCTCGATGAGAATCCGTCAGTCGAGTCCGGCGATGGCGAGGATCGTCCGCAGTTGAAGGAGCCGACCGCGAAACCGCTCAAGCCGATTCTGCCACCGATTACCGGCGGCAATCCCGCGCCGGCCTAATCTGTGGCCGGGAAGTTTTGGCAAATTAAGAACTACAGAATGCCCATCGGTGAGCGCACGCTCATCATGGGCATTCTTAATGTCACCCCTGATAGCTTCAGCGACGGCGGACAGTTCGTCACCGTCGACACCGCGCTGGCCCAAGCTGAAAAGATGGTCGCGGAAGGCGCCGATATCATTGACGTCGGCGGCGAATCTACGCGACCTGGCGGTGAGCCCATTTCTTTCGAACAAGAGATTGACCGCACCGTCCCCGTCATTGAAGCCCTGGCGAAGCGGACTGACGTTCCCATCTCCATCGATACAACCAAATCTGAAGTTGCACGAGCAGCGCTCGACGCAGGCGCAGCGATCGTCAACGACATCTCAGCGCTGCGTTTTGACTTCTACGTAGCCGATGCGGTAGCGCGTGCCGGCGCTGGGCTCGTGTTGATGCACTCACGCGGCACACCCGCGACGATGCATCGCCTGCCGCCAGTGGCCGACATCATGCACGAAGTGACACATAGCCTGCGTGCGAGCATCAACATGGCCGAGCGTCGTGGCGTGAAGAGCGAGTCGATCGTAATCGATCCCGGCATCGGCTTCGGCAAGACTCAGCAGCAGAACCTCGAGTTGATCGCAAGACTCGATCAACTAATCGCCGTCTTCGACGATTACCCACTGCTCATCGGCACCTCGCGCAAGTCTTTCATCGGGCGCATTCTCGCCGATCAATCGGGCGCCCCGGCTCGCGCCGAAGATCGTGTGCAAGGGACAATGGCCACCGTTACCGCCGCCATCTTGAAAGGCGCCCACATCGTCCGCGTGCACGACGTTAAAGCAACGATGGAAACAATCCGCGTTGCGGAAAGCATCCGTGATAATCAGCAGCAGATGTGAGAGAATCCAGCACCGATGACGAAAGCCCTTCGCGTTTCCCTCTTCATTTCAATGCTCTTCTTCGTTTCCGGTTTTGCCGAGTGCTACAAACCGGTAACGAAAAATCAACTTCCTTCGCGAATCAAGACCGTCGCCGTGCCGGCATTTCAGATGGAGAGCCAGGCACTGCGTTACAAGGTCGAATCGCGGTTCACTGACGCGGTAATGCGAGAGCTCGTGCATCGCGGTCGTGGGCTGCGCGTGCAGGGCCAACGCGAAGGTGCTGACGCGGTCATCGAGGGTGTTATCAAGAGTTTCAATTTCGGCGGCGTACTCCTTGACGACAAAGGACGCGCGCGAATTTTTGAAGTCACGATCGTTGCTGCCGTGACGGTGCGCGACCAGACCGAGAATCGCGTGCTTTACGACAATCAGAATTTCGTGATTCGCGGCGAGTACGAGTTCGCGAGCGATCCGCGAACGTTCTTCAACGAAGAAGATCCGGCCGTTCTGCGAATGGCCCGCAGTTTTGCTGAGAGCGTCGTCTCCACTCTTATAAACGCAGTCGAACTAAAGAAATGAAACCGCTTTCTCGCACCGACCTTGATCGTTCCCTGCGCGAGGGCCTGCGCCCGCTATACCTGCTGCTTGGCCACGAGATCTACTTGCGCCGCGTGGCAGCTCAATCGATCACGGAGGCCGCGCTGAGTCGCACGTTGCTGCGTGAGTTCAACGAGTCGGCGTTCAGTCTTCTAAGCGATCCGGTGCAGTCTGCGATCGCCGCGGCGGAACAGTTGCCGATGATGTCGGAGATGCGGGTGGTGCGCATTCGCGACTTTGCGCGGCTGCGCGAAGCTGACGAAGACGTTCTCATTCGTTATCTCAGCAACCCTTCGCCGACGACCGTGATGATCTTCGTTGCCGACGAGCTCGACAAACGCAAGAAGTCCAGCAAGGTTTTGCTCGATACCTGCACCATAGTCGAGTTCACGCCGTTGAAAGATGCGGAAGCAAAGACATGGGCCAGGTTGCATCTGAAAGCGCTGAAAGTTTCTGCTGATGAGCAGGTGTTGAGTGAGCTTATCCGTGTGGTCGGAACTGACGTACAGACACTTGCGAACGAACTCGAAAAACTCGCCTCGGCCGCAGGGAGCACCAATCGCATCACTCCCAATCTCATCGATGAACTGATTGGCCGCTCGCGTGAGTTGTCCAACTTCGAGCTGGGCGATCATCTACTCGCCGGCAATCGGAAAAAGGCGTTAGAAACGCTTCATCGCCTCCTCGAAGACGGCGCCGAACCGGTAATGCTCGTCGGACTAATCGCCGGCAACTATCACCGTCTCGCCCTCGGCAAGCATCTGTTCGCGCGCGGCGGCCGCGAAGAAGTATTTCGCAATATCAACTTGCCGCCATTCAAACGAGATTCATACATTTCAATGCTTCAACGCAGCACGGCAGCCAGGATTGCGCGCGGCATTCAACTCACCGCCGCCGTCGACCTCGCAATCAAGACCTCGCAAGCCACACCGCGGCTGCAACTCGAAATGCTTGTCTGCGAGTTAGCCGGCTAATCCATCTTCATCTGCGTAATCCGCGGCTAATATTTGGTTGCACTTCTCGACTATCGACACATTCCCTAATTCATCCAGTCGTTTCGCAACGCGCTCAATCCAAAACCTCGTAATCTCCTCACTGTATTTCTTGGGATCTACGCCATGATGATCGATGAACCGCAACAATCCCTCTCGCATGCGTTCGAGCGCGGCTTCTCTTCCGAGGTTGTGCACGTACCAAACCGCAACGATCAGATGATCCTTGTGTTTGAACTGGTCCGCGCTGGTCTGACAGGTTTCAAACCCGCGTACCACGCTCTCGATTTCATGCTCAGAGTTCATTCATGTAACTCCTTCACAAATAAAAAACCGAGGCGGACCGAAATTCGATCCGCCTCGGTAAAACTTTTGTTTAGCTCGGGTGTTACTTAGCCGCCGCCTCGTTGGCACGAACCGTCAGCCGCGATTTGTAACGCGCGGCCGCATTCTTGTGCAGGACGCCTTTCTGGACCGACTTATCGATCACTGAGATGGCTCCAGGCAACATCTCCTGAATCTCGTCAGTCTTTCCCGAGTCGAGCGCCGCGCGCACCTTTTTGATATAGGTCCTGACCTTCGTTCGGTGACCACGATTAATCACGCGCCGCTTCTCACTCTGCCTCACGCGCTTTTCTGCTGATTTATGATTCGGCATTCAAATCTCCCAAAAACCTCACCAATTCCGCGCCTCCGCACCCAGCGCAAGTGACGGAGTATAGGTATCGCCCCGCCGAGTGTCAAGCCGAAGACATCCACGCACCCTGAATCTCTGCGCTAAAATGGAAGGCAGTATGAATCTGAATGAACGCATTAAAATTGACCGGTCCGCGGCCATTTATGCCGTCGGAACAATTCCTATACTGAATCCTGAGTCCGCCTTATTGACACCCGAAAGCGCCTGTAGTAGCGTCGAACTTGCAATCTATGCATACCATCTTGCTGCTCACCGCACCCCCACAACCCGTACCAATTGGTCCTGCTGCGTGAAGGAGAGAGTTAACAGAGTTTGATAAAGATTGAGCTTCCGCCTCGTGGTCTGGAGACTTTGTTTGGTGTTCACGATCAGAACATCAAATACCTGGAGTCTTTGCTCGACGTCAGAATTGATGCTCGCGGACAGGACGTCTCGATTGACGGCGACCCCGCCGACGTCGAAACAGCCCAGCGCATCCTCGAAGATTTTTCCGACCTCTTCAAGGAAGGAAAACACTTCACCGATAAGGAACTGCGCGAAGCATTTGCGCAGATCGCCGAAGACCGCGCGTTCAGCCTGCGCGATTACTTCACCAAGGCCCGCTTCAATCCGGCGGGTAAGAAACAGGTGGCGCCGAAGTCGGCCAACCAGCGCAAGTATCTTCAGGCAATACAGGACAAGGACGTCGTGTTTGGCATCGGTGTCGCCGGCACCGGCAAGACGTACCTCGCCGTGGCGATGGCAGTCCAGGCCTTGATGCAGAAACAGGTGAACCGGATCGTGCTGGCTCGTCCCGCAGTCGAAGCGGGGGAGAAACTCGGTTTCCTCCCCGGCGATCTGCAAGACAAAGTCGATCCGTACCTGCGACCGCTGTACGACGCGCTCTTCGATCTCATCGACTACGAAAGAGTCACGCGACTTCTCGAGAAGCGCGTGATCGAAGTCGCGCCACTCGCCTTCATGCGAGGCCGCACGCTCTCGGACGCGTTCATCATTCTTGACGAAGCACAGAACACGACCAGCGAACAGATGAAGATGTTTCTCACGCGCATCGGCTTCGGCTCGAAGGCGGTGATCACCGGGGACGTGACGCAGGTAGATCTGCCCACCGGCAAACGCAGCGGCCTGATCGAAGCCGAACGAATACTTTCCCATCTCGAGGGTATCGAGTTCGTTTACTTCACCGACAAAGACGTGGTGCGGCACAAGCTGGTCCAGATGATCATTCGCGCCTACGAAGAGCAAACAAAGAAGAGCCAGATCTGAGCGATGATCGAGGTCGTCAATCGCCAGCGACGTTTGCAGATCGACACTCGGGCGTGGTCCACTTTTGCGACAAAGGCACTCGTAGCCATCGGCAATAAAGAATCAGCGGCCACGATCGCTTTTGTTTCGGACAGGAAGATACGCGAGTTGAACAGGCAGTTTCGCGGCGTTGATAAAGCCACCGACGTACTTTCGTTTCCGGCAGGTGGACCAGATGAGTCGGATCTGGGCGATATCGCCGTTTCCGTCGACACTGCCGCAACGCAGGCCAAAGAAAACGGCCTGAAGCTTGACGAGGAAATCGCGCAATTGATACTTCACGGTCTGCTGCATCTTTCAGGGTACGATCACGAAACTGATAACGGCGAGATGAATCGGTTGGAACTGCGGTTGAGAAGGAAACTAGCTATCGGTTGACAGGCTAATCTTGTAAATCCTGTAAATCCTGTCCATACTATTTCTCCATCGATGGAACTTGAAATAGGGCTTGCGCTCGTTCTGCTCATAGTGCTCTCCGTGCTGGCCACGGTCGATATGGCCTTCGCACAGTTGAGCGACGTGGGCCTGCGCCGCTTGATTGGCGAAAACGGTGAGAAGCCTGAATTAAGATCGAGACCCTTCCTACAACAAGCACTGGAAAACCGCCCGCGCTTTGGGTTCGCACTGTCGGCGACGATCCAGATTCTGCTCGTCGTCGTTGCCGTTCTAATCACTTCGATCTCGCTGGGCCTGCTTCCCGATCCTCGTTTCGTGCCCGTCGGTCTGCTGGCCGGATTGATCCTGGTCGGTATCTTTCGCCAGCTAATCCCTCTCTTCATTTCCACGCGCAATCCGGAACGCACACTGCTCTTCCTGCTCCCGGTCGTGCGGCCCATCTTTCCGGTTATGGCGTTCGTCGCCGATCCTTTTCAGCGACTCTTCGATCGCTCGCGGCGCAAGGACCAGGTCACAGAAGACGGTGAGGAAGAGGAAGAGGACGACGACAGCGGCGACCTGCAGGCGCTGATCGACGTCGGCGAAGCAGAAGGTATTCTCGAAGAAGAAGAAGGCGAACTGATCCATTCGATCATCGAATTCGGCGACACGCGCGTGAGTGAAGTGATGACGCCGCGTCCCGAGATCGTGGCGGTTCCGGAGACGGCGACCATTCGCGAAGCGCGC
>OELI01000234.1_pt1 | contig 15792 bp, 28 predicted proteins | sample 1503511 | NCBI WGS metagenome assembly OELI01 (sample SAMEA104379616, study PRJEB20068) | metagenome | biome: 1000743; feature: 77; material: 1998 | place: USA | collected 2012 | depth 25 m | reverse complement strand
CTACTGTTCCTCGTCGCCTTCATAATCCGAAAGATCTGCGCCGTCACGGCCGCCGGTTCCCGGAATCGGATTACCCTGCTCGTCAAACTCCATACCGAAGTCGAGACCCATGCCGTTCAGGATCTCCTTGATCTCGTTCAACGACTTCTTGCCGAAGTTCTTGGTGGCAAGCATTTCGCGCTCGGTGCGTTGGACCAGGTCGCGAATCGTCCTGATGTCGGCGTTCTTGAGGCAGTTGTAAGAACGGACGCTCAATTCCAGCTCGTCCACTGAACGATCAAGCTGATCGTTTCGCGGCAGCGGCGGTCGCTCCATTTTCGCGTAGGCGAAGTCGTCCGTGTCCTCTTCGAAGTTGATGAAGATCGACATGTGGTCCTTGATCAGCTTCGCTGCGAGTCCGATCGAGTCTTCCGGTTTCACCGAGCCATCGGTCCATACCTCGATGGTGAGTTTGTCAAACTCGGTGTTCTGTCCGAGACGTGCGGCTTCAACGTTGTAATTGACTTTCTTGACGGGCGTGTGAACCGAATCGATCGGGATGTAACCGAGCGACAGGTCTTCGTCGAAATTTCGATCGGCGGAGACGTAGCCACGACCGCGCTTCAAGCGCATTTCGACTTTGAGCGAGCCACCCTCGCTGACGGTCGCGATGTGAACCGTCGGGTCGAGAATCTCGACGTCAGCATCGGCTTCGATATCCGCCGCCGTGACTTCACCCGCCTCTTCTTTTGAAATTCTCAGCGTCTTTGGTTCGCTGCTGTGCAGCTTAAAAGGCACTTGTTTGAGATTGAGAATAACGTCAGTGGCGTCTTCGACCACTCCCTTGATTGATGAAAACTCATGCTCGACGCCTTCGATCTTCACTGCAGTAATGGCAGCTCCTTCGATTGACGAAAGCAGTGCACGGCGCAGGGAATTACCGACGGTAGTTCCAAACCCTCGTTCAAATGGCTGCGCTGAAAAGCGGCCATAACGTTCCGTCAGGGTCTCCGTGTCGGCCGCCAGGCGGCGCGGCATTTGAAATCCTGTCCAAAGATTATTTTGATCCATAGCCATAGCGTTCAGTGTCCTAAAAATGCATCGGACCAGCGGTGACGACTGGGTAACGCCACTGCCGGTCAGGGTTAACTACTTGCTATAAAGTTCGACAATTAACTGCTCGTTGATTAAGCGATCGATGTCGTCGCGCACGGGCGAGCTGACCACGCGCGCAGCCATGTCGCCGCCGTCAGCGGTGATCCATGACGGGCGACCACGGCCGGACGCGGTTTGCCACGCGCCTTCGATGTGAGAGTTCTTCCGGCTGGCCTCTCTCACACTGATCGTGTCGCCGGGTTTCACTTGATAAGAGGGAATATCTACTTTGCGACCGTTCACCACAATGTGGCCGTGATTTACCAACTGGCGCGCCTGGCGTCGTGAAGTTGAGAATCCGGCGCGGTAAACAGCATTATCCAGTCGCCGTTCCAGCAGGAACAGAAGGTTCTCGCCGGTGATTCCTTTCATCCGGGCAGCACGTTCGAAGTAGTTTCGGAACTGGCCCTCGAGGATGAAGTAGATTCGTTTGACCTTCTGCTTCTCGCGCAACTGTTGACCGTAGCCAACCAGCGCTTTGCCGCGACGCAGGGAGTTCCCATGCTGTCCGGGCGGTTGCGTACCACGTTTTTCAATCGGGCAAGCGGGCTTGTAACAACGATCGCCCTTCAAAAACAGTTTCGCGCCTTCACGACGGCAAAGGCGACACACAGCATCTCTATACCTAGCCAATTAATTGCCTCCAGTCTAACTTTAGACGGAAAAGTTTACAGGTTGCGCCGCAGCGCTAACCCTTCATCCTTTGGGTTAATAATCGGATTTACAATCCGTGTAATCCGCGATCTAAACTCTTCGGCGCTTCGGCGGTCTGCAGCCGTTGTGCGGAATCGGCGTCGTGTCGCGAATCGTAATCACCCTGATGCCTGCATTCGCGATCGCTCTGATCGCAGACTCACGACCACCGCCTGGTCCTTTCACGCGCACCTCACACTGGTGCATGCCCGCTTCATGTGCCTTCTTCGCCGCTTCGTAGGCTGCCTGCTGCGCCGCGAACGGAGTTCCCTTGCGCGAACCACGAAAGCCACGCGCACCTGCCGACGACTGCGCGATCAGGTTTCCTTCAAGGTCCGTGATCGAGATCATCGTGTTGTTGAACGACGCCGCGATGTGCACGATACCGTTAGGAACGTTCTTCTTCTCTTTCTTGCGAAAGACCTTCTTTTTTCCGCCTGCTTTAGCCATAACTTTTCAGTCAAACAATCAAAACTACTTCTTGCCCGGCGCCTTCTTCTTGGCAATGGTGGCGCGTCGTGGTCCTTTGCGTGTGCGCGCATTCGTGTGCGTACGCTGACCACGCACCGGAAGCGAACGACGATGTCGCAAACCGCGATAACAGCCGATGTCCATCAAACGCTTGATGTCCATCTGAACGCGCTTGCGCAGGTCGCCCTCGATCTCTCCCTGCACTTCCAGAATGTTGCGGATGCGGCTCAGTTCGTCTTCACTCAGATCGCGAACGCGCGTGTCGAGATTGACGCCCGCTTCTTTGAGCACCGAGTTAGAACGCGAGCGGCCAATGCCGTAGATGTAAGTGAGACCGATCTCGGCTCTCTTGTTGGGTGGTAGATCTACTCCTGCTACACGTGCCATGGTATTTCTCAGCTATCCTTGTCTCTGTTTATGCTTGGGATTGACACAGATCACTCGCACCACGCCTTTGCGATGGATGACCTTGCACTTGTCGCACATCTTCTTTACTGACGCACGGACTTTCATTTACTCAAACCTCGTTACTATTTATAGCGATATGTAATGCGGCCGCGATTGAGATCGTACGGCGAAAGCTCCACTAAAACCCTGTCCCCCGGAAGTATGCGAATAAAATGCTTGCGCATTTTCCCCGATATGTGCGCAAGCACCTGATGCTGGCTGTCTTCCAACTCAACCCGAAACATAGCGTTAGGCAAAGTTTCCAGCACCTTTGCCATGACTTCTATCGCCTCTTCCTTCGCCATATCCTCTCAGATTGGAATTTCGACGCTGCCGACAAACTGCGAATAATAGCATGCGCTTCTCGAATTTGCCAAGCCGCGCCACGCCTATGAGTTACAGGCAGCGGCCTGAGGCTCGAGAGGAGCGCCTGCGGAGACCAGCGTGAGCACTTCCGGCCCCTCTTCGGTGATGGCAATCGTGTGCTCGGAGTGGGCGCTGGGCTTACCGTCCATCGTCACAACCGTCCAGCCGTCCGGCAAAACCTTCGTGAAATGCGTGCCCATGTTGACCATCGGCTCGACTGCGAACACGTAACCCACCTTGATCTTCGGTCCCAGACCAGGACGGCCGTAATTCGGGATCTGCGGGTCCTCGTGCATGCGACGGCCAATCCCGTGCCCGACGTAATCCCGGACGATGGAATAGCCGTTCTCCTCAGCATGCTGTTGCACTGCCCAGCCGATATCACCCAGGTGCTTGCCGGCACGACACTGCTCAATCGCGCGGTCCAGGCATTCTTCGGTGACGCGGACCAACTTCAGGCGATCTTCATCGACGTGGCCCACGGGAACTGTGGCCGCCGTGTCGCCGACAAAACCTTCGAGCGTGGCCCCGCAGTCGATCGAGAAGATGTCGCCTTCCTTCAAAACATAATCGGACGGAAATCCGTGTACCACCTGTTCGTTGACGGAGGCGCAGATTGAATAGGGAAAACCGTTGTAACCCTTGAAAGTCGGCAGAGCGCCCGCATCTCGAATCATCTTCTCCGCCACCCGATCGATCTCGATCGTTGCGACACCGGGTTTTACCATCGTGCGCAGGTGCGACAAGACGAGTCCGGCCAGGCGACCTGCCGCCCGCATCTTGTCGAGTTCTCTTTTTGACTTCCCTATGATCATCTACGTAAATCCGCGTGCACCGTCGGCAAAATTCTTACGATGTCGTCGTAAATCGCTTCGGGTTCCCGAGCGCCGTCAACAGTCTGAAGCAGACCCGCTGCTTTATAGTACTCGACCAGAGGCCGCGTTTGCTCTTCGTACGTCGCGAGCCGCGCGTGCACGGTCTCCGAATTGTCATCCGCGCGCTGGATCAAAGTTGCTTCCGGATGCAGATCGCAAACGTTGTCGTGGCGCGGCGGCTTGAAGTAGATATTGTAGATCTCGTTGCAAATCGGGCAACTGCGCCGGCCCGTCATTCGCTTTTCGAGCAGTTCCAGGGGCACATCGATCAGGACCGCAATGATGTCGTTCTGCTGTTCGGCGGCGAGTTGCTCGAGACTGCGCGCTTGAGCCGGCGTACGCGGAAAGCCGTCGAGAATGTAGCCGTTTCTGCAATCGGGCTGCGCGGTGCGCTCTTTCACTAATTGAATTGTCAATTTGTCGGGAACGAGTTGACCTCGTTCCATGATCTCTATGACTTCGTGCGCCAAGGGAGTTTGGGCAGTTTTGAGCGAGCGAAAAATATCCCCGGTGGAGATTTGCGGCAAATGCAAACGTTCTTGAAGCAAGCGCGCCTGCGTGCCTTTTCCGGCACCAGGCGCACCCATCAGCACAATTATTCTTGCCATATGGGAATCAGGCTCGCCGTCCGCGTAAACGTCCTCCAGTACCAAGGAAACCTTCGTAATTGCGCATCACCAGTTGCGCTTCAATCTGTGCGACAGTGTCCATCGCCACGCCCACAAGAATCAGCAACGACGTGCCGCCGAAGTAGAACTGATATCCCATACCGGTCGGGATCCATGAAAGACCGGGGGTGGTGCTGATCCAGGAGTCGAGCCACTGCCCAATGAGCGGTAATCTCGCCACCTGAAATCCGCTCAACATGAACTGCGGCACAAACGCGACGAGCGCCAGGTAGACGGCGCCGACGGTCGTCAGGCGCGTCATGATCGTATTGAGATACTCGGCGGTGGCCCTGCCGGGACGAATACCGGGCATGAACCCACCGTGCTTGCGCAGATTGTCAGCCACTTCTTCAACGTTGAAAACAATCGAAACGTAGAAGAACGTAAAGAAGACGATCAGCGACAGGAAGATCAGCTCGTAATAAGGATTGCCGGGATGGAAGAGCTGAAATCCGCGCCAGATCGTCGCCCACCACGTGTTCTGATTCGCCGGATCCGGTGGAAAAGCGGCGAACACGCTCTGCGGCATCGATAACACTGACGAAGCGAAGATCACGGGGATCACGCCGCCCATGTTGATCTTCAACGGCATCGTTGTTTGCTGTCCGCCAACTACCTGCCGGCCAACGTGACGCTTCGCGTAACTGACGGGAATCTTTCTTCGTGCCGCTTCAACAAAGACGATGAACGCGATGATCAGGACCAACGCGATGAGCAGGCCGAACACGCCGAGGATCGCCATCGTGTCGCCGCCACTTACACGCTCGGAAACCTGCGCCACGCCACGCGGCAGACCAATCACGATACCAGCGAAGATCAGCAGCGAGATACCGTTGCCGACGCCGCGTTCTGTGATCTGTTCACCCAGCCACATCACGAATATCGTTCCGGTCGTGAGTGTCAGGACCGTGCTGAGACGAAATCCCCAGCCCGGCGCGCCGACGCCGTTCACCTGTAGCCAGTGAGCGACGAATGAAGTCTGAATTGCCGCGAGAGCGACGGTCAGGTAACGGGTCCACTGGTTGATCTTCTGCCGTCCCATCTCGCCTTCTTCCTGCAACTTCTTGAGTTGCGGTGAGACGACGGTCATGAGCTGCAAAATGATGGACGCAGTGATGTAGGGAGTGACGCCGAGAGCAAAGATGGAGATGGTGCGAAAGTTTCCGCCGGAGAAGAGATCGAGCACGCCGAGAAGCGTTCCCGCGACGTCGCGCCAGACTTCATCCAGACGTGTTTTGTTGATGCCCGGAGTGCCGATGTGTGCCCCAAGACGGTAAACGGCGAGCAATCCGAGGGTAAAGAAAATGCGCCGGCGTAGATCCGGCACATTGAACATGTTGCGAACTGCGGCGAGAAACTTCTCCATACAGCCCTCCGGGCGACTATTTTAACCTAGCCGCCAATCTCCACCACTGCTCCGCCGGCCTGCTCGATTTTCTGTCGAGCACTTTTAGTGAACCGGTGCGCTGAAACACGCAGCGGTTTTGAGACCTCACCGTTGCCGAGTACGACCACATCGTGCTTCGCCTTCTTGATCAAACCGCGATCGTGCAGGACCTCCGGAGTGATCTCCTCGTCGGCATTGAAGTGCTGATCGAGAGCCGCGAGGCTGATCTCGACCCATTGCTTCTTGAAGATGTTCGTGAATCCACGCTTTGGCAGACGGCGGTGCAGAGGCATCTGGCCGCCTTCGAAACCGATCTTCCGCGAATAACCCGAGCGAGACTTTTGTCCCTTCTCACCGCGGCCCGCGGTCTTGCCCAAACCTGAGCCTGGTCCACGTCCGACACGTTTCTTTTTGTGGGTCGAACCCTTTGCCGGCTTAAGACTGTTCAGACTGATAGCCATTCTCAAACTCCGTCTCTAATTAGGTCGTCCAGGCCCTACAGGACCTGTTACTCAACAATCCGCAGCAGGTGCGGCACCTTCGCAACCGTGCCACGCATCGCGTCGGTATCCGGACGCTCAACGATCTGATTCAGCTTTCGCAAACCAAGACTGCGCACGATCGTCTTGTGCGTTTTCGGCGATGCGATAAAGCTGCGATAGTACTCGATGCGAATCTTGCCTTCGGTTGTCTCTTTGTTAACGGCTTTACGCGGCATCTTACATCTCCTCAACTTGCTTGCCGCGCAAGCGAGCCAGTTCCATCGGATCCTTCATGCGCAACAACGCGTCGAAAGTCGCACGCACAACGTTGTGCGGATTGGTCGAGCCAAGCACTTTCGTCCGCACATCCTTGACACCCACTGCCTGCATCACCGCGCGCACTGCGCCGCCTGCAATAACACCCGTGCCTTCCGAAGCCGGTTTAACCAGCACGCGACCGGCGCCGTACTCACCAATGAGCTGATGCGGCAGGGTGTTGTTGATCAGCGGCACGCGAATCAAATTCTTTTTCGCGGCTTCGACTCCCTTTTTGATCGCGAGCGGCACCTCACGCGCCTTGCCGGTGCCAAAACCGACGTGGCCGCCCTCGTCGCCCACCACTACGAGCGCAGCGAAGGAAAGGTTCTTACCACCCTTGACGACTTTGGTCACGCGATTGATGGAGATCACCTGATCTTTCAAATCGAGCCCTTGCGCGGGAATGCGTTGCTTGGGTTGTCTCATAATCTATTCTTGTTTCTTCTTCTTTGACTTCTTCTCGCTTGGTTGCTCTGCTGCGGGTGGCGGCGCTGCTTCGGGTTCGGGCTCCGCAACCGCTTCATTCTTGTTCAGACCCGCGGCACGCGCAGCATCGGTCAACGCCTTCACGCGGCCGTGGTAAAGATAGCCGCCGCGGTCGAAAACTACCGACTCGATACCTTTCGCGAGCGCACGCTCGGCGATCGTCTGACCGATGCGGCGTGCGGCTTCGAGATTGCCGCCGCTTCCGCCGCGCAAGTCTTTCTCGGTCGTCGAAGCCGACACCAGGGTCTGGCCCTTGCGATCGTCGATCACCTGCGCGTAGATGTGATTCAGGCTGCGATAGACTGCGAGCCGCGGCCGTTCAGTGTCGCCTTTGACTTTGCGGCGAATCCGCTGATGAATTGCGGTCCGTATTTCTGCTCTATTGTTGTTTGCCATAACCTATTTGCCTGACCTACTTGCCTGTTTTGCCGGGTTTCAACTTGATCGGCACATCGGCGTAACGCACGCCTTTGCCTTTGTAAGCGTCAGGCTTGCGCAGCTTGTGCATCTCAGCGGCCACCTGGCCCAGCTTCTGCTTGTCGATACTGGTCAAAGTCAGCGTGGTCTGATACTGCTGAATGCTGCCCTTGGTCGTCAGGCGTTCGGCCTTCGCTTCGACTTCGGGCGGCAACGGAAATTCGATCGGATGCGAGTAACCGAGCGAGAAGACGATCTTCTTACCCTGGACGTCCGCTTTGTAACCGACGCCAACCACATCCATCTGCTTGCTGAAGCCCGTCGTTACTCCGACGATTGCGTTGTTCGCGAGGGCGCGCGCCAGACCATGCAGCGCCGACTGCTCATCGGAAGTGCGCTCAGCGCGAAGCTCTTCGCCTTCGAGTTTGAAACTAATCCCGTTGGGGATCGGGGTCTTCAGCGTGCCCTTTGGACCTTTGACCTCGAGCTCGCGATCGTGAACGGTGACGGTCACGCCTTTCGGCACCGCGATGACCTTTTTTCCAATTCGTGACATGTTCGTTTTTCCGTCTTGGCCGGTTTAATAAATCTGCGCCAACAGTTCGCCGCCGATGTTTTCGCGACGCGCGGCCTTGCCGCTCATCAATCCTCTTGACGTCGATACGATATTGATGCCGTAACCGCCGAGCACTTTCGGAATCTGACTCGAACCGACATACACGCGGCGCCCGGGAGTAGACACACGCTGGAGGTGCGTAATCGAAGACGTGCCGCGCGCGTCATAACGCAGGAAGATGCGCACGGTGCGTTTGAGGCCTTCGCCCTTGATGACGAAGTTGTTGATATAGCCCTCTTCCTTCAGAATGCGGGCAATCTCGAGTTTGAGCTTTGAAGCCGGAATATCGACTCGCGAATGCTTCGCCGCAATGGCGTTGCGGATTCGCGTCAACATATCGGCAATAGGATCAGTCATGAAGTAACTCCGTTGGTTGTCAATTACCAGCTCGACTTAACTACGCCAGGGATCTGACCCTGCAGCGCCAACTCGCGAAAACAGATGCGGCACAGGTTGAATTTCCGCAAGTAACCTCGCGGCCGCCCGCAACGTTTGCAACGTGTGTAGGCGCGCGACGAAAACTTCGGCCTGCGTGCCGCCTTCGCAATTAATGATTTCTTCGCCATATCGTTCTTCTATCCGTGTAATCCGCGGTTAAGTTCTAAACGGCATTCCCAGGCCCTTCAGCAGAGCCCGCGCCTGTTCGTCGTTTCGCGCCGTCGTCACGATCGAGATGTTCATGCCACGCAGCTTGTCGACCTTGTTGAAATCGATCTCCGGGAAGATCAGTTGCTCTCGGATCCCGATGGTGTAGTTGCCGCGACCGTCAAAAGCTTTCGGTGAAACACCACGGAAGTCACGCACGCGCGGCAGCGCCACTGACACCAGTCGATCGAGAAACTCATACATGCGATCGCCGCGCAGCGTGACGACCACGCCAATCGGCATTCCCTGCCGCAACTTGAACGAAGCGATCGACTTCTTCGCCTTCGTGATCACCGGCTTCTGACCGGTTATCGCGCGCAGTTCGTCAGCAGCGGTGTCGAGTATCTTCGCGTTCGCGATGGCCTCGCCCATGCCCATGTTGATTACGACTTTTTCGATACGAGGCACGGCCATCGGATTGCTGATGCCAAACTCCTTTGCAATCTGCGGCGCTATGTCTTTTTGATATCGCTCTTTTAACCTTGCAGCCATTTCAGATCCTCTTTAGCGTCCTATCGCATGACCACTGGAAGCCGCGACTCGCGTCTTCGAACCATCGTTCTCTTTCTCGTACCGCACGCGCGTCGGCTTGCCTGACTGCGGATCGATCAACTGCACGTTCGAGATGTCGATAAACGATTCCTTATCGACAATGCCGCCGCCGCGATTCGCCTGCGGATTCGCCTTCTGGTGACGCTTGATCATGCCCGCACCTTCGACCTTGATCTTGCCCTTGCCCGGCAATACTTCGAGCACGCGTCCGCGCCTGCCCTTGTCGCGCCCGGCAATAATCGCCACCTGGTCGTTCTTCTTGATTTTCGAGCGCTTTGTGCCTGCCATGTGTTAAATCACCTCCGGCGCGAGCGAAACAATCTTCATGAAGTTTTTGTCGCGCAGCTCGCGCGCTACTGGTCCAAAAACGCGGGTGCCGATTGGTGTGCCGTCCTCTTTGATCAGCACGGCCGCGTTCTGATCGAATCTCACGTACGTGCCGTCAGCGCGGCGCACTTCCTTGCGCGTACGCACAATCACCGCGTCCTGAACGGTTCCCTTTTTAATCGTGCCGTCGGGAGAGGCCTCTTTGACCGTTACCTTGATTCGATCTCCCAGGCTGGCAATCTTTCCGGTGGACCCGCCAATCGGCATGATCATCTCCACGCGGCGCGCCCCCGAATTGTCAGCAACCTCCAGGGAGGTTTGCATCTGGATCACTTGTCGTTACCTCCGGCTCTCGCGGCGAAGCCTACTTCGCTGCTTTCTGAACTATCTCAATCACGCGCCAACGCTTACGCGCCGAAAGTGGACGCGTTTCCACAATTCGCACCTTGTCGCCAACGGTCGCACCGAGCTCGTCGTGGGCCATAAACTTCGACGTGCGGCGCACGTAACGGCGGTATTTCGGATGACGGACCAGACGGTCCACCCGCACGACCACAGTCTTGGTCATCTTGTCGGAAGCCACGGTCCCAACCTTCTGCGAACGATTCGCGCGGGACTTCGCGGCTGCCGGCGCTGCGGCATTTGCGCTTTCAATGTTTTCTTGATTCTCAGCCATGCTTCTCTCTTTATCGCTGTCTTGAAATCGTCTCGATTCGCGCCAGCGCTTTCTTCTCCTGACGAATGCGCTTGACCGCGTCGACCTCGCCGAGCGCCAGCTTAAAGTTCAAACGGAAAAGCGATTCACGCAGGCGGGCCGCTTCGGCACGCAATTCGTCTTCGCCCATATCGCGATATTTTTCGACTTCCTCGCGTCGTTTCATTGCTAGATCGCGCCTCCTTCCTGATCGGCGCGGGTCACAAACTTAGTCTTGATCGGAAGCTTCTGCGCGGCGAGACGCATCGCGTCGCGCGCTGTCACCTCGTCAACACCTTCGATCTCGTAAAGGATGCGGCCCGGTTTGACGACTGCTACCCAGTACTCAGGAGCGCCCTTGCCTTTTCCCATACGCGTTTCAGCGGGTTTTTTCGTCACCGGCTTATCAGGAAACATGCGAATCCAGATCTTGCCGCCGCGCTTGATGTGGCGCGTCATCGCGATACGAGCTGCCTCGATCTGGCGATCCGTGATCCACGCGGGTTCCAGACTCTTGAGACCATACTCACCGAAGCTGATCTCGCTGCCACGCGTGGCGACGCCGGTCATGCGTCCGCGCATCTGCTTCCGGTGCTTAACTTTCTTCGGCATCAACATGATTAATGCGTCCTATCCGTGTTATCCGTGTGCTACTGGTTGTCACCGCGAGGTCGCCTGCCGTCAGATCCGCCTTCGCGTTCGCGTCTCGTGCGCGGCCGTCGTTCACGTTCGCCGGTGCGCGTTTCATTGATCGGATCCGAACCGGTGCCGCGTGCCATCGCCGCCTTTGGATCGAGAATCTCACCGCGATAGATCCAAACCTTGACGCCGATCTGGCCAAAAGTCGTCCGCGCTTCCGCAAGACCGTAGTCGATATCCGCACGCAAGGTGTGCAGCGGAAGCTGTCCCTGCAAGTGCCACTCGCTGCGAGCGATCTCAGCGCCATTCAAACGACCACTGACTTTCACTTTGATTCCCTGCGCGCCAAACCGCAGCGACTCTTCCACTGCTTTGCGCATTGCGCGTCGAAACGCGATGCGCTTCTCGAGCTGCGCGGCAATCTTCTCAGCCTGAAGCTGCGCGTTCAGCTCAGGCTTGTGAATCTCCTGAATCGACACCAGCACTTCGCGCCCGGTCTTGGAAGACAAGTCGCTCTTCAGCTTGTCGATCTCAGCACCCTTGCGGCCGATGATGATGCCCGGGCGCGAGGTGTAGATGATGATCTTCAGCCTGTTCGCGGCTCGCTCAATATCGACGTGCGACACGCCCGCGCCCGCAAACCGCTGCTTGAGATCGCGTTTCAATTTGAGATCTTCGAGCAGAAACTCGCCGAACTGTCGCTTGGCAAACCAGTGCGAGTGCCAGTCTTTGTTGTAGCCGAGCCGAAAACCGTATGGATGAACTTTTTGACCCACAATCTTCTCCAGTTGTTACTCTTCGTTGGTCTCTTCGCTCTTAGCCTTCTTCTTCGAAGCCTTCTTCGTTGCCGGCTTTTCGGCAGCGGCTTCGGGTTCTTCCTTCTTCGCCGCGCGTTTCGCACGCGGTGCCGCGGCAGCTCCGCCACGCTTGCGTTGTTTACTCTCTGCGAGTTTTGCGGGCTTTGCTTCAGCCGCTGCTTCCGGTTTCGTTCCCTTCGCTGCCGGTCGCGCATCGTTGCTCAGCGAGATCGTCACGTGACAGAAGTGTCGCTGCTCGCGATAGGCGCGTCCCTGCGGTGCGGGTCGCACACGACGACGGTTCTTCGTTGGCCCGCGATCGACGAACGCCGTTCTCACCCATAGCTCGTCCGGATCGATCGAGACGTTTGCTTTCTCCGCGGCTTCGTTGGCATTCGCGATCGCCGAACGCATGCACTTCTCGATGCTGCCGGCGGCGCGCTTCTTTGAGAAGCGCAGGATAGCCAGCGCCTGGTTGACGTCTTTACCGCGAATCATATCCACGACCAGCCGCGCCTTCTGCGCCGACCCTCGCAAATATTTTGCACTCGCTGTTGCTTCCATCCTCTATTTCCTTACCCGCGGCCAATCCACAGCAATCCGCGGTAATCTGTGTTACTTACTTAGCAGGCGGCGGCGCTGATGCGACCTTGCTTGCCTTTTCCACTTTCGTGCCCGAGTGGCCCTTGAATGTCCGCGTCGGCGCAAACTCGCCGAGCTTATGGCCCACCATGTTCTCCGTCACGTAGATTGGCAAATGACGTTTGCCGTTGTGCACGCCGAACGTCAGCCCGACCATGTCAGGCGTGATTGTCGAGCGGCGCGACCACGTCTTGATCACGGGCGGCCGCTGCCCACCGGAGCGGGCCTTCTCAACGGCTTTCGTGATGCCCTTATCGATGAAGGGTCCTTTTTTAACTGAACGAGCCATTACTTGGTTCTCCGATCCTTAAGGATCATCTTCTGCGTGCGCTTGTTGCTGCGCGTCTTGTAACCGCGGGTCGGCTGGCCCCAGGGCGTCACCGGATTTCGGCCGCCCGAAGTCTTGCCTTCACCACCACCGTGCGGATGGTCCACCGGGTTCATCGCCACACCACGAACCTTTGGTCGCAAACCCTTCCAACGCGAGCGGCCGGCTTTACCAAGCGACACGTTCTCGTGCTCGATGTTGCCGACCTGGCCCACCGTCGCCTTGCATACCAGCGGCACCCGGCGCACTTCACCGGACGGCATGCGCAACTGTGCGTACTCGCCTTCCTTGGCAACTAGCTGTGCGAACGTCCCCGCGGAACGCGCCATCTGCCCGCCTTTGCCGGGTCGCAGTTCGATGTTGTGAATCTGCGTTCCGAGCGGGATGTTGATCAGCGGAAGCGCATTGCCGGGCAGAATGTCGGCATCGGCGCCGGCCATGATCGTCTTGCCGACTTCCAGACCGGTCGGCGCGATGATGTAACGCTTCTCGCCGTCGAGATAGGTAATCAACGCGATGTGCGCCGAACGATTCGGATCGTATTCGATCTGCGTCACGCGTCCGGGCACGCCTTCCTTGTCGCGTTTGAAGTCGACCACGCGATAAAAGCGCTTGTGACCGCCGCCCCGACGCCGCACCGTGATGCGACCGTCGTTATTGCGTCCGGAAATTCGCTTCTTCGGCTCGAGCAGAGACTTTTCGGGAACTGCTCCGAGCGTCAACTCGTCGCGCGTCAGATAAGTTTGATAACGTCGCGCTGCCGATGTCGGTGTAAGTTTCTTTATTCCCATCTTCGTCTGAATCCGTGTAATCCGTGGCCTATATCGCTTCGCCGTAATCAACCGGCTTCTCGCCTTGCTTGAGAGTTACGTATGCCTTCTTCCACGAAGGTTTGCGTCCTTCGAACCGGCCCCGTCGCGCCATCTTGCCCATGTAGTTGATCGTGCGGATGTGGTCCACCTTCACCTGGAAGATGCTCTCGACCGCCGACTTGATCTCGGGCTTGGTCGCGTGTCGATCGACACGGAACGTCAGCAATTGCCGCGTGTCCTGTGTCTCTTCCTTCGCGGCCAGCGCCTTCTCCGTAATCACGGGCGACTTGATGATGTCCCAAACTGTTCTCATCGTTTACGCCGCCTCCTTGTTATCGCCGAGCAACTGCTCCAGCTCCGTTGCTGCCGCACGCGAAAGCACCAGCCGGTCGTGATAAAGCAGGTCGTAGATGTTCAGACCGAAACTGTTGACCACCTTCGCCCGGCGCAGGTTGCGCGCCGACAACATCAAGTTGTCATTATCGAGCGAGTCAACAATCAACGTCTTGCCTTCAAGACCGAGACGCGTCAGCGACTCCGCAAAGTCTTTAGTCTTCGGCTGCTCCAAATTCCAGCCGTCAACTACGAAAACACTTCCTTCACGGACGCGCTCCGAAAGCGCTGAACGCAACGCGCCGTGGCGCATCTTGCGCGGCATGTTGTAGGACCAGTCGCGCGGCTGTGGTCCATGCGCGTTACCGCCGCCCTTCCACAGTGGCGAACGCAGCGATGCGATACGCGCGCGGCCGGTGCCCTTCTGTTTCCAGAGCTTTCGTCCCGCGCCGGAAACGTCGCCGCGAGTCTTGGTGGCGGAAGTACCCTGACGCGCGTTGGCCATGAAATTTCTGACGGCCGCGTGAATCAATCCTTCGTTTAGCGGCGCGCCAAAAACAGCGTCAGACAGCTCGACCTCGCCAACTTCTTCATTCTGTATGTTGCGCACCTTCACTGTCGGCATAACTGGAACTCCTACTTCGTCTTCTTCGTCGCCTTACGAACAACCACTACGCTGCCGTTAGCTCCAGGCACCGCGCCACGAATCATCAAAATGTTGTTCTCGGCATCAACACGCGCCACTGTCAAACCTTTGGTAGTGATGCGGCTGTCGCCCATGTGACCTGACGAACGGTTTCCCTTGATGACTCGCGAGGGATACGCCGACGCGCCGATCGAACCGGGCGCACGCACGTTCATCGAGCCGTGCGATTCAGGGCCACGATTGAAATGATGTCGCTTCACGGTGCCCGCGAAACCGCGGCCCTTCGAGCGACCAATCACGTCCACCAGTTCGCCGTCGGCAAATTGATCGACCAGAACCTTATCGCCGACGTTGGTACCGTCGCCCGACTCGAGCAGGCGAAACTCTTTCAAGATCCGCGTCGGCGGAATGCCGTTACCGGTCTTCTCGAAGTGGCCGCGCATCGGCTTGGAAACGTTCTTCAGCTTCGGCGGCCTCTCGTCTACCAGGCCGAGTTGCACGGCATCGTAACCGTCCGGGCCTGCCGCAGACTTCTTTTGCACGACGACACATGGACCAGCCTTGATTACCGTTACTGGCGTAACCGAGCCGTCTGCCGCAAAGATCTGCGTCATGCCGATTTTTCTTCCGATGATCCCGTTAATCATGTTTTCAATCCTGTCAGGACCTATTGTCTGCCAAAGGCCTTAATCTCGACGTCAACGCCGGCCGGCAGATCCAGCTTCATCAGCGCATCAACCGTTTGCGGCGTCGGATCGAGAATGTCCATCAGCCGCTTGTGCGTGCGAATTTCAAACTGCTCGCGCGACTTTTTGTCGACGTGCGGCGAACGCAGCACGGTCCACTTGTTCTTCACCGTCGGTAAAGGGATGGGACCAGCAACACGAGCGCCGGTGCGCTTGGCAGTCTCGACGATTTCCGTCGTTGACTGATCAAGCACGCGATGATCGTAGGCCTTGAGGCGAATTCGAATTTTTTCATTCATAGAATTAATAGGACCTATTCAACAACCTCGGA
>OELI01001630.1_pt1 | contig 24126 bp, 27 predicted proteins | sample 1503511 | NCBI WGS metagenome assembly OELI01 (sample SAMEA104379616, study PRJEB20068) | metagenome | biome: 1000743; feature: 77; material: 1998 | place: USA | collected 2012 | depth 25 m | reverse complement strand
GAGTTGAAGAGCGCCGGCCCGACGGCGCACTACTACCTCGGTTTGATCATGGTCAGCACCAAGCGTTATGACGAAGCACAGCAGGAGTTTGAGTTAACCATCAGTAACGGCGGTGAGAACATCCCGCTCGCGCACAAGTATCTCGGCGGGCTATACATGAGTGTACACAAGAATCAGCAGGCGGCGGATGAGTTGGAGAAGTATTTGAAACTGGACCCGAAGGCGGTTGACGCGGATCGCATCAAAGGGACGATTAAAGACCTGAGAAGCAAGCAGTAAAAGAAGTGAAACTATTCCTTTAGCTCGAGCAGGTGTCCGAGTTTCTCTTTCTTCGTGCGCAGATAGCTCGCAGCGTCCTCGGTGGCGTCGACTTCGATCGAAACCCGCTCGACGATCTTTAACCCAGCCTCTTCGAGCGCGCGGAGTTTGAGCGGGTTGTTCGATATGACTTTCACGCGGCAGAGTCCAAGGTCGAAGAGAATCTCGGCACACTGGCGATAATCTCGCAGGTCAACCGCCAGCCCCAGCCTCACATTTGCTTCCACGGTGTCTGCACCCTGATCTTGAAGCGCGTAAGCGCGGATCTTGTTGACGATGCCGATACCGCGCCCTTCCTGTTGCTGGTACACGATCGCGCCTCGACCCTCCTCCTGAATCATGTGCATCGTTTGATGAAGCTGCCGTCCGCAGTCGCATTTGGTGGACCCAAAAACGTCGCCCGTGAGACATTGTGAGTGAATACGAACGAGCGTCGGCACGTCGCGGTTCATTTCGCCTTTAAAGAGGACGACAAACTCTTCTTTCGTAGTCAGTGAACGGTAGGCCGCGATCTGAAAATCGCCGAATTCAGTCGGCAAACTCGCCACTGCGACCCTCTGGACTGTGCCGGTCTCAACGGAATCACAACAGGTTTCCACGACCGATTCTTGAGATGAGTGTACTTCCATGGAGAGAGAATTATAGGAGTAAGGCGCGAGGAGCGACAAGTATAGGGCCGATATTAGTGCAACCGATCCGCGCGCGCCGCGTGTGAATCCTCCGGCGTTTGCGATTGTTTCCTAAGGGCGTGTATGCTTTCTCTCAAGTTTGGCCTGCCCCAGTAGGCTCTCGGCGAGGATTTTCTTCCAGTGAATAACAGTCTTAACCTGGCCTCAAAACCCTTTAGTAATCGCCTTCTTCCGTGGGCTCTCACGGCTGTGGTCCTGTTCGTGTCTCTCATCGGGCTGGTGCTCGTGGTGCGACTCACCACCACCACCCGCAGCGAGGCCAATCGCGTTGAAGCGGAAATCAACCAACTGAAACAACAGGAGCAGGGGCTGCTGAGTGCGGCCAAGCTGGTGGAGAACTCTTTGACCCCGGAACAGCAACAGGCGCTTCCCGCCGCACACCGGCTGGTGGATCGCAAGGGATTCTCCTGGTCCCGGTTTCTCGCGGACCTCGAAGATGCTTTGCCGGAGAAGGTCAGAGTCACGCGAATCGCCGTGCGTGAAGTGAACAAGCAGGGCGATCAAACTGTCGCGCAACTCGACCTCGGAGTCTTCGCGAAAGACGCGGCGACTATTAACGAGATGATCTCATCCATGCATCAGGAAGGGATTTTCGAAGCCGAGATCAGGAATCAGAACCTGCAAAAAGGTCGCGGTGAAGCGGGCACCGAATATGAGCTCTTCGTGCTCTATCGTTCGCGCGCGGGCTATTCATCCGACAGCGTCGCGAAAGTCGATAAGGAAGGAGGCGAGACCGCACGATGAACGCGGAACTACAAACGGAACCTCGCCCGGCCCGTCGCAGTTACTCGCTGACCATGAGCGAATTTCTCGTATCGCGGCGCGGCAAAATGTTCGGCATTGCCGAGGTCATCGCGGTCGCTGTCAGTTGTTTGGTGCTGGCGTTGGTGTTGTTGAGTTATCTGTATTTTCTCGTGCCGGCTCGTTCGCGACTCGCGTCGTTGATCGCGGACCGCAGGCAAGTGCAGGCCAACCTCCAGACTCTCGGCGGGGTAGTTCATAAAGAGGAAGACACCAAGCAGACCGTCGACAGGATCGCTGCCAGTTTGAACAGGTTCGAGAGTGACAACTTGATGCGTCCCGATAGGGGCCGCATGGATTTGTACGAAGAACTCAATCAATTAATCGTCAAAAACAATCTCAAAAACACCTCAGGACCGACTTACACTCCGCTCGATCCCGCAGGCAGTAAAGCAGCCGCCGGAAAATCCGTGTCGACTAAATGGCAGAGTTTTTATCCGGGGATCGCGGTGATGGTTACAGTCGAAGGTCAATACCAGGACGTGCGGCGCTTCATTCGCGACGTCGAGCGTAGCAAGCAGTTTGTAGTAATCAATGAAGTGGAGTTGCAGCGCGCGAGTCAAACCAGCGCACCAGTAGCGATTGATGAAAACGGCACTCCAACCCCGGCTCCCAGTTCGGGTACGCGCTCATCTCTGGTGAGCCTGCAACTCAACATGGCGACATATTTTCAGCGCGGAAATGCCGGCGACCAGCCGGTCGAGTGAGAGAATAACGAGATGGAACGGGTCGATTTAAGCAAACCAGGAGAGACGAGGAAACTGATCTCGGCAGCCGTCCTGGGCGTCGCTGCTATAGTCGTGCTCTGGTGGGCGTTCTTCGGTTTTGGCAGCAACAAGCCGGCAACTACATCGCGACCGCAACCGAGTCCATCGCCACAACGAGCGAACCAGACGACCCCGCGTCCGAATGGGTCCGATGTCTCAGCGGCAGTGAACGACGCCTCGAAATTTACGGAAGTGGTATGGCAGACGTCGCCCGCCAACGCGCCCGAGGCGAAGCGAAACATCTTCGCGTATTACGAACCGCCGCGTACGCCTGTCGCAGCACCGATAACACCCACGCCGACGCCGCCCCCACCACCGCCAATACTGCTGGCTTCCGTCTCTCCTGCGAACGTTTATGCGCGCACCGCGGACTTCAAGGTCGAGGTTGCAGGCGACAAGTTCACGCCTGACATGCGCATCTATGTTGATGGTCGCGAACTACCGACCTCTTACAAGAACCCGCAGCAAGTGTCGGCAACGATTCCCGCATCGTTCATCACGAGTGCCGGAGCGCGCAACGTGGTCGTTCGGACACCCGACAATCATCTGTTCTCCAATGAGGCGACGATTAACGTCGCGGAGCCGCCGACTCCAAATTTCACCTACATCGGAATCATCAGTCCGACAAATCGCATCGCGGATACTGCGGTGGTTCAGGATCGAAGCAACAAGAACGTACTCAGTGCGCAAAAGGGCGACGTGATCGGTGGCAGGTTTAGAGTGACGAGCATCTCTGAGAAAGAGTTGGTGCTGACGGACACGACGTTAAAGATCAAACACACACTCAAGATGACTGAAGCCGACAAAGGCTCCGGTCCTTTATCGCGACCGACACCGCGAGTTGATTCTGAAGATGACGAACCGTAGAGCGACAGGCGACCACAATATATGCGGGTCGAGATCAGACGGCTCAAAGCCGCGCTCGCTCCCCGTTTCAGTCGCGTCGAGGCGATCTGAGGCCGGCTACACCCTCGTCGCCCTGCTCGCGATGATGACCGTGCTCGCCCTGTTCGCGATGGCCGCGGCGCCGAGTGCGCAGCAACAAGCGATGCGTGAACGAGAGCAGGAAGCGATTTTTCGGGGCGAGCAGGTAGCAGATGCGATTCGTGATTACTATCTTTATCGATTTACTACCACGCGCGGCGCAGGCGATCAGGCGTTGCCTACTTCGATGGACCAACTGTTGGATGGAATTCCAATTGTTGGCGCGTCAAAAAATCGTCAGATACTGCGTGCCTCAGCCGCGCGCGATCCGTTGACGATTGAAGGTGAGTGGCGCTTCATTCTTCCACGCACTAACGCATTGATCGACTTTCAGCAGAATGTGTTGTTCTACGCCGGCAACGTCCTTCCTGCTACGCACCCTCCGCAAATTGCGCAGTTGCAACAGTTTGCGGTCCCGCAGATCACCGCGGTCACGAATCTCGGCATCGCAAATTCGACGGGCAGCACTTCTTCGATCGATGACGATGCGACTGGTCCATTCGTTGGAGTGGCGAGTCGCAGCCATCGTGAATCGGTCCTCACTTACTACGGCATCGAACGTCACGATCAGTGGATTTTCACGCCGCTCTTCCGTTAGTTAAAAGTTGGACCACCAGTTCTACTCCGATCACTTCTCAACTTCAGATCCCAAAGGGCGCCGGCGCCAACTCTCGATCAAGTTTCCGATCGAAGATCGATCATCACGAAGCACAAATCGACTTGGACCATCAACGCGCGAGCGACGCGATGAAGGTCGGAAGTGCAGCGATCGCGCGCGCGGCCCGCGTAAAAAATATTTTTACTTTCGAGTAATAAGTTATTGACATCAGCGACGATTGCGTTTATATAGCAAGATGTTGTGCGCCGTTTACTCTAGCCCACAAGAGCCAAGTAAGCACAGTATCTTGTGGTCGTGAAGAAAACCAAAAACTAAACTCGAAGAAGGAGCACATAACAGCTATGGCAACTAAAAAAGGTGGAAAGAAGGCCGCGAAGAAGGGCGGAACCAAGAAAGCCGCAAAGAAGAGATAACCCGAACCAGCAGGTTACAGCACGTACCTTCGACCGGCGCACACAAACATCTGAGGCCGAACGGGCCTTACAAAAGAAACGACGAGAACTTCAAGCGAAGCTCGTCGTTTCTTTTTGTTGTTGGGTCCTATACTGTCCTCATGCTATCCGTCGCACTCGTTGAACCTGAGATTCCGCCAAACACCGGCAACGTCGCGCGCCTGTGCGCGGCGACGAACACTCCGCTGCACATCGTCGGTGTCACGGGCTTCCGCATGGACGATCGAGCGCTGCGGCGCGCGGGTCTCGACTACTGGCCGGAAGTAAACCTCACTCGCCATCGAGATCTCGAAGCACTCTACCAATCGCTGCCGCAAGCTCGATTCCTTTACCTCACGACCAAAGCAGATCGACTTTACACTGACTGGAGTTATCAGGTGGACGACTGCCTCGTCTTCGGTCGGGAGACGCGCGGGCTGCCGGAAGAGCTACTGCACGCCAACTGGGATCGTTGCTTGAAAATTCCGATGGTCAATCCCAACGTCCGCAGCCTGAATCTCGCGACGGCTGTCGGCATCGTGCTTTTCGAGGCATTGCGGCAATTAGGCAATCCGTGAAATCCGTGGCTAAATGAATCGAATGTCTGAAAGAACTAACATCCGAAACATAGCCATCATTGCGCACGTCGACCACGGCAAAACGACGCTCGTGGACGCGATGCTGCGACAGTCAGGTACCTTCCGCGAAAACGAACAGGTGCGCGAACGCGTCATGGATTCCATGGATCTCGAGCGAGAACGCGGCATCACGATCATGGCGAAGAACACAGCCGTGCGTTACCGCGACGTGAAGATCAATATCGTCGATACCCCCGGACACGCAGACTTCGGCGGTGAAGTGGAACGTGTCTTGAAAATGGTTGACGGCGTGATGCTGTTGGTGGATGCAGCCGAAGGTTGTCTGCCGCAAACGCGCTTTGTGTTGCGGAAAGCTCTAGAGGCGCGCCTGCCGGCGATAGCAGTGGTCAACAAGATAGATCGGAGCGATGCTCGCCCGGCTGAAGTAGTGGACGAGATCTACGAATTGTTTCTCGATCTCGACGCCAGTGACGAGCAGATCGAGTTTCCCATTCTTTACTCCGTCTCCCGCGCCGGCACGGCGAAGCGAGACCTGGACGACACTTCTCAGAATCTGCAACCACTGTTCGAGCAGATCATCGCGTCGATACCGGCGCCGCGCGAGCTGCGCAATGACTCGCTTCAGTTGCTCGTTGCAAATCTCGACTACAATGATTACGTCGGACGCCTCGCGATCGGTCGCATCTTCTCCGGCGAAATCAAGATCGGCGATCAGATCACCGTCGTCAAACCGGATCGCTCCACACATAAAACGCGAGTGTCGCAGCTCTACGTCTTCGAAGGTTTGAAACGCGAGGCGGTGGAGCGCGCTACCTTCGGCGAAATCGTCGCGCTCGCCGGCATCGAGAACATCAACATCGGAGATACGATCACTTCATCTGACAATCCGCAACCGCTCCCGTCAATTGCAGTCGATGAACCGACAATCGCGATGATCTTCGGCGTCAACAACTCGCCGTTCGCGGGGCGAGAAGGAAAGTATGTCACCTCACGCCAGCTCAAGGAGCGGCTCGACAAAGAGATCCTCGGCAACGTAGCGATCAGAGTTGAAGACACTGAGTCGCCCGATCAATTCAAAGTGTCGGGTCGCGGCGAATTGCAGCTCGCGATCCTGATCGAGATGATGCGACGCGAGGGTTACGAGCTACAGGTGTCCAAGCCCGAGGCGATCACGCGGCGAATCGACGGCCGGACGCTGGAGCCGATCGAAGCCGTGGTCGTCGACTGTCCCGACGAGTTTATCGGCGTGATCACGGAAGCGCTCGGAAGACGCAAGGGACAGATGACAAAGATGGTCAATCATGGCACCGGCCGCGTGCGGCTCGAGTTTGAGGCGCCGTCGCGAGGGTTGATCGGATTTCGCAACGAGTTTCTGACGGAAACAAAAGGGACGGGATTGTTGAACACGATGTTCCTGCGCTGGGGTGAGTGGCAGGGAGCGATGCGTGGGCGAGCGACGGGTTCGCTCGTTGCCGACCGAACGGGGGATACGACCACGTACGCCCTCTACAACCTTCAGGAACGCGGCACGCTCTTCGCGCGACCGGGCACGCGCGTTTACGAGGGGATGATCGTCGGTGAAAACGCGCGCACGGTGGATCTCGATGTGAACGCGGTGAAAGAGAAGAAATTGACAAACATGCGAGCGTCGACGGCCGATGAAGCGATGCGATTAGTGCCGCCGAAGGAGTTGTCGTTGGAACAGGCACTGGAGTTCATCGCCGATGATGAGCTGGTGGAAGTGACTCCCGAGAGCATTCGTCTGCGCAAACGCGTGCTCGCGGCAAACCAGCGGCCAAAGCGCAAAGAGTCCGAAGCGTGAGAGTGTTTGAGTGAAACTGCTTATCGTTCCATGAGAAGCCTGCCGAGAGTTTATCCAATCACAGACGTTCAACTGTCCGGACTATCGCATGCCGAACAAGTGCGTTTGCTTAGTCTGGGTGGTGCTTCACTCATTCAGCTTCGCGAGAAACGAATGCCGGCACTGGAGTTTTACGAGCAGGCCAGGGCTGCTCAGCAATCCGGCGTGCAGTTAATAATCAACGACCGAGTTGACATCGCACTCGCAGTCGGCGCCGCCGGTGTTCACCTCGGCCAGGACGACCTGCCCCCGGAAGTAGCCAGAAAACTGCTCGGCCCCGAGGCAATTATCGGCTATTCAACCCACAACATCGACCAGGCGATTAACGCGATCCGCCGGCCAATCGACTATCTCGCGGTCGGGCCAATCTTCAGCACCGGGACGAAAAGTGACACCGCTCCAGTCCTTGGCCTGCAAGCATTACGAGCAGTTCGGCAGGCAATTGGACGGTTCCCGCTCGTGGCGATCGGCGGCATCAACGCGGGCAACGCTCGCGAGGTGATGGACGCCGGCGCCGACTCCGTCGCCGTAATCAGCGCTCTCTTAGTGCCCCCGGACTGTATACAGGCCTCAACCCAAACCCTTTTCGAGCTGTGTCAAACATAATTTTCTTGCGTTTATCAATGTTATGCGCGAGAATCTCAGCGGATTCGAAGGGGTAGTCTTCTTCGAGCGGCTTCACCTGCCTGCAGTCAATGCGCAAAAACTATCTCCCTGCGGAGTTCGGACACAGATGAGTTTCTTTGATTTACCGCCCATTATTGAGCGAATGCTGCTTGTCTCCGACAAGATCAGCGACCTGAATTTCTCTGTCGGGCAACTCCCGCAGGTCGAAATCAATGGCAAGCTAACTCCCGTCCAGCCCCTCGGGATGCAGAAACTCTCCCCGTATCAGACCGAAGTCATCGCCATGACGCTGATGCACGGTCATCCCGACGCTGCTGAGAAACTCGCCCGCACCGGCACGGCGGACCTGAGTTACTCCCTGCCTTCGCGAGCCCGCTTTCGCGTCAATATCTTTCAACAACGCGGTGTGTTTTCGATCGTGATGCGAGTGATTCCGACTGACATTCCGACCCTGCGCTCGCTGGGTCTGCCACCGCAGTTAGCCGACATCGCCGAGCTGCGCAACGGCCTCGTGCTCGTGACTGGTCCAACGGGCTCGGGCAAGAGCTCCACTCAAGCGTCCATCATCGACATCATCAACGAGAAGAAGTATTACCACATCGTCACGATTGAAGATCCAATCGAGTATCTCCATTTACACAAACGCTCGACAATCAACCAGCGCGAAGTTGGTCACGACACCCGCGACTTTCCGGCGGCCTTGCGCGCGACCTTGCGCCAGGCGCCCAAGGTGATCCTGATCGGCGAGATGCGTGACTTTGAAACCACCGAGATCGCACTGGAAGCAGCCGAGACCGGCCACCTTGTACTTTCGACTCTGCACACGATCGATGCGTCGAAGACTGTCGACCGCATTATCGGTCTTTATCCGAAGAACGAAGAGCCGGTGATTCGCACCCGACTCGCGCAGACGTTCCGGTACATCGTTTCGCAACGTTTGATTCCGCGCGCCGACGGCGGTGGTCGCGTCGCGGCAGTCGAAATCCTGCGATCGAGCCCGCGCACACGCGAGTACATCGAGACCGGCGAGCAGGAAGGCAAGTCGTTACTGGATGCGATGCGCGATGGAAAACTGGATGGCATGCAGGACTTTGACACGGTCATCCAACGCTTGATCGAATCGAGGGTTGTGAGTCTTGAAGACGGGCTCGCTTTCGCGACCAACCAAAACAATCTACTGCTGTCGCTGAAGGGCATGACCGCGGCCGAAGATTTTATTCGCCGCGAAGTTGATGGCATGCCCGCAAATGCATTCTCCGATTCCGGCTCAATGCTCGGCATGATCGAATAAGACGAGATGATTATTGTTTGCCAAAAGTGTTCGACCCGGCTGCAGATTGACGACGAGAAGTCGCCTCCGCGACCTTTCAACGTTCGTTGTCCGAAGTGCAACAACACCGTCAGCGCCGGGCCCGCGAGTCCGGCGAGTGAACAAAGCGCGCTCGCTGTAGGCGGATCGCCTGCTACCGATCATCCGCGCTTCGAACAATCGACTGCGCGCGCGTACCAGCCTGCGACCGCGGACTCGATCAAGACTGAGGTAGCCGCCGGCGACGCACTGCGCATGATCGCTGAACTGCTGTCGAAAAGTAACGGCCAGCGCCTCGACAATCCACATGCACGGCCGGCCTGGGACAAACGCAAGGCGTTGGTTTGCACGAGCGAGTCTTTTCGCGACGTCGCGGCGCGCAAGCTGGCTGACAGCGGCTGCGAGGTGTTCGTAGCTGAAGACACGCGTCAGGCGGTCGAAACAATGCGCGCCAACAAGATGGATGTTGTTTTGTTGGAGCCGCAATTTGATGTCGCTGAGCAGGGTTCCGCATTTGTGATCCGCGAGATCAACGTTTTGCGACCTCCGCAACGACGCCGTTTGTTCTTTGTCCTGCTGTCGCCTGCGGTGCGCACGATGGATGCTCACGCCGCGTTTCTGAGCAACGTGAATGCAGTCGTGAACAGTGCGGACGTCGAAGAGTTGCCGCGCATCATGGATGTGGCTTTGCGCGAATACAACGACCTCTACCGCGATTTCTACACCGCCTCCGGTCTCACCGCTCTGTAGCAGAGAACAGAGAGAAACACGCATTGCGCCTGCGCGCCTTCGCGGGCTAATCTTAGCGCGCGTGGAACAGAATCATCACAACCACACGCACGGCCATCGCCACAACGGTGAAAGCTGGCGGCGATTGAGTCTTGTACTTGTGTTGACGGCGCTCTACATGGTCGCTGAAGTATTGGGTGCGTGGTGGACGGGTTCACTGGCTTTGCTCGCCGACGCAGGGCACATGTTCACTGACGTCGCTGCGCTCATCCTCGCGCTGACCGCGGTTTGGTTTGGCTCACGTCCGGCGACTTCCCGCAAGACCTTCGGTTACTACCGGCTCGAGATCATCGCGGCGCTTGTCAACGGTGTGGCACTCGTGGTGATTTCGCTGTTTATTTTTTACGGCGCGTACGAGCGGTGGTTTTCGCCGCCTGTGATTCGCAGTGGGATGATGATCGTCGTGGCCGTGGGTGGTCTCGCAGTTAATCTCATTTGTGCGTGGATACTACACGCGCGTCACGAAGTTGATCTGAACCTGCGCGCTGCGTGGATGCACGTCATGGGCGACGCGCTCGGTTCGGTGGCTGCGATTGTCGCCGGCCTTTGTATGTCGCTGTTTGGCTGGTACTCGGCGGACGCGCTGTTCAGCGTGGTGATCAGTCTGCTGATCATTTGGGGCTCAGTCAGGCTGATCAGAGAATCGACCAACGTGTTGCTGGAGGGGACACCGGCTCACATCAATCTGGCCGCGGTTGAGAATGCGATCCTGGATACGCAGGGCGTTGCCGACGTTCACGATCTTCATATCTGGACTATTACCTCCGGGCGCGAGGCACTCAGCGCGCATGTGATTCACGCGGCCAGCATCTCGCAGCCGGACTTGTTAAGAGAGTTGCGGACCAAACTCCACGATCGTTTTGGCGTGGACCACCTCACGATTCAGATGGAAACCCCCGAATTTGAAGACGACACATTTCATTTTTGCCACGCGGGCACAGCGTGTTTTAGATCCGAAAGAAACTAACGGCAACAATGGAACTCAACCTTCTCCTGACCCTGGATCTGCGAGAGCAAGCGGCATTGCAGGCGGCGCTCGTCACGCATGGCGCGCCGGACGCGCTGGTCACGCTTGCGCTCACGGGCGCTTGTCGCATGGCATCGATGGACGAAGCGCGACAACTGCGCAAGTGGTTGGCTGAGGCACGCACGGCGGGCGAAGCCGATTTCGCGGCGTTACACGTGATCGAGCGGGCCTTAATCGATTTCGGTTTATGAGCCACAAATGACACGGCTTGAACTGGCGTATGGACGCGGATTTCTCACGTTGGATTTCGATCAAGGCCGGTTCTCTGTTTTGAATGCGAGAAATGACCCTGCACCGCCCTTAACTGATTTTGAAGTGGGTGCTGCTTTTGACCGAGTCGATGAAATTGCCGGTGCTGACGATTCGGTGCTGATCGTTGTTTCCGATGCCACGCGCGCGACGGCGAGCGCGCAGGTCGTTAACCTGCTGGTAAGGCGGCTCGTTCAAACGGGCGTTTCGCCGGCGCGCATGGCGGTGATCTTTGCGACCGGAATTCACCGGCCCGTCAGTGAAAAAGAACGAGTTGAGTTACTCACACCATTCATCACGCAGCGACTGCGTATCCTTCAGCACGATCCACACGATCGTTCGAAACTCACCACCGTCGGTAAAACGGAACGCGGCGTTACGGTCGAGGTCAACAGCGCGTTGAAAGAGTTTTCCCGTGTGTTTCTGACCGGCGGAATCACGTTTCACTACTTCGCTGGGTTTACGGGTGGTCGCAAGTCGATCTGTCCCGGCCTCGCATCGGCAAAGACGATTGAAGCCACGCACATGCTCGCGCTGGACTTCGAACGCGGCGGTCGCAAAACAGGCGTCGGTACAGGGCTACTCGACGGAAATGCCGTGCACGAAGAGTGTGAACGCGTGGCTGCGCTTGTTGCACCGGCTTTCGGCATAAATACGATCGTGAACGAAGATCACCGTGCCGTAAAAATCTTTTGCGGCGACTGGCGGCTGGCCCATCGTGCCGGTTGCGAGTATTACCTGGCCCATCATTCTGCGACGATTCCGGCGAAGCGGGACGTCGTGATCGCGAGTTGTGGCGGCTTTCCGCACGATATCAACCTGATCCAGGCACACAAAGCGCTCGATATGGCGGCGCTTGCCTGCAACGACGGTGGCACGATCATTCTGCTCGCCGAGTGCAGTGACGGCCTTGGTCGGCCGGATTTCATGAAGTGGTTTGACGCCGCCGACTCGCGCGCACTTGAAGCGCGTCTCGTCAACGGTTATGAAGTTAACGGCCAGACGGCATGGGCACTCTTGACGAAAGCCGAGCGTTATCGTGTCTACCTGGTTTCAGAACTTCCAACGCATGAGGTAAAACGAATGCGAATGATTCCCGCGCCTTCACTCCGCGCAGCATTGGACCATGCAGGAGCCGGCGACGGTTTCATTCTGCCGCGCGGCGCTGCGGTCTTACCGGCACTGGCATGAGATTCGAGCTCAAAACATGTACGGTGCGTAGTTGGGAGTGGCGCGACCGCGAAGCGATCGTGCGCCACGGAAACAACCGCAACGTGTCGATCAATCTGCGGGATCGTTTCCCTTATCCTTACACCGACCGCGATGCACGAAACTGGCTCGAGATGATCGTAGGTTTCGAACCCGAGACGAATTTTGCGATCGATGTAGCCGGTGAGGCGGTCGGTGGTATAGGCTACACGCTGCTGCATGACGTCGACCGACGCTCCGCGGAGATCGGATACTGGCTGGGTGAAGAGTTTTGGGGTCGCGGGATCGCGACGGAAGCTTTGATAGTGGTGACGAAGCATGCGTTTGCAAATCACGATTTGTGTCGCCTGTTTGCTCATGTATTCGACTGGAATCCCGCCTCGGCGCGTGTGCTCGAAAAAGCAGGGTATGGATTTGAAGGACGGATGAGAAAGAGCGTTACCAAAGAAGGTCAAACGATCGATCAGCTTATCTATGCGATGATTCGCGAGGAGACTCCGTTATGAAAATATTTGCAGGCGGCCTTCTGCTCTTATGCAGCGCGTTGTTTGTGAGCGCTCAGGAGACGACGGGTGTTTTGACTGAGAAACGCGTGCCGCTCTCCGATGCGGCGGTGGCGATGGATGCCACGGGCGCGCCGGCACTTGAAGCGACTCTCAGGACCACCGCGCTCAACGGTACACCCGAGGCACCGGTGACAAATGTTCGCATGCTCGTGAAAAACCGGAGCAACGTCGCGTACGCGTTCGTGGCCGGTTCCGTCACTTTTTATGACGCGGCCGGCGTGCGCTGTGGAGAGGGAGTATTCAAGGCCGATACGGTGGCGCCGGACGAGTCGTTTGAGACCGACAGTCCCGGACTTCGCATTCGCTGTGAAGCCGCGAGCTGGCGCATCGTGGCATCGAATCTCCTGATTCGCATGCCACCCAACGCACCGATCGGCGCGCTCACAAGAGCGCCGGCAAACCTGGTCATCAGCATCGATGGTGAAACGCACCCGATTCAACTGGACAAGCCGCTCACGCTGACTCTCGGCGAGAAGCGGCGCACAATCGTAGTCAGCGCGCCCTAAGTCCTGTTCTCAAAACATGCTTTCAACTCTGATCGAGCTGCAACGACTGAAGCGCCTGGATCGTACGGGTTGGACCTTGCGTGGTTTGCCGAACGGGACTGAATCAGTCGCTGCTCATTCGTTTGGCGTGAGTGCGACGGCCATGTTGCTTGCGGATCGTTGTATCACTCAGGGAGTAAACATAAACGTCGAGAAAGTGCTGCGGATTGCTCTGTTGCACGACTGGGCCGAAGTACGAGTTGGAGACATGCCGCGCACGGCGACGTTGTATTTCGGAGCGGCAGCGAGAAAAGAAGCAGAGACCGCCGCTTTCCACGACGTTGTCAGCGGAGTCGATGCGGAAAATTCTTACGCAACTCTCTACGACGATTACGAGCAGCGCCAGAGTCTCGAAGCACGACTCGTGAAAGCTGCGGATGTGCTGGATCTATTGATTCAGGTGCTCGCACTCGAACGTGCAGGTGCACGTGGACTCGACGAGTTCTGGCAAGTTGCGGAAAACCCGGGATTCAATCTCGAAGGAGTTGCGGAACAGGTAGTGCAAGAACTTCTCGAATCGATTCTGAAGTCGCGTGGTGAATTGCATCAATAATGTTTGATTTCGTAGCGGAGTTGTTCTCAGGCCTTACCTGGCGCAGCGTACTAGTCGGAGTTCTCATTTTCCTTGCTACTTTTTTTCTCAACCTCGGCATCGTCTCGGTAATTCTGGTCAAACTGCCCAAGGATCATTTCAAGAGGGAAAAATCAAAAGGCGTCACTGGCTCAAACGCGACCGTGCGCGTTTTGAAGGTCATCGGCAAGAACGTCGCGGGCTGGTTGTTGATCGCACTCGGAATCGTGCTCTCAGTGCCCGGCGTTCCCGGTCAGGGTTTACTCACAATTCTTCTCGGCGTCATGCTCGTCGATTTTCCCGGCAAGCATCGACTGGAACAGAAGTTGTTAAGCCGACCGGGGATAATAAAGACGATTAACCGCTTGCGAGGACGATTTGGAAAGCCTGCGCTCGAGCTTGATTGATGTCCCTTTGCGCCTTTGACGGAAACTCACTACAATTTCCCGATTCTTCGGCGTTTGACGTATGATTGGCGCCTAAGGCTGATGCTCAAATATTTCAACGCCTACAGAATGGTGCCCACCCGTTTACTGCTATCAGTCTTCACTGTCTCAGTGCTGTTGTTCATTACCGGGTGTGGTCTGTTCGGGGCTAAGAAAAAGATCCAGGTGCCGCAGCTTCTGACGCCTGTGTTTGACGCCGATAAGAATCGACTTATCCAGGAGATTAATCGGCTTTCAACGGTCAAGTCGATCCATGGCAAGATCGATATCCAGTTTGAAGATACGTCGTTTGCTTCATTCGGTATTGCGGATCAATATCGACTCGTGGATGGTGACATCACGCTGCAGCGACCCGGCAAGATCTACCTTGTCATTCAGTTTACGTTTGTGGATCTCGCGCAGATGGCTTCCGACGGCGAGCACTTCAGCGTCGCAGTTTTGAAGGGCGATACCAAGTACCGCCGTTTCTTGAAGGGAACCAATAACGCCGACTATCCCCGGCTGCCTCCGAACGGATCGAGCGGCGATAAAGACGACAAGCAGAAAACCGAGAAGGAAACGGTTAGCGCGCTTTCGAACATGCGTCCGCAGCATTTGACTGACGCGTTTATGATTCGCCCGATCGAGCCGAGCAACGCGTTATTTTATGCGCAGAGCGAGTTCTTCCAGGAAGAACCTGATGCTCGTCCGGGGAAGAAAAATGCACGCGTGATGCGCTCGTATTATCTGCTGGAGGAGTTCTCGCAAAGCGGTGGTGAGGCCAAGTTGTTGCGACGTTTCTGGCTGGATCGCGTCGGCGGCATTCATCTCGCGCGCGTGCAAAGTTATGATGATAGAGAACGACTGATGACAGACGTTTCCTATTACAACGAAAAGGTTATCGGCAACGGTGTCACAGCTTCGCTGCCGAGTCGGATTGAAATAACGCGACCCCTGGATCGATATAAGCTGAGCATTACTTACCAGGATTCTGCGTCAGTCGAACTGAACCGGGAATACATGCCGAAAGCATTTGTGCTGGAGAATAAATGGCAGTTGCCTGAAGTCGATCTCGATGTTCAGTATAAGAAGACATCCGCGAATCAGTAATCGATGAGGACCATTTTAAAAGCCGAAGATCTGGTAAAGGTTTATCGCATCGGGAAGGTCGATGTGCCGGCCTTGCGCGGTGTTTCACTCGAGGTCCAGGAAGGCGAGTTTGTGGCGATCATGGGTCCGTCGGGTTGCGGCAAGTCGACGATGCTTCACTTGCTGGGTGGACTACTGACGCCGACCTCGGGTCGCATCGTGATCGATGGCGACGATATCACTGCCGCCTCGGACGCAAAACGCACTGCCGTGCGGCGCAAGAAAATCGGATTTGTGTTTCAACGATTCAACCTTTTTCCGACACTCACGGCTGAAGGAAATCTCCGACTAGCGGAGCGAATTCACGGCAACGGCGGCGGCGATCCGCAACTGCGCCGGGACGTGCTGCGCCTGCTGGGACTGGAAAACAAACTTCATCACAAACCACTCGAATTATCCGGCGGCGAACAGCAGCGAGTTGCGTTGGCACGTGCAGTGGTGACGCGTCCCGCGATTGTTCTGGCTGACGAGCCCACCGGGAATCTCGATTCCGAGAATTCGGCCCTGGTGCTTAACATGTTCCAGGAGTTGAACTACCGCTTCAACCAGACCATCATCATGATTACTCACAATCCCGAGGCTGCGGCGATGTGCAAACGCATCGTGCAGATGCGCGATGGGCACATCGTGGAGCAAACTCCTTCGGTTCGGTTATAGGCCGGAGAATAAAGTACAAGTCCTATACGCACCCATGTTTGTGTTAGAATTAATCGACCCTCCAGCCGCGCTTCGCGTGGCTGCTTACTTGCTAGCTTGAGATCGTGCGAGGCATTTTCACCACACTTAAGAAGATTTTTTTCTGGAATTACCCGCGCAATACCTGGCAATGGGATCTTCTCTGTGTGGTCATTTTAATCTTCATTTTTTTGACACCAAAAAGCTGGTTTTCGAGTGGCGAACGAGCCCAAAGAACCGGGCATCAAAGCCCAGTTATCGCAACCCTCGTATTGACCCCTGAAGTTGTTGGCACTCAAGAGGATACGAGCCGGATCGAGCAACAAATCAAGACACTAACGGGGCGGACAGACGTGGAGGTGCTCGCGGTACGAAAGGTGCTTGACCCATCAGGGAAGATTCGCAGTTTCGAGGTTGACATACGATAGTTCTTCCCTATAATTGCGAGGTTTTTTGCGCGACCGCCGCGAAAGGAGAAACCGATTAAGGAGTATTTATGAAGAGATTGATTTCTTCGGGCCTGAGTTTAGCTTTCATATTATCGACTCTCGTTATTGTGACCCCGACCACGACCAGAGGTCAGGGAGCAGGCCTGGTTAGTTCTGTTTTGAGTCGGTTGGAAAAGAATCGGCAGAGTTTGAAGTCTTTGCGCGCCGGTGTAAGCATGGTGAAGTACAACTCGCAACTCGGCGTTGAAGACAAATACAACGGCGTAGTGATTTACCTGCCCGGGACCGGAAAGCAAGCGTCAGTCAGGATCGACTGGAGCAGCCCGCGCCGCGAAGTGATGGCCGTTAACAACAATAAGTACACAATTTTCCGTCCAGCATTGAGAATTGCTTACACCGGTGATGCGCGAAAGATGTCGGGCAAAGAGAATAAGGCCTCCGGGCTTCTCGACATGATGAACATGTCACGCCAGCAGCTTGAAGCGCGTTTTCAGCCGGTGAAGGACGTTCGTGAAGAGACTTTGTGGGGTGGAGTGAGCACGATTCACCTGACTCTCGTTCCGAAGGGAAATGCCGGTTATAAGTATGCCGAAGTTTGGATTGATTCCGCCGGCATGCCGGTCCAGACCAAGATCGTCGAAAAGAATGATGATTCAACGACAATGCGTTTGACTGGTTTGGAAAAGAACCAGAAGATCGACCCGAGCGAGTTTGACATCAAGCTCGATTCGAGTGTGAAGATCGTTAAGAGCTAACAAGCGTCTGACAGAACTCAGCCACAGATCTACACAGATAAATAAATACGTTTTTTATCTGCGTAATCTGTGGCTAGTTTTTTGTGCGGTTGCATTGGACCGCCCTGGTCGCATATTCTTCGCGTCAAAATGCGGAAGATCAAGTTTCTAAAACTGAAGCTGCGTGAAGCCGGTTTTATCAGTCGCGCGCTAGCGTCATCTCGACATCCAGTCCTGGCCCATCTTATTCCGATGCGTCGTTGCAATCTGGCGTGTGGTTATTGCAACGAATACGATCACAACTCAAAGCCCATCGATCTAGCGGTCGTGAAGAGCCGTCTCGACAAGCTCGCCGATCTGGGCACCTCGATCGTTACGATCTCCGGTGGCGAACCGATGATGCATCCGGACCTCGATCAGATCATTCATCATATTCGCGTGCGTGGGATGATCGCCGGCCTGATTTCGAATGGTTACTACTTCACCCCTGAACGTATCAAGCGACTCAACAAAGCGGGGCTCGAATATTTACAGATCAGCATCGATAACGTCGAGCCGGATGAAGTCTCGCGCAAGAGTTTGCGCGTGCTGGACAAGAAGCTGCGCTACTTGTCCGAGTACGCTGATTTTCACGTCAATATTAATTCGGTGATTGGCGGCGGCATCAAGAATCCCGATGATGCTCTCGTTGTTGCGCGCCGTGCAGTCGAACTCGGGTTCTCGACTACCGTCGGCGTGATTCACGATGTTGACGGCACGTTGAAGCCGTTGTCCGCAAAAGAAAAAGATATCTTCCAGCAAGTCAAGAAACTCGGAAACAAGGACCACGCCCGGTTGAACTGGTTTCAGGACAGCATCGCTGAAGGCAAGCCTTACAACTGGCGGTGTCGTGCCGGCGCTCGCTATCTCTATATCTGTGAAGAAGGGCTTGTACACTGGTGCTCGCAGCAGCGAGGTTATCCGGGCATTCCGTTGGACCAGTACACGATGGACGACTTCGATCGCGAGTACAAGACCGAGAAGTGGTGTGCACCGACCTGCACGTTACAATGCGTGCATCAAGTCGGCATTCTTGATAACTGGCGCGATCCTCAGAAGACGCCGGCCCAGCTGGCCCAGGAACAAAAAGCGGCCGTCGGCGAGATGATCGGCGCCGATTAAAGACACCAAGGATTCAGCCGTAAAAAAGGCACATAAGGCACAAAGCTAAAATCATCTTGTGCCTTGTGTGCTTTTTTGCGGCTCACCGCCCTGTTGCGCCAGCCGAAACTCTTCGTCCGCTTCTTTTGTGTAACCCGCCTCCGCGAGCTCAATCGCCAGTAGTTGGTGCGTGTGTGGATTGTCTTCCAGAGCGAGTGCCTGGCGGTATTCTTTGATCGCAGTCGGGTGATCGTAAACGAGCTTTGCTCGTGCCGCGCGTGCGAGGTGAGCATCGACAGTTCGACTGTCAAAATAAAAAAACAATCCGATCGCGCAGAGAAGGACCGATGCGTAAAGAAACGGCAGCAGGTAACGCCATCTGCGAGGTCGCCGGTCCGTTCTTCGCCAGATGATTAGCGCTAGATAGAGCGGGAACACAACCAGTGGTAAAAGCAGTGTCGCCAAAGCGATTGCAACGGCATACGGAAGCGCGAATCGCTTGCGCGCGGAGGCGAGTACCCACGTTGAGAGCAGCGCTGAGGCGACATATGCGGCAGGCATCATGAGGTCAAACAACTCACCCGCCGACATGTTTGTTCTGAGACTCACAAGCGCGTAGGTCCTAAGCTGCCGCCGACAGTGAAGATCGTAACCGAGCTCGAGAGTCCGAGTCCGGAGAGTCGTCCCGCCATGACGACGATGATCTCACCGTGCTCAACCACACCTGCTTCCAGCAGTCGATGTTCTCCGATCTTTAACATCTCCTCAGTTGACTGCGCGTCGCTGATCAGCAACGGCTCGACTGCCCAGATCAGTGCCAGCTCAGATACAACCTCAGACCTGCGTGTCAGCGCAACGATGCGTTGATTCGGACGCAGCGACGAGAGCCGGCGGGCCATCAAGCCTGAGTCAGTGAAGACGGCGGTCACCCTCGTTCCCATTTCATCGGCGGCGAACGCTGCAGCTTCACTAAGTGCGCGACTGACGCGTCCTGATTGCTTGCCCAGCCAACTCTCTGTCTTGCTCGTTGGCTCGGTACCTTTTTCCGCTGACTCAATGATTCGTTCCATCATTGCCACCGCCTGCACCGGATAAGCCCCGGCAGCAGTTTCGTTTGAAAGCATGACGCAGTCGGTGCCGTCCCACACCGCATTCGCTACATCAGATGCTTCGGCCCGCGTGGGGCGCGGATTCGTCACCATCGATTGCAACATCTGAGTTGCGGTAATAACCATCTTTCCCGCTTTGATTGCGCGCTCGATTATTCGTTTTTGATAGACGGGAACTAACTCAACGCTTGTTTCGACACCGAGATCGCCGCGGGCGACCATCACGCCGTCAGCCGCGGCGATGATTTCGTCGAGATGATCGATCGCTTCGGCTTTCTCGATCTTCGCGATCAACGGGGCGCGGCCGCCGGCTTCGTTGATCAATTTTTTGGCGTTCTCGCAATCGCTCGCTCGGCGCACAAAAGACAGCGCGATGTAGTCGGCGTTCTGCTCGACAGCCCACTTGAGATCCGCGATGTCTTTCTCGGTGAGCGAGTCGATCGGCAGGGCGACACCGGGCAGGTTGATTCCTTTCCGTTCACCGAGCAGTCCACCGTCGATGACTCTGCAAACCACCTCTGTATCGTTCGCGCTTTCCACGATCAACGACAGCGCGCCATCGTCGAGCAACATGCGCGTGCCGCGTTGCACAACGCGTGGCAAGTCGTGATAGTTCGTCGAGACCTGATTTTCGTCACCGATGACTGGACGGGTGGTGATCGTGAAAGCCTGACCAGCGACGAGCCGCACCGGTTCATCGTCTTTCAATTCACCGGTGCGGATCTTTGGACCAGACAGGTCCACAAGCACGGCAATCGGCCGTCCAAGCTTCGCGGCCGCTGCGCGCGCACGTTGAATATCGAGACTCTTCTCCTCGTGCGTGCCGTGCGACATGTTGATGCGCACACCGTTCGCACCCGCGTCGACCAGTTGTTCGACGATTTCGGGCTCGCGCGAAGCTGGTCCAAGTGTGATTAATATTTTCGCTCGTCTCAAAAGTTTAGCCTTGTAAGTTGATGTTAGGGTGCGGGGGTCTTCAGTCCGGTTTCGACCGCAGCGTCAAGGTGCTCGCCTGTCTCTGGTCCATAGCCGAGAAATCGTTCGATAAGCTGGCCCTGGCGATCGAACACGAACGTTTGCGGGATACCGTTGTTCTCTCCGAGTAAGAAAGTGACGAGATCGTCGTCAGGGTCCCCCAAAGCATATTGAATACCGAACTCCCTGGCGAACTCCGGAACTTTCTCGTCATCGCCTGGTCCACCCACGTTCAGTCCGACTACGACGAGTCCCTGGTCTTCATACTTCTTTTGCAGGCCGACCAAATGCGGCACGCTATCGCGACACGGACCGCACCACGTCGCGTAGAAATCCAGGACCAGCACCTTGCCTTTGTACTCCGAAAACAGAGATCGTTTCCCACCCGATTCCCAACCCATCTTCAGGAGCGAGGCGGTCCTGCCGGTTGGCGGCATCGGATACGTGGTGCCTGCGGGCGGGTTGGATATAACGGGCGTGTTCGTGTTAGCGACGGGTGCGTCGTTGCTATTGCAGGCACTCAAGAACAAGACACTAGCAAGAACAAGTATTACGGAAAGGCGCAAAGCTGAAAATGAACACCAAACCGAAGTCTTTGCGTCTTTGCGCCTTTGCTTGAAAACTCTTTCAGCTCTCTTCATGGTCATCGTGGACTGCGGCACGTTCATTTGATTGCTGTGGCAGCGGTTCGCCGGGCACACGATATTCGCCTTCGACCCACTTGCCCAGGTCGACGAGCTGGCATCGCTCAGAACAGAACGGACGAAAAGGATTATCTTTCCACGTGATTGGTTTACCGCAGGTTGGACATTTCATGAATCTTGAGCACGCCCCGGCCGCATCTCATCAAAGAGATGCTGGTCGTTTGATCAGTATTCGTCGTTTGACGAATGCGATCGTACCTTCGCGGCGCATGGCATTCAAGCGGACCGTGACGCTTTCACGGGTGGAACCCACGATGGAGGCGATTTCGCGGTGAGGGAGGGGGATATCGATGAGCACGCCCTCTGGTTCGGAGACGCCGTAACGCATGGAAAAGTCGGCCAGCAATCGATCGAGACGGGCGGGAATTGCGTTCAAGGCGAAGTCAGCAAGGCGGCGCTCCGCATGTTCAAGGCGTTGACCGATCAAACGGAAAGTGTAATCATGAAGGCGGTCATCCTCAGCCATCCCCCGTTTGAAGTCCCCGACCTGGATTCGCAGCAGCCTTGAATTTTCATAGGCAATTGCAGAATTCGCTCGTTGCCCCGCAGCAGAGTAGAGCGCTGACTCGCCAAAGAGCGAGCCCTCAGGAAGGATGTCGATCACGGCTTCGCGAACAGTGTCAGCCTCGATACGGCAGAGTTTTATTCGGCCATGAATGATCGCATACAGGCAATCCGCAGGCTCGCCGGCACGATAAACGAAACGACGGCGTCGGAAGTCCAGGACCACTGAATTGCGAGCCATTTCGCTAACGAGGGCATCATCCAGTGTTGAGCCAAATTCCAGGCGGCGAATCATTTGAGCGCGATCTTCAGCGGTTAAATCCCGTGCGCGCTTCTGTTCCTGCAGGGCATTCATCTGCATGTCCTTTTGGGCATCGAGTTACAGTTTCCAGATTGAATCGTTTATGGTCGCGTTGTACTCGTATTCAACGTGGTCCTGTACGGGTTTGTTTCTACGACGATTGTAAGGAAACCCGCGCGATGTTCCCAGGCTTGTTACTCTCGATTGAATCTTTTGACGCAATGCTAGGGCGAGTACTGGCACGAACGCCTAACCGAGGCCCGAACTGTAGCATGAACCCCCAAAGCGCGCAACAATAATAAAAAGGCCCAACATTCCCGTTTATGCAGTCAAAATCCAATATTCTCGTCGTCGACGATAACCCCGATAAATTGCACCTCATCGAAGCGGCATTGAGTCTTGCCGGCTACCAGGTAACCACGGCTTCAGACGGTGTTGAGGCGCTGGCTGCCATTGAGTCGTATCAACCAGACCTGGTGATAACAGACGTGATGATGCCACGCCTGAATGGCTACGAGTTGGCCCAGCGGATCAGGGCCAATCCGGTCACAAAATTCATTCCGGTAATCATGCAGACTGCGGCAGGACGGCGAACTGAAGATTTGCGTAGGGCCAACGAAGTTGGCGCGCTTGGTTACATCACGGATCCGACCGATCTGGATCTTCTGTTGGCCCGGACCAGAACGCTCCTCGAGTTCAAAGCTTATCTGGACGTTTGCGAGGAGGCTGCGTTTACGGACCACCTGACCGGTCTCGCGAACCGCAGGCGTTTTGAACGTCAGTTGGAACGCGAAGTCGGTCGCGTGGAAAGGTTTGGTCATCCTTTCACGCTGTTAATGCTCGACATCGATGAGTTTAAGAATCTGAACGACACGTTTGGCCACGATGCGGGTGACGACGCCATACGGCGGCTCAGCAAGGTCTTGCGTGAGGGCACGCGCGGCATCGATCTTGCAGCCCGAATCGGTGGCGAGGAGTTTGCGGTGTTGCTCGTTGAGACCAGTAAAGACGGTGGTTTTGAAGTTGCCGAGCGCCTGCGCATGGCCATCAAGTCGCTGGAAATTCCGCGTTCCGGGGGTATGACGGCGAGTTTTGGAGTTGCAGAATGTCCGAGTGACGCGCAAACTGCTGCCGATATCCTGAAGGCGGCGGATGTGGCTTTGTACGAAGCAAAGAGAAACGGCCGCGATCAGGTGGTGGCGTTGCAGCCGCCGCGGTCGAACTCAATGGCGGCGGGTGACGTACAAGGCGATGGGAATCTGGGAGTTGCATCGCGAGGATAGGATGGCTGATTACAAGGAACGACTTGATGAGTGGCAGCAGGCCGCGCGCCGTAAGGCTCGCGAGCTTGATGAGAAGTATTCGATTTCCGACATGGTTGGAGAAGCGGCGAAACGTGGGGCCGAGACTGTCGCGAACGGCGCCGAAAAGTTGCGAGCTGAAGCTGAGCGACTGACCGACGAGGAAGAAGTCAGCGAGACTGCACGTCGCGCCGCCGGCCATGTGAAGAAGGCCGGCGAGGCGGTGCGCAATGTTGCCGGTGACACAGGCAAGAAAGTTTTTGACGACGCGCGTACTTACTACGATCGAGCCTCGCAGATCTATGGCACTGGCGCACGCTTCACACGCGCCTCAACCGCCGCGACTGCGGGCGCGCTCAAGGCCCGCGATTGGATCAAAGCGAATCCCGGCAAGGCGGCAGTTGTTTCTGTCTCGTTGGTCCTGGGCATCAGGGCCGGTGCTGCGTTTCCGGGTTTGGACGCAGTATTGCTGGGCTCGCATCCACACTGGTTGACGCATTCCGCGTTGCCGGTTTGGGGATTGCACAAGGCGAGCCAGAAGTTCGACAACTATCTCAAGAAACAGGAAGAACTGATCGCGCGTGGCGAGCTCGATGAAGCGGCGCAACAGCGCGCGGAGTTTGAACGAAAAATTGCGAAGTATGTGGGCGCGCCATTACTCGGCGCGTTTAGCTGCGCAGCGGGCGCCGCCATGTGGGC